>Ga0316363_10000250_pt1 | contig 83331 bp, 71 predicted proteins | sample Sb_taG_3_FD_200459 | JGI IMG/M metagenome (GOLD analysis project Ga0316363, IMG submission 200459) | Peat soil microbial communities from Weissenstadt, Germany - Sb_50d_a_PC metaG (v2) (version 2) | ecosystem: Environmental > Terrestrial > Soil > Wetlands > Peat | place: Germany: Weissenstadt...
GGAGACATCTGGACTTGGACGGCCCTGGACGCCCAGACCAAGCTGATCGCGTCTTGGATGGTTGGCGAACGCACTGTAGCTGCCGCACACGTCTTTGTGGCCGATCTAGCCTCGCGCTTGGCCAACCCGTGTGCAACTGACCACCGATGGCCACAAGGCCTATCTGAGCGCCGTAGAGGATTCATTCGGTGGAGGCATCGACTACGCCATGTTGGTAAAGCTTTACGGCGAGGCTAAGGGTTCAAACCCAGAGCGCCGTTACAGCGCTGGCGAGTGCTGCGGAGCCATCAAGGGCACAGTCTGCGGCAACCCCGACGACAAGCACGTCTCCACGAGCTTCGTGGAACGCCAAAACCTCACGATGCGGATGAGCATGCGCCGGTTTACGCGCCTGACCAATGCGTTCTCAAAGAAGGTCGAGAACCACGCGCATGCTGTTGCGCTGCACTTTATGTACTACAACTTCGGACGCATCCATAAGACGCTGCGCGTGACGCCGGCGATGGAAGCGGGCGTCTCGGATCATGTTTGGACGTTGGAGGAAATCGCAGCACTTATTGAGCAGTAGCGACGTACGCCGGCTTTTTCTTGTGCGGTTCTGGGAAGCTTAAGTATTTGCCGCGTGACATTTAAGCGTATCCTTTTCAAAGGCATATGCTAAATAAAAGAGAAGCCGAACGCGCGGAAAAGAAGAAAGAAGCTGAACGCGCCCAAGAAGCCGCTGACCGGAAGGAAAACAATGCTCAGCAGCACGCCATACTTTCTACCCTTAAGAACATAGTTCTCGCTCAAACGAAACAGCGCGAAGCTGATAGCCGCAGAAATGAGCGCCAAACAAGAGAAAAGCGCGCCAGAGAGTTTAGAAAACAGCGGTCCAAGCACTGGCATAGTGTGCGCAAATGGCTCGGCTTCGTAGTCAATTTCTTCACTCTGTGCTTCGTTGGCTTGGCTATGTGGTACACCCGAGGACAAATGACAGCAGCGCAAGATCAGATCCGCATCCTGAAAGCCGAGCAACGTGGGTGGATCAGCATAAAATCGACCGCCTTCAACTACGTGAAGGATACCAAGGGCATTCCAAGAGCTGATGCGACAATCGTATTCTCCAATACCGGAACATCGCCGGCGTTGAAGGTTCAGTTCTCCCTTTGCACGCAGGTTAGAGATACCGAGCCGACTGTCGGGCTTAGACCAGACAAAGTCTGTGAGGATGAATGGATAGGGCTGATCGGTAAGGACGGGGAGATCACGCGAGAGACCCCTGATATGTCCCAATCCACCCTGGAAAACAGTTTGGCAAAAACCTCGTTTGAGACTGGCTTCCACTTGTACGTCTGGGGTGAGGTCACCTATGAAACTTTGGCGAAAGACGGCAGGCACTTCACCAGAATTTGCCTTCGCAACGGTGGCAACCAACTGGGTCCCTGTAGCGACAAAGATAGCAACGATGCAGACTGAAAGTAGAAAGCAAACCGTGACGGAACCGCCTTGTTTCCAAGCGGTTTTCATTGAAACTGAGACACTACCGGGCCAGGCGAGTTTTTTGACTTGCCGCGGCAGTCAACCTATTATACGCGGCCCATGCCGGGCGGCGCCTCGAAGCTACGCGACGTCAGAAAGCTAGCGGACGCTCGCGCGACCTTAGACTTGGATATCCCCGTGGCGCAGCTGCCGGGCCTTCCGGTCGAGTTGATCTCGGGCGGCGGTCAGGTGCACGCGCATCTGCATTTCGGCCGCGAGCAGGGATTCATGGTCGCGCAGGTCGCGCTGAGGGCGCAATTGGAGCTGATCTGTCAGCGCTGCCTGGGGCCGATGCCTATGCCGATCGAGACGAGTTCGCCGGTATTGCTGATCGAATCCGAGGCGGATGCTGAAGCTGCGCCGGTCGAATGGGAAACGTATCTGGCCGCGGAAGGGCGGCTGAGTTTCGAGGCACTGGCGGCCGAGGAATTGTTGCTGGCACTGCCGGTCGTGCCGCTGCACGCGGATAGCAGCGCTTGCGAGGCGTCTGCCGGCCGGTCCGGTCAAGCCCGCGATGCCGAACCGGCTTCGCGGCCGCAAAGCGCGACCGAACAGGCGACGGTGCGGCCATTCGCGGATTTACGTGCGCTGCTGGATGGCGGCACGAAAACGAAAACATAGTCAGGATTTGTTGCAGGAGTTTGGATCATGGCCGTACAAAAAAGCCGCAAGACACCGTCGAAGCGCGGCATGCACCGTTCTCACGATGGGCTGCGGACGCCGGCATTGTCGACCGATCCGCAGTCCGGCGAGCAGCATCTGCGCCATTGCGTTACGCCCGATGGCTTCTACCGCGGCCGTCGCGTCATCGAGAAAAAGGCCGAGCCGGAAAGCGAGGAATAACGCCGCGCCGCGGCGTCGAAGCGGGCTCAGAGCGTGTTTTCGCGCATTATCGGCACCGGCAGCTATCTGCCGGAAACGGTCGTTACCAATTTTGATCTCCAGCAGCGCATGGATACCAGTGATGCCTGGATCCGTGAGCGTACCGGGATCGAGCGCCGCCATATCCTGCCGGAAGGGCAATCGAACGTGGATATGGCGGAGCATGCCTCGCGCGCTGCCATCGCCGCGGCGGGCCTGGAGCCCGGCGAGATCGATCTGATTTCCTACGGTACCACCACGCCGGACCTGGTATTTCCGAACGCGGGTGTGCTGTTACAGGACCGCCTCGGCTGCCGCGGCGGGCCGGCGTTCGCCCTCGAAGCCGCCTGCAGCGGGTTCATCTATGCGCTCGCTGTCGCCGATAAGTTCGTGCGCACTGGCTCCGCACGCCGCGCGCTGGTAGTCGGGTCCGAGGTACTGTCACGGATTGTCGATCAAAACGATCGTGGTACCGCGATTCTGTTTGGCGATGGCGCCGGCGCCGTGGTGCTGGCTGCCTCGGAACATCCTGGGATCATCTCGACGCATCTGCACGCCGATGGCAGCTATAAACACCTGATGTATTGCACCGGCGGGCCGGCCCGCGGCGCGGCGCCCGGGGCGATGCTACCGGGCGATTTTGTCCGCATGGCGGGCAGCGAAGTGTTCAAGCTCGCCGTGACCCTGCTGGGCCGCGTGGTCGACGAGACGCTGGCGGCCAATAATCTCGAAAAATCTGCGATCGACTGGCTGGTGCCGCATCAGGCCAATATGCGCATCATCCAGGCGGTGGCGAAAAAGCTCGGCTTGCCGATGGAGCGCGTCATCGTGACGGTGCAGGAACACGGCAACACCTCGACTGCCTCGGTGCCGCTCGCGCTGGATGTCGGGGTGCGCGACGGACGCATCAAACGCGGGGATATGCTGCTGCTCGAGGCCTTGGGCGGCGGTGTCACCTGGGGTTCGGCACTGCTGCGCTATTGATGTAGCGCCTGATTGAGGTAGCGCCTGATCATGAGGTAGCGCCCGATGATGTAGCGGGTGCGGGGCGTGCGCCGGATCGGCGAGCGCGCGGCAGGTGCGCGCAGCTACGGCGAGCCTGCCGGCAGACCCACGGCGTGGCATCTGCCCGCCATTCGCTCAATAAAAAACGCCGCTCAAAGCGCGGCGTTTTCTCTATCAAGGCCCGGTCGAATTACTTCGAAACCGACTTCTTGAACATGCGATCGATCTTCTCGTTGGTCGCATCGCATGAAGCCTGCGCCGCCTGCGCCGCGGACAGCGCTTGGTTGGCCGTGCTCTGCGCGCCGCTCGCAGCCGTGGAGGCCTGACTCGCAGAGGCCTGCGCAGCACTTGCGGCGCGCGCAGCAGCGTCGGCCGACGCCTTTGCCGCGTCCACGTCAGTCTGCAGCTTGCCGACTTGCTGCTTCAGGCCGTCGACCTGCGCTTGAAGCGGCTTGAGGTCGGTGCAGCCGGCGAGCGCAACCACCAGAGCGGCGGCGGCCAGCTTCACAACGATTGAATTATTCATCCTAAATCCCCTTTTGCACTGAAATAAACCGCATCGCACCGAACGTTTGCGCGGCGGCACGATTTTGCGGGCCACAACTTGACCAAATTTGGCATGCGAATGCAATAGCAACTTCGAAATCCGTCTGTCAGCGGACACCGACAGTTTACTAGGATATCTGGCGAATAATGAATGCGGCATGAATGCATGCCGCCGGTGCACAATCGATCTGCGCGACTCGCGCATCGGATTTCAGGCGCCGATGCGGCCGGAAAGGCTGTGTGCGATATCCAAGCTGAGGGCGCTGCTCCAGCCTTGCACGCGGTGACGACAGTCGCGCCGCCGCTGTTGGGGATCAAACGGGTGGCAATGCGGATAGCTGACAACGCGGATAGCTGACAACACGGATAGCTGGCAACGCGGCCGGTGCTAACGGTGCGGCGACCGCGACTCGATGATCTCGCCCGCGCCATGCACCGAGCATAGGTGGGCGGCACGCCGCCGACGGGTCGAACCGCGGTCCAGATCATGTCGAACTTTCGCTTCGCGGCCGACGAGAGTGCCCCAGCGACTCGCCGCCGTGGGGTTGCGGGGGATCAAGACTACTGTATATAATTACAGTATGTCCGATCTCACACCCCGCCAGGCCAACGTGTTGCGTTTCATCCAGCGCAGCCTCAGCGAAACCGGGATGCCGCCGACGCGCGCTGAAATCGCGACCGAGCTTGGATTTCGGTCGCCCAATGCGGCCGAGGAGCATTTGCGCGCATTGGCGCGCAAGGGCGTCATCCAGCTACTGCCGGGTGCGTCGCGCGGCATTCAACTGCGCGACACCATGCGCGAGCAACTGGCATTGCCGCTGGTGGGCCGAGTCGCCGCCGGCCGGCCAATGCTCGCGGAAGAGAACATCCTCGAGCACCTGCAGGTCGATCCGGCCGTGTTTCATCCACGGCCGCATTATCTGCTCAAGGTCGTCGGTATGAGCATGAAAGATGCCGGCATCTTCGATGGTGACCTGGTGGCGGTACATCGCACCAGCGAGGTTCGCAATCGGCAGATCATCGTCGCGCGGCTGGAAAATGAAGTCACCGTGAAGCGCTATAAGCAAGAGGGCAGCGTCGTCTGGTTGCTGCCGGAGAACCCCGAATTCGAGCCGATTCGGGTTGATCTGACGCAGCAGTCGATGCTGATCGAGGGTGTCGTCGTCGGCGTGCTGCGGCGGGGCGTGTCGGTGGCGCCGGCCGGCGCTGCGAGATCAGCCGCCGCCCAGGGCAAGCTAGCGTCGTGACTTGGCGCCGGCGCCCTGCGCCGCAGGGCCGCCACGCGTGCCCGGGTCGCCGATGTCGTAGTCTTCGAAGTCGCTGATCAGTTGCGCAGTGCGCTTCTGTTCGAGCCGCTGCTCGAGCCGACGCCATGCCGGCTCGCCGACTTTGACGCTGCGGCGTTTGGCGATTTCCATGTCCTTGATGGCGCGGTCCAAGTCGAGATCATCGTCGCCCGCGATCTCTTCGGCGTCATCTTCCTCGAATTCGTCCGAATCGGTATTTCCGCCCATGGCCCTGATCTACAAGTTGACCTGTCGTTATGTCAGCCTCGACGCGAAAATAATGCGATTCAAAAAACGATGCAACGCCCGGATTAGCGGATCAACGAATTCATTTCAAAAATTGGTAACAGCATCGCAAATACGATGCCCATGACGAACAGGCCCATGCCGACGATCAGTAACGGCCCCAGCAGGCCCACCAACGCCGCCAGCAGGCCCTCGAGTTCGCGCTCCTGGTTGGTCGCGGCCCGCTCCAGCATGGTCTGAAGCTGGCCGCTGGACTCGCCGCTGGAGATCAGATGGACCGTCATCGGCGGAAATAGCCGGCTGCTGGCCAGGGAGCGGCCGATCGGGGCACCCTCGCGCACGCGCGCAGCCGCCTCCGTCACCGCATCGCGCATCGGCAGGTTGGTGATCACTTCGCTGGAGATGCGCAGAGCATCGAGCACCGGCACGGCACTGGCGGTCAGGATGCTTAGCGTGCGGGTGAAGCGGGCGGTATTGACGCCGCGCAGAATCCGGCCCACGAGCGGCAGGTTCAGCAGCGTCTGGTGTACACGCAGCCGCGTCTCGCGCGACTTGAGGGAGCGCCAGAACACGAACCAGGCCGCGGCTATGGCAATCAGCAGCCACAGGCCGTAATGGCGCAAGAAGCCGCTGATGCCGACCAGTATGCGTGTGGCGAGCGGCAGCTTGGCATGATTGGCTTCGAATACATCGACTACCTTGGGCACGACATAAGTCAGCAGGATCGAGACGATCGTGAAGCACATGATCGTCAGCACCAGCGGGTACAGCATGGCGCCCATGACGTTCTGGCGCATCTGTTCGCGCGATTCGGTGTATTCGGCCAGCCGCTCCAATACTGCGTCGAGGTGGCCCGACTGCTCTCCGGCCGAGACCGTAGCGCGGTAGATCTCCGGGAACACCCGCGGGAAATCGCTCAGGCCGGTGGCGAGCGTGTGGCCTTCGACCACTTTGGCGCGCACGCCGAGCAGGATGCTCTGCACGCGCGGTTTCTCCGTCTGTTGCGAGACCGCAAGCAGCGCCTCTTCGAGCGGCAGGCCCGCACGCACCAGCGTCGAGAGTTGTCGGGTCATCAGCGACAGATCGGCGGCCGATACGCCGCGTGCAAAACCAAATCGGCTGCTGCGCTGCCGGCGCGATTCCCGCGTCGCCACCTCTTCGACGCTGACCGGCAGCAGCTGCCGTTCGCGCAGCAGCGAGCGTACGTGCCGTGCGGTGTCGCCCTCGATGACGCCCTTGCGCGATCGGCCGCCCGTGTCGAGCGCCGTGTACTCGAATGCGCCCATGGGCCTTGAGTCTAATCCTCGCGCGTCACGCGCAGGACCTCTTCGATCGTGGTCTCGCCCTTGAGCACGCGCGCCAGGCCGTCATCGCGGATCGAGGGGGTGAACTTGCGTGCGTAGCGTTCGAGTTCATGCTCGCCGACACCGTCGTGAATCATGGTGCGCAGGGTATCGTCGATCAGGATCAGTTCGTAAATGCCGGTCCGGCCGCGGTAACCGCCGCCGGCATCGCGGCCCGGCCGATACAGCGTCGGGGACAGGTCGGCCGCGGCGAGACCGAGCAGGCGCCGCTCGTATTCGCCGGCGGGGAAGGCCTGACGTGTGTCGGCATTGAGTACGCGCACCAGACGCTGGGCGAGCACGCCGATCAGGCTCGAGGACAGCAGGAAGGGTTCGATCCCCATGTCGCGCAGACGGGTCAGCGCGCCGGCGGCGGTGTTGGTGTGCAGGGTCGAGAGCACCAGGTGTCCGGTCAAGCTGGCCTGGACGGCGATCTGCGCGGTCTCCAGATCGCGGATCTCTCCGACCAGCACCACATCGGGGTCCTGGCGCAGAATTGCGCGCAGGCCGCGCGCGAAGGTCATCTCGACCTTGGTGTTGACCTGCGTCTGGCCGATGCCGTCGATGTAGTACTCGATCGGATCCTCGACCGTCATGATGTTGCGCGTGTTGTCGTTGAGGCGTTCGAGCGCGGCATACAGCGTCGTGGTCTTGCCCGAGCCGGTCGGGCCCGTGACCAGCAGGATGCCGTGCGGCTTGTGGATCAATTCGTCGATGAGCTGCTGTGTGTGCTCCCCCATCCCCAACGAGTCGAGATCTAGCCGGCCCGCCTGCTTGTCCAGCAGACGCAGTACCACGCGCTCGCCGTGCCCCGAAGGAATGGTCGAGACGCGAACGTCGACCGCACGGCCCGCTATGCGCAGACTGATGCGGCCATCCTGCGGCAGGCGTTTCTCGGCGATGTCGAGCTTGGACATGACTTTGATGCGCGAGACCACCAGCGGAGCGACGCCGCGCTTGGACTGCAGCACTTCTCGCAGGATGCCGTCGACGCGAAAGCGCACTACCAGGCGATTCTCGAACGGCTCGATATGGATATCGGAAGCGTTCTCGCGTATCGCCTGGGTCAGCACGGCGTTGATCAGGCGGATGATCGGCGCATCGTCGTTGCTCTCGAGCAGATCGGCCTGCTCGGGAAGTTCCTGCGCCAGCTGCCCCAGATCGGTGGTGTCCTCGAGGCCGATCTGCATCGACTCGCCGCCGCCTTCATAGGTCTTGCGCAGCAGCTCGTCAAAGGCCTCGCTGTCCACGACCGTGAGTCTCACCGGCAGACGCAGAAAGCGTCGGGCCTCCGCCAGTGCCACCGGCGAGGCGGGCGCGCGGTAGACGCAATCGGCTACGCCCCCCTCGATGCTGCGCACGAGCACACCGTGGCGCCGGGCAAAGGTAAATGGCAGCCGGTTATCGGTGGCGACGCGTTCAGCGACCTCGCTCACTGCGGCGCTCCGCCGCCGTCGGCGTGCGGCACCGCAGGCGAGCCGCTGGGCGGGGCGGAGGCGTCGTCGGGCGAGGTGCTGGCGCCGGTATACGGCGTCGCGGGCATAGGCGCAGCGACGCCATCGCCCGAAGCAGAGCCGCCGTGGCCGGTCGGCTTCTGCGAGCGCTGGCGATCGGCGTCGGTTTCGTCCGGGCTGAGGATGCCGCCCTTGGTGCGGCCGTTTTCCATGGACGGCAACGGGTCCGCGGGTGCATACGGTTGCATCGGCAACACCCGGGGGTCCTTATTGAGAATGCGCTGCTGGTCGCGAATATAGTCGTACTTGGCATCGGTCTCGACCCCGGCCTGGGCATCGTTGCGCAGGATATGCGGCTGCAGAAAGATCAGGAAATTGGTCTTGGTCTTCTCCGTATTGCGAGTGCGAAACAGCTCGCCGATCAGTGGAATACTGGCCAGCAGCGGCACCGACTGCTCGCCGTTGGTCACGCTGTCCTGGATCAGGCCGCCGAGCACCAGGGTACCGCCGTCTTTGATCAGCACACTGGTGGTGATCTCACGCTTGTTGGTGATCAGGTCCACCGCGCCCTGGGAGCTAGCGGCCAGGCTCGAACTCTCGACCTGGAGTTTGAGCAGCACGGTGTCGCCCTCATTGATGGTCGGCGTCACGGTCAGGATCGTGCCGACCTCCTCGCGCTGAATGGTCTGGAAGGCGCTGCCGGTGCCGTTGGTAGTGGAGTACTGGCCGGTCAGGAACGGCACTTCCTGCGCCACTTCCATCTTCGCCTCCTGATTGTCGCGCGTGACCACCGACGGGGTGCCAAGGATGTTGGTGCGCGAATCGCCCTGCAGCGCCCGCAGCATCATCGCAAAGTTGACCCCGGATGCCTTCAGCCGGCCGATGCCGAGGGTGGTACCGTTGAGCGTGGCATCCGACAGTCCCGAGCCTGTCGTGGCGGTAGTACCCGTCGTCGTCGATGACGAAGTACTGGTGCCGAGGGCGGCCGTCACCAGATCGACGATCGAGCTGCCGGCGACCGGTGAGACAAAGCCGCCGACGCCGACGCTGCTGTTGGAGCCGTCGATGGCCCAGTTCACGCCAAGATCCGCGGTCTTGTCGACCGTCACCTCGGCGATGATGGCCTCCACGTAGACCTGAGGGCGGCGGATATCGAGCTTGTCGATCACTGCATTGAGCGCGCGCATGCTGCGCTGGCCGGCGGTGATGACCAGGGCGTTGTTGGCCTTATCGGCCCAGATGGTGGCAGTGCCGCCCGCGAGCGAGAGGGTCGCTGGCCCGCCGCTGGTCGGCGAGCTCGGCGTGGCTGCGGAATACGGTGTCGTATTGCCCTGCGCGTTCGGCTGCGGTTGCTGCGGCGCCGGCTGGCGATTGAGCAGCGCGGCCATGGCCGAAGTCGTGCCGCTGCTGGTGCCCGACATCTGCTCCTTGAGCCGCGTCGCCAGATCCTCGGCGTCGGAGAAACGCAGATAGCGCACCTGGGTTTCACTGCCGGTATCGACCGGCGTATCGAGGTGCATAACCAAAGACCTGACGCGCGCACGCATGTTGTCATCGCCGCTCAGCAGGATGCTGTTGGAGCGATCGTCGGCGACGATCTTGAAGGTGCCGCCGGTTTCTCCGGTCTGGGCCAGCAACGAGTTGAGGACCTTCGCCGTGTCGGCGGCGGTGGCGCTGTGCAGCGTGATCACATCGACATCCGGATTCCCGACCTCATCGATGCGCGCGATGATGCGCATCATGCGATTCACGTTACTGGCGCGGTCGGAGATGATCAGAATGTTGGCGCCGGCCAAGGCAGAGAGCTGGGCAGTCTGTGGCATCAGTGGCCGCAGCACCGGCACCAGCTGCGCGGCGCTGACGTTCTTGACCGCAAGCACCTGCGTCACCAGTTCATCCGAGGTTGAGCTCACGGTGCGCGGCAGGTCGTTCGAAGGATATTGCCGCATGTTGGCATCGGGGATGATCTTGATGACATCGCCGGCAGGCACGGCGACGAAGCCATGCACCTGCAGGATCGCAAGGAACGCCTGATAGAACTGATCTGGCGTCATCGGCGTCGACGACAGCATCGTCACCTGCGCGCGCACGCGCGGGTCGATGATGAAGTTCTTGCCGGTCGCCATGCTGACCGCTTCGATGATTTGCGTGATGTCGGCATCCTTGAAATTCGGGGTAATGCGCTGCGTGTTCTGCTGCTCGCCGGCCGCAGTGGTGCGCTGCGGGCTCTGCTGCTCGCCGGGAGCCAGGGCGCTGAGGCTCAGCGCGACGATCGCGATCGCGATATCGCGCCGCCTGCGCGGCGCCCGGACGATCGGTGGTCTATGGGACATCAGTGGTCGTTCCTGTAATCGTTCGACGGCTCAAAGACGGCGCGAGTTCTAGCGGTCGCGCTCGCTGCTGGCGTTGCCGCTGCTGCTGCCGGTGGGCGCAGCCGCCGCATCGGCGCCGGGCGCAGCGGCGTTCATATTGCCTGCAGCGCCGGGTGGGCCGCCGGGCGCAGTGCTCAGATTCGAATAGGCGGCGGGGCGGCCTCGACTGCCTGGACTTCCGGGGCCAGCGGCCGCCGCTTGATCGGCACCCTGCCCGGCCGGGCCATTGTCACCCGAATCGGCCTCGATGTTGAGGTTGGCAAGATTAAGATTGACCTCCTGGGGCTGCCCATTGCGCGAGACGGTGACCGTCGCCGTGGCCGACGAAGATAAAGTCTGCAGCACTTCCATCGCCCGCGCGGCATCATCGAGCGCGGTGCCGTTGACCGCCTCAATCAGATCCCCGGCCTTGAGCCCCAGCTGAGTAAAGGCGCTGGTGCCGTGAGCCCCCCCGGGGAAGATCCTATACCCGCTGAGCTTGCCCTGATTGAACACCGGTTGTACGCGCACCAGGCCGGCAAGCAAGCTCGTATTCTGCGACGCACCCTGGCGCGGCCCGGCGGCGGCTATCGGCCCGGCGAGCCTGCCGATCGCCGGCGTACGCGGCAGCATCAGCGTCTCGAGACCGCCGTTGCGCTCGAGCAGCACCCGATCACTGTACACCGCGTGCAGGTGCACGCCGCCGGGAATCGCGGCGCCGACCGCGTAGAGTTTTCCGGCCGCCGCATTCTCACCGATGATGGCCACGCCCTTGGCCGGGTCCGGATCGGCGATGACCCCCGCCAGGATCAGCGGCATGGTGGTGGCCGGAGCATCCGAGCCGCTGGCCGCAGCGCCGGCGCCAAACAGATGGGCGTTGACGATGGTCGCGAGTTGCAGCGTCGGGTTGACGCTCGGCGAGGCCAGTGCGGGGGCGGGACCGGTGCCCGCCGGCGGCAGGTCGGGGCCGTGGCTCAGGGCACGGGTCAGGATCACAGCGCCGTCCAACCCCAGGGCCAGGAGCAGCAGCAAGACAATAAGCTGCGCCCCACGGTCAGCGAATAACCGCGTCAGTCCCTGCACAGACTTGAGCTCATCGATCCAAGTTATCGCGCTGGCCAACTGCAAGCTCCCGGGGGCGCCTAGGTATGACATGATACGGCGCAGTCGTTGACGCTCTCAAGTGTTTGTTTCGGCTAATTTCTTTTGGTTCCGTGCGTCGCCCAATGCCGACAATCGCAAGCGATCCCATTGGAGATACACCGATGCGCCACAGTGGATTAGACTTCAGTGACAGTCGCGCTGCAGATCCGCTGCGATTTTGTGACGGGGCGACTTCCACGTGACGGAGCACAGAGCATCTAATCGCCCCGAGCATGGTGTAATTGTCGAGGAGGCTCCGCCCGAGACGGCGCAGCCGCCGTTGTACCGCGTCATACTGCTCAATGACGACTACACGCCGATGGAATTCGTCGTCGAAGTGCTTGAGCGGTTCTTCGCCATGGATCGGCCGACGGCTACAAGGGTGATGCTGGAGGTGCATACGCGTGGCAAAGGTGTGTGTGGAGTCTTTACATACGAAATCGCAGAGACCAAAGTGTCACAAGTGACCGGTTACTCGCGCGAACACCAGCACCCGTTGCTGTGTACGCTCGAGGAGGCCTGATCCATCCGCGGGAGATACGGAGCAGTGTTGTCGAGCGAGCTCGAATTTTGCCTTAACCAGGCCTTTCACCAGGCGCGCGGCGCGCGCCACGAATTCCTTACGGTCGAGCACCTGCTGCTCGCGATCCTCGACGCGCCCAAAGTGCGCGAGGTGCTCGAGGGCTGCGGCGCGGACATCGAACGCCTGAGCGCAGACCTTAAGCAGCACGTGGAGAACAATACGCCGCGCCTTGCCCCGAGCGAGGAGCGCGAAGTGCAGCCGACGCTCGGCTTCCAGCGGGTACTGCAGCGGGCCGTCTTTCACGTGCAATCGAGCGGCAAGAAGGAGGTTGGCGTCGTCAATGTGCTGGTCGCGATCTTCAGCGAGAAGCAGAGCCACGCGGTATTCCTGCTGGCGCGCGCTCAGGTCACCCGGCTCGATGTGGTAAATTTCATCTCGCACGGCCTGTCGCGCACCGGCGAGTCGAAAGCCGATAAGGAGCGCGACGACGCCGGGGTCGAGGGCGAGCGCGATAACGAGTCGGGCAGCGCGCTGGAGAAGTACGCGGTCAATCTCAATGCGCAGGCCCAGGAAGGGCGCATCGATCCGCTGATCGGCCGCAAGCTCGAGATCGAGCGTACCATCGAGATCCTGTGCCGCCGCCGCAAGAACAATCCGCTCTACGTGGGCGAAGCCGGCGTTGGCAAGACGGCGATCGCCGAGGGCCTGGCGCGGCTGATCGTCGAAGGGCGCGTGCCCGAAGTGCTCGCCGACTGCACCATCTACGCGCTCGACATGGGCGCGCTTATCGCGGGCACCAAATACCGCGGTGATTTCGAAAAGCGTCTGAAGTCGGTGGTGAACGAACTCAAGAAGCAGCCGGGCGCGATTCTGTTCATCGACGAGATCCACACGGTCATCGGCGCCGGCGCGGCTTCCGGCGGCGTGATGGACGCGTCCAACCTGATCAAGCCGGTGCTGGCCAATGGCGAGATCCGCTGCATCGGCTCGACCACGTACCAGGAATATCGCGGCATCTTCGAGAAGGATCACGCGCTGGCGCGGCGCTTTCAGAAGATCGATGTGGCCGAGCCATCGGTCGCCGAGACGGTGGAGATCCTCATGGGGCTGAAGCCGAAATTTGAGGAGCACCACGGCGTCGAGTACGCCGACGAGGCATTGCGAGCGGCGGCCGAGCTGGCTGATCGCCACATCAATGAACGGCATCTGCCCGACAAGGCCATCGACGTGGTGGACGAAGCCGGCGCCCGGCTGCGCCTGCGACCGGTGGGCGAGCGTGAGGCGCGCGTCGAGGTCTCGCAAATCGAGGATGTGGTGGCGCGCATGGCCCGTATTCCGCCCAAGAACGTATCGGCCTCGGACCGTGACCTGCTGAAGAACCTCGAACGCAATCTCAAGCTGGTGATTTTCGGGCAGAATCAGGCCATCGAGACCCTGGCGGCCGCGATCAAGATGGCGCGCTCCGGCCTTGGCGATCAGCGCAAGCCGGTCGGCAGCCTGCTATTCGCCGGCCCGACCGGCGTCGGCAAGACCGAGGTCACACGGCAGCTGGCGATCGCGCTCGGTATCGAATTCATCCGTTTCGACATGTCCGAATACATGGAGCGGCACACAGTGTCGCGCCTGATCGGCGCCCCGCCGGGCTACGTCGGCTTTGACCAGGGCGGTCTGCTTACCGAGGCGATCACGAAGCACCCGCACTGCGTGCTGCTGCTCGATGAGGTCGAGAAGGCGCATTCGGACGTATTCAACCTGCTGTTGCAGGTGATGGATCATGGCACGCTGACCGACAATAACGGCCGCAAGGCCGATTTCCGTCATGTCATCATCGTCATGACTACAAACGCCGGAGCCCAGGAAATGAGCCGGCCGTCGATCGGCTTCACCCACGCCGACAACACCACCGACGGCATGGAAGCGATACGGCGCCTGTTCTCACCGGAGTTTCGGAACCGCCTGGATGCGGTCATCCAGTTCGCGCCGCTCGATGAGGCGACAATCGAGCGCGTGGTGGACAAGCTGTTGATCGAAGTCGAGGCGCAGCTCGAGCCCAAGGGCGTGGTGCTCAACATCGAAGAGGCGGCGCGGCGCTGGATTGCGCAGAAGGGATATGACCCGAAGATGGGCGCGCGGCCGATGGCGCGGGTGATTCAGGAGCACATCAAGCGGCCGCTGGCCGAAGAGCTGCTGTTCGGCAAGCTGGTCGGCGGCGGCCAGGTGCGGGTGTCGGTGGCGGCCGATGAGAGCGCGCTGCAGCTGGAGTACGTTCCGGCGGCGCAGACGGAAGTGACCGCTTAGCGCGCCGCTAGCGGCCGCGGTAAACGATGCGGCCCTTCGACAGATCGTAAGGTGTCATTTCGACCGTGACCGCATCGCCAGTCAGGATGCGGATGTAGTTCTTGCGCATCTTGCCTGAGATATGCGCGGTCACAAGGTGACCGTTCTTCAGCTTCACGCGGAAGGTGGTGTTGGGCAGGGTCTCGACGACCTCACCTTCCATTTGGATGGCGTCTTCTTTGGGCATGCTGCGCTGCGTAACCTAAGGGGCGCGAATTTACGCATAAAGGGCGGGGGCAATGCAATGCGAGTCGCGTGCGGCTTCTAAGCGGGCTCCAGAAAGCGCAAAAACTGCCGCCGCGGCATAGCGCGGCTGCCGAGACTGCGCAAATGTGCGGAAGGCAGCTGACAGTCGATCAGCTCGATGCCAAGCGCTGCGCTGCGCTCGACCAGACCCGCGAGTGCGGCCTTTGAAGCATCGCGTTCGCGGCTGAACATGGATTCGCCGAAAAACACGCGGCCGAGGCGCACGCCGTAGACGCCGCCCACGAGACGATTCCCGTGCCAGATTTCATAACTGTGAGCCAGACCGCGCCGATGCAGGCCGCAATAGGCCGCCGACATTTCGGGGGTGATCCAGGTGCCGGGGCTGCGTGAGCGCGGCGCGGCGCAGGCCGCGACCACGGCCGCGAAGTCGCAATCCTCGAGCCACTCGAAGCCGCGCGTGCGCAGGCTGCGCCTGAAGCGACGGGAACGATGGAACTCCTGCGGCAGCAGCACTTCGCGCGGATCGGGCGACCACCACAGTACGGGTTGACCCGGCGAGTACCAGGGGAAGATTCCGCGTTCGTAGGCCGCGATCAGTCGCTCGAGCTTGAGATCCCCGCCAGCGGCGAGCAGCCCGGGCGGGTCGCGCAGCGCCGCTTCGTGAGGCGGGAAGCGTTCGGGCGGGTCGTCGGACGAGAGCCAGGTGATCATCGCGGCGGCGCGCTCGGCTCGCCTTTGCGGAACGGCGCATGCGTATCAGCCTCGCTGGCGTAGGCGTCGATCGCGTGGCCCTCGCGCGCCAGAAAGGCGCCGATCGCGCGCCGCAGCGGCAGATCCGCGATCCAGTGGGCCGACCAGGTCAGCGCCGGCTCGAAGCCGCGCGCGATCTTGTGCTCGCCCTGCGTGCCCGGCTCGAAGTCGGTGAGGCCGTGCGCTATGCAGTAGTCGATGCCCTGGTAATAACAGGCTTCGAAATGCAGGCTGTGGTAGTCGGCGTCGGCACCCCAATAGCGGCCATAGAGCGTGTCGGCGGAGCGGAAAAACACCGCCACCGCCACCGGCTCGCCGTTGCGCATCGCGAGCTTGACGAAAAAGCTGGAGCCGAGCGAGCGAGCGATGCGGTTGAAGAAAGCGCGATTTAGGTAGGGTGTGTGGCCGTGACGGATGAAGTTGAGTTCGTGCAACCGGTAGATGCGCTCGATCAAAGCTTCGCTGAGCTCATCGCCGCGCAGGGTGCGAAACTCGATGCCTTGCTCGAGCACGCGTCGGCGTTCGCGCCGGGCCTTCTTGCGCTTGTCGGCCGAGAAGCCGTCGAGAAAATCATCGAAGTCACGATAGCCGCGGTTGTGCCACTGGAAATGGCAGTCGCGCCGCAGCAGCCAGCCGTCCTGCTCGCAGGCTGTACGGGCCGGCTGGTCGAGGAATAGCGCGTGCACCGAAGACAGGTGGGCGGCCTCGAGGCGCTCGCGCATCGCGTGCAGCAGTTCCATACGTAGCGGCGCCGCGGGAAGATCCGGACGGCACAGCAGCCGCGGGCCGGTCGCCGGCGTGAACGGCACGGCGCACACCAGCTTCGGGTAGTAGGCCAGGCCGCCCTGTTCCGCCGCGCGTGCCCAGGCGAAGTCGAACACAAACTCGCCCCAGGAGTGGGTCTTCTCGTACAGCGGCGCGGCCGCAGCCAATCCGCGCTGATCGATCAGCACCAGATGTCGCGGGCTCCAGCCGCTGCGCGCACTGGCGCAGCCGCTGTCCTCCATCGCCGCAAGAAATTCGTGGCGCAGGAACGGATACTCGCCCGCCAGCGCGTTCCACTCATCAGCCGGTAGCTCGCTGACGCGATTGAGTAGCCGGCTTTGCACTGACTACCGGGCTCCTTAGGCGGCGCCGGCGTCGAACTGCTCGAGGTAGCGGTCGGCGTCGAGCGCGGCCATGCAGCCCGAGCCGGCCGAAGTGATCGCCTGACGATACACGTGGTCGGCGACATCGCCGGCCGCGAACACACCTGGCAGGCTGGTCGCCGTGGCATTGCCATCACTGCCGCCGTGGATGCTCAGATAGCCCCCGCGCATCTCGAGCTGGCCGCGAAACAGCTCAGTGTTGGGCGTGTGGCCGATGGCGATGAAGATGCCGCTCACGGCGATGTCACGCGCGCTATCGTTGACGGTGGAGCGGAGGCGCACGCTGTGGACACCGGAGTCATCGCCGAGAATCTCCTCGATGTGATGGTGCCAGATCAGACTCACCTTGCCCGCGCGCGCGCGCTCCATGAGCCGGTCCTGCAGGATTTTTTCCGCGCGCAGCCGATCGCGCCGATGGATCAGCGTCACATGCTCGGCGAGGTTCGACAGATACAGCGTTTCTTCCACCGCGGTGTTGCCGCCGCCGACCACGGCGACGCGATGGCCGCGGAAGAAAAAGCCATCGCAGGTGGCGCAGGCGGACACGCCGCGGCCACGAAATCTCTCCTCCGAGGGCAGGCCGAGATAACGCGCCGAGGCGCCGGTGGCGATGATCAGCGCATCGCAGCTATAGCGGGTCGTGCCGCCGGTGAGCACGAACGGCCGCATCGACAGATCCGCCTGCTCGATGCGATCGACGACGATCTCGGTGGCGAAGCGCTCGGCGTGCTCACGCATGCGTTGCATCAGCGCCGGCCCCTGCAGACCTTCGACATCGCCAGGCCAGTTATCCACGTCGGTCGTGGTCATGAGCTGACCACCCTGCTCGAGGCCGCTGATCAGCATCGGCGCCCGATTGGCGCGTGCCGCGTACACCGCGGCGCTGTAGCCGGCCGGCCCCGAGCCGAGGATGATCAAACGGCGGTGCAGCGGCGGAGTCATGTACAATTTCCTTTCATTCCGCGCCGCGGCGCGCCGAACTCCAAAGTTGAATGATGCATGGTAAGTAAGCCGGACCCGCAGGCCAAGTCATATCCTTAAGTGAGGATTGTTATTCCGTGGCCGAATCCACCGCCCAGAGCCGAGCACCGCTGCGTTTTTCCGCTGCCGTCGCGCGTGGATTGCGCGAGGGCGCTGCCATTGCGCTCGCGGTGCTGGCGCTGGTGCTGTTGGTCGCGCTGCTGAGCTTCGATGCGCACGACCGCGGGTTTTCATTCACCGGCGAGGGCACGGCGGTACGCAACCGCGTGGGGCCGATCGGCGCCTGGCTTGCCGATGCGCTGTTGTTCCTGTTCGGTCGGCCGGCGTTTCTGCTGCCGGTGATGCTCGGGGTCGCCGCGTGGCGCCTGGCGCGCGCTCGCCCCAGCGACGAGCACAGCTCGCGCCTGAATCTGGCGATCCGCACCGCCGGGTTCGTGGTCGTACTGCTGGCGAGCTGCGCGCTGGCGTCGTTGCACTGGAGTGCTGGCAGCCTGCCGCAGGGTGCCGGTGGCATCGTCGGTAGCGCCGCCGGTACCAGCCTCGCGTCCGGCCTGAATCTTCTGGGCGCGACCCTGTTGTTGCTCGCCGCCTGGATGGCCGGAGCGGCGGTCGCCTTCGGCGTGTCATGGTTCACCGTGATGGATCGGCTCGGCGCCTGGACCTGGTCCGGCGCGCGCTGGGTGCGTGAACGCTGGTTTACCACCCGCGAAGTCAGCGCCGGGCGTTCGGCCAAGCTCGAACGCAAGGAAGCGCTGCAGGCCGAGCAACGCAGGTCTGCCATTCGGATCGCGCCGGCTATCTCCGCGCCGGCGCCGTCCCCGCTCAAGAGCGAGCGGGTCGAAAAGGAGCGACAGGTGCCGCTGTTCGACCCGCCGCCGGCGCGTGAACTGCCGGCGCTTGATCTGCTGGATGATCCGGGCGAGCGCGAGCCATCGTATTCGGCCGAGGCGCTCGAGGCCATGTCGCGCCTGGTCGAGCTCAAGCTCAAGGACTTCGGCGTCGACGTCGACGTGGTGGCGGTGCATCCGGGCCCGGTGGTCACGCGCTTCGAGATGCGGCCGGCGCCGGGGGTCAAGGCAAGCCAGATCACCGCGCTGTCGAAGGATCTGGCGCGCGCGCTGTCCACCATCAGTGTGCGCGTGGTCGAGGTGATTCCCGGCAAATCGGTCATGGGCCTGGAGATCCCCAACGAAAAGCGCGAAGTCGTCACGCTCGGCGAGATCATCCGCTCCAAGGCTTACGAGGATGTCGCCTCGCCGCTCACGCTCGCGCTCGGCAAGGACATCGGCGGCGTTCCGATGGTGGCCGATCTTGCGCGCATGCCGCATCTGCTGATCGCCGGTACTACCGGGTCGGGCAAGTCGGTCGCGATCAATGCGATGGTGCTGAGCCTGCTGTACAAATCCACGGCCGAGCACGTGCGGCTGATCATGATCGATCCGAAGATGCTCGAACTGTCGGTATATGAGGGCATTCCGCATCTGCTGTCGCCGGTCGTGACCGATATGAAGCAGGCGGCAAATGCGCTGCGCTGGTGCGTGGCCGAGATGGAGCGGCGCTTTCAGCTGATGTCGGCGCTCGGGGTGCGCAACATCGCGGGCTACAATCGCCGGGTCAAGGATTCGATCGCCAATAACAATCCGATCCGCGATCCGGTGATGCTGCAGCGAGCCGCCAACGATCCGAGCATAGACCAGAGTCAGATCCCCAATCTCGAACCGCTGCCGTTCGTGGTGGTGATCATCGATGAGCTGGCCGACCTGATGATGATCGTCGGCAAGAAGGTCGAGGAGCTGATCGCGCGTCTGGCGCAGAAGGCGCGCGCCTCGGGCATTCATCTGGTGCTGGCCACGCAGCGGCCGTCGGTGGATGTGATCACCGGGCTGATCAAGGCCAATATACCGACGCGCATCGCCTTCCAGGTCTCGGCCAAGGTCGATTCGCGCACCATCCTCGACCAGATGGGCGCCGAATCCCTGCTCGGTCACGGCGACATGCTGTTTCTGCCGCCCGGCACGTCGATGCCGACCCGCATCCACGGCGCCTTTGTCTCCGACCAGGAGGTGCATCGCGTGGTCGAGGGGCTCAAGAAGGCGGCCCGGCCCAACTACATCGAAGAGGTGCTCCGAGGTCCGCCGACGCCACTGGCGGGCCTCCTGAGCGACGAGGACGAGAACGGTATTGTCGGCGCCGGGGATCCCGAGCAGGACCCGCTGTACGACGAGGCCGTCAAGATCGTCACCAGCGAACGCAAGCCGTCGATTTCCTACGTCCAGCGCCGCCTGAAGATCGGCTACAACCGCGCGGCGCGCATGCTCGAGGCGATGGAGCAGGCGGGCATCGTCGGACCGCTGCAGTCCAATGGCGGGCGTGAAGTGCTGGCGCCGCCACCCCCTTAGCCACTTATGTCGCAGCAGATGTTCAGGTTGACGGCGTGGCATGACTGGGGGTCGAGGGTGCGGTACCAGGGGCTGGTCGCTTGCGCGATGATATTTCTTGTTGACGCAGGGGCAGCGGCCGGCGCCGCGCCGGATGCGACCGGCACGGCTCTGGATCGCTATCTGGACGGACTGAAAAGTCTGCGCACCGCCTTCACGCAGACCGTGACCGATGCTCGTGGCACCGCAATCGAGGCCGGCACGGGCACGCTGGTGGTGCTGCGGCCGGGGAGGTTCCGCTGGGACTATCAGCCGCGGGCCGACGCTGGCGCGGCCGCCAGCACGGCCACCGGCACGGCTGCCACGGATCAGGCGGCGGCTGCCCAAAGCGGCGAGCGCGGCCAGCTACTGATAGCCGACGGCAAGAATCTCTGGTTCTATGACCGCGAGCTGGCGCAGGTCTCGGTCAAACCGGTGGCCGCCGCGCTGACGGCGACACCGGTCATGCTGCTGTCGGGTTCGGCCGCACAGCTGCACGACAGCTTCGACATCAGCGCGGCCGGATCGCACGACGGTCTGGACTGGGTCAGCGTCAAGCCGCGCAGCGCCGAGGCGGATTTCAGCCACGCCGAGCTCGGCTTTGCACGCGATCGGCTCGCGCGCATGGTGGTGAATGATCGGCTCGGCCAGACCGTGCAGCTCGATTTCCTGCGCAGCGAACGCAATGCGCGCGTCGAGCCGTCCGAGCTGCAATTCAAGCCGCCGGCCGGTGTGGACGTGATCGGCACGGCGCAGTCGTAGGCTCGTAAGCCATGCCTAAACGCAACTCGACTCAACAACCGCTGGCGCTCGCCGAGAGCGGCAAGGACTGGCGGCCACTCGCGGATCGCATGCGGCCGCGCCGCCTCGAGGAGTTCGTCGGCCAGAACGACCTGCTGGCCCCGGGCAAACCGCTGTATGAGGCGATCGCCTCCGGCCAGCCGCATTCACTGATTCTCTGGGGTCCACCCGGCACCGGCAAAACAACGCTGGCGCGCTTGATCGCCGATCGCTCCAAGGCGCGGTTCATCGCGCTCTCGGCAGTGCAGGCCGGCATCAAGGACATCCGCGACGCGGTCGCACTGGCGCGGCAGACGGCCGCCGACGGGCAGCCGACGGTGCTGTTCCTCGATGAAGTGCATCGTTTCAACAAGGCGCAGCAGGACGCGTTTCTGCCGCATGTCGAGGACGGCACGCTGACCTTCATCGGTGCGACCACCGAGAATCCCTCGTTCGAGATCATCGGCGCGCTGCTGTCGCGCGCCAGGGTGTATGTACTCAAAGCCCTGAGTCTCGACGAGCTGCGCCGGTTGCTGCAGGCCGCGCTGGCCGACCGCGAGCGCGGCCTCGGTGCCCAGGAACTCACGATTGAGGATGAAGCGCTGGTGCTGCTGGCGCATGCGGCCGACGGTGATGCGCGGCGAGGACTTGGCATGCTCGAGCTGGCGGCAGCCGTTGCCGCCGCGAGCGGCGGCAAGCTCATCACCTTGGCGCAGGCACAGGAGATCGCCGGCGGCGGTCGTCGCCGTTTCGACAAGGGCGGGGATCAGTTCTACGACCAGATCTCGGCGCTGCATAAGGCGGTGCGCGGCAGCGATCCGGACGCTGCGCTGTATTGGTACGCGCGCATGCTCGATGGCGGTTGCGATCCGCATTACCTGGCGCGACGCATCACGCGCATGGCCACCGAGGACATCGGCCTGGCCGACCCGCGCGCACTGCAGCTCACGCTCGACGCCTGGCAGATCTATGAGCGCATCGGCAGCCCGGAAGGTGAGCTGGCACTGGCCGAAGCGGTCGTCTATCTCGCCGTCGCTGCCAAGAGCAACGCGGTCTATACCGCATTGGCCGAGGCCCGCCAGGATGTGGAGCGCTACGGCTCGCTCGATGTGCCGCTGCGATTGCGCAATGCGCCGACGCGCCTGATGCAGGATCTGGGCCACGGCAGCGGCTATCGCTACGCGCACGATGAGCCGGACGCGTATGCCGCCGGCGAACGCTACTTGCCCGACGACATGCCGGACCGCCGCTATTATCATCCGACACCGCGCGGTCTCGAGCAGCGCATCGGCGAAGCACTGGAGCGCATGCGGCACCGCAAGTCCGACGAAAGGAAATCATGATCGACCCGAAGCTGCTGCGCACGGCCCCCGAGGAGGTCGCGCGCCGTCTGGCGCGGCGCGGCTACCAATTCGATGTGAGCGCATGGCAGGGGCTCGAGGACCGGCGCCGCCAGTGGCAGATCGAGACCGACCGCCTGCGCGCCGCGCGCAACAGCCATGCGAAAGCGGTGGGACAGGCCCGCGGCCGCGGCGAGGATATCGCGCCGCTGCTGCGCCAGGGGGAGGAGCTGACGCAGGGGCTCTCGAGCGCCGAGCAGCAACTCAACGCCGTGCAGGCTGCGCTGGAGCGCTGGCAGCTTGATCTGCCGAACCTGCTGCACCAGTCGGTGCCGGACGGCAGCGACGAGAGCGCGAACGTCGAGGTCGGCCGCCACGGTCAGCCGCGCACGTTCGGCTTCAAGCCTCGCGACCATGTGGAGATCGGGGAAACGCTCGGCCTGCTCGATTTTGAAGCCGCTGGGCGTATCTCGGGAACTCGATTCGTGGTGATACGCGCCGAGCTGGCACGGCTGCAGCGCGCGCTGGCGCAGTTCATGCTCGACCTGCACACGCGTGATCACGGCTATACGGAAATCTATGCGCCCTATCTGGTATCAAGCCATGCTCTGGTCGGCACCGGGCAGTTGCCTAAATTCGAACAGGATCTGTTCCAAGTGCGCGGCGAGCATGGCTATTATCTGATCCCGACGGCGGAAGTGCCGCTGACCAATCTGGTGCGCGATCAAATCATCGCGGCCGAGGCTCTGCCGCTGAAATTCGTGTCGCAGACGCCGTGTTTTCGCTCCGAGGCCGGCGCCGCCGGGCGCGATACGCGCGGCATGATCCGGCAGCATCAGTTCGAGAAGGTCGAGCTGGTGCAGATCGTGCGGCCGAGCGATTCGTACGCCGCGCTCGAGGCATTGCGCGGACACGCCGAGGCGGTGCTGCAACGGCTGGAGTTGCCGTATCGGGTGATGGCGCTATGCGGCGCCGACACCGGCTTTGCCAGCGCCAAGACCTACGATTTGGAAGTCTGGCTGCCGTCGCAGTACAAATATCGCGAGATCTCCTCGTGCAGCAACTGCGAGGCGTTCCAGGCTCGGCGCATGCAGGCGCGCTGGCGCAACCCCGAGACCGGTAAGCCTGAGCCGGTGCATACGCTCAACGGTTCGGGTGTGGCCGTCGGCCGAGCGCTGGTGGCGGTGCTCGAGAACTACCAGAACGAGGACGGCAGCGTCGAGGTGCCGTCGGTCGTGCGGCCCTACATGGGCGGTTTGAGGGCCATCGGCGCGCGCGGGGGGCAACCTTAGGCGGGACGCTGCCGCAAGCCGTGCCAGGGAAGACGTCGAACTTCAGACCGTCGAAGGTGTAGCGCGGCACCTGCACACAGCTGCCATCCGGCTGCTTTTCCGGGAGCTTGCGCACCTTGACATCATCGACAGTCATCCTGCCGGCGTGTTCGGTGATCCAGAAATGGATGTCATAGTTCTGGTTCGTCGTACCGGCTTTGCGAAAGCCGGTGCACCTGAAATAGCGGCCGTCCTGCCGCAGGCGGCGCACCGGCCGGTGGGTGCCGATGAAATCGAGGTCCAACTGCTCGCCCGTGTTGGTGCCCTCATTATCGAGCGCTCATTGATCGTGCCGGGAATCTGCAACCAATTGCTTCAAGCCGTTCAAATCAACGATGCCGGGCAGGAGCTGTCGGCCGATTACAATGCCCGGTGTACCTCGAAGGTGCAGTGCATGGGCTTCCGCGTCGTTGCGCGCAAGTAGCGCATCGATGTCCTTGGCATGACTTGTTAGATCCTTCTTGAGTGCATTTACGTCAATGCCCGCGCGTTTCAGGGTTGCGTCCACCTGATCGTCCTGCGTCAGGCGCGACGCGTTCAGCAATGCGTCGTGCGCGGAGAGGTACTTGCCTTGCCAGCGTGCAGCCAGCGCTGATCTCGCCGCATACACCGAGACGTCGCCCAAGATCGGCCAGTCCTTGTACACGATGGCGATCTTATGATCTTCCGCAAGCAAGGAATGCAAAGCAGGGGCGAGCTTCTTGCAATATGGACAGTTGTAGTCAAGAAATTCGACTATGGTCACGTCCGCATTTGGAGCGCCCACGGCATCCGTGCCGGGATCGGTGAGCATTTCCTTTTGTCCCGCGACGGTTATCAGCTGAATACCCTGCGCCGGTGCGATCGTCGGCAAACACTCGGCTGTCATTACCGCCAGCGACAGGAGTAGATAGGTGCTTTTGGCCGACTTGCGAATCATGAGCGCTTGAACCTACTATGAAGTCTTGGCCGACGGCGGCTGGCGATCATGATATCGTCAATGGATGCGAGCGCGATGCGCAAGAGTCTTTATCGCTTCCGATCAGCCGTACAAGTATGTCGACGACGCGTGGCCAAGCGGCTTGAGTCTGCGCGATACGGCGTCCACGGATCATCGTCCGGGTTGACCTTGGAATTGTGGAACCGTCGCGCCGCGGCATGGGCGCTGCCGTTCTCAGGGCACGACGTGGGAACTGCCGAGGTCCTTCCACTCGTAACGCGGCACCTGGATCCACTGGCCACCCTTGAGCTCCGGAACTTTGTGTACTTTCGTTTGATCTACGGTCATCTTGCCGTCCTTGTCGCTGACCCAAAAGTCGATGTCGTAAATTTGATCCTTGGTGCCAACAACACGAAAGTCAGTACAGGCAAAGTAATGACCGTCATCGTCGAGTTGCCTCACAGGTTGGTGGGTGTCGATAAACTCTAAATCCAGCTCCTTGCCGGTCTTGTCATCCTTGAGCTTGAATACCCCATTGTTCTTCAAACTCTCATTGAGCGCGTGATTTTCAACTGCCGACATCACTTCCCAACCTCGCTTCGTTGCGAGGTGCCCAGGGTGTTCGGAAGCTGGTATCCACCACCACGGAACCGGCTGACGTGCCATCGTTGTCCATTTCCCGTCAACGTTCAGCGGTGCTTTATAAATCCGGGTCTCTTGCACTTGCAGCTGCCCGTCCACCGGTAGCACCCAGAAATCGACCAGGTATTTCTTTTGAGGATCCAGCGAGTCGTGAAACTTCACGTCAGGAAAGAAGCCATAACCGTCAATGGTTCGGGTAAAGTCGATGTCATCGTAGCTCAGCTTGAGGTGGTCACCGTTGAGGGGATCATCGAATGGAAAGATCCCGTTGTTGGCCTTCAGCTTTGCGCCAATCGATGCCTTAACAAGTGCTTCTGCATCGCTACCGGAGAAATCCTGCATGGCCTTTTCAGTGGATTCCACACTGCTGGCAGCCATGAAATCGCGGGCCCGCTTCAAATTCTCATCCGGACTCTCCAAGAACGACTTCTTGGCACCTTCACCACTGAAGCAATATGCCTTGCCATCCTTGTCGGTCCAGGTCGTCGTACAGTCGGTCATCACATGACGGCCTTCCGCTAACCCTTCCGTGCACTGTCCACCGAACTGCACCTGCGATGTGGGCGTCACGGCATCAGCTGCGATTGCACCGCCGGTACTTGCGAGCAACGAAATGAGCGCTGTGCACACGGCGGCCTGCCATGCACTCGATTTCATCAGCGAGGCCAGTCCAGGTACGTTCCATAGTGTCACGAGAATTCTCCTATTGATGCGTACCGATCGACGCATTGTAAAACTGAAAGGTGGCGAAACCTATCGATCCGAACCTTCAGCTGTAAATCCCCATATGCTCTGGGTGGTGAGGCCCCGAAATGGCGGTCCCGGACACGCTAGCTCAGCGCTTCGATCGGGACGCTAGCGCGGCCGGACGGAACATCTGAGCCTTGCTGGCAAAACGCTGTGCCATTTGGTCGCAGACCGAGTCACACAGCTGATAGACGCGCGAATCTGCAATCCGGTAGAAAGCGTTAGTGCCTTGCGCTGAACGTTCCACGAATCCGTGTCGCGTCAGCGTCGCCAGGTGTTTGGACGCATTTGCCTGGCTGCAATCCAGTAGTTCCGTGAGCTCGCCGACGTTGCATGCTTTGTCGCGCAGCGCGTTCAGGATCTTCAGCCGCAACGGCTCCGAGAGCGCCCGGAAATATTCGGCCACGTGGCCAAGAGCCCGATCATCCAGTGCCTTCAAAAGTGTGCATCCCCTAATGTGCCCTGGCGCCACAGTTTACTATCGATTACAACTTGCATCAATCGCTATATGGCGATACAGGAAATCAGACGGAGAGGATGCAATGAAACACCATGGGGCGCCCGGTGGCGACCTTGTGCTCCGGTGCCCGCACCGCGCCAAGACGCAAATTATCTTTGTACCGTGAGCGCAGCGCGCGGATGTCAACTGATTCGAGTGTGAAGAAATGCGCGATCTCGAACGCGGATAAATCCACTGCCAATCGACGCCAGCCCAGGAAAGGGACGTGCCGCGCCAGCGTGGTTTACTCCCGTCGACGACCGGAATGCGATCATGCAAGCCGTCGAGTAACTAGGGTCTGCTGCGGCGCGCGGCCCAACACGGAAATTTTTACATTAAATGCGCGCGGAGGCCGACCGGTATGTCCTCCTGTCTAGACTGCCGTAGTAAACATGGGTAGATTGCTCGCTTAAGCAGAGCCGTGCATTTTTTCTTTCCTTTTCCGTCATTGCCGTTTTGCAGCGCCTGCTTGGGGGGATATCCTCCTCTATGAACAGCGCAGCTTCCTCCCACCCCGTGATGACATCAGCTACAGAGGCGCTCAGCGATCCCGGGCGCGAAGCGCTGCGGGTATCCGAAAGCCGCTACCGTCGACTATTTGAAACCGCTCGAGACGGGATTCTGCTTCTTAACGCTGATACTGCCCAGATCGAAGACGTCAACCCCTACTTGATCGAGATGCTTGGCTACTCGCATGAGGAGTTCCTGGGAAGAAAGCTATGGGAAGTGGGTGCGTTCGCCGACAGAGCGGAGAGCAAAGAAATGTTCGCAGTGCTGCAAACGACGGGATATGTCCGCTACGAGGATCTTCCGCTGAAAACAAAAGCCGGAACGAACATCCAGGTTGAATTCGTCAGTAATACTTACGAGTGTGAAGGCATCAAGGTCGTTCAGTGCAACATTCGCAATATTTCCGACCGCAAGATAGCCGAAGCGAAACTTCAGCGGTACACGCAGCTTTATGCCGCGCTGAGCGAGTGCAACGAAGCCATCGTGCATTGCGTCAGCGAGGAAGAGTTGTTCCTGCAAGTCTGCCGCGCCGCCGTGCAATTCGGCGGCATGAAGATGGCGTGGGTCGGCTTTGTCGACACCGAGACCCTCAGGGTGCGGCCGGCCGCCAGTTGCGGCGATGACATCGAATACCTGAAAGACATTGATATCTCGGTAGATGTCGACAGCCCGTTTGGGCGGGGTCCAACGGGCACTGCCTTCCGCGAGAACCGCCCGCACTGGTGCCAGGACATACTGAATGACCCGGCAACCCTCCCTTGGCGTGAGCGCGCCGCGCGCGCCGGCTTGGCGGCTTCAGCCTCGCTTCCGTTGCGGCGCAAAGGTATTGTCGTCGGCACTTTCACCCTGTATTCCGGCGAGGTCGAATCCTTCGACGAATCGGCGCGCGACCTGCTGGTTAAAATGGCGGCGGATATCAGCTTTGCGCTCGACCATTTTGCCCATCAATCGCAGCGCAGGCGGACGGAGGAGGAAATACAATTCAAGAACACGATCCTCAAGACTCAGCAGGAGACTTCGCTTGATGCGATCCTCGTGGTCGATGAGAACGGAAAAATCATCTCCTATAATCAACGATTCATCGACCTATGGCGGCTCTCCCCGGAGCTCGTAAGTGCGCGTGTAGACGCACCCGTACTGCAATCCGTTGTTGCCCAAGTGGAGAATCCAGAGGCATTTGCCTCCCGGGTCCAATATCTGACGGCGCACCGCGACGACACGAGTCACGAGGAAGTCGCGCTAAAAGACGGTAGGACCATCGATCGGTATTCCGCCCCGGTCACTGGAGCGGACCGCAAGTACTACGGACGCGTCTGGTATTTCCGCGACATTACCCAACGCAAGGAAGCGGAACACAGGATCGCCTACCTCAACCGCGTATATGCCGTGCTAAGCAGCATCAACACGCTGATAGTGCATGTGCGCGACCGCATCCAGCTGTTCAAGGACGCGTGCCACATCGCGGTCGCACAAGGCGGGTTCCGCATGTCGTTGATAGCCATGGTGGATCAGAGCGCGAATAAGATTGTCCCGGTCGCCGCGGCAAGCAAGGATAAGGAGCTCATGATCGCCATCAAAGCCATTCTGTCATCGAGCGAGAATGCGGCAGATACCATGATCCCGCGGGCGATCAGGGAGAATAAGCTCATCGTGTCCAACGATTCCAGAAACGACCCCGCGGTGTTGTTCGGCAAGAAATACGCGAAGTCCGGCGTACGCTCGATTGCAATATTTCCACTGATGAGGTCGAGGAAGGCGATGGGCGTGCTCGCGCTGTACGCCAGCGAGAGTGAATTCTTCCATGAAGAGGAATTGAAACTGTTGGCCGAACTTGCCGGGGAAATTTCCTTTGCTCTCGAAAATATCAGCAGGCAGGAAAAGCTGGCCATGCTGGCACGAATCCGCGCGGTATCGAGCGCAATTAGCGCCGCCATCATCCGCATTCATGACCGCGAAGCGCTGTTCAAGGAAGCCTGCCGGATCGCGGTCGAGGTGGGCGCATTCAGAATGGCGTGGATCGGCGTGGTCGAACCGAAAACGCTGGAGGGCAAGATCGTCGCCTGGTACGGCGGCGAGGATGGCTTCGTGGACAATATCAGGCTCACGGCGCGCGACGGCACGCCTGATAGCGAGCGGCCGGCCTGCCGGGCGTTGCGGCAGTTGCAACCCGTGCTCTGCAACGATATTGCGACAGACCCCTCTGTGAGCCGGTTTCGCGATGAGCTGCTAAGAGGGGGACACAAATCTGTAGGATGTTTTCCACTGACGGTGCTAGGACGGCCGGCGGCAGTTATCGCGCTGTTTGCAGGCGAGGCCCATGCCTTCGACGACGAGGAGACGGGGCTGCTTCTGGATTTGTCCGCCAACATCTCCTTCGCCCTCGAAAACATCGACGGACAGCAGAAGCTCGTCAACCTGGCCCGAATCCGCGCCGTATCCGGCGAGATCAACGCCGCTATCCTCCGCATTCATGACCGCGACGAGCTTTTCCGGGAGGTGTGCCGGATTGCCGTAGTGGCAGGAGGCTTCAGTCTGGCGTGGGTGGCTGTCGTCGACCGAGACGTGATGCAGCTACGTCCGGTCGCGTGGGAGGGCCTCGGGCGGGACTACATCGAACGGATACCGCTTAGCCTGAATGCGGCGGATATGGAGAAATTCGGGTTGGCCGGTCGCGCTGTGTGCGAGAAGAAGCCGATGATAGTCGATGACATGCAGCAGGATCCGCGGGTTGTGCTGCGCGCGGACTCCAGGGAGCGGGGCTTGCAATCGCTCGTCACGCTGCCCTTGCTGGTGTCGGACACAGTGGTCGGTGTGCTGGTCCTGTACGCGAAGGAGATAGGCTTCTTCGACGAGAGTGAGATGAAGCTGCTTCTGGAAGTGGCCGCCAACATATCCTTCGCGCTCGATCACATCGAAAAGGCGGAGAAGCTCGATTATCTCGCTTACTACGATGCGCTCACCGGCCTGGCGAACCGCAGCCTGTTTCTCGAGCGGCTGGCGCAGTACATGCGCAGCGCTGGCAGCGCTGGGCACAAGCTTAGCCTGTTCCTGATCGATCTGGAGCGCTTCAAGAACATCAACGACAGCCTCGGCCGGCCGGCCGGCGACGCGCTCTTGCGGCAGGTGGCGAGGTGGCTGACGCTCAACGCGGGGGACGCCGGTCTGCTGGCGCGGGTGGGTACGGATCATTTTGCCGTGGTGCTGCCGGTAGTAAAGCGGGATGGCGACGTGGTGCGGCTTCTGGAAAAAACGATGGCGGCGTTTCTGGGGCATCCGTTCCGCCTGAATGATGCCGTGCTCCGAGTCTCCGCCAAGGTCGGCGTAGCGTTATTCCCGGACGACGGTGCCGACGCCGACACTTTGTTCATGAACGCCGAAGCCGCGCTGAAAAAAGCCAAGGCGAGCGGCGAGCCATATCTGTTTCATACGCAGAAAATGACCGAAATGATCGCCGGCAAGCTCACGCTGGAAAATCAGCTGCGCCAGGCGCTGGACAACGAAGAATTCGTGCTCCATTACCAGCCCAAGGTGAACCTTACGAGCGGTAAGCTCACCGGCGCCGAGGCGCTGATCCGGTGGAATGATCCGCGCACGGGCCTGGTGCCGCCGGGCCGATTCATTCCAATCCTGGAAGAAACCGGACTGATCCATGACGTCGGGCGCTGGGCACTGCGCCAAGCCATCGAAGACTACCTGCGCTGGCGTCGCGCGGGACTCGCGGCGGTGCGCATCGCGGTGAACGTGTCGCCGCTGCAACTGCGCCATCGCGGTTTCATCGACGAAATCAAGCAGGCCATCAGCATCGACGCGCAGGCGGCCGCCGGGCTGGAACTGGAGATCACCGAAAGCGTGATCATGGAGGACATCAAGGGGAATATTGCCAGCCTACAGGCGATCCGCGCCTTGGGCGTAACCATCGCCATTGACGACTTCGGCACCGGCTTCTCCTCGCTCAGCTACCTCGCCAAACTGCCGGTGGACACGCTGAAGATAGACCGCTCGTTCGTGGTCGACATGACTGTCGCGTCGGAGGGACTGGCGCTGGTATCGACCATCATCATCCTCGCGCATTCGCTCAAGCTCAAGGTGGTGGTGGAGGGTGTCGAAACCGAGGAGCAATCGCGTCTGCTACGGTTGGTGAACTGCGACGAAATGCAGGGCTTTTTATTCAGTAGACCGGTGCCAGCCGAGATATTCGAAACAAGATTCCTGGCTCCGCCTCCTGCCGCGTGACGACAATTGTCGGATGATGATAGTCGGAAGGTCGTGTCACAGCCTTAGCCAATTCCACATGCAATGGGGTCTGATATGAAAATCGAACAACGGCTGTGGACGAAAGACGGTGGTTGGACCTGTCGTCAGCCACTGGCTGCAGGCTTGTCGCCGGACTTGGTGCTCGTGTTCGGGGCCACGGGGCTCCTCGAAGGCGATCTGCTGCGGGAGGTGGAGCGGCAGTATCCGTCTGCGTATATCTGTGGCTGCTCGACGGCAGGTGAAATCGCCGACGAGCAAGTGTTCGACGATTCGCTGACAACCACAGCCCTTGCGTTTAAGCATAGCGAAGTTCGCGCCGCGGAAACGAATGTGCGGGGCCCGGCCGACAGCTTTTCGGCGGCTCAAACTTTGGTTTCGGCGCTGCCAGCTGATGGGTTGGTTCACGTGTTTGTTTTGTCGGACGGTTTGAAAGTGAATGGCACGGAGCTCGTGCGCGGGTTGACATCGAAGCTGCCTGCGGGCGTGGGATTGACCGGCGGCCTCTCCGGTGACGGCTCGCGGTTTGAACGCACGCTGGTGTACTGCGGCGGCAGCGCAAGTCAAGGCCGGATTATGGCACTTGGGTTTTATGGCGATCGGCTTCGCATCGGCTATGGATCGATGGGCGGGTGGGCTTCGTTTGGACCGGAGCGCAAAGTCACCAAGTCGTGCGGCAACATTTTGTACGAACTGGACGATCGCTCGGCGCTCGCCCTGTATAAAGAATATCTCGGGGAACACGCAGCAGGCCTTCCGGCAAGCGGGCTTTTATTCCCGATCAGCTTGCGCGGAGATGAGGGACACGCGGGTGTAGTGCGAACTATTCTCGCCGTCGATGAGAAAGATCAGAGCATGACGTTTGCGGGAGATGTGCCGGAAGGAAAATATGTTCGGCTCATGTGGGCGAACTTCGATCGTCTGATTGACGGCGCAAGCGGAGCGGCAAAGAACGCGATGCATCGTGCATCCGATCCGCTATATAAAACCCCAGATCTGGCGATCCTGGTAAGTTGCGTGGGACGGAAGCTCGTGCTGACTCAACAAATCGAGGAGGAGGTTGAGGCGGTGCGGGACGTGGTCGGGGCCGGCGCCACGCTGACCGGGTTCTATTCTTACGGCGAGATTGGCCCGTTCTCGGCGACGGCCAAGTGTGAATTGCACAATCAAACAATGACAGTCACCACGTTGACGGAGGCGGCTTGAGCAACGGTTTGGCGCGTGGGCCTCAGCGCAGATCTGGGCGGGGTCCCCGGAGTAATTGATGCATCGGTTGTTGGCACGACAGTTCAGAAAAGCGTTTGGGGATGTGACGTCGGAGTCGCTGCCGCCGCAGGTTCGTCGCCTGCTCGACTTGATTGACGCGAACTATGTGCGCGCCGATGCCGACCGGGCGCTGCTTGAGCGGTCGATGGAATTGAGCTCCGGCGAACTGCTGGCGCGGAACCAAGAGCTGCTGACGAGCAATCAGCAGCTCGCGGGCCTGCGCGAGGCGGCCCTCGACGCGATCATCGACATCGACCATCAGGGGCTCATTGCGGCGTTCAACCCCGCGGCGGAAAAAACCTTTGGATATCGACGCGCTAATGCAATCGGTCGCAGGATGTCGGAGCTAATCATTCCACAGCGATTGCGGATAGGAGCTGATGGGGGAGTTGCTCGGTACCTGGCAATGGGTGATGAATCCGTGTCGGGCAGGCGGATTGAAATGCCGGCCCTTCGTGCCGATGGCACCGAGTTCCTTGCTGAACTGACGGCGAACGCCATCCACGGAACGACGAGTCCGTTGTTCACCGTGTACGTCCGCGACATCACGGAGCAGAAGGGCGCGGAAGGAGCCCTGCGCGCGGCGGAACAAAAGTATCGGGCAATATTCGAGAATGCGACTGAAGGGATTTTTCAGTCTACTGCGGAAGGCCGATATCTTGCGGCCAACCCGGCCTTGGCGCGCATTTTCGGATATGCCTCGGCCGAGCAGCTAATTGAGTGCGTAAACTCGATTCAGACTCAGATTTACGTCGATCCTACGCGTCGATTGCAGTTCACAGAGGCAATCGCCCGGGATGGCGCGGTTGCGCAGTTTGAGTCGCAGGTCCACCGAAAGGATGGGGAGGTCATCTGGATTTCCGAGACTGCGCGCGGCGTCCGCGACGCTAACGGGGGGCTTCTCTATTTCGAGGGTACGGTGATCGACATTACGCTCAGCAAGTGCTCAGAGGCGGAGCGCGAGGAGGCCAAAGCCGCCGCGGAGGCAGGAAGCCGCGCGAAGAGCGAGTTCCTCGCCAACATGAGCCATGAGATCCGCACGCCGATGAACGGCGTCATCGGCATGACGGATCTGTTGCTCGACACGCAGCTCGATGCCTTGCAGCGTGACTACGCGGAAACCATCCGCGACAGCGGCGCCTCGCTCCTCACGATTATCAATGACATCCTGGACTTCTCGAAAGTTGAAGCCGGCAAGCTCGAGCTTGAACAGCTTGACATGGATCTGCGCGATACCTTCGAAGACGTCGCGCGGCTGCTCTCGATTCAAGCACATGCGAAAGGCCTGGAGGTCACCGCCCAGATCGATCCGAAGCTCCCCGATTTTGTGATGGGCGATGCCGGTCGGGTCCGGCAGATCCTGCTCAACCTGGCGGGCAATGCCATTAAGTTCACAAAGCAGGGCGAGGTTTCCCTGGAGATTAAAGTCCTCGAGACTGACGAGTGCGGCACGCGGGTGCGCTGTGAAGTGCGCGACACCGGCATCGGCATTCCCGCCGATCGCCTAAAGGCTTTGTTTACACCCTTCATGCAGGTGGACACTTCCACGACACGCCGATTCGGCGGCACCGGTTTGGGGCTGTCGATCGTGCGTCGTCTGGTCGAGCTGATGGGGGGTGAAACAGGGGTCGAGAGTGTGGAAGGCGCCGGCTCGACCTTCTGGTTCACCGCCCGGTTTGGGAGCGTCGTCAACAGCCGGCAACCGCTCTATTCGGCGCCATCGTCGATCAAAGGACAGCGTGTGCTCGTGGTGGACGATAACGCCACCAATCGCAAAGTCCTCATGGGACAGCTCCTGCTCTGCGGGGTCGAACCTATGTCCGCAAGCTCTGCAGACGAGGCGCTAGCGCTCATGAGGCAGGCTCGCGCTGCCGGCCGGCCGTTTGATGCCGCGCTCCTCGATCATCTGATGCCCGATTGCGACGGCGCGGAGCTGGGCAGGATCATCATTCAGGATGAGACCCTGAAATCCACGCGGCTGATTCTGCTGACTTCCTCCGGTCAACGCGGCGACGGGCCGATGTTTGCCGACATAGGCTTTGCGGGTTATCTGTTGAAGCCCGTCGCGCAGCGCGATCTGACTGAGTGTCTGATGCTGGTCATCGCCAACACGGCGGACGCCTGGCATCGGCAAAGCCAGCCGATGGTCACGCGGCATGCACTGCGTGCGCAGCGCGCCCGGTCCCGCTACCGCATCCTGCTGGCCGAGGATAATCCTGTGAATCAAAAGGTGGCCCTGCGGCTGCTGGAAAAACTGGGCTATCGCTTGGACGTCGTAGCGGACGGACGCGCCGCCGTCGCCGCATGGCAGACCGGATACTACGATCTCATTCTGATGGACTGCCAGATGCCAGAGATGGACGGCTACGAAGCGACGCGCGAGATCCGCAAGCTCGAGGATGGGAAGTGCCACATCCCTATCGTGGCGCTCACCGCGCATGCCATGAAGGGCGCCGATGAAAAGTGTCGCGCCGCCGGCATGGACGAATACCTGACCAAGCCGATCGACCGCGCCAAGCTCGACGCCTGCATGGAGCATTTCCTGCCGAGCACGGGCTCGACGAGTTCGATACATGCGCTCAAGGGAACTGCGCTCGGCACCAAGAGCGTGCAAGAGTCTGTCGGGCAGAGCGGGGGGGCCAGACATGTTCTGGGCAAACAAACGGCGGAAGCGAATTCCTTCGGAGATCCGGTCGACTGGGCGGCGTTGCTTGAATCGATCGACGGTGACGAAGGGTTCGCGCGCGAGCTGGTCGGACTGTTCATCGCGAACGGCAATCAGGCGCTGGCGGCGATCGCTGCGGTGCTAGGCAAGGGCGATTATGCGACCGTGCGCGAATCGGCGCACGTGCTCAAAGGTGCGAGCGCCAACCTGCGCGCCTCGGCGCTCAGCCTGGCGGCGGCGCAGCTCGAGGCCGCGGCTCTCTCGGGAGACCGCGCCCAGATTCCAGGCCTCGCAGAGAAGTTGAGGATCGAATTCAAGCGGACGATCGAATATCTGCAGTCAAAGGTGGCTTAGGCGGAGCGGTCAACGACGATGGTGCAGCCGCCCAGCCCCAAGGCTTTGCCGGTGACCCGGTTGCGGCCGGCTTCCTTGGAATTGTACAAACAAATATCGGCGCACGCGATCAGACTGTCGACACTGACCTCGTCCTGCGCCTGGACCGAAAGATAGCCCGCCACGCCGAAGCTCGCACTGACGCGGGCCGGCCCGCCAGGGGTCTCGAACGCGTGCGCTGCGATGGCCACCCGTATATTCTCGGCAAAGGCGACAGCGTCCGCCGCCGAGGTCTCCGGCATGACGATCAGGAATTCCTCCCCGCCGTAGCGGACCACCCAGTCGATGTCCTTGCGCGTCGAACCCAGCAAAAGCTCCGCGAAGGCTTTGAGCACGCCGTCGCCCGCTAGATGGCCGTAGGTGTCGTTGACATTCTTGAAATGGTCCAAATCGCACAGGACGACCGACAGCGGCTGGCCATTGCGGCAGGCGCGCTCGATTTCCTGCGGCAGCCGCTCCATCAGATAGCGGCGGTTGTAAGCGGCGGTGAGCGGGTCCCTGATCGACAGCAGGTAGTTCCGCCGGTTGGCCGCGCGCAGGGACTGCTCGAGTTTTAAGATGCGCCGTCCGGTATTGAGCCGCGCCCGCAGTTCGTGATCGTCGGGAGGCTTAGTGAGGTAGTCGTCCGCGCCGGAAGCGAGGCCTTCGATCACATTCGCCTTACCTTCGCGGGCGGTGAGCAGGATCGTATAGACGTAACCTTCCAGCGGCATGTTCCGCACCGCCTTGCAGAGCGCCACGCCGTCCATTTCCGGCATGTCCCAGTCGGTGAGTAGCAAAGGAAAGAACCGTTTCTGAAGCATCGCGAGCGCTTCGGCGCCGTTCGAAACTACCTCGACATCATAACCGGCACGCGTCAGCTGCCGCGAAGTCATCAGCCGGCTGGTAGGCTCATCCTCCACCAGCAGGATCGAGGGCTTGATGTCCGTGGACTCGCCGGCGTCGGCGCCCGTATCCGAGCAGGCCGGCGTGGTCGGTTGTGAGTGCATCGCAAATCCACCTCTAAGAGCAGCCTCCTAACACGTAACGAGATCTCGGCTCCTCATCATTCGCGCCACGCCGGATTCCTGAGCTGCGAACTCGCGCGTGTAATATCGGGGCAATTTGGGCTCATTCCGGCCGCCGGAGTGCATGATGCTGGTCAGATCAATGCCGTTGGCGTCCAGGTCGTGGGCTGAGCCGATTCGGGTGGAATGCGTCGCCAGGTGATCTATCGGCCAGCCACGCTCTCGGCCACGTCATAGGCTCCCACGGTGCGTGGATAATGATACGGATGATACATCCCACCGACACGGAGCGGCTAGGCGGCTTCGCATTCGGCGACAAGGTAGCCTCTAACAAATGGTTCCGGGCGATCGATCGGCTTCCTCGCCGCGCAAGCTGGAAGGGCTGCCAGAGCTGGCACCCGTAGAGGACAAGGGCAAACCGAGCCCATGGCCTACGCGGGCGGCGTGACGGCGATCGGCGTGCCAGCTGTCGACCATCGATTGCCCCGCCAGACGCGCTCATGCAACGGCCGGCTGCCCAGTGAGTACACCAGCGCCGCCGGCTGTTCCACGTTCCAGATGGCAAGATCGCAGCTCTTGCCCACTTCGATGGTGCCGCGGTCCGCCAGTACTCCGAGTGCGCGTGCCGCCTCACGCGTGACCCCCGCGAGGCATTCGGCGGCGCTCAGCCCGAACTCCACGGCGGCCAGATTCATCGCGGTCAGGAGCGAGGACAGCGGCGAGGTGCCCGGATTGCAATCGGACGCGATCGCCATGTGAACCCCGGCTTGCCGGAGCGCGCGTACCGGCGGAACCTGCCCTTGGCGCAGGAAATAGAAGGCGCCGGGCAGCAGCACCGCGACCGTGCCGGCGCGTGCGAGCGCTGCGACGCCGGCGGTGTCGGTGAATTCGAGGTGGTCAGCCGACAGCGCGCCGTAGTGCGCGGCCAGAGCCGCGGCGTGCATGTTGGAGAGCTGGTCCGCGTGCAGTTTGACCGCGAGCCCTAAGCCGCGTGCGCGCTCGAACATGCGTGCCACCTGATCGCCCGAGAACGCAATGCTCTCGCAGTAGGCGTCCACGGCGTCGGCCAGGCCGCTGGCGGCGACCGTCGGCAGGTACTGCGAACAGACGCGCTCGACATAACCATCGCTGCCGCCTGGAAACCCCGGCGGCACCACATGGGCCGCCAGGTAGGTCGTGCTCATCGACAGCGGCCGCAACGCGGCGATGCGCCGCGCGGCCCGCAGCGAGCGCAGCTCGACATCCAGCTCGAGCCCATAGCCCGATTTGATCTCGAGCGTGGTCACGCCGTCCGCCAGCAGCGCATCGATTCGCGGCAGCGCCCCGGCCGCCAGCTCGGTCTCGCTCAGGCGCGACGTGGCCGCCGCGGTGCTGAGGATGCCGCCGCCGGCCCGGGCAATGCTCTCGTAGCTCTCGCCGGCGAGCCGGCGCTCCATTTCCGCCGAGCGGTCGCCGCCATGGACGATATGGGTATGACAATCGATAAGCCCGGGGGTCACGAGACGGCCTTCAAGATCGACGATCTCGGCGTCGGCAAAGCGGCGTCGAAGCTCGGCTTCGCTGCCGATGGCGGCAATGCGGCCATCGACCGCCGCGAGGCTGTCATCCCTGTCGACGCTGGCCATGGCGCCGCCGGCACTCATGGTGAGCAGACGTGCGCGCGTGAATACTCGTACTGAGGACGAGGTGCCGACGGCAGTCGGAGAGGAAGACGAGGCGGCCGGTATCTGCATGTGCTGCACTATGGGTCTTTGGTGCCGGGCGCCGCTAGAATCGCGTACCCGAGGCGGTGGCGCCAGTCCTGATGCAATCAGTTACATTTGCCAATCTTTGGATCGACGGCGCCTGGCGAGCCGATGTAGCGCTCGAGATCGAGGGCTCAGGCTGGGTCACGCGGATGCTGCCGGACCAATCGGCGCTGCGCGGCGCCGCGGCCTATGTGCCCGGGCTGACGCTGCCAGGCCTCGCCGATGCGCATTGCCACGCCTTCCAGCGGCTGTTGCCAGCCTGGACGCAACGGGCACGGGCCTTGGGCGAAGACTTCTGGACCTGGCGCGAAGCGATGTACACCGCAGCGGCTCAAATCGACTACGAGGATCTGGAGGCCATCGCGGCGCGTTGTTATCTCGATCTGCTGCGCGGGGGCTACACCGGCGTGGCGGAATTTCTATATCTGCATCGGCTCAGGCGGGGCTCGAAGGCAGTGCTCGACGCGGATGCGGCCATTGCGGGGGCCGCAGCGCGCACCGGTATCCGGCTCACGTTGTTGCCGACGCTGTATCAGCACGGCAATTTCGGCCGAGCCGCGCCGACGCCGGGGCAGGCGCGATTCGTCCGTACCACCGACCAATTCCTGGAGGATTGGAGCGAGCTCGCGCGGCGCTATCCACCGGACGGGCACACGGTACTGGGCGTCGCATTCCACAGCTTGCGCGCGGTGGATGCAGAGACGATCGCGACCGTGGCCTCGCAGCTGGCGGCCGAGGGACGCTGCGCGGTCACTCATATTCATGTCGCCGAGCAGCCGGCCGAGGTGGCCGCGTGCCGGCTTCATTACGGGAGCACGCCGGTGGCGTTGCTGGCCGAGCGCGGCCTGCTGGGCAAGCAGTGGGCGCTGGTGCATGGCATCCACACCACGGCCGCGGAGCTCGAGCAGATCGTTGGCAGCGGCGCGACGCTGGTGCTGTGTCCGACCACCGAGGCGGATCTGGGAGATGGCTGCGCCGACGCGGCCCACTTTCTTAACGCCGGCGGACGGCTGGCTATTGGTTCGGACAGCAATATCGGGTGCAATGCCTGTGCTGAGCTGCGCCAGCTCGAATGGGCATTGCGTCTGCTGTGCGGGCGCCGCAATGTTCTGGCCTCGAGCAGCGAGCCGGCGGTGGCCGATCGGCTGTTCCGCGCGGTGCTCGACGGTGGCTGGCACGCCGTCGGCCGAAAGGCGCCACCGGCCGCGGTGCCGAGCGCCACGACGCCGGCGGTGAGCGAGCTGGGCCGCGCGGACTTCGTTACGTTCGATTCGAGCGAGGGTGATTGGCCGCAACTGCCGCCCGAGTACTATCTGAGCGCGATCGTGTTTGGCTCGATGGCGCCGCTCGCCAGACATGTCATGGTCGGCGGGCGCTGGGTGATCCGCGACGGGCGGCACGCACAGGAGGCGGAGATCGATGCGCGCTACCGCGCCGCGCTCGAGCGACTCAAGCTGCCGCTGCGCACTGCATTGAACGACTCCATTGCCAGGTGAACGATAATGCCGAATGACTTTGCAAGCGCTGCGCGGGGCCGGATGATCCGCTCACCGCGCGGCACACGGCTGCAAGCCAAGTCGTGGCTGACGGAGGCGCCGCTGCGGATGCTGATGAACAACCTCGATCCCGAGGTGGCCGAGCGCCCGGAGGATCTGGTCGTCTACGGTGGTATCGGCAAGGCGGCGCGCAACTGGGACTGCTATGAGGCCATCGTCGCGGCTCTAAAAGAGCTCGAGGCCGATCAGACACTGCTGATCCAGTCGGGCAAGCCGGTAGGGGTCTTCAGGACGCACGAGGATGCACCGCGGGTGCTGCTGGCGAATTCCAACCTGGTGCCGCACTGGGCGACCTGGGAGCACTTCAACGAGCTCGATCGCAAGGGCCTGATGATGTACGGCCAGATGACCGCGGGCTCCTGGATCTATATCGGCAGCCAGGGCATCGTCCAAGGCACTTACGAAACCTTCGTCGAGCTCGGCCGCCAGCACTACGGCGGCGATCTGCGCGGTCGCTGGATCCTGACGGCCGGGCTCGGTGGCATGGGGGGCGCCCAGCCATTGGCAGCGACGATGGCCGGTGCGTCCATGCTCGCGATCGAATGCCAGGAATCACGGATCGAGAAGCGGCTGACGACCGGTTACCTCGACCGACGCGCGCACAGTCTCGAGGAGGCGCTGGCGATCATCGAGACCTCGCGGCGCGCTCGCCAGCCGGTGTCGGTCGGACTGTGCGCCAACGCCGCGCAGATACTGCCCGAGCTGCTGCGGCGGGATGTGCGACCCGATGCGATCACCGATCAGACCTCGGCGCACGATCCGGTCCACGGCTATCTGCCGATCGGCTGGTCGGTGGAGCAGTGGGAAGACGTGCGCCGCAGTGATCCGCAGCGCGTCGCGGCTGCCGCGCGTGAGTCCATGGTGCCTCACGTGCAGAGCATGCTGGCGTTCAAACGCCTCGGGCTGCCGGTGTTTGATTACGGCAATAACATCCGTCAGGTCGCCTACGAGATGGGTGTGCAGGACGCTTTCGACATCCCGGGCTTCGTCCCGGCGTACATCCGGCCGCTGTTTTGTCGTGGCGTCGGCCCGTTTCGCTGGGCCGCGCTTTCGGGCGATCCGCAGGACATCGCCCGCACCGACGCCAGAGTCAAAGAGCTGCTGCCGCACGACCGGCACCTGCACCAATGGCTCGACATGGCTGCGCAGCGCATCCGGTTTCAAGGGCTGCCGGCGCGCATCTGCTGGGTGGGGCTCGGTGATCGGCATCGGCTCGGACTGGCGTTCAACGACATGGTGGCCTCCGGCGAGCTGGCGGCGCCGATCGTGATCGGTCGCGATCATCTCGACTCCGGCTCGGTGGCGAGTCCCAACCGTGAAACCGAAGCGATGCGCGACGGCTCCGACGCGGTGTCGGATTGGCCGCTGCTCAACGCGCTGCTGAACACCGCCAGCGGCGCCACTTGGGTGTCGTTTCATCACGGCGGCGGCGTCGGTATGGGCTATTCGCAGCACGCCGGCGTGGTTATCGTTTGCGACGGTACGAGTGCTGCGGCTCGCCGCATCGGCCGCGTGCTGTGGAACGATCCGGCAACCGGCGTCATGCGCCACGCCGATGCCGGATACCCGGCCGCCATCGCCTGCGCGCGCGAGCACGAATTGACGCTGCCGATGCTGGGCGCGGTCGACGGGGACGCCTGATGGCGCGTGCGGCCCGCAAAGTCCGCCTCGCGCTGCAAGGACGTGAGCTTACGCTCGAGATGCTGCGTACCGCGCTGCGCTCGCCGGCCCGTGTGACATTGGGGCGCGGCGAGTTGCTGCGTGTGCGGCGATCGGCGCTGGCGATTGAGCGCGTGCTCGCCAGCGGCAAGAAGGTGTACGGCGTCAATACCGGCTTCGGGTCGCTGGCGCAGACGCAGATTCGATCCGCCGAGCTCGAGCTGCTGCAGCGAAACCTGGTGTTATCCCATGCCGCAGGTACTGGAGCATTGCTGGCGGATGCGATCGTGAGGCTGGTGCTAGTGCTCAAGATCGCGAGCCTCGCGCAGGGATATTCCGGTGTACGGCCGGCGACAATTCGCGCGCTGCAACGCCTGCTCGAGACCGAGACCTATCCGTGCATTCCGGGCAAAGGTTCGGTAGGCGCTTCGGGCGATCTGGCGCCACTAGCGCATCTGGCGGCGGCATTGATCGGCGTCGGCCGGGTGCGTATGCGCGGTCGTGTGCTGAGCGCCGACAGAGCGCTGGCGCAGATCGGTCTCAAGCCGTTGCGGCTCGCCGCCAAGGAAGGCCTGGCGCTGCTCAACGGTACGCAGGTGTCAACCGCATTGGCACTCGCCGGCCTGTTTGCAATCGAAAATGTGTTTGCAGCGGCGCTCGTTGCCGGTGCGATGTCGGTGGATGCGCTCAAGGGCAGCGACGTTCCGTTTGATGATCGGATTCATGCATTGCGCCGACAGGACGGCCAGCGTCGCGTCGCAGGCAGCCTGCGGGGGCTGCTGTCGGGCAGTCGCATCCGCGCCTCGCATCTGGACTGCGACCGCGTCCAGGACCCGTATTCGCTGCGGTGCCAGCCCCAGGTCATGGGTGCCTGCCTCGATCTGATCCGGGCGGTGTCAGTCACGCTGCAGCGCGAAGCCAACGCCGTGACCGACAATCCGGTGGTATTCGCTCGTGACCGCGAAGTATTGTCCGGTGGGAACTTTCATGCGGAGCCGGTGGCACTGGCGGCCGATCAGCTGGCGCTGGCGATCGCTGAGATCGGCTGCTTGTCCGAGCGCCGCCTGGCGTTGCTGATCGATGCGAAGATGAGCGGTCTGCCGCCGTTCCTGGTCCAGCACAGCGGCGTCAATTCCGGCTTCATGGTGCCGCAGGTCACCGCGGCCGCGCTGGTGTCCGAAAACAAGATACTGGCTCATCCGGCCAGCGTCGACAGCATCCCGACCTCCGCCAATCAGGAAGATCACGTATCGATGGCCACGCATGGGGCGCGGCGCTTGCTCGAGATGGCCGAGAATGCGGCCACGGTGATTGGGATCGAGCTGCTGGCCGCCGCTCAGGGTCTGGAATTCCATCGGCCCATGAAGAGCTCGCGCAGACTCGAGAACGCATTACGTCTGGTGCGCGCGCAGGTGCCGCCATATACCGCGGATCGTTTCTTTGCGCCGGACATCGAGGCGGCCAAGAAGCTGGTAATCTCCGGCAAACTGCGCGCGTTGCTCGGCGACGAGCTGTTCACGAGTTGAACGAGCGAGCAGTGATGAACGATGCCGAGTCGTCGGTATTCCAGTTGCTGCGGGGCCGCGAGCCACTGATCGTGAGCATGCCGCACGTAGGCACGCGCGTGCCGGAGGAAATCGATCGCGGCTTCACGCCGGTGGCGCGCGCGCTGACCGATACCGATTGGCACGTGGAGCGCCTGTACGATTTTGTGGCGGAGCTCGGCGCCAGCGTGATTGCCGCCCGTTATTCGCGCTATGTGATCGATCTGAATCGTCCGCCGAACGATGCCTCGCTGTATCCGGGCATGACCAAAACCGGACTGTGTCCCACGCATAGCTTCGCCGGCGAGCCGCTCTACGGCAGCGCGGTTGAAAGCTTGCCGGGCAGTGAAATCGAACACAGGCGTCAACGCTATTGGCAGCCATATCACGACGCCCTGGCTGGCGTGATCGCCGATACCAGGCGGCGCCTGGGCTGCGCGCTGCTGCTCGATGCACATTCGATACGCAGCCGCGTTCCGCGCCTTTTCACCGGCCGCCTTCCCGACATCAATATCGGCACGGATGATGGCCGTTCCTGCCACCCGGATCTGATCGTGCCGCTGCTCGAGATCCTGGGCGCACAGAACCAATTCAGTTACGTGGTCAACGGCCGCTTCAAGGGCGGCCACATCACGCGGCACTACGGCTCGCCCGCCGACGGCGTACACGCGCTGCAGATCGAACTGGCGCAGATCTGCTATATGGATGAGGACCGCGCCGGCTATGACGAGGCGCACGCCGCGCCGCTGCGCGACCTATTGCAACGGCTGGTCGCAGCCTTGTTGCAATTCTCGCCGGCAGCCGTGCGATGACGGCTCAAGGCGTGCGCCCACGACGTCGACCGGTATTCGGCCTGCCCCTGCAGATTGTCTTGGGCTTGATCCTCGGGCTGCTGACCGGACTGCCGTGGCCGGCCACAGGCGCCGCTATGCAGCCGCGGGGAACCGCCTTCGTTTCAGCGGTCAAGATGGTCGTGATCCCGCTGGTGTTCGGCGTGATTGCGTGGCTGTTCGCCACCCAGGGCTCGGCGACGGTGTGGGCGCTAGCGAAGCTGGCGGCGGTGATGTACCTCGGCTATGCGCTTTTTGCGCTGTTGTGTATCGCCGGATTCAGCCTGGTGGGCGAACGGCCGCTGTTCGTTACGCGGCCGATGGCCGGTCCGGAATTGTTTGGCTTCATCACGCGTTCGTCGGAAGTCGCGCTGCCGTTGCATTTGGAAAAGCTCGAAGCGATAGGTGTCCCGAGCCGCATCGACTCGGTGGTCCTGCCGTTCGGCTATAGCTTCAATCTCGATGGCACCGCGTTGATCGCCAGCAAGGGCGCTGCCAACGTGCCGTCCGGCTCGCTGGTCGCGCTGTCGACGGTGTCACTGGCCTTAGGGCTACCGGCGGAAGCGGTGGCGCTGATGGCGGGCGTCGACGTCTTTCTCGATATGGGGCGCGCGGCGATGAATGCGTTTGGTAACACCTTATCGGTTCTGGTGGCGCGCGGGTTCACCGAGTTCTATATCGAAGCCCCGGCGGATGCCGCCACCGTTATAGGATAGGATCACATTTGCCCAGTTGGACGCCCACGAGCGGCGGCCTCGACGGAGAGGTGGCAGAGCGGTTGAATGCACCGGTCTTGAAAACCGGCAGCCCTTCACGGGGCTCGTGAGTTCGAATCTCACCCTCTCCGCCAATAATTAAGGCCGTTCCGCAGAGTGGCCGCGGGCCAAGCACCGACACTGACTTTCGGATCCGGGTGCGGCGTGCGGCCCGCGCCTAGGTGAGCTGAGCTTTGTGTTTTCCCACTTGAGGCGCCTAGACGCCAAAACCTACACAAACACCGCCTACCGGAAGCGAAACACTGATCGGCAGCGAGTGATCCATGGCCTTGCGCATTCCGATCAGCGCCAAAGGAGGCTAATCTGGTAGTGCCCGCTGCAGTTGCGATCGCCATCAACACCGTTGGCCATGCGATAACTATCACGCCAGTCGACTACAGGCCGCTCACTCGCTGCACATCAACTCGGGAACCCGGCCGCCTCAGAGCCCTCTCACGCAATCTTGACCGCATTGATACCTAGAGCGGTGCGCCACTCGCCCGGCGTCGTATCGCGAAGGCTTTCAGCGACCAGATGCGTGAATTGCATCACGTCATGGTTCAGGGCAATGGCCACAACATCGCGACCGGAGCGATGTCCTGCCCCGCGTGCGGGCACGCATTCGAGTTACGATTAGGGGCATCACCCTATCCATGCGTTACACGGCGCCCTTTCGACGGCTGTCAACCGCGGTTGCGCTGTTGCGTTTCGTACCAGGGGAAAGCGTGGTCCGCATTAGCGGGAGGCCCAGTGCTTCGGAAAAGAAACATTTGCTTTCAGTCTTGGAGTTCATGTATGCGGAAATTCCTGTCTGTCCTTGCGCTCGGCGCGGCGATCGCAAGCGGTGTGTCGGCGTGCGGCGGAGGATCGGGCAATGGCGCTTATGCTGGGGGCGGCACGTCGCGCTCACTGGTGAGTTATCTCGGCACGACCGGGGTGTTTGCCGCCTGGGTGGACGCGGCCAGCGGCACCTATTCGGCCGCACCGATGGGCACTTATGCCGGCAAGAAACAGATCCTGCACGGCACCGTGGACTTTATGACTGGAGCGAGCCTGTCACAGCCGGCGGGCATCGAGATCTACAAAGGCAGCGACGGTCACATCTATGCGCTAGATCTGACCTCGACCAGCGCGCCGGCAGCGCAACAGCTGTCCAGTGAGTCGGCGGCCACGATCGATGACACTTGCACACTCTCGGGAACTGCCGTCGCCGGTGCCAATTATGATTACGTCGGCGTCTATTTCACCGCCGATCTGCAAACGACGACGAATTCCTCGTATTTTTATCGCCTACCCGGGCCGGACGCGGTGTGCGACACGGCCGATGACATCATCCACATGGTCAAGAGCGGGATGACGGGGACCGCAGCACCGATTGTGGCCTCAGGCGTGCCGGTGGCCACCGTGCGCACGGCCTTGGGCGGCATCTCGGGCTTTGTGGTCAAGAGTGGCGCCGATCTCGTGCTGGTCGATAGCAATTTCGCCAACCCTATCGTACTCGGCACCTTTGCGGCTCCGATCGGCGTCGCAGTCGCCCTGCCGGTCGGCACGACTCAAGGCTATCCGACCGGGCAGCTCTACGTCGTGGACGGGAACATCGTGTATGTGGATTACGTCGCCCACGCCGTGTCCGCGTCGCTGTATACGATTCCGAATTGGATGCCCACCAATGCCGAGGCCCTGTTCGCGGCCTCGCCGACTACACTCTATTTCTCGATCAACACGCCTTCGGCCGGTTCGACGCCCGCTTCGGCTAGTATCTATGCCATGCCAGCCGACGGCTCGGCCGCGCCGACGGCCGTGGATACCGAACCCGGTCGCGTGGCCACGCTGCTGTTCCCCGTTGAGGGCTCCAATCTGATCTGGGGCGTCGTGAACCCGACCTACACCATCCGCACCCTCGCGGTTGCAGGCGGGCCTGCCACGACGCTCGTGACGAGCACCGAGAACGCGGGCACGTTCATCGCTACGGCAAGTAGCGTGTATTACGAGACCTGGATGGCGTCCACCGATTCGACGACGCTCACCGTGACCCGTAGCGGTACCCAATCTGGCATCGTCGGTGTCGGTGGCACCGTCGTGCAGGCGCCGCTCGCGAACTCAACCTTCGTCAGCGGCGGAGAACAGTTGCCCTGGCCTGCGGACACGACCACCACCGCGACGGCGTACGAAACGGTATTCCAAGTATCGGGCCTCTCGACGGTGACCGTGACGAATCAGAGCACGGGCTATCAGTATATCGAGGATGCGGTCAGCGGCGGAACGCTTATCGCTATCGACACGACCTCGAATCAGGTCGTGGCGATCGTCGGCACACTCCCCATCAGCACGGCTACCACTCTGAGCGGCACGTTCCGCGGTAGCGCCCGCACCGGATTTCTGGAAGCGGCGACCGCCGTGTCGACGGAAGACCCGATGACGCGCGATCTGTATCTGCTCAATTCGCAGACCGCAAACAGTCTCGTGCGCGTGACCGGAAACCTCTGAGCGCGGTGATCGCGGCTTCGAGCGCGCAAGTCGGCCGCTTAAAGGCAGCGCGAGGATGGAAAGCCAACGATGCACGCGGATGCCCTCGGCGTTAGCAACTGAACGCTGTGGGGGGCGTCCATTGGCGATTAGCTGGCGGCCTGTCTTTGGCTCTTACTGAGCCGGCCGGCAGATAGTGCGTAAAGAGTAGGTTTACCCGGCAGCGGCCAGGACAATCCCGGCGCATGGAGCGCAGTGCTGGCGGGTGAGGGGGTAGCCTTGGGTTTCAAGGGAGCCGCTCGTCGGCTGGAGGCCACTCCATTGCCACTGCCTTTGGAATGCCGCCGCCGACAGCGCCGGCCAGCTATTGCGGTGGCAATCAATCGCCGCGTTTCTTTGAGTTGGATTCGGTTCTGAGAGCGGGCCAATACTTGAAAACCGCAGGCCCTGCACGGGGTTCGTGGGTTCGAAACTCACCCTTGCCGCGACAAAAATAAAAAGCAGGCCTTTCTTGGTCCCATTTTATGGAGTTTCGCTCTCGTCTGGCGTAATCAGTGCGACGCGAGGGAAATAATTCCGATAGCGTCGGCCATCCCGGGTCAGGATCGCGCAGCTCAGAACCGCGGCGTGCGCACCAATGAAAAAATCGGCGAGCATGTTGGTTTTGTGTCCGCCAGCGCTGCGGGGTGCAGGCGCGCACCAGTGGCCGCTGCGATCACGGCAACCTCTACCGCGCGGCATCAGCGACATCTACGCCGCCGGCCTCCCTGCAGCTCAAGTGCGCATCTCGCCGCCAAAATCGCGCACTTCCACGCGGCCGTTAACAAGTGGCGAGAGGCCGCTTTGCGGACGTCAGAATCAGGCGCAAGCAGGCACTTTCCGGGGGCGCTTGGTGTCTTCGCGTCCCAGCGCCATTGGAAGGTCGGCCTATTGTTTGAATTTCGTCGTCATACGTTCGACGGCGTCCTTTACCTCTCGGCCGGCTTTATCCATGTGAGCCTTGTACTGTGCCCATGCGCCCTCATTAGCGCCTTTCAGCTTGTAGAAGTATTCCCATGCTTCCGTCTGTTTGGCGCGCAGTATCTCGAGATTTTTTTCGTATTGGGCCTTGGCATGCGCCTCGATCTTCTCGGCCGTAGCTTTGAACTGCTCGGTTTGCGCCTTCCACTCGTTCAACTGCTTTTCCATGAGCGCCTGATAATCTTCCCGAAGTCCCATGACCTATCTCCTGTAGTTGGTTTAACGTTCATCGCCGTCATCGCGATCTTATAAGCGTGAACCGGGGCAGCTCGGATTGTAGTTACTCAGCACTGCGCCGCGCCCCAAATCAAGAACCCACTGCACACGTCACTCGCGCAAGCTCAGCCGCTGCTGATCGCGGCGGGCCCGGTTCGGTAATCTTTCCCGTCCATCACCTGCGCAATGATAGGCGATTCCAAAGCTCTTGTCGGTGCATTAACGTACTAATGGCACCTGTCCACGCCTCAATATCTCTTGACCGGGCGGTGAGGCTGCTGCCTTAAACTTTCGACTTGCAACCCGTCACAAAGTGGTCGTTCAAAGACAGAAATTGACCCGAGCAGCCAGTCGCGAGCGTCTGCTTCGGAAAGTCCAGCTCGCGCTTCTACTTCGCTAAGGCCGCGCCCGCGTTCGCCGGCGGCGTGGGAATGGAAGCGCAGCCGGGCCCGATCGTCCCATGTGTGCTGCCGTACAGACCTTGTCGGGGGCCCATGCGCTTATTCCCGTGCGCGCGCCTGGCATCTGGACACGACGGTGTTGAACCTATCGGCGCCTATGAGGTTCGCGGCAACCAAGCAGAAACGGATACGTGAAGGCTACAATCTCAGGGTTTCCATTCTGCACAGGCGCGCGCTGCTTGCGGCGCATGTCCCAACACGGAGAAAATCCATGATACGCACGTTCATGATCGCCGCGGCATCAGCCGCAGTCGTTACGCTCTCACCAGCGGTTTTCGGTCAGCAGCCGGGCCACGGCACAGCCGACCAAGCCAAGGCCATGCTCTTGAAGGCGGTTGCGGCTGTGAAAGCAGATAAGACCAAAGCGCTCAATATGTTCAACACGGGAGAAGGTGGGTTCCTGGACCGCGACCTCTATGTATTTTGCGCCAATACCGGTGACGGTAAGATCGTTGCCATCGGTAACCCTAATGCAAAGCAACTGCTTGGCCAGGACCAGAGGACGCTCAAGGATCCCACCGGCAAGACTTTTGGCTTGGACCTCTACGCCGCCGGGCAAAAACCGGAAGGTCAAATCACCGAGGTCAGATATATGTTTGTAAGGCCGGGTCCCGATACAAAGCCGGTGCCGAAGGTGAGCTTAGTAACCAGGGTCGGCGATCTAGTCTGCGGCGTCGGCTATTATAAGTAGACCGTTGCGGCCCGACGATCTTGTGGGGCGCCGAAGTACGGCGCCCCTGCCACCTTATTGCCTCACGTGAACAACTCAGATCGCCTGGCTGCATTCCGCATGCGCAGTCGTCCGTCGGGTCTGGCCGGTTCAGATGTCCAGAATGGGTCTATCCCGTTGAAAAACTATTGACCGGTGCGACAATCTCAAAGTCCTACTGGATAGCGCCCGCGGAACACAATCGAACTGGTGGGCAGGCAATCGCGTCTAGCAAAGGGCGGAAATTACCGTCTTTCGGCTTCGCGCGCGGCATCGAGAATAATGGCGCTTGTGTGCGAGTGCGTACCGTTGACGTGCGAGTCGTCAGACTTGAAAATCGGCCGCCCTTCACGGGGCTCGGGAATTCGAATTTCGCCCTCTCCGCCACGGAACAGCCGCTGCCGAGGACTGTCTCCTTCGATTCAAACGCGAGGAGCGCACGCTTGCCGTCGCCTCGATCTGTCGTGACACTACAAGCCTGCAGGCCGAGGTGACGATGGAGCGAAACGCAACGTTATAGCGATTTGGGACGCGCTCGACTGAATCTCAGATCCCCGCGCAGCAAATACCAGCCCTCCGCCTTGAGACGGAAGCGCACGGCGTCTCTGGCGTGGCGCACGCGCGGGACAGGAGGAGCCGCGAGTTCGGCCCTGCTAGGACTTGACGTTGCGTGACGGCTTCTTGCCTGTGGCTGAGCTGCCAATCATGTCGTCTGCCCAGCTCAGCGCAGCCCTGACCGTCGGGAATCCAATGGTGCTCGTGATCGAGATCAGCGCGTGGTGAATCTCATTTGCCGAGACGCCGATCTCCAGCGCCCGCCTGACATGGCTGTGTACTGCGCCCTCCGAGCGAATTGCCGCGGCAGCGCCCAGCTGCACCAGTTGCGTGACCTTCTCCTCGAGCGGGCCGGCGTGCCGCGCCGCGAACCCCAAGGCCTCAACCGCCTTGAAGTAGTCGGCATGCTGGATCTTCAGGCGCCGATAGGCGCCAGGTGTTCTCTTCATTGCCATGTCTGCCTCCGTACGTTAACGGCGCCCGGCGCGCAGTCCTGAAACAGGCGTGCGACGGTGCGTTCTGTTGCCATTCCAGAGTTGCGCCCAAACTGATGGCTCAATTCACCGAGTCCTACATGCCGGGCGGTCGGCAAATTGACCATGACGTAATGGCCGTCCTCCTCCATCAGCACCGCTTCAGTCAGTTGCCGTGGCGCGATAAATCGATCACCTGAGTTGCTCGGTCGAGGATCAACATGGCGGAACGGCTCCCGATGCCTCAAAGGCCGCGCATAATTGTGTGGCGCTCATTATGAACCCAGCCGTAAGCACGACAAGCTTCCAGACTGTCCCGACCGCGCCAGCACAACACGAGCCAGCCGCCGGCCGATTCAGACTGCTCAATACCAACGTGCACGATCAGGACGACGTCGGCAAGACTTTCGGCAAGCACGCGCGCAAACTTGCGCCGCAGGGACGGACCCAGAGAAATTGACCGCAAGCGTGGGTTGGTGGAGAGTGTGGATGATAGACTGGCACCGCAGGGTCAGAGCAGTGAGCGGGATTCATTCCGTGCGGATCGAATTGCGCGGTATCGCGCGGTGGCTCGCTGTGGGCCTGCTGCTGGGCTATTCAACACCGGGCCGGGGCAGCGACGTCGCCGCGCCCACTGACCGATTCGCGACTCTGATCGAGCTGAACGGTGCCATCGGGCCCGCGATGAGCCACTATATCGAGCGCTCACTCGTCGATGCCAGTAACCAGGGCAGCGTCGTTGTCATCCTGCAGCTCGATACTCCGGGCGGCCTCGATACTTCGATGCGCGAAATCATTAAGGCAATACTCGCTTCTCCAGTACCCGTCGTGAGCTATGTCGCGCCGAGCGGTGCACGGGCCGCGAGCGCCGGGACTTACATTTTGTACGCGAGCCATCTCGCCGCGATGGCGCCCGCTACGAATTTGGGCGCGGCCACACCCATCTCGATCGGAGGGGAGCCGAGCACCGCGCCAGCAACGCCGCCGGGGAATCAGGGCGAGGACAAGAAGCCGCCCGGTTCAGTTGAGCTCCCAGGTACGGCCAGCGAGCGCAAAGCGGTCAATGATGCGGTTGCTTACATACGCTCGCTAGCGCAATTGCGGGGCCGGAACGCCGACTGGGCCGAAAGCGCCGTGCGCGCCGCGGCGAGTCTATCGGCGAATGAGGCGCTTCAGCAGCACGTGATCGAAATAATAGCGAAGGACGTACCGGATCTGATGCGCCAGATACAGGGCCGTAAGCTCAAGGTGGACACTCAGGAACTCGTGCTCGACACTCAGGGCCTTGTCGTGCGCCGCATCGTGCCGGATTGGCGCACCCGACTGCTGTTGGTGCTGACTCATCCAACCATTGCATACGGTCTGCTGCTGATCGGCATCTACGGTTTGCTTCTTGAGGGTTACAACCCCGGCGCAGTCTTGCCCGGTGTGGTGGGTGCGCTCTCGCTGCTGCTGGCGCTCTACGCCTTTCAGCTGCTGGCAGTCAACTACGCAGGCCTCGCACTGATCGCGCTGGGCATCGGACTGATCATAGCTGAATTTTTCATGCCGGCTTTCGGTTCGCTGGGCGTCGGCGGCCTGGCAGCGTTTGTCATCGGCTCGATCATTCTGTTTGACAATTCTGCGGCCGGATTGCAAGTGGCATTGCCGATGATCGCGGGAATCGCGGTTGCCGGGGCGCTCGTCATCGTGGCCATTGTTTGGCTTGCGGCCCGTGCGCGACGCCGCCCCGTGAGCACGGGTGTCGAAGCCATGATTGGCGGGCTCGTTGAAGTGAACGGTGATTTTCGAGACCAGGGTGTCGTGCGGTACGGCGGCGAACTGTGGAACGCCCGCACGTCGAGTCCGCTGCGCGCGGGACAGCAGGCTCGAATAGTCAGAGTCGCGGGGCTCACTCTATGGGTCGAACCGCAACAGAATTCGCAGGAGTAGCTCATGATCATTTCATTGCCGGTCGTCGTTGTCGTATTGGTGCTGCTTATAGTGAGTTCGATTCGGATCCTCAAGGAATACGAACGCGGGGTCATGTTTACGCTCGGTCGATTCACCGGCGTCAAGGGCCCCGGGGTGCGGCTGGTGTTACCCGTGATTCAGCAGATGAAGAAGCTCGAATTGCGCACCGTGGTATTGAATGTGCCAAAGCAGGACGTGATCTCCCGCGACAACGTTTCGGTCAAGGTGAGCGCGGTCGTGTACTTTCGCGTCGTCGATCCGGAAAAAGCGATTCTGCAGGTCGTCAACCCGTACGAAGCGACCAGTCAGCTCGCGCAGACGACGCTGCGTTCGGTGGCGGGGCAACACGAAATGGATGAGCTGCTGGCCCAGCGCGACAAACTGAACGCCGCCATTCAGCAGGTGCTTGATCAAAATACCGCGGCATGGGGCGTAAAGGTAACCAATGTCGAGATCAAGGATATCGATCTGGACGAAACCATGATACGAGCCATGGCCAGACAAGCCGAAGCTGAGCGCTCCCGCCGCGCAAAGGTAATCCACGCGGAAGGTGAGAAACAGGCGGCGCAAACACTGGCCGAAGCAGCCAAGCTACTGTCCAACGAGCCCGCGTCGCTGCAGCTGCGTTACCTGCAGACGCTCGCCGATATTTCCAACGAAAAGAGCTCGACGATCGTGTTCCCATTGCCGATCGACCTGATCGCGCCGCTGCTGCGATCCTCGAGGCACGATTAGCACTGATTCAACGCGTGACTCTGGGCATCACCGGTGCTGCGAGCGGCGGCAGGGTTGTCTCTTCCCAGAGCATATGCGCCCAATCGATGACTTGCACAGCGCCACAGCGCCGGCGATGACCCAGGGGCTCGGGTGTGCCCAGTGTCCCCCAATGCCCCCAGTCGGCTGCCAAGTGCAAGTTGCACTATCAAGTTGCACTTCGGGGGGAGAAGGCGCAGGCGCCACTCTCAGCGCCCTATGGATTGTATCGCGGCTAATGGCGTAGCAGATGTGAAATCGGGGTGCCTGAGCGACGTGAAAGATCTAGACTTGTAGCCCATTGCGCATTATGGAGATTCAGATCCCATCATGAAGAAACAGAAGAATGCTGTGCCCGCGCCAGGAAAATCGACGTCGAGGCGCGCATTTCTTAAGGCCGCGCGGAATGCGCAACTGCAGGCGACCGAGGCAAAGCGCGCGGCGCGTGCAGCCAAATCGCAATGGAAGGCAGCAAAAGAAGCCTACAAGCAGGCGAGGGATGCGGCCCGCGCCGCGAAAAAAGCCGTCCGAGCCGCGCAAAAGGCGTTGCCGGCCGCGGTTCGCGAGAATCGCAAGGCCGGCGTCGAATCCAGCAGGCGCCGATAGACGACATGTGTCTGACGCGCATGCGCCGGCGAGAAGCAAGCGGTGCCGATGTGCGCTTGGGCCGATATCGCGCTTAGGCCGATATCGCGTGAGTTTGGGACTGCGTACGCGTCCATGACTTGATGTGCTTCCGTGTCGTGGGTGGGGGTTATCCACAATTTCGGTGGATAAGTCTGTGCATCACTGGTCGGAAATCGGCGCTTTGTAGCCGCGGGACACCGGTTTCTTTGCATTGATCATTTTTTACCCAGTTCCACGCGGGCGGACGGGCGGGCTGCAGATCAGATTCACGACTAAGGCACTGCCCGCCAGGTGCCGCGCGCGTGATATCCGTGATCTCGAACCGTGCCGGCCGCGCGGCCTCGGATCACAGGGTTAACGCTTCAGCGTCGCGTCGAACAACGCAACCATCGTTTGCCAATGGCGTTCGTTGGCGGCGGCATCGCCTGAGTTCGACAGGTGCCGTATCTGCGGGGCGCCGCCATCGCCTCAGTGCTGTGCGACGACGCTCTCTGCTGCCGCCGCGCAGCGAAACAGTTGTCGATCGAGATCGCCGCGGCATGCCAGGGTGAGACCGACCGGCGGTTGGCCGAACTCGTGGATCGGAATGGAGATCGCACAACCGTCGAGAAAGTTCACCACCGTCGAGTTGCGCAGCACCAGGGTGTTGATCCTGAAGTACGCGTCGTCGGCCTCCAGGTCGGCGATCCGCGGCGGGATCACCGGGACCGTCGGCATCACCAGCGCGTCGAAGCCGGCGATGCGTCGATCGACGTTGGCGATGAAAGCCCTGCGGGCGGCGACCAATGCCAAGTAGTCGGCGGCAGTCTGAGTGGCGCCGATCTGGATACGGGCGCGAACCCTCGGATCGTACGCGGCCGCGTGCGTGGCGAGCAGATCGCGGTGCCAGGCGAAGCTTTCCGCCGTGGCGAGTGTGCCCTTGGCGTGGATGGCAGGGATGTCGGCGAACTCCGGGACATCGATTTCATCAATGCGCGCGCCGGCCGCGGACATGCGGGAGAGCGCACGCTCGAAATCGCGGGCAACGTGCCTGTCCATATCCTCCAGCACGAAGGTGCGCGGCACGGCAAAGTGCTGGCCCGACAGCGAGCAATCACCCGGATCCACAAGCGGCTCTTCGGCTAACAGTGCGTCGAGCAGCGCGCAGCAGGCGACCGAGCGGGCAATGCAGCCGATCGAATCAAGACTGGGCGACAGCGGCACGATGCCCTGGCGCGGCACTCGGCGCGCGGTCGGCTTGTAGCCGACCAGTCCGGTAAATGCGGCAGGAATCCTGCAGGAGCCGCCGGTATCGGTGCCAAGGGCGGCATGTGCCATGCCATCGGCGACCGAGACTGCCGCTCCGGAGGAAGATCCTCCCGGAACATGCCCCTGGACTCGCTGCCAGGGATTTCGTGGAGTGCCGTAGTGAGGATTGAGCCCTAAGCCGGAAAAGGCGAACTCAGTCATGTTGGTGCGGCCGATCAGTACAAAGCCAGCCTGACGCAAGCGCGCTACGCTCAGCGCGTCCACCAATGCGGGCGCGCGATCCGACAGTACCGTCGAGCCGGCTCGCGTGACTTGCCCGGCGACGTCGAACAGATCCTTGATCGAAATCGGAATGCCCGCATAGCGCGAGAGGGCCGTGCCGCTCGAGCGCAGCGCGTCCAGCGCGTCGGCTTGGGCGAGCACGGCGTTGCGATCGACGTGCAGGAAGGTCCTGCGGCCCTCTCCGGCGGTGTCCTCGATCCTGGCGAGACACGCCTCCGACAAGGATCGGCTGCTGCTACGCCGGGCGGCGAGATCCGCCGATAGCATGGCAAGTGTTGCAAGTGGAGCAAGGGTTGCAGCGGCGGTCATGGATTCGAGGCTCCCGGTAACGCCCGGCCTGGCGGTGCGCCCCTACACATCTTTCCTAATACCAGTTCCAGGAAATCTTACGCATGTCACCCGCATCGCTACGCGCCGGCGTGCGCTCTACGATTGAGCTCGAGCACAGCCTCGGTCTGAAGGTGGTCGAAGGCGTCGAGAATGGGCAGGGCTTTGCACCGCTGCGCGAGCTCGGCTGCGACGGTGCGCGAGCCTTCTAGTCGGGGGGCGCGAGGCGGAACTCCGGTACGTCGGTGCCGTCCATCAGGATCCGCAGCAGCGCCTCGATCTGCTCGCGATCGGCGTCATCGAATCGGCCGAGCTGTGGGCTGTCCAGATCGAGCACACCAATGAGCCGATTGTCCTTGAACACCGGCAACACCATTTCGGACTGTGAAGCCTCGTCGCACACGATATGCCCCGGGAACGCGTGCACATTGGGTACCAGTACGGCGGCGCGCTGCAGGGCTGCGGTACCGCAAACGCCGTCGCCCATGGCAATACACGAGCAGGCCGGCTTGCCCTGGAAGGGGCCCAGCACGAGATCCGAGCCGCGCAGCAGGTAGAAGCCGGCCCAGTTCAGATTCGGCAGGCTGCTGAACAGCAGGGCGGCGAAATTCGAAATGTTGGCCAGGAAATCGGTCTGGTCGGTGATCAGTTCTCGCAGCGATCGGCTCAAGGATTCGTAGACCGCGGCTTTCGAGCTGCTGGCGCCAGAGGCCGTCGCAGCGCTTGAAATAGTGCGTGTATTGGAACTGCCCGCGTCCCGCGAGGCGATCGCTGCCTTGGAAGCCTTGTCGTTCATGGGCGCATTCACCTGACCGTAACGGCGTGCGTACGGCACAGTCCGCATGCCGGTGAATCTAGCAGTTTCTGCGCCTCGCGATCGCGCCCGCGAAGTGCTAGCGGAGGCTATCGGCGCTCCCAGTGCCCCGCGGCCAACCGCCAGCCGCCGCCGCCGGCAGGCACCCAGCGGTGCGGAGCCCAGAAATAGCCGGGCCGACCCGGCCCCCAATGACCCGCCACCCAGACATGCCGCCCACCTGTCCAGCCCCAATAGCCACCCATCCAGATATAGCCGGGCGCAGGGGCAACGCCGATCACTTCTTCCTGCGGCGGCGGCGGGGCCACCATGACGGTGCCGCCGACATAGGCAGGTCTGGCCGTCACCACGCAGCCTCCCAGCGCCAAAGTAGCCAGAAGTGCGGCCGCGACTACGGCCTTCAAGCCTTGAGTGCGCATCATGCTTTCTCCACCACGTGGTTGCTCATAGTCCTGATTAACGCAGATCTCCCCAATTGGATGACGTGACGAGCTTCACGACTGCATTGCGTCGGTTCGGATTGTTACTTAATTCGGATGTGCTGTCGATCCGTTGACGGTTAGGACACCGCCATATCTTGCGGAGGTATTCATGGGACTGGATCTGGTTACGCCGGGCAATCAGGCGCCCGAAATCTTCAATGTCACTACCGAAATCCCAACGAATGCCGATCCGATAAAATACGAAGTCGCCAAGGGAACGGGCGCGATATTTGTCGACCGCTTCATGGGCACGGCCATGCGCTACCCCTGCAACGACGGCTACGTGCCGCACACGATCGCGCAGGACGGCGATCCGGTGGACGTACTGGTGATCACGCCATTCCCGCTGATACCCGGCGTGGTTGTGCGCTGCCGGCCGCTGGGGCTCCTCAAGATGACCGACGATGCCGGCGCTGATTCCAAGGTGCTTGCGGCACCGGATGACAAGGTGCTGCCGATCTACAGCCACCGGCACAAGTACGAGGACATCAACCCCCAGCGGCTCCATCAGATCCAGCATTTCTTCGAGCACTACAAGGATCTCGAGCCCGGCAAGTGGGTCCGCGTCGACGGTTGGGGCGGCGTCGATGATGCCAAGCAGGAAATCGCCGTCGGCATCAAGCTCTATGGCCACTGATTACGGCCACTGATCGCCGCCGCTGAGCCCCGGACGACGGGCGGGGCGCTGTGCACGTTCATTTGCAGATATCATAACTAATGTTATTATATCTGTAGTGAGAACTTGCAGGACGGGCATGCATGGCGGCAGCGACGGATCGGCTGCATAACTTCGGTTTCCTGGTCAGGGATGTGTACCGGCTCTATGCCAAGCATTTCGAGCGCTATGCGAGCGAGATTGAACTGACCTTGCCGCAATGCAAAGTGCTGGGGCATCTGTCGCGTAACGAGGGCATCAGCCAGGCGCGATTGGCGGAATTGACCGATACGGATCCGATGACGCTGGTGCGTACGCTCGACCGCATGCAGCACGACGAGTGGATCGAGCGTCGCCCCGATCCGACGGATCGCCGCGCGCATCGTCTGTATCTGTGCGAAGCGGCCAGGCCGATCATGAATCGTATGTGGAAGATCGCCGACCAGGCGCGCCAGGACGCGCTGTCGGCGCTGAGCCTTGCCGAGCGCGAACAGCTGGCGGACCTGCTCGAGCGCGTGCATGGCGTTTTGTTGCAACTCGAAGCCAAGTGAGCACCTGAACATGGACGCCGAGGTGGATGAGCGAACCGGCATGAGTACTGAACTGCAGCCAACGCGCCGCGCCGCGCGGCTGCGCTGGGCGCTGATGGGCGCCGGTGTCGTGCTCGCGATCGTGGCCGGCCTCTGGTACTACCTGGCGTCCGGCCGTTACGTGTCGACCGACGATTCATCGGTCGAAGCCGCGCAGGTGACGATCAGCGCCAATGTGCCGGGCCGCGTGGTCGAGCTCGACGTGCATGACAACCAGAACGTGCACCGCGGCGATGTGCTATTTCGCCTCGACGATCGGCTGTTCCACATCGCCGTTGAGGAAGCGCAGGCCAAACTGGCCGCCGCGCGCATGCAGATCGGTGCGGCCAAGGCGACCTACCGGCATCAACTGGCCGATCTCGCCGCGGCGCATGACACGCTGGCCTACCAGCAACACGAATACGAGCGACAACAGCGGCTGCTGCAGTCGGGCATCAGCTCGCGGGCGCAATTCGAGCAGGTGCAGCACGCGGTAGAGCTCGCCCACTCGCAACTCAACTCGGCGCAGCAGCAGGCTGAGAGCGTGCTGGCGCTGCTCGGCGGCAATCCCGATCTACCACTCGATGCGCATCCGGTGGTGATGCAGGCGCAAGCGGCGCTCGATCGGGCCAATCTCGATCTGTCTTATACCGTGATCCGCGCTCCCGACGACGGTGTGGTGGACAGGGTCGAGCAGCTGCAAGTCGGCGATTATATCAACGCTGCGACGCCGGTCTTCGGCCTGGTCTCGACCGGCGATGTGTGGGTCGAAGCCAATTTCAAGGAAGACGATCTGACCTACATGCGCGCAGGCCAGTCGGCCGAGATCAGCATCGACGCCTATCCGGGGCGTCGCTTCAAGGCGCAGGTCGCGAGCTTGAGCCCGGGCACCGGCGCACAGTTCTCGCTGCTGCCGCCCGAGAATGCAACCGGCAACTGGGTCAAAGTGGTGCAGCGCGTGCCGGTGCGACTGCAGCTCGATGCCACGGAGTTCGGCGAGGCCTTGCCGTTGCATGCCGGCCTGAGTGCGGAAGTGACGGTCGACACCCAACACCGCCGCAGTCTGTTTGGCCACGCCAGGAAGCAGCTGGCGCAGCGCTGATGAGTGCCGGCGAGCACACCGGCGCGCAGGGAGTGCCGCTACACCGCGGCATGATCACGCTCACCGTGATGGTCGCCTCGATCCTGCAGGCGCTCGACAATACGATTGCGAACGTCGCGCTGCCGCGCATGCAGGGCAGCCTGTCGGCCACGCAGGACCAGATGACCTGGGTGCTGACTTCGTACATCGTGGCGGCGGCGATCATGACGCCGCTCACGGGCTGGCTCGCGGACCGCTTCGGCCGCAAGCCGCTGTTTCTGGTCTCGATCATTGGCTTCACACTCGCCTCGGCGTTGTGCGGCATGGCGCAATCGCTGGAACAGATCGTGCTGTTTCGCCTGCTGCAGGGGGTGTGCGGTGCCGCTCTGATTCCGATGTCGCAGGCGGTGCTGTTCGATGCCTATCCGCCGCAGCAGCACGGGCGAGCCATGGCCCTCTGGGGCGTCGGCGTCGTCATGGGTCCGATGCTGGGTCCGATGCTCGGCGGCTGGTTGACCGACGACTATAGCTGGCGCTGGGTGTTCTACATCAATGTGCCGTTCGGCATCCTCGCGGTGCTGGGGGTGCTGGCCTATTTTCCCGACACCACGCACGCGCGCAAGACCTTCGACTTCTTTGGTTTCGCACTGCTGAGTATTGCCGTCGGCAGCCTGCAACTGCTGCTCGATCGCGGTCCGCTGAAGGACTGGTTCAATTCCGGTGAGATCAAGCTCGAAACGGCGATCGCGGCGTTGGCGTTCTATCTGTTCGTGACGCACACGCTCACGGCGCGGCGGCCGTTCATTCGCCTGGCACTCTACAAAGATCGCAATTTCCTGAGCGGCAACATTCTGATCTTTGTGGTTGGCATTGTGCTGTTCGCGACGCTGGCGCTGTTGCCACCGATGTTGCAGGAGCTGGCGAATTACTCGGTGTTCCAGGCCGGCCTGGTGATGGTACCGCGCGGCGCCGGTACCCTGATCGCGATGCTGGTGGTCGGCCGAGCGGTAGGCCGCATCGACGTGCGGCTGATCATCGGTGTGGGTCTGGTCCTGACCGCATTCTCGCTGTGGCAGATGACGCATCTGTCGATGCAGTTCAACATGGCATCGGTGGTCTGGCCCGGCGCGATCCAGGGCTTGGGCATTGGCATCGTCTATGTGCCGATGGCCGCGCTGACCTTCGCCACTCTGGCACCGGCCATGCGCAACGAAGGCACGGCGTTGTTCAATCTGATCCGCAACGTCGGCAGCAGCATCGGCATCTCGACCGTGCAGGGGCTGATGGTCCGCAATACGCAGGTCGTGCACGCCTCGCTCGCGCAGCACATCACGCCTCTCATGCTCGCGAACCATTCGCCCGGTTTCTACGCCGGGACGCGGGCGGTGGCGGCACTCGATCGGAGCGTGACGGCGCAGGCGACCATGATCGCCTATCTGGATGATTTTCAACTGATGCTGATTCTGACGCTGTTGGCGCTGCCATTGCTGCTGTTGGTGCGCAATACGCGCGCCGCCGGTGCGGAAGTGAAGCATGCCGCGATCGAATAACCGCGCCGGCACTGATCGCGCGCGCATCGCCGGAGCGCTGTTGCCTGTGGCCCTGCTCACCGCGGGCGTGGCCGGCTGCGTTGCGGGACCGGACTTTGCCGCACCGCCGGCACCCGCAACCGCAAATTACACGGCGGACCCGCTGCCGAACCTTGCGAACAGCGATACAACTATTGATAGCGCGCTGGCCGAACCGCAGCAGTGGTGGGCCCCGCTCAATTCGCCGCGGCTCGATACCACCATTCGCCAGGCGCTGGCGGCCAATCGCAGTCTCGATGCCGCACGCTCGACCCTGGCCGAGGCACAGGCGTTCAGCGACGCCAGTGAAGCGGGGCGCTATCCGCACGGGGATCTCGACGCCAGCGTGGGTCGGCAGAAATACGGCGCGGCGTTCCTGGGTCCCGACCGGTTGCCGCCGTTCACGTACTTCTCGATCGGACCGGCGGTGAGCTACAGCTTCGACTTCGCTGGCAGCGTGCGGCGCACGATCGAGCAACAGCGGGCGATGACCGACTATCAGCAGCGCGAGCTGGATGCCGCGGCGCTGAGCGTCAGCGGCAACGTCGCGATGCAGGCCCTGGCCGCAGCCTCGGCGCGCGCGCAGATCGATAACCTCGAGGCGCTACTGCAAGATGACCGCAGCGATTTGAAATTGGTGCAGGACTCGTTCGCCGATGGTGCTGCGACGCGTGTGGACGTGCTCAACGCGCAAAGCCAGCTCGCCAACGACCAGACACTGCTGCCGCCGCTGCGCCGCGAGTTGAGCGTAGCCTCTCACGCCCTGGCATTGCTGGTCGGCCGGACACCGGCCGAGTGGATGGCGCCTGACTTCAAGCTCGATGAATTCAATCTGCCGCCGCGCTTGCCCCTGACCGTGCCGTCCGAGCTGGTGCATCGGCGCCCCGACATACTGGCTGCGGAAGCGCAGTTGCACGCCGCAACCGCAGCGCTCGGAGTGGCCAGTGCCAATCTTTATCCGCAAATCAGCCTGACGGGCAGTGCCAGTCTACAGGCCGATGCACTGCACGCGCTGTTCGACGCCAGCAGTGCCGCCGGCGGCCTGGCGGGCAGCCTTACTGCGCCGCTGTTCGATCACGGCGCGCTGCGCGCCAAACAGCGTGCAGCGGTCGATGCCATGCACGTCTCGCTCGCCAACTACGAGCAGGTGGTGCTGAGCTCGTTCGGCCAGGTCGCTGACGCGCTCGAGGCCCTGGATCACGACCAGGAGCTGCTCGCGAGCGAATGGAGCGCGGTGGCGATAGCGGCCGAGAACCTGGCGCTGACTCGCGAGAGTTACAGCGCCGGCAATAGCGGCGTGCTGCAGGTGCTCGAGGCGCAGCGCCAGAACCAGCAGGCGCGCATAGGGTTGGTGCACGCGCAGTCACAGCGCCTGCAGGACACGGTGCAACTGCTGCTGGCCCTCGGCGGGCGGGCACCCTCGATTTGACCGGGGCACGAGCCCCGCCGCTGACGGTCTCGATATCGGTGTCATCGGCTATGATGTGAACCGCCGCCATGCCAAAGAGTCAATACCGTGGTCCGCGCGTCCCAGCGCAGCAATCTTTGGGGAACTACTATGCAATTTGAATTCAAGAATCTCTGCGCCGCCGCCGGCGCCGTGCTGGTGCTGAGCGCGATGACTGGCGTCAGCCACGCCGGTATGTTCCCGCGCTACATCCAGGAGGCCGTGGCCGAACCGACCCGGCCCGACCGCGATCGACAGCGCGATGCTGATCGCAAGCCGGAGCGAGTGATCGTCTTTGCCGGCATCAAGCCGGGCGACCAGGTCGGGGAGCTGATGCCGGGCGGCGGTTACTTTACGCGCATCTTCTGCAGGGTCGTGGGGCCGTCGGGCCATGTGTACGCGGTCAGCGTGACGCCAGTGGTCAAGAGAGAGCGGCCGGCGTCGCCGGACGCGGATCAGGTGGCGCCGAATCCCTGTACCAATGTGACCGCCGACAGCAAGGAGGCCGCGGATTTCAGCTTGCCTGCAGGCCTCGACGTGGTGTGGACCTCGGAGAACTACCACGACCTGCACAACAAGATGCTCGGCGCGCCGGACATGAAGGCCTTCGATACCGCGATTTTCAAAGCGCTGAAGCCGGGCGGCGTGTTCATCGTCGAGGATCATGCCGCCGAAGCCGGCTCCGGCGCGCGCGACACCGAAACGCTGCATCGCATCGATGCGAAGCTGGTCAAGCGGGAGGTCACGAGCGCCGGTTTTGTGTTTGTCGCTGCCAGCGATGTACTGCACAACGCCGACGACCCACACACCGCCAAGGTGTTCGACCTCCACGGCAAGAGCGACAAGTTTCTGCTTAAGTTCCGCAAGCCGAAGCGCTGAATGCCGGCCGGTCCGGCAGGCACGGCGCCGTCACGCCGCGGTCGCGGGTGCGGCCGCTGATGCCGGCTTAGCCGATGCCTTCAGGGCTTATGAAAATTCCGAAAGCGCGGGCTCGAGCCGCCTGTCGTCCCGGGCCCCGTGGGTTTTCCTGTCGACCGTGGCTGCAATCGCGAGTCGACCGCGAGCGGCGGTTGCGGCGGCGGGCGGACGGCCGCAGCGCCTGGCTGGGCGGCAGACTGCCTCGACGAGGTGGATAGCGGCGTCTGCGATTTCGCTGCGGCCAGGGCGCGTACCGGCCGCATGCCGACCGATACATTCAGACGTCGCAGCTCGCCCGGCTGCAGCACGCCCACACCGACCACCTGACGCGCCAACTGCTCGCCGCGCTCGTCGCGGATCTCGAACACGACAAAATACTCACAAGGCTCGGTGGTGACCTTGTGGGCAATGCTGCCATCGACACTGAGCGCGCAATAGCCTTCGTCGTCCGCACCCGGGGTGGCATCCGCACTAAAGCGCAAATGGTGCCGGCACCCGGGACAGATCGTCGCGGTTTCAAGGACGGTCGCCTTGCAATGCGGACAGACGCGAGTGGCCCCAGGCGTGCCCGAGCGAAGGCTGCTCATACCGAGCGCGGGGTCCCCTTGAGTTCGACGGCGGCGTGCTTTTCGTCCCAGCCGAACTCCACGTGACCGCGCATGCGCGAGCCGGCCGCGACCGTGATCGAGGCGGCTTTGACGTCGCCGACGATGACCCCGGTGCTGAGTACGTCGACCTGCTTGGCGGCCTCGATATTTCCCTGCAGCTCGCCGCCGACCACGACCACCCCGGCGCGCACCTGGCCTTCCAGCCGGGCACCGGAATCGATGCGGAAGTTGCCATCGACCTGCACGTCGCCCTTGAATCGACCGGCGATACGCACGTCGCCCGAGCCGGTGATCTTACCTTCGATGGTAATTTCGGCTGCTATCACGGACTCGACGCTCGCGGCGCGCGGGGCGCCGCTTCGACGAGCGGCGTCGGCTGCGGCATGTTCGGTCCCTTTGTGCAGTTCGGTGACGGTGGTGGGGGTGCCCGAGGCGGGGCTACCGCTCGCTGCCGGGCTCGGGGTCGGGCTGGGTTCTTTCCAAAGCGCCATGAGCGGATCCTCCAAGTAGTGCTTCCGAGGTATCGAACTGGACACGGTACCGCCAAACGGGGCCAAAACACCAGTGTCTTGCGCCAGACACACCTCTCAGTTCAAGCACGGCCGAGCCGGCGCCGCGGTAGGATCAGTGTGCATGGCAGATTTTACAGATCGACCGCGAGCCAAGTCACTGCGACCGCTGCGGGCCCTGTGGCCCTTCCTGGCCCCGCACTGGGCCCTGCTGAGCGGCGCTCTGGCGGCGCTGCTGGTCGCAGCAGCGGCCATGCTGGCCTTGCCGGCGGTGCTGCGCCAGCTCATCGATCACGGTCTTTCGTCAGCCGACTCCAGGGTGCTCAACGGCTATCTGGCCGGGTTTCTGGTGGCGGCGGCCGCCTTCGGCGTATTTGCCGCGCTGCGGTTCTATCTGGTCACCTGGCTCGGGGAGCGCGTGGTCGCAGACCTGCGCGAGGCGGTGTACCGGCGCGTGGTGCGCATGGACCCGACCTTCTTCGAGGTCACCCGCACCGGCGAGGTGCTGTCGCGGCTGACCGCCGACACCACGCTGGTCCAGGCCATCGCCGGCGTAAATCTATCAATAACCTTGCGCTCCGTGCTCAACCTGATCGGAGCCGTGGTAATGCTGGCGCTCACCAGCATCCGGCTCACGATCTGGATCCTGGCGCTGATGCCGGTCGTGATCGTGCCGATGATCGCGGTCGGGCGGCGGGTACGGCGGCTCTCGCGCAGCTCCCAGGACCGGATCGCTGATACCAGCAGTCTGGTCGATGAAACGCTCAACGCCATCCAGACGGTACAGGCCTTCACGCTCGAGGAACTGCAGAGCCAGCGCTATGCTGCGGCGGTCGAGGACAGCTTTGTCGCCGCCATCCGCCGCACGCGGATGCGCGCGGCGCTCACGGGCATCGGTACCATGTTGGTATTCGGCGGCATCACCTACGTGCTATGGCTGGGTGCCCACGCGGTGCTCGGCCAGGATATGACCTGGGGGCAGCTGAGCCAGTTCTTCGTCTATGCGGCGATCGTCGGCACCTCGGCGGCCGCATTGACCGAGATGTGGGGCGAGATGCAGCGCGCCGCTGGAGCGATGGAGCGGCTGACGGAGTTGCTGGCGGCGCGGCCCGCGATCTCGGCTCCGGCGCAGCCGCTGGCGCTGCCGGCAAGGGTGCGCGGCGATATCGCCTTCGAGCACGTCAGCTTTCGATATCCGTCGCGACCCGAGACCCGGGCGCTCAACGACTATACGTTGGCGGTGCGCAGCGGCGAGACGGTCGCGGTGGTCGGGCCTTCGGGCGCGGGCAAGAGCACCACCTTTCAGCTGCTGCTGCGCTTCTACGATCCGCAGAGTGGTCGGATTACGATCGACAGTAACGATATCAAGCGCTTGCGTCCGGAGGAGTTGCGATTGCAGATCGGCTTCGTGCCGCAGGACACGGTGCTATTTGGCGCGAGCGCACGCGAGAATATCGGCTACGGTCGGCCGGGCGCCTCGGATGCGCAGATCGAGGCCGCGGCGCGTGCGGCCGCAGCGGATGAGTTTCTGCGCGAATTGCCGGCCGGCTACGACACCTTCCTCGGCGAGCGTGGCACGCGGCTGTCGGGCGGCCAGCGCCAGCGCATCGCGATCGCGCGGGCGATACTGAAGGACCCGCCGATCCTGCTGCTCGATGAGGCCACGAGCGCCCTTGACGCCGAGTCGGAGCGGCTCGTGCAGGCGGCGCTCGGCGAGCTCATGCGCGGCCGAACCACGCTGGTGATCGCACATCGTCTGGCCACCGTACTCAAGGCCGACCGCATCGTCGTGCTCGAGGCCGGGCGGGTGGCGGCGGTGGGAAATCATGCGCAGTTGATGAGGTCGAGTCCGCTCTATGCACGGGTCGCGGCCCTGCAGTTCGGCGCCGCGGAAGAAGCGCTCGCGCGATGAGCGGTCGATGCAACGCCGATAGACCCCCTCGCCGCGGACGGGCTCGGACGCCGAAGCTGCATCAGCAGGTGACTCCGTGACCAATGCCGTGAGAGACAATCCGGCGCGCAGCCGCTACGAGCTCGCGCTTGAGGGCAGCATCGCATTCATCGACTATCACAGGGTCGGTAAGCTACGCGTGCTGGCGCACACCGAAGTGCCCCCGGCACTGCGCGGCCGCGGCGTCGGCGCCCAGCTCACCGCCGGAGCCTTGCAGCTGGTGCGCGAGCAAGGCGACAGCGTCGAAGCACGATGTTCCTATGTGGCGCAGTTCATCGCACGCAACTCGCAATACCAGGATCTGCTCGCGAAGCCTTAGGCGCCGTTCGGTTCATCGGCTGCCAGTACCGCGGCTGGCAGATCGCCGAATAGTTCGGCGGCGCGAAAGTGTTCGGCCTCGAGCACGAGCGTGCGTCCGCTCAGCAGCTCGCGCCACTGACGGCGGCGCAGCGCCTCGGGCACGGCCAGCAGTGTGGCCTCATCGAAGTCCTGTTGTTCCCGGCGGCGCGAGCAGCGCGCCACCGCGACGATCAGGATCTGCTGGTTGCCGGTGCGCGCGTAGGCGCACAATTCATCGGCACGCGGACCGAGCGCCGGCAACGGCTGATAGTCGCCCTCAGCGTAGAGTTCAGGGAAGGTCCGGCGGTGGCGCAGCAGCGTCACAATCGTCGCCAGCTTGATCCGGCCGTCGCACCAGTCATGCCATAGCTGGCGCATGCAGGCACCCCGATCGGCCGCTAACGCGCCCTCGAGTTGCTCGAGCATGCGTCGGCGCAGCGCGTAGTCCACGGCGCGGCGATTGTCGGGATCGACCATCGACAGGTCCCAGAGTTCGCTGCCGTTGTAGAGATCGGGGACTCCCGGCGCGGTGAGCTTGAGAACCGTCTGGATCAGACTGTTGTGCACGCCGGTGGCGGCCAGGCGGCGCATGAACGGTAGAAAGGCGGCGAAGAATGCGCTCGCGCGGCCGCCGGTCAGCGCCGCGTCGATCATGGTCATCATCGCGTCTTCATACTCGGCGTTGGGGAACGCCCAGCCCGTGTGTACCCGGGCTTCGCGCATCGATTTCAGCATCGTCTGGCGCACCCGCTCGACATAGCTGCGCAGCCGCTCGTCGTCCGGCGTTTCGAGTTGCAGCAGCTCGCAGGGCCAGGTTCCGGCCAGCAGCTGATATAACAGGTACTCGTCATTGCGGTCGGGTCGCAGCTCGGACTGGGCGGGGCCCGCGGGACCGCGCAGGATCCGCGTCCATATGGGCAACTGCCGCGCCCATTCCTCGGCATATTCCGATAAGGCTGCGAGCCGGGCGCGCGCGTCCTCGCCGCGCTTGGTGTCGTGCGTCGCGGTCGCGAGCATCGCATGCGGCCAGTGCTGCGCGCGCTGCAGATTGGCCTTGTGGAAGGCGGCAACGGTGCCGCCGAAGCGATCGGGATCGCCGCCCACTTCATTCAGGGCGATGAAACGGTGGTAGCGATAGAAAGCCGTGTCTTCCAGGCCCTTGGCGACCACCGGTCCGCTGTACTGCTGGAGCCGCATTGCACATCGCAGCAGCGATTGGCGTGAGAAGCCGCTGCGCGGGTGCTGCAGCAGGCCGCCGGTCAATACCTGTTCGAGAAAGTTGAAAGCGCTTGGATCGATCTCGGTCTCGTTGCGTCGCGCCTGCGCCAGGGCCCAGCTCAGGTAGTGCTGGTCCGCGTCATCCAGCTCGCCGTTGCTGTCGATATAGGTGCGATACACCGGAAAACAGGCGATCAGCTCCTTGATCGCCCGGCGCAGCAGATCGCGGGTGAAGTCGGCGGTGCGCGGGTTCTGGCGTGCCAGCCGCGCCATATCGCGCGCCAGCACGTTGAGTTCGCTCGCCATCTCATTGTCCATGATGTGGAGTTTGCACAGGCGCGCGATGTCGGCGAAGGAGCGCCGCTCGCCGGTGAATTCGGTGTAGCAGTCGGTATAGGCGGGCTCGGCGCTCGCATCGATCAGCAGCGCCAGCACCTGGTTGAGAAAGTCGTAGCCGGTGGTGCCATCGACCGGCCAGTCGGCGCGCAGTCTTTCGTGGGGCGTCAGAATTTTCTCGACCACCAGATAGAAGTGGCGACCCGAGCGACGTGCGGTGAGCCGTCGCTGCAGCCGGCGCAGGTACGCCTTGGGGTCAAACATGCCATCGATATGATCGATACGCAGCCCCTCGAGCACACCGTCCTTGATCAGCCGCAGCACGCGCTGATGCACGTGCTCGAAGACTTCCGCCACTTCGATGCGCAGTCCCGCCAGATCGTTGATGTTGAAGAAACGACGGTAGTTGATGTCGTCCGCGGCGACGCGAAAGTGCGCGACGCGCCAATGTTGCTGCTGAATCAGGGCGTCGAGCTCACGCCAGCTGCTGCTCTCGCCGGGGCGGCCTTCGAAGCGGCTCAGCCCGAGCTGCAGCGCCTCGCGCACGTCGGCGCGCTCGGACACCAGTGCCGCCAGCTGCGCTTTGAATTCGGCCGCGCGCTGCGGCATTTGCTGCCGCCAGTTCGGCAGCCAGGAAAAGGCATCGGCGAGCTGCTCGAGCTGCAGCTGACCGTCGCCGAGAATGCGTGCGTAGTGCGGCGGCGAGATCGGCAGCTTGTGCGTGCCGTAGGCCCAGACCGCGAAGCTGCCCTCGGTGGCATCGAATTGCAGACGTAACACACCGCGCTCGAGTTCGATGCCGTATTGATCGCCGAGCAGAGGCACCAGGATTTTATTGTGCAGGTAGCGCCGCTCGGGGTCCCAATCGATATCGAACCAGCCGGCATGTGCGGCATCCACCCCCCATTCGAGCACATCGAGCCACAGCGGATTATCAGCTCCGCCCACTCCCATGTGGTTCGGCACAAAGTCGAGAATCTGATAGAGCGCGTGTTTCTTGAGAGCCTCGCACAGTTGCCGGAACGCGGCGTCGTCGCCGAGCTCGGGATTGAGCTGGCGGTGATCGAAGATGTCATAGCCGTGAGTGCTGCCCGCTCGCGCCTTGAAGTAGGGCGACAGGTAGGCGTGGCTGATGCCGAGCGCTTGCAGAAACGGCGCCAAGTGCGCCACGTCCTGGAAGCCGAAGCGCTGATGCAGCTGCAGGCGGTAGGTGGCGCGCGGGATTATGGCGAGTCGTCCGTGTGTTGTGACGTCAGGCGCGCAGGGTCCAACGCAAGCTCCAGGCCGAGAACGTGCCGGCAGCCTCGGTGCGGCCTTCCTGCCACAGCAGACTCCCATGCTCGGCGGGAAATTCCGGTGTGCTGCGCGCGGAAAGGTTGGCCATCAGCGTCAGCTCGGCGCCGGTTGTCGCCCGCCAGCGCACGATCAGCGCGCCGTCGTCAACGATGCTGAAATCACCGGCATGTGCCAGGGCCGGCAGCAGTGGCACGATATGTCGCCTGCGCACTGCCAACAGATCGCGATACCAGCGCAGCGTGGAGGCGTGCACCGGATCGGCCAGCCGTTCCCAGTCGAGCTTGCTGGCGTCGAAGGTCTGCTCGGCCTGCGGGTCCGGAATGCTCTCGCGCTCGCCGGCCTCGCTAAGCGCCGCGAAGCGCGCAAACTTCTGGCGGCGGCCGCTGCGTACGGCGTCGCCGAGTTCGGCACCGAAGTCGCAGAAGAACTGAAACGGTCGGCGGCTGTGCCATTCCTCGCCCATGAACAGCAGCGGAATCTGCGGCAGTAACAGGTACAGCGCGGTCACGGCTCGCACCGCTGCCGGATCGGCGATGGCGGTCAGGCGCTCTCCCAAGGCGCGATTGCCGACCTGATCGTGGTTCTGAATGAAGGCGACGAACGCGGCGGGCGGCAGATGCGCGCAGGGTTCGCCGCGCCGGGCGCCGCGATACGGCATCAGTTCGCCTTGAAAGGCAAAGCCCCGAGCGAGCGCCCGGCCGAGCCGGTCGGTATGGCCGATGTAATCGGCATAATAGCCCTCGGCTTCCCCGCTGGCGGCAACGTGCAGCACGTGATGCGCATCGTCGTTCCATTGGGCATCATAGAGAGCGGCGTCGCCGCGCGGCCCGCGCTCTAGCCAGCGCGCCTGGTTGTGCTCGTTTTCCAGTATCAGATGCGCGCTGCGCGGCAGCGCCGCAATCCGTACGCGCTGCGCCAGCTCCTCCAGTATATGCATGGGACTATCATCGACGATCGCGTGTACCGCGTCGAGGCGCAGCCCGTCCAGATGAAATTCCTCGAGCCAGTAGAGCGCGTTATGGATGAAGAACTCGCGTACGTTGCGGTTGCCGTCAGCATCGAAATTGATCGCGGCGCCCCAGGGTGTCTGGTGGCGCGAATCAAAGAACTGCGGCGCGTAGAGCGACAGGTAATTGCCTTCGGGGCCGAAGTGATTGTAGACAACGTCCAGAATCACCATGAGCCCGCGCGCGTGTGCCGCGTCGATCAGCGCCTTGAGATGCTCCGGGCGGCCGTAGCTCGAGTCGGGCGCAAACGGCAGTACGCCGTCGTAGCCCCAATTGCGGCGTCCGGGAAAGTCCGCGACCGGCATGAGTTCGACCATGGTCACGCCCAGCTCTGCCAGATGGTCCAGACGCTCGATCGCGCTAAGGAAAGTTCCGGCCTCGGTGAAGCTGCCGATATGCAGTTCGTAAATGACCGATGCGTTCCAGGAGCGGCCATGCCAGTCGCGGTCCTGCCATGCATAGTCCTCCGGATCGACCACTTCGCTCGGGCCATGCACGTCGGCGGGCTGGTAGCGCGAGGCTGGATCGGGAACTGCAAAGCCATCGGGCAGGATGAAGCGGTAGTGCGAGCCGGGCCCGGCGCGATCCGTTGTCAGGCGGTGCCAGCCGTCGGCTTCGCGTCGCATCGGCAATGCAGCTTCGGCATCATTGAGTTTGACTCCAATGCGCTCGTGACTCGGCGCCCACAGGCTGAAGCGCACGCTGCCGCCGGGCTGAAACTCAGCACCGAATGGCATGAGGTGCCGGCTCGTTTGCGGGCGGGTATTCTGAGCGCCAGATGTCAATGCACAGCCTCCGGGCGTTGCCGCCGTTGCCAGAGGGCGGTAAGCACGACATCATAGCTTTTAGCGCCTGGAGATCGTGTTCGCCGAGTCCGTCTGCAGTCCGCGCGGCACCGCCGAAAAGTCCTTCAACCGTTCGAGGATCGCATACAGCTCTCGCTCCATGGTGACGCGCACGCCGTCGGGCTGCCGCATGACGTGCCGGATCTCGCGGTGACGACGCAGCAGTCGCTGCGGTTCGAGCTGGGGCTCCATATCTGGTGACCTCGATAAGCTATCCCTGCAGACAGCATGAATGCAGAGCACCGGCGCCTACCTATGCGCGCCTGCCTCGGCTCGCCGTCAGATTTCTCCGACCGCGGGACCACGCATCGACCGGCGGGGCATGGCCGCTGAGCGTGGCCCTACACTTGTGACAACGGCGCTGGATGCTAGAATCGCGCGCCTCGTGGGGCGGTAGCTCAGTTGGGAGAGCGTCGCGTTCGCAATGCGAAGGTCGAGGGTTCGATCCCCTTCCGCTCCAGATTCCCCACAAGCGCGCCGAAAACCATTTTTCGTCAATGCCTTACAGATGTCAACGCTATAATTCCCGGCATTTTTCGTCGTCGCTGACAACGCCAAACTCAAGGCTGCTCGACCTCGAGCGGCTTCATTGGGACCTCCCGCACCGAGAAGTGGAGGGGCTGCGTCCCCGGTCCCGGCTCAGGGAAGTGGAAAGCAGAGGCAGGCCGGCTGATTGCAATGAGGTGAGTGGGCTCAGGGCGCAGGCGATGGCTTCGCCGACGCGAGCTGATGTTCCAGTCGGTCCTCCATTTCACCGATGTATGAACTGAGCACGGTGCCGGTCTGTTCGATCGCAGTTCGCAGCTCGATTGCGACCTGCTCAAGTGCAGATTGCGCTGCGTTTTGCGACTGGGTGATTCTTTCATCGATGCTGCGAACACTGGCTTCGACAACGGTACGCAGCTCGGCAATGCGCGACGCTTCGGCCTCGTCCGCAACTTTGCGTTGAGCCTGCAATTCGCGCGCATACCGCCGGGCCTCCAGGATCGCCGTTGTCTGCATATATGCCACGTACAGCAGAAACAGCGCGGTGAGTAGCCCGGTGATCGCCAGCATCACCAACCCTAGAGGCGCCTGTACCCGGGCGAACAGCAGCCACAGTGTGGTCGGAGTCGTAAAAGCCTGCCAGTTGAATATCGTGAACAGTGCGAGGAGTGCTGCCACGAGCAACAAGAACAAGGTGCGCGGCGACATTGCAGTTCTCCGATGAGGTATGCGTATGATGCCGAGCTTACGCGGATTCAGTGGTGCTGGCGGCCGCCGGGTCAACATCAGACAAGCCAGTCTGGTTGACCGCCATCGCGGCGAACGCCGCAGCGAAGAATGCGAACAGTGGATCGCCGCTCTGCTTCAAGTAGCGCACCAGGACCGGTGCGTTCACTGCATTCGCCGTTGCCGGGATTCCCCGCCTTCCATCCGCGTTCAGACATAGGCGGCGACTGCACCGGGGCGCGTGGGGAGCATTTGGATGAGGGACGCATGAAGAAGTGATTTGTTATCAATCAATTAGCATCGTTAAACTCCCCTACCGCTAATGTCATACGAATCCGTTTAGATCCGTTTCCGCCCGACCACTTCAAGCTCCGAGCCGAAGTCCGATAATTTCCGAAGTCCACCGGGCCCCGCGCATGTTGACCCTCAAAGAGATCAAGCAACGGCTGGCCGCACATCCGCTGGCGCGCGCGGGGCCCCGCCTCGTCACCGGAGCCGCCGCCGCCGACCCGAGCGGCATCGCGAAATTGCTGCCGAACAACAGCCCCCAGAATCTCGTCATGCGCTGCCAGATCTCGCGCCCAGTCATCACATACACGGATTCCATGATCACCAGGATCATGGACAGGCCCAAAGTGAGCGGAACGAAGAGAAAGTGGTAGAGCGCCGTCAGCGCGAACTGTAGCCGCGAGAGCCCGACCACGTCGAGGTCAATCACGAATTCATTCCGCGGTCTTATATATCCGATTCGCTCATAGTCGATCAGGGCGCCGATGTCACGACGGCGAGTCGCTGGCTCACGGCCGACGCATCTACAGCAGGCCGATGCGCGGCTGAGAAGAACATCAACCACAGCAGTCCGAGCGCCGTGAATTTTACCGCCAACAGCCAGGCGAGGTCGCGCCGCAGGCCGCGGCGCCCGTACGCCCCCGGCTTGCGGGCCGCAGAAGTCGTATGGATCCGCGTGCCCTTCAAGGCGCTGCGCCCTCACAGTCCGCTGCCTTAGGCGGACTCTACTCCGGGCAGGATCGAGGTCGCGCTTTCCGCAGAGTGAGGTCAGTGATCTGTCTTTGGATATTCCCTGAGGTCGTGGTAGCTCGCCGGGGCTGCGCCGGCGGCTTGCCGGCCTTCGCTCTTTTCCTCCGGGCTCTTGTGGCGGTTCACCGTACCGGTGGCCTCCTTGATTTCTCCTTCCACCGGCTTCGTTCTGGCCTTGAGTCGAAGTGTCGCCATAACCGTCTCCTGAGTAAGAATCTCGATAATTGAAGGGCGCGTAGTGCTCAATGTTCGACGCTTGCGCCAATCAGGATATGCGCAAGTCTTCGCGCACTCTGTGCGCCAGCGCAGATAGCCATTGCCATGCCGCATAATTCCCGCGACTGCACCGAGTTGTGTCGGTCGTAGGAGTGGGATCGGCTTGATTGCGGTGCCGTAAAGTGCCGCTGGCGGCGCCGTCTTACAGACGGCGATGTTTCAGCAGCGTACTGTTCCGGCTCGTCAGGCGCGGAACAATGTCGCCCGGGCTGCATTTAATGGAGATCGAACATGGATCTGCTGATCGTCGTGATTGTCCTGCTGTTGCTGTTTGGCGGCGGCGGAGGTCTGTATTGGGGCATGGGCGCGGGCTGGGGATTTGGTCCCATCGGCCTGATCATCGTTGCCATCGTCGTGGCTTACCTGCTGTTTGGATACCGCGGAAGACGCGGTCCCCGTCTTTAGGAATACCCCGAGTTTTCGCTAGCGCTGCTGGATTGTCGATCGCCGTGGCGCGCGAGACACGAACGCAGCGAATGATGGCCGTGCCGCTGTGAGCAATCTCCTACGGCGATTTCCGGGTGCCGCCGATCATATAGCCAGGTAGGAGGTGACATGATCGGTCCCCGCTTCGAGCCGTGATTCATTAGTCGTGCGCTCACGCTGCGACCTCGCTGAGGCCGCCGCGATCCGCATTAACCATCGACGTGGAGATCTGCAGTGACCTACGAAGCCCGACCGTTTGATCTTTCCGGCGTGCAGGGTTTGTCGAAGAAAGCCATCGATCTGCACCTGGGCCTCTACAAGACCTATGTCGAGCAGCTCAATAAGCTGCTCGAGCAGTCGCCGCAGCGCTCGGCCGGCGCCGTGCAGTGGGCGTTGGATGGCTATAACCGTCGCTTTGCGTTTGAATTCAACGGTGTGACGCTGCACGAACTGTTCTTTGAACAGCTGGTCGGCAAGCACCGGCAGCCGCAGTCAGACAGCGACTTCGTCGAGGCGCTACATGACGACTATGGCGATTTTGGCGGCTGGAGAGCCTCGGTCGAGGTTCTCGCGAAGACACGTGGGGTCGGCTGGGTGCTGACGCTGCGCGAGCGCGGCCGCGAACGCCTGCACAACTGCTGGATCGACCTGCACCACCTGCACATGCCGGCCAATTGTGACGTCGTGTTTGCGCTCGATCTATGGGAACACGCCTTCATGATCGATTTCACTCCTGCGCAGCGCACCGACTACGTCAAGATCATTCTCGACAACGTTGATTGGACCGTAGTGGAGCAGCGCTGCGCGCCGCTTGAGGCGCATCAAGCCGCGCACACTTGAGGCCGCGGCGTGAGCCGATGCAGTGGTGACAGTCACGCGGCGGCAATGACCTTGTGTTGGCTCACATTGCCGCCGTCTCCGCTTTTCAATGTGCGAAAGACGGCTGTGGATAGGATGGTAAATCCGCCAAGCACTAGAAATGCCTCGTGGATGCCGTGAATCAGCTCGCTCGGGCTGGATCGAAAGCGATCGGGAATGAAAAACGCAGTGGCCAGTCCCGCTGCCGCGACGCCGAAGCTGATGGACATCTGCTGCATCGTGCTGGCTATGGAACTGGCGTTGCTTGTCTGTTCCTCGGTGATGTCGGCATAGACCAGGGTGTTCATGCTCGTATATTGCAGCGAAGTGAAGGCGCCATAACAGAACGCCTGGAGCACGATGAGCCAGATCGGTGTGCGCAGCCCAATGGTCGCGAACAGCAGCAGTAGCAGACCAAGCGTGACCGTGTTCGAGATCAACACGGCGCGGTAGCCGATGCGGGTCAGAACCCGCCGCATCAGGAACTTCGTGCTTATCGCGGCCAGCGCCTGGGGCATGATGAGCAAACCGGACTGAATGGGAGTGAGCCCGAGGCCAATCTGGTAGAGCAGCGGCAACAGGAATGGCACGCCGCCGATGCCGATGCGGGTGAAGAAGCTGCCGCTGACCGCCGCGCTGAAAGTGCGGACGTGAAACAGACTCAGTTGCAGTAATGGAAATCTGGTCCGCGCCGCGTGAAGTCCGTAGCCGGCGATGAGCGCCAGAGAAATCGCAAGCAATCCCAGAATCTCGCGCACGCTCAATGTATGCTCGCCGAATATCTCCAGCACGTACGACAGCAGTGCGACACCGGATCCGAACAGGATGAGGCCGACAATATCGGGCGGCCTGGTGCGCTGTTGGCGATAGTCCGGCAGATGAATATGGACCATCAGCAAACCGACGAGGCCTATCGGAATATTCACGAAAAAGATGACTCGCCAATGCAGGTAGCTGACGATCATGCCACCGGCAATAGGCCCGAGCATTGGGCCAACCAGAGCCGGAATGGCCACGAAGCTCATGGCAGAAATCAGCTCGGATTTGGCAAACGTTCGTACAAGCGTGAGTCGACCCACCGGCACCATCATGGCTCCGCCACAGCCCTGCAGGATGCGCGACGCGACCAGCAGATGGATGTTGCTCGATATGCCGCAGAGACACGACCCGAGGGTGAACAAGCCGATTGCGGTAGCAAACACCCGCCGCGTTCCGTACCGATCCGCCATCCAGCCACTGATGGGAATGAAGACCGCGAGGCTCAGAGTGTAGCTGGCCAGCACTGACTTCATGCTGAGTGGGGCCACTTTGAGCGCGTCCGAGATAGCGGGCACCGCGGTGTTCAGGATCGTCGTGTCCAGCGACTCCATAAAAAACGCCACTGCGACCAGCCACGGTAACAGCCGCTTGCTCGAATTATGCGGTGAGGATGAGGATGAGGGCGAAGGGGCGCTGCTGGAACGGACCTGACTCGGCGACCCCCTGGCAGGATTCAATTGCTTCTGCCCCAATATGCCGTGCTGCTGTGGGAAGTCGTCGAACGCTATTTCGGTGTCGGTCCCTGACTCACGCGCACCAGATCGTCGGGGCGCAGCCACTTCTGGAACGCCGTTTGAACCTCGATGGGCTCGAGCCCGATATACCGGCGCGCGGCGAGGATCGGCTCATCGAGCGGGAGATTCAGATCGCGCCGATGGATGAAGCCCAGCGCAATATCGTCGATGCTCGCCTCGCTCAGCGGAATACGGCGCAGCAACAGCGCCTTGACGCGCAACAGTTCGTCGTCGCCCACGGGTTGCGACTGCATGGTCTTCAAATCCCGGATCACGATGTCCTGCGCCTTGACCACGTTTTGCGGATCGCAGGCATAGCGCACCAGATACACGCCGCGCGATCTGCCGACCTGAAGTTCGGAATCCACCGAATACACCAGGCCGGCATTCTTTCTCAGATCGATGCTGAGCCGCGTCGAATAGAAGCCGCCGCCCAGAACCGCGCTGCCGAGCTCCAGGGCGTAGTAGTCGGGGTCGCTGCGAGTCAGGTCGAGATTCTGCGCCAGCAGCACGTCATCCTGAACCCGACTGTCGTCCGGCACTGCGATGAGGGCCGATCGATTCGGCGGCACCGCCGGTAGATCGATCTGCGGCGTCGGGCCGCTCGCGCTCCAGGCGCCAAAATGCTGCTCGATGGCGGCCTGGGCCTGCTGCGGTGTGATGCTGCCGATCACGACTATAGTGGCGAGGTCGGGACGGAACGTATCGCGGAAGTATGAACGCACGTCCTCCAGCGTGAGCGAGCGTACCGTCTCCGGAGTGGCCTCACGCAGACTCGGGTCGTCCTTCGGAAACAGCGACTCTCGCAGGGCATGCTGCGCGAGGTGGCCCGCACTCTTGTTGCGTGCTGCGACGACCTGGGACACCTGGCCGCGCACTATGTCCAGCTCCTGCGATGGCAACGCGGGGTGCAGCTCGTTGTCCGCCAGCAGCTCCACGCCGCGTTCGAAATCCTGGCTCAGTACCTGAAGCGAGAATTCGGTTCCGGCACGTTCGCGCGCTCCGATCGCATCCAGTGCCTGCTCGAAGGCTACGCGATCGAGCTGCTCGCTGCCGTAGGTCAGCAGCAGATCGAGGAGCTGCGATACGCCCTGGCGACTCAGGGGCGCCTGCAGCTCGGGTCGATTCCTGATATAGCCATAGACGCTCACGGTATCGCTGACATCCTCGGGCTGAACGATCAGCGTCAGGCCGTTTGCAAGCGTGGTGACGATCGGATGCGTGGTCAAATCCGGCACCGCCAGGCGCTTCAGAGCTGCCTGCGCCCAGTCCGGCAGCCGGGTAGGTTTGGCTTCCCCGAGGGCGATGTTCTCCGGTCCGCCGAAGCCGCCGCTCGAGGCAACCGGTCTGCCCGACCCACGCGGCACCATCACGGCCGTCGCAGCGTGGTCGAGGTCGAGGTATTGGCGCGCTACTCGATTGACGTCGGCCACGGTGACCTTTTCGATTCGCGCCAGATCGTCGTCGGGCGAGTTCAAACCGTACAGCGCGACGGCATCGGACCAGACGGCTGCCGAACCGGCGATCGAATTCTTCTGAGACTCGGCTTCGCTGTGCTCGTGCAACTTGGCAGCCTCGACAAGTTCGGGCGGTACGCCGCTGCTGGCGACTTTTTTTAGAATCGCGCGGACGTCGCTCTCCAAGGCCTTGGGATCCGTTCCGGCGGTGAACGATAGTGCGGCATAGGCAAGACCGGACCGCGGCAGCGGATCGAGCGAGAATTCCGCGTCGATCGCCTTGCCCTGCGGAACCAGACCGTAGAGATCGAAGCGGTGACTGCTAAGAACGTCGGAGAGCACCTCCAGCGCGGGAAAGTCCGGGCTATCGAGGCCCGGCACGCGCATCGCGATCATCTGCGTTCCGACCGGCTGATCGGTATCGACGCTAAATGACTGCGGATGCACGGGGCGGAGGCGCACTGGTGGCCGCGGCGGCAAGGGCCTGGACTTGATCGCACCGAATAACTCGCGTACCTCGCGCAGCGTCGCCTCGAGCGCGACGTCGCCGACGATAATCAGAATGGCGTTGTTCGGAGCGTACCAGGCATCGTGAAAGCTCTTGAGCATCGAGGCGGTCGTCTTGTCGAACGAGTCGCGCGTGCCGAGCGCGTCATGGGCGTACACCGTGCCGCCGAACATGATCGAGCGAATCTTCGCATACAGCACGTAGCCGGGATTGGAGAGGTCCTGGGCCACCTCCTGCTCGATGGCGCCGCGCTCCTGATCCCATCCCTGCTTGGTATCGAGTACGCCCTGCATTCGCAGCGCCTCGACGTGCAGGGCCACGTCGATATCCTCGGCCGGTACGGTGAAAAGATATTGAGTGAGGCTTTCGCGCGTATTGGCGTTGAAGTTACCGCCCATGACGGCGCTGATATTGGCGAGTTGCTCGGTGGAAAGGCCGGGGCTGCCTCTGAACATCATGTGTTCCTGCGCGTGTGCCATGCCCGGGAAACCCGCGGCGGCCTCGTCGGATCCCACCAGATAGTTGATCGAGGTTGCGACCACCGGAGCGAGCGTGTTGCGTACGATAATTACCCGCAGACCGTTCGCCAATGTCGCTCGCAACACGTTCTGGTCAGCCGCGGCCGCGGCACAGCTCACCGTCGCCAGCAGCACACATAAGCAGCCAGCAACAAAACGGCCGGCGATATCCATAGCGAAAGACTTCATGAGATGTTCCGTGTTGAGCGCCGTGCGCGCAGCAATTCCAGAATCGACCCTGCATCGCGATCGCCGGCGCGGGGTCTGTCAGCACACCGCCTGAGCTGATATTAAATCACGCTGGGGGTCAAATAATGCCAATTCGGGGCCCCGACCGTCAGCCAAATGACCGCCGCCGCGTTAATAACCATCGTGGCAAGGAACCGAGTCGGGCGCGTGTGTGTCTTATGGTACGGTGCAGTTGCAGCTCAGCTAGTCTCGGGAGGTAGGTGTGAACAAGATCATTGCATCACTTGCATTGGGTTTGATCGGACTTGGGTCCATGGCGGCCATGGCGGCCAACGGATATGGTTACGGTGGCGGCGCGGACTACTATAGCAGCGGGTTTTACATCGGCGCCAGTGCCGGTGAGATTTATTACAAAGAGCAGGGGCTCGCTACGATTGCGCCCAGCGTCGCCTTCCTGCAAATCGGCCAGCAATTCAATCCGTATCTGGCCATCGAGGGTCGCTTAGGCGGAGGCATTGCCGGGGATCAGTTCCAGTACTTTCACGTGGATGTCCCGCTGGTGTACGGCGGCTATGTCAAGGGTATGCTGCCGGTAAGCCCCTGGTTCTCCCTCTATGCGATTGCCGGTGTCAGCGGTTTGCAGCTGCATCGCAATTACCCTGATTTCAATTCGAATGACGTCTCACTATCGGGAGGTCTTGGCGGGGAATTCACTTTCTATGGTGGCGTCAGCCTGCACGCGGAATGGGCCAGACTCGATAGCGGGACCAATGACGGCTACGGTTACACGGCGGACCAATTTTCCGTTGGCGTAAGCTGGCACCTGTGATGTAGATGTCGGCCATCGTGCAGTGACGGCACCCGCTGCCGTCGGTTGGCATCGATTTCGCATCCATCCGGATCGGCGGTACATCGGTATCGCCGGCCGACGCCCGCCGAAGGGACTTACCGCTGCCAAACTGTGATGCGTTCGACGCAAACAGGCGGTGACCAAGGCTCCACGATGGGTCCGTCGGCAGGTGTTTGCCGGCAATTGATTGCCGCGCGGCAGTCCGATGCCGAGTTCTATCGAGGGTACACGTATGTCCGCTATATCGATCAACAGTGCGAGCATATGGGCGAACCAGATTTCAGCCCTGAGCACGCAACGCACGCTGCAGGCGAACGCGGCGAGCGCGCTGGCCGGCAACTCAGCCAGCACGACTGCTGTCAGCGGTGGAGGTAGCCTGTTCGCCGACCTGGTCTCGGCCTTGAGCCGACAGGCGGTGACGTTCAACGGCTTCGCGGCTGCCGATATCGCCAGCGCTGCCAATTCTGCCAGCGCTGCCAGCAGCACCAGCAGTCCGAGCGCGATCGGCAGCACCGCCAGTCGCAGCCAGATTGCCCAGGATCTCCAGGCTTTCAGCCAGTCATTGCTTCAGGCCCTGGCGTCGAATCAATCCGCGCAGCCGCAGAGCGGCAGTTCCGGCAACGCCGCCAGCGCCGGCGGGACGGTCAATGGCAGCGCGTCCGGCATCGTGATGCCGCGCGGCTACCGTCATGGCCATGGGGGCATGACAAGCAGACTCGAGTCGCTGATCAACACCCTGAACCAGAACAGCAGCGCCAGCGCTTCGAGCGGCACGTCGAGCGCCTCCACGAGCGCCAATGTCAGCAACCTGAACACCACGTTCAGCAAGTTGATGACTGATCTGGGTGTCGGCACCAGCACCAGTCCTTCGGGCTCGACCGCCAACCCGGTATCGGTCAGCGCCTCGAATGTGGCATCGACCTCGAGCGCCGGTACGTCACTGCCGAGCCTGCTGCAAGGCATGCTGCAACATCTGCAGCAACAGGGCTCATGGCGCGCCTCGGTCGGCCATGTCGTCAACGTATTGGCCTGATCCCCGCGGGGCCTGCAACTCGGCCTCGACGCACGCGCGGCGCGGCAGGCCTTGAATTCCCGCATGATCGCTCGCTGCTTCCCGCAGTCGAAGTAAAGTCGTTGACAGATCGCGTAGACTTCGCTGCCGCTGCAGCCTTGGCTGCGGCTGGCTCCGTAGCTGCCGGGCGGCGCTCGGCACAGTCGGCGAAATCGTGAAATATGGGTCTAAAATCAGACTATTACGCATCTCCTTAGACCTCCCTGCGCCAACTCAATCCCCGTTATGAAATTCATCAGCTTTCGCTACCACGATCAGATCGCCGCCGGCCTTATCGTTCCCGAGGGCGTCCTGCATCTGGCGGTGGCCGGGAAAGCGGCAGGCGAGACGGTCGATCTGTCGTCGACGCTGGCCATCATCCGCGGGGACGCGGAAGCATTGGCGGCCTGCAAGCGCCTCGCGGCGCGGGCCGCGCAGAGCGGCGATGCGCTGCTGCCCATGTCACAGGTGCAGAAGCTGGCGCCGATTCCGCAGCCATTGCGCAATGTCTTCTGTGTGGGCCGAAACTATGTCGATCACGTCAAGGAGGGGGCGGCCGCGCTGCGTACCGATCTGAAACTGCCCACGGTGCCGCAGTTCTTCAGCAAAGCGACGCTCACTGTGATCGGTCCGGGCGCCGAGGTGCGACTGGATCGAAAGCTCACCCAGAAGCTCGATTATGAAGTCGAACTCGCGGTCATCATCGGTCGCGGCGGCCGCGACATCGCCGCCTCGGAAGCGCTCGAGCATGTCTTCGGCTATAGCATCGCCAATGACGTCACCGCGCGCGATCTGCAGCGTCGGCATGACCAATGGTTCAAAGGCAAGTCGCTCGACACCACCTTGCCGCTGGGACCCTGCATCGTGTCGAGCGACGAGATCAGCGACCCTAAAGTGCTCGAGCTCTCGCTCACCGTCAATGGCCAGGAACGCCAGCGCGCGCGCGTCGAGCAGATGATCTTCGATATTCCGACGATCATCGCCTCACTGTCGGCCGGCCTGACACTGCTGCCCGGGGATATAATCGCGACCGGGACTCCGTCTGGAGTGGGCTTTGCGATGACACCGCCGCAGTACCTGCACGATGGCGACGAGATGCTGGCACGCATCGATCGCATCGGCGAATTGCGCAACCGCGTGGTCGAGGTCTAGATCCTGGAGCCCCAACGCCCCCGTAGCTCAGTGGATAGAGCGACCGCCTCCTAAGCGGTAGGTCGTCGGTTCAACTCCGGCCGGGGGCGCCAAAATCAATTGGTTAGACGCGGTCGTCCGCGGGGCTGTCTAATATCAAGCCTTGTTGTCTAATATTTTCAGTGCCGCGGCTCGTCTGGGCAGGCGCCTGTAGGTGTCCCGCGTGAGCTTCACATCGCCGTGGCCAAGCCGGTCGGCGGCATCCTGATCGCTTGCCGAGTCGCTGGCCGACTTGGCACGCAGGTCGTGGAATGTGAAGCGCTCTGCCAGGAGCGGGGGTTCGCCTTTCTTGCCCGGCTTGGTCGCACGCAGTATCGCGCGCTGCCACTGCGCTTCAAACCCGTTGGCCGTGTAAGGCTGCCCACGACGGTTGGCGATCAGGAATCGACGTATTTGCGGAGGCTCGCGCTTCAGTGCCTCTATGGTCGCGCGAAGGTCGTCATTCCATTCGATCAACTGCAGCGTCCCAGTCTTGCGTCGCTCAAACAGGATGCCCTCGTCGGTGAGGTGGCGGCGCTCAAGCGAGCGAATCGTGCCGCTGTCCATGCCGGCAATCAGGGCCAGATCCATTGCATGGCGCATCATGGGTTGAGCGACGCTACGTACCCGCAGGAACTCCTCATCGGTGACATAGCGGCGGCGCGGAGCGCACTGAGGCAGGCGTAGGCCGAAGCAGGGGTTCTCAGCGCTCAGCGCACCCATGCGTCGCGCGAAGGTCAGTACGGCGGATAGCGCACGTATCTCATGCCGTGCCTGTACGGTCTCGCCACGTGCACGCCAATACTTCCGGAGTAATCGCGAGCTGTCGATTACTCGGGTAATCACCAGGACTGAGTAATGCAGAGGAGGCAGTGCAGATGCAGGAAAGGCTGCATTCCGCGATCTGCCTCCTGCGCATTATTTTTCGTCC
>Ga0316363_10000253_pt1 | contig 83130 bp, 74 predicted proteins | sample Sb_taG_3_FD_200459 | JGI IMG/M metagenome (GOLD analysis project Ga0316363, IMG submission 200459) | Peat soil microbial communities from Weissenstadt, Germany - Sb_50d_a_PC metaG (v2) (version 2) | ecosystem: Environmental > Terrestrial > Soil > Wetlands > Peat | place: Germany: Weissenstadt...
GCTCGCGCTCGCTGGTACAGGCCGGCATAGGTGTAACGGTGGAGCGCATGATCCGGACGCCGAGAAACGATCTCAGCATTCGGAAAAAACTTGCCCGCGCGCTCCAGGCTGTGAGAGAGCGTCAGCGGATAATGCATCATGGTTCCTTGCATGCGCGGTTCCTTATTAATCAGTACTAGTACCGTGACCGCGAGATGTTTACTGCAGGCCGGTAAATTGTAGCGCCGGCATCTTGCCGGCTGTCCCGAGGGCGTCGCGCCCTCGGCGCGGCGGGCGGGGATGCCCGCCGGACAGCCGCCGGGACGGCGGCGCTACAGTCATAACACATCGGGCCGACTCAGTGGTAGAGATCACACGGTCACGGTACTAGTTGACCGCAAAGGTGTTCTCGACCAGCAACGCGATGCCTTGTCCACCTCCGATGCAGGCCGAGGCAACGCCGTAGCGCGCGTTCGAACGCTTCAACTCCCGTGCTAGCGTGATTGCCAGCCGGACTCCAGTGGCTCCGAGCGGATGCCCGATGGCGATTGCGCCTCCGTTGACGTTGAGCTTGCTGCGGTCAAGGCCAAGCTCGCGCTGGCAGGCAAGAACCTGCGCGCCGAAGGCCTCGTTGATTTCGAAGCGATCGATTTGCTGCAGGCTCAGGCCCGCCAACTCCAGCAGGGCTTGAATTGCCGGTACCGGCGCGATGCCCATGATCTCTGGGCGGACGCCAACCACCGCCCCGGCCACCACTCGCGCCAGGTGTTCTTTCTTGTGCTGCTTCAGGTACTCGCCCGAAGCCACCAGCGTCGCCGCCGCGCCGTCCACGATTCCCGAGCTATTCCCGCCGGTCTGCACTCCGCCAAATGCTGGTTTGAGCTTGGACAGAACTTCCAGCGGCGAAGGCCGGATGTGAGTGTCTTCACCTAACTTCTCGACGCCGCGTGGCAGCCTGATTCCGCGCGGCGAATAGCCGGGAAGCTCGAAGACTTCACTCATCAGCGGCGCTATCTCGCCGCTCAGGAAGCAGCTCTTTTGCGCCGCAATTGCGCGGGCGAAGCTCTCGGCGGCGAATTCGTCTGCATCTCCGCGAGTGATCCCGTACTGTTTCGCCAACTTCTCGGCGGTTCCACCCATGGTTTCATTCGGACAGGGATCGAGGAGCGCCTCCCAGAGGAAGTCTTTGAACTCCACCTCGCCCATGCGGAATCCGCCGCGGTGAGTGTAGGCGGCGATCGGGTTGCGCGACATGGACTCGGTTCCGACGACGAGCGCCAGGTCGGCTTTCGCCAGCTTGATATTGTCGGCGGCTTGAAGAATGGCCTCGACGCCGGTACCGCAGACACGCTGCACCAGGTGTGCCGGCACCTCGATAGGGACGCCAGAGTAGAGCCCGATGTGCCGCGGCAGCACATAAGCATCGAAGGAGGCCTGGGCCATGTTCCCGGCGACTACGATGTCCACGTCGGCCGGCGGCACACGGCTTCGCCGGAAGACCTCTCGAGCCGCCTTGATCCCGAGGTCGGTGGGAGACACCAGTCCAAGAGCCGTGTTGTACTCCACGAAAGGAGTGCGCACGCCGTCGAGCAGGAAGACGTCATCGTAGCTCGAAAGCAGAGCTTTGTGGCGAGAACTCATAACGATGCTTTGCTGTCCCGGATCTCATGGCCTGCGACAACGAGGCGCGGCAGCTGCGAATCCACCGGTGGACCCGACACTATCGTCTCTACGGGGGTGCAAGGCGGTTCAGGCTTTTGCGGGCGCGCCGTCGTCAAACCGTATCGGGCCCGATGCCTGGTTCCCCATGCCGACATTAGCTTCAGAATCGGCTTCAGGCTTTCTCCGTGACGGGTGAGCGAGTACTCCACGCGCGGCGGCACCTCGGCATAAACTTTCCGGTGAACAATTCCGTCGCGCTCCAATTCCCGCAGGTGCTGGGTCAGCATCTTCTTGGTCAGCCCGGGGATGAGCCTTTGCAGTTCGCAGAACCGCCGGGTTCGGCCTTCGAGATGGAACAGGAGCGAAGGTTTCCATTTCCCGCCAATGATGGAAGCCGTCAACTTCACAGGGCAATTGGAGTGATCCATCGGATAGCCCCCAACCAGGTATCAGGTTACCGAAACGTGCCTACTAGCAAAAAAGTTACTTTTGCCTAGAATTAGCCCTCGGTCCCGAAAGCATACCTGATCCGGCGTCGACTTGGAAGTAGTTGTACTCATCAGGTACCAAGTGTCGGGACGATTCCAGCGCGAGGCCACAGAATGAGCGACAAAAAGCCGGTGGTAGTCTATGGCGCCAATGGTTTTTCTGGCCGCTTGATAGCGGAATTTCTTCGTGAATACAATGTGCCGTTTATTGCCGCCGGGCGCAGCCGCGCACGGCTTGAAGACGTGATGAAGCACGTGCCCGGCATCGAGACCGCCAACTATGAAATCGTCGAGACAAGGGGCTCGGTCGAAGAACTCACGCAGCTTTTTGCGGGCGCGAAAGTGGTTTGCAATACAGCCGGGCCTTTCATCTACAACGGCCCGCGGGTGATCGAAGCTGCGCTGAATGCGGGCTGCCACTATCTGGACATCGGCGGGGAACAGGCGTGGGTGCGCGAAGTGTCGGACAAGTGGGGCGGCAAGTTTGCCCAGCGCGGTCTGCTCGCCGCTCCCGCCACCGCCTTCATGTCGGCGGTGAGCGACGCCGCGATTCGGATGTGCCTCGAGAGCAACCGCGCCATTGACACGCTGGAAGTGCTCACCATGTTCAAAGGCAACCCGACCTTCGGCTCGACCCAGACGATCTTCGCCGTCATTCAAACCGACGCTTACTACCTGGAGCAGAACACGTACAAACCCTGGCCCCGCGCCACCCGTTATGACGTCGTCGTGCCCGGCTGCATCCAAACTCAGCTCGCTCTGGCTTGGGGAGGTTTCCCCCATCCGGTCTGGTACAAGGATCATCCGCAGGTAGCGAACGTGCGCTCGTTTGGCGGACTGCTCGACCGGCAGATTATGGAAGGCGTAGCGGCAACGGAGAAATTGTTCGAGGAGCAGATCCGTCCCCTGCCCCCCGCCGAACAGGAACGACGGCTCGGTGAGATGGCGAATGCGGTGCAGGGTGGCACACCGCCGCGGGAAAACCCGCGTGAGCATCGCACGATTGACGTGATCGTTGGCCGTGGCAGCACAGACTCCGTGCAGTGTGTGGTGTTCGGCACGTGCTGCTATCGCCAGACGGCACTCATTCAAGCGTTCGCGGCCCACAACCTGGTACACGCTGCTCCGCGCACGGTGGGCTTCGCGTCAGCGGCGCAAGCCTTCGGCCATCGCGAAATCCTTAGCGTTTTGGAAACGCATGGTCTTTCGAAAGCGAAGCTGTCGTCGTAGTTGGTGGAGAGCCGGGCGTTCTTAGGAAAACGATGCGAGCGATCGACTATTTCGACAAGAGCGCGGATCTCCATGCCGACCGGATCGCGATCCTCGACGGGGATGCTCGGTATTCCTACGATGAGACGCGCACCTTCAGCGAGCACATCGCCCGCGGGATGTGGGCTCGCGGCGTCAAGCGCGAGCAGCGCGCGGCCATTTACTCCCACAATCATGCGGCGGTTCTGTTCTGCATGTTGGGTATCCTGCGCGCCGGAGCTGCCTGGGTACCCATCAACTTTCGCAATGCCGCCGACGCCAACGTGGAATTTCTGAACTACTCCGAGACGGCGTGGCTTTTCTATCACAGTCGCTTCCGGGAGCAAGTCGAGGAGATTCGCAAACGCGTTCCCTCGCTGCGGCATCTGATTTGTATCGACGGCCCGGACGGCGGAAATCTTTCACTCGCAACCTTCATGGAGCCGGGAAACGCAGGCAATGATGATAATGACCTCGACTGGGCCGATGCCCACGGTAATCTCGACCAGATGATGGGCCTCGTTCCTACCGGCGGGACGACCGGCCCGGCGCGCGGTGTGCGCGTTACCAACCTGGCCTGGGGCACGATGACCGAGATGGCGACGCGCTACTGGAAAGGCGACGTCGTCGATCCTGTCTGCCTCTGCACTGCTCCGCTTTCACACGCCGCCGGCGTAGTTGCCTTCACGATGTTCGCTCTGGGCGGGACGAACATCGTCTTACCCGGATTCGACGCAGCTCAGGTGTTGCGGGCGATTGAGCAGCATCGCGTGACCCACCTCTTCCTTCCTCCTACGGCGTTCTACGCGCTGCTCGCCCATCCGGACGTGAGTAGGTTCAATTACTCCAGCCTGCGCGTTTTTCTGCTCGCGGGTTCTCCCGTCTCGCCTGACAAACTCAAGCAAGGTGTGGAAGTCTTCGGCCCTTGCATGTGCCAGTCCTACGGCCAAACGGAAGCGCCCATGCTGCTCACCTTTCTCGATGCGCGCACCGTGGCCGCGGCGGCGGCCGGCGATCATCCGGAACGCCTGCGCAGTTGCGGGAGGCCGACGGCATCGGTTCGGCTCGCCATCATGGACGATGCTGGCCACATCCTACCCCCGCACCAGCCGGGAGAAATCGTAGCCCGCGGCACGCTCGTCACCGCCGGCTACCACAACCTGCCACAAGCGACCGCCGAAATCCGCAGCCACGGCTGGCATCACACCGGCGACGTTGGATACATCGACGAACATGGATATGTTTACATTGTGGACCGCAAGAAAGACATGATTATCAGCGGTGGCTTTAATGTCTACAGCGCGGAGGTCGAGGCGGGCATCATGGCCCTGGCGCAAGTGCAGGAATGCGCCGTCATCGGCGTGCCCGACGACAAGTGGGGAGAGGCGGTCAAGGCGCTCGTCGTTGTGAAACGCGGCGATTCGCTTACGGAGAATGACGTCACTGCCCACTGTAAGGCGAAGCTTGGAGGAGTGAAGTCTCCGAAGTCAGTGGAATTCGTGACGGAAATTCCCAAGACCCCAGCAGGGAAGATTGATCGCAAGGCTATCCGCAAACAGTTTTGGGCAACTGTGGACCGCGAAGTCCATTGACCGGGAGGCATTGTCATTCTTACGACGTTGAAAGTCCCAAAGACGGGCGGGATACCCACGACGAAGGCCAGCGTGTTGCGCTGGCTCAAGAGCGAGGGAGATCTTGTGCACGTCGGCGAGGCAGTCGTGGAGTTGGAAACGGAAAAGGTGAGCTACGAACTGGAGTCTCCGATCGCGGGCGTGCTTCTCAAAATTGTTGCCGGGGAAAGCGTCCAGGTTCCAGTAGGCGGACCTTTATGTCATATCGGCCAGCCGGGAGACTCAGTCCCTGCCGAAAAGGAGTGATGCGATGTCAGAGGAGAACGAGCTCGGGAAAGATCGGTTGATCTGGATCTACATCCAGATGACGCGGATTCGTGAATTCGAGGAGCACGTCAAGCGCACCTTCCTCGAACATCCCGGAGCCATGCGCGGCCACACCCATCTTGCCGACGGCGCGGAAGCTTCGATTGTGGGAGCGCTCGCCACGCGCAACGCTACCGACTTGGCAATGCCCAGCTACCGTTGCCATGCTCAGCCCATCGTGCTCGGCACGTCTCCCAAGAAAATGATGGCTGAACTCTATGGCCGGAAAGACGGGCTGTGCAAGGGTTTTGGCGGCTCCATGCATCTTGCCGATCCCGAACACTACTTTCCCGGCACCTCGGCCATCGTCGGTCAAAGTATTGCCCACGCGGCTGGCGCCGCTTTGACGGCTCAGGTCAAGAACACCGGACAGATCGTCTACTGCTTCTTCGGAGACGGAGCGAGCAAACAAGGAGCGTTCTTCGAGACGCTAAACCTGGCGGCGGTTTGGAAATTGCCCATCGTGTTCATCCTGGAGAACAACGAATACCAGGCCTACACACACGTCAGCCTGGAAGACGCCAATGCGCAAGCCGGTGAGCCGCTTTCCAGGAAGGCGGCCGCATTCAGTATCCCAGGTTCGACGGTTGATGGTACGGATCCGCTGCTGGTCTACGACGAAGTCGCTAAAGCCGCAGAACGAGCCCGCGCCGGACTCGGTCCCAGTCTCATTGAGTCGAAGTTCTACCGGCTCAGTGCGCACGGCAACGCCATCACGGTGCCTCCCGTGCCTACGCAGTTCCCCGAGCACGAAGCGATCGGAGTGTACGGCAACAAGGCGGAGTATCGGGCGGCCAAGGATAGGGATCCAATTCCGCGCTTCCGTGCACAGTTGCTGAGCCAGGGCATCCTTAAGGAGGGGGAACTCCGGCGGCTGGATGACAGCGCGCGCGCGGAAATGGACGCGGCCGTCCAGTTTGCACTCGCCAGCCCGCAACCCGAGCCCGAAGAAGCCACGAACTACGTTTACGCTTAGGAGGCCGTAGTGCAAGTACGATTCACATCAGGACGGTGGAAGTGCGGTTTCGTATCAGGGCACGCCTTTAGGCGTGCCGCAAGAGCCGCGTTATGGACGCGCCTTTAGGCGCTGCAATTTGACCACAGGCCATGAGGGGGTCGGAATGCCCAAGGAAATGATGTACGGAGAAGCAATGGCTACCGCCATTGTCGAAGAAATGCAGCGGGATGCGGACGTAGTTTTCTACGGTCAGAACATGGCCATGACCAAGCGCGACCCCATGCTGAAGATGTTCGGCAAGAACCGGGTTCGCATTGCACCGATTTCCGAAACTGCCGAGATTGGCATCGCCGTGGGCGCCGCCGTTACGGGATTGCGTCCCATCGTCGAGCTTTGGATGAGCGAGTTCATGCTGGTTGCCATGGACCAGGTGCTCAACGAGGCTCCCCGCCTGCGATACATGTCCGGGGGGCAGGTGAAGGTTCCGCTGGTGCTGAAGGCCGGCTACGGATTCGCCGCCGGCTGGGCTGGGCAGCACTCCAATTGCCTCTATCACACGATGATGGGAATTCCGGGGCTGAAAGTGGCGCTTCCGTCCACGCCCGCCGATGCCAAGGGACTCATGGCAGCGGCCATTCGCGACAACAACCCTGTCGTGTATCTCCACCACTACATGCTGACGCTCGACACCGGCGACGTGCCCGAGGGCGAGTACGTCGTGCCCTTCGGTGTCGCGGACATCAAGCGCGCCGGCAGCGACGTTACGGTTGTTGCCACAGGGTGGATGGTCAAGAAATCGCTGGCCGCGGCCGAGCAACTGGCGCGCGAAGGGATCAGCGCTGAAGTGATCGATCCGCGAACCCTGGCGCCTCTCGATGTGGACACCATCATCAAGTCAGTGAAGAAGACATCTAGGCTCGTGCTGGTCGATCAGGCTCCGCGCCATTCGTCGGCTGCCGCCGTGATCGCCGCCGAGGTGGCGGAAAAGGGTTTTGAGCATTTACGCGCGCCGATAGTCCTGGTGACAGCTCTTGATGCGCCGGTGCCTTATAGCGAGCCGCTCGAAAATTATCTGCTGCCAAATGAAGACAAAATCGCCAAGGCCGTCCGATCGTTGGTAACCGAGCGCGTGCGTGCAAGCGCCTAGCCGAGAAGAAACCACGACATCAGCGGTAGTGGGTCAACTTGAATCTGTCTTGAAAGGGCGTGGCTTCAGCCGCGCCGTAGGCTGAAAAACCCAATTCTGTTCTTGCTCTTGGGTGGCGCAGCGGTTTACCGCTGCGGTAACTGTCCTGCTTTCAGCATAGGCCTTACAGATTGCTGAAAAACTGGGCTTTGTATCAGGGCATCGCTTCAGCGATGCCGTAAGCTCATGAAAATGAGATGCCCCTTTAGGGGCTGTCCTCCGAAAGCCGTGTTTCAGCAATCTGTTTAGCCGCTGAGGGAACGCATCTTTCAAACTGACCACCACCAAATCAGCGGTAGTGTCCTAATTTGGACAAATTAGGACACCACCAAATCAGCCGAGGAGTTGACACACGGAGTTACAATAGAAGATAAGCTAAGAGTCCAGTGTGACGAAAGCTTAATTTCACTAAGTTCTTTGAAATCTATATTTTGGACGACTTAGAAATCATAAGTCACTGATTCTAAATGCAGCCAGGAATCCGGCCTGCCAATAACTCCTTTGTTTTGAATATTTTGCAAGTAACTCCTTTAAACGCAATATTTTACGAAAAATTAGGGGGGGAGGGGGGTACCCCGCCCTTTGCGCCCTCATTCCATCGGAAGGCCGACGTAGTTTTCCGCGAGCGCTTGGGCTGCGGCTCGAGAACTGGTCACATAGTCGAGTTCGGCGAGTTGGCGACGGCGGTCGAAGGGATTCTCATCGGGGAAGCGATGGAGCATGGAAGTCATCCACCAGGAGAACCGTTGCACTTTCCAGACGCGCCGCAAGCAGACCTCGGAATAGCTGTCGAGCAGCTCCCGACTTCCAGTAGCATAAAAATGCTTCAGGCCTCGCGCAAGTATCTGAACATCGGCGACCGCGAGGTTCAATCCCTTGGCTCCGGTTGGCGGAACAATGTGCGCCGAGTCTCCGGCTAAGAAGAGGTTGCCGTATTGCATGGGCTCGACCACGAAACTGCGCATGCCCGTCACGCTCTTTTGGAGAATCTGCCCTTCGGTGAGTATCCATCCGTTCGAGGCGAGGCGGATCTGAAGTTCCTGCCAGATTCTGTCATCACTCCAGAGATCAACGTTTTCATCTGGCTTGCATTGCAGGTACAAGCGGCTGATGTGTGGCGTCCGCATGCTGAGCAGCGCAAAACCGCGATCATGGTAGGTGTAAATCAGCTCATCCGACGAGGGAGGCGCTTCGGCGAGGATGCCAAGCCATCCAAAGGGATACACTCGCTCATACTCTGTGAGCACTCCCGACGGAATGCTGGGGCGGCAGATGCCGTGAAACCCGTCGCACCCGGCAATGAAGTCGCAGATTAATTCGCAGGCGTTTCCATCTTTCTGGTACCGGATCTTCGGCTTGGAGCCATCGAAATCATGCACACTGACGTCTTCCACCTCAAAAAAAAGTTGGCCACCAGTCGCGACACGGGCATCGTTCAGGTCTTTCAAAACCTCATGCTGCGCGTAAATCGTGATTCCCTTTCCACCCGTGAGATCGTGAAAATCAATACGGTGACCGCGGCCTCCGAAGCGCAGCTCAATTCCATGGTGAAGCAGGCCTTCGGTTTTCATCCGCTCGCCGACGCCCATTTCCGTAAGCAGGTCGACGGTTCCTTGCTCCAGCACGCCGGCGCGGACGCGCTGCTCGGAATATTGACGGCTGCGATTCTCGACTATGACGGAGTCAATCCCCTGCAAATACAAAAGGTGAGAGAGCACAAGACCGGCTGGTCCTGCGCCAACGATTCCGACTTGGGTTCGTTGCGAAGTCGGCATGAAACAGCTCTAGAAAGGATAATGCCGAGGAGTTGTCTGGATCGTGATCCAGCGCAGCTCGGTGAATTCATTAACTGCGGCCTTTCCTCCAAAACGGCCGTAGCCGCTGGCCTTCACACCGCCGAAAGGCATCTGCGCCTCGTCGTGCACGGTCGGTCCGTTCACGTGGCACATTCCAGAGTCGATCCGCTTGGCGACTTCCACGGCGCGAGCAATGTCGCGGCCGAAGACCGCGGACGAGAGTCCGTACTCTGTGTCATTTGCCAGTGTGATCGCTTCTTCCAAGGTTTTGAAGCGGGTGATGGAAACCGAGGGTCCAAAGGACTCTTCGCGGAAAATCTGCATTTCGGGAGTGACGTGGTCGACGATCACGGCTGGCATGATCGTGCCTTGCGGGTCACCGCTCAGAAGAACTGTTGCGCCGCGAGACACCGCATCTTTCACAAGTGCGCGTACTCGATCTACCGTGGGCATGCCGACGACAGCGCCGAGGACAACGTCACCTTTTCGCGGATCCCCGCAAGGGAGAGCCTTCACCTTGGCCACGAATTTCTGCGCGAAGGCGTCCGCCACTTTTTCATCAATGATGATGCGTTCCGTGGACATGCAGATCTGGCCCTGGTTCATGAATGCACCGAAGGCAGCGGCATCCACAGCGGCGTCGAGATCGGCGTCGTCGAGAATGATGAGGGGAGCTTTACCTCCCAGTTCGAGGAGAATCGGCTTCAGATGTTTTGCCGCAGTAACGGCAAGAATCTTTCCCACACGCGTGGAGCCGGTAAAGTTCACGCGACGCACGGCGCGGTGGGCGATTAGGGTCTCGACAATCGCCGAGGCGCTGGCGGCATCGTGAGTCAAGACGTTGACCGCTCCGTGACCCAGCCCAGCTTCGCGGAGGACCGTTCCAATCAGGCGATGCGTGGCGGGACAGACCTCCGACGCTTTCAGCACCACAGTGTTGCCGCACGCGAGTGGCATGGCGATTGCGCGTACCCCGAGAATGACGGGAGCGTTCCAGGGGGCGATTCCGAGGACGACGCCCACCGGTTGCCGGATGGAGAACGCGAGGCTCCCCGGAATCTCCGAGGGAATGACCTCGCCTGAGACTTGGGTGGTCATCGATGCCGCTTCACGCAGCATCTGGGCCGCGAGGTAAACGTTGAAACCCGCCCATCCGGCCGTGGCGCCGATCTCGTCCATCATGACGGAAATAAAATCGGGCGTGCGGGTTTCGAGCAAGTCAGCGGCGCGCAAGAGCTTCTTGCGCCGTTCGTGAGGGCCGAGAGCAGACCAGGCAGGGAAGGCCTCAGCGGCGGCTTCCGCGGCGGCGATCGCATCGTCGGCGCCGGCGGCGGCCGCGCGCGTGGCGACTTCACCCGAGATCGGGTTTTGCCGGACAAACGTTGCCGCACTTGTCGCGGCGGCGTCACGATCACCGATAAGAAGCTGTACTTCAGTCATGACCGTTTCCTCTTCTTGGAATTTGTCTTGGTTTTGCCGTCCATCTCTTTGAAAACGTCGGCTGCGATGTGAAAAGCGGAGTTCGCCGCTGGCACGCCGCAATAGATGGCGGATTGCAGCAGGACCTCTTTGATCTGGTCGCGGGTGACGCCATTGTTAAGAGCGGCTTTCACGTGCATGCGGAATTCCTCGCCACGATTCAAAGCGACCATCATCGCCAGTGTCAGCAGGCTGCGAGTATGGCGGGGAAGGCCGGGGCGCGTCCATATCTCGCCCCAGGCGTTGCGAGTGATGAAGTCCTGGAAATCGCGGTTGAAGTCTGTTGTGGTGGCGACGGCCCGGTCCACGTGTTCATCGCCGAGGACAGCACGCCGGATTTTCATGCCTTGCTTGTAGCGCTTGGTGTCATCCATTGGCGTCATAAATAGTCCGTCGCCTCACCTGGCAAGGAATTTACTCACAGCCTCCGTGAACGCGTCGGCCTGCTCGACATTCGAGAGGTGAGCGGCGGCGAGTTCAACCTTTACAGCTCCCCGGATTCGGTCGGTGAGGAACTGAGCGTCGGAGTCGGGTGTGACCGGGTCGCTTCCGCCGTAGATCACGAGTGTCGCGGCCTTGATCTGCGCAACCGCTTCGCGCTGATCCATATCGCGGATTGCGGCACAACAAGCGGCATAACCCTCTGGCGGCGAGTTCTCGAGCATGCGCTGTGCCCGGGCAACCCTTTCCGCGAACGATGCGCGAAACCCCGGCGTAAACCAGCGCTCGATGACCGCGGCCGCAACGGACTTCATTCCATCCTTGCGTGCGGTTGCGATGCGCGCGTTCCACATCTCTTTTGTACCGATCCGAGCCGCAGTGTTCGAGAGCACCAGACGATGGAGCCGGTTGGGCGCATGAACTCCCAGCCACATGCCGATCATGCCGCCCATCGAGAGCCCGCAGAAATGCACGCAGTCGAGGTGAAGCGAATCCAGCAGACCGAGCACGTCGCGGCCCAGTTGCTCGATTGTGTAATCGCCTGGTGTTACCGAAGACTGTCCGTGCCCACGAGTGTCGTAACGGAGGATGCGGAAACACCGTTGCAGTTCGGCCACCTGCGGATCCCACATGGAAAAATCGGTGCCAAGAGAATTGGAAAACACCAGCACGGGCTCCTTGTCACCCGTGAGCGCGTAATGCGTCTTCAGTTCTCCAACATCGACAAACGGCATGGCTTGCCCTTCCAGCGATGACTATCAATGTCAGCGCTTGCGGCTGGCATCGATGACACGGTCCACCAGCTCTTCGGCGACGCCCAGGTAGTTCTCCGGAGCGAACAGGCGATCCAACTCCGCTGGAGTAAGACGCTCGGTTAGGGTTTGGTTTTGAGCCAGCACTTCGCGGAGATGCTTACCCGACTCGCGCGCCTGCCGGCTCGCCGCTTCCACCAATGCATGAGCGGCGGATTTGCCGATATGTTTTCCCATGGCCATGGTGACGGCTTCGGCGAAAATCAGACCGTGCGTCGCGTCGAGATTGCGCCTCATGCGCGCCGCGTCGATTTCGAGATGAGGAACACTCGTCGCCATTTGATGGAGCGCTCCGGCAGTCAGACGGAAGATTTCCGGGAGCGTCTCCCATTCTGCGTGCCAATCGCCAAGGCCGCGCTCATCTTCCTGTACCAAGGCGCTCAGCATGGTGCTGACGAGGCCGGGAACCCGCGTCGCTGCCGACAACACTATTGCGGCACTGACGGGATTGCGCTTGTGCGGCATCGTCGAGGAAACGCCGCGGCCCTCGCCCACAGGTTCGAAGACTTCCGCGATCTCGGTTTGCATGTGCAGAGAAATGTCGCGGGCAATCTTGCCTAAGGTGCCTGTGCAAAGGCCTAATGTGGTTGCCGCTTCCGCCACCCGGTCGCGCTGAGTATGCCAGGGCATGGTGGGCAGCCCGAGATGGAGTTCTGCTGCCAACGCTTCGGCCACCTGCAATCCTTTTTCTCGTAGAGCCGCCAGCGTTCCAACTGCGCCGCCAAACTGCAAGACCAGCACCCGTGCCCGGGTTTCCGCGAAGCGCTCGCGGTGGCGATTCATGGCGTCCAGCCACCCGGCAACCTTGACACCAAAAGTCGTAGGCAGGGCATGCTGCATGAGCGTGCGACCGGCGATTAGCGTGGAGCGGTGCTTCCTCGCCAGTTCGCTCAGGCCTCCGCAAAGGGCAGCCAGATCAGCTTCAAGTATGTCGAGAGCTTGCCGGATCTGCAGAACCAGGCCGGTATCGTTCGCGTCTTGGCTGGTTGCGCCCCAGTGAACGAACCGCGCTGCCTCAGGATCGTCTTTCGCGACCAGCGCTGTGAGTTGCTTGACCAGCGGAATCGCGGGATTAAGCGAAGCGGCGGCCGCAGTGGCGAGTGCGTTAGCGTCGATCAGGTCTGCCCTGCACTTCGAAGCGATCGCGGGAGCCGCGGCATCAGGGATCACACCACAGCCAGCCTCCGCTCGCGCCAGCGCGGCCTCGAAGTCCAGCATGTGCTGGAGACGTGCGGCGTCGGAGAAAACTTCGCCCATAGCCGCTGAGCCGAACAGTGGATCTAGCAAGGCCATTCAGGTCGGTCACAATCCCAAGTCGAAGAATACCGTCTCGTCGAGTCCTTGCAAAACAACATTCCATTCCAACGTCCCGGGACCGCCAGCGGTCTTCTTCGCGATTAAAGTCGGTCGCCGCGCCGGTTCCACCAGATTGAGAATAAGGTCCGCCGCATTACGCGGTTCATCGGGGAAATAAATTCGCGTGACCAGTCGCCGCAGCACTCCGCGCATGAACACCGAGACGACCAGATGCGGCGCCTGCTCCTTTCCGTTCGGGCCAGGCACCGGCCCTGGCTTGATCGTGGCAAAACGAAACACTCCCTCTGCGGTCACCGGCACACGACCGTATCCCTTGAAACCAGGTTCCAGCGGTTTGTTCTGCGTGTCTTCTGGATGGTCATATTTCCCGTGCGCGTTGGCCTGCCAGATTTCCAGAATCGCATCCGGCACCGGAACTCCGTCGCCGTCGAAAACTCGCCCTTGAATAGTGACGCGCTCGCCGGAGACTCCTTCGCCAACCAGGTTGTCACGGTTCAGCCACTGGAGGCCAATCTTGAAATACGGCCCGACCGTCTGCGAGGTGGTTGCCTGCAAACTCATTTAGTCCTCCATCGGCGTGGCTTCGCGTCCCCGCAAGATGAGATCGAATCTGTACCCCAGCGCGTGTTCCGGCATGGTGGTTTCCCAGTCGAACAGGGAGATCAGCCGGTTGCGGGCTTTTTCATCCGCCGTGCAGTTGAAAATCGGGTCAAACGGAATCAGCGGATCGCCGGGAAAGTACATCTGCGTCACCAGGCGCGTGGCAAACGCCGGACCGAAGAGAGAAAAGTGAATGTGCGCCGGCCGCCAGGCGTTGTAGTGATTGCGCCACGGATACTCGCCCGGACGAATGGTGACGAAGCGATAGCGGCCCTCAGCGTCGGTGACGGCTTGTCCGCACCCGGTGAAGTTCGGATCCAGCGGCGCCTTATGTTGATCGACTTCGTGCAGGTAGCGGCCCGCCGCATTCGCCTGCCAGATTTCCACTAGCATGTTCGCCAGGGGACGGCTGTTTTCGTCGAGCACGCGACCGCTCACAATGACCCGCTCGCCGAGCGGTTCCCCATGGTGCCCGCTCGTCAAATCGCTAGCCTTGGGCGCGACGATTTCGGCTCCAAATGATGGCCCCGTGACCTCGGACAAAGTGTAGGGAATCGGTACCTGCGGTTTCGTGGGCGCGCGCTTGATCGAAGACACATACGGCGGATGCAAATGATTCGGCTGGGTTCCCGGATACGGCGCGCGATAAGCTGCAACCCGTTTCATGGTTATTGTCCTTGTCGTTGTTCTTGAACTCACAGACTGTATGCAAGGGAGAGGTCCGTGTCAACTAGCACAGGGCGGTGGTGCATGGGTGGATGCGGGACAAACTACTCAGCCGGTTTATCAAACCCGCGGCACGAAAGCTTGGGGATGGGTTGGATCAACTGGCAGGCGCTAAGGCGATCTCACGCCACCTGGCTGAAGTTAGCCGGCGCCGACGTGAAAGACGCTCAAGCCCAGATGCGGCACTCAAGGGTGACTACGACGCTGGAGATCTATCAGCAGTTCGTGCCAGAGTCGCAGCGAAGAGTAGTAAACAAACTCAGTGAGCTGACGGGAACTGAACTCGTGAACTAAGCTGTTCCGAACCTGTTCCATTACTGTTCCAATAAACGAGCGGAGAAACGTGTAGAAACGGGTGACAAGCTCCGGAGACTCAATGAGTTCTGAGCGGCTGTGTCCAGCCCTGAAAAGGCTGGCGTCGGCGGTTCAACTCCGTCCCTGGCCACCACATTTTCAATCACTTAGAAGCCTCGCTGTTGGTCACTTGGTCACACTCGGTCACAATTCAATTCACCAAACGGCTCAGTCTGTCGACTGCCCGCTGCTGGCTTTCGGGCACGAATTGCTGGTAGATGTCGAGCGTCGTGCTCGAACGTGAGTGCCGCATTTGTGCCTGGGCGTCCTTCACGTCGGCGCCGGCCATCTTCAGCCAGGTCGCATGAGATGTTCGCAGGCTTCTCCAATTCACCCAGGGCAACCCCATCGACCGAGCTGCAGGCTTGATGAACCGAACGAGTATGTTGTTGTCGCGAAGCGGACCGCCGGATCGAACTCCCTGGAAAACTAGGTCATCCGGACCGTCGGACTTCACGACTTTGTACTTGCGAATTGCATTGCCGGCCCTAACCTCGACAGTCAGTCCCTTCAGTCGATGGATACGGTCAACGACGCAGACGTTCACCCCGATCGTTGCATTGGAGGCTTCACTCTTTGGTGCCCCCCAATCGCCGCGGCAAAACCGCTCATCGATCGTGATGGAGCTTCCACCTATATCGTTCCAACGTAAGCCTGCCAGTTCACTGACCCTCAGACCGGTGTAGATCGCCACATAAACCATCGAAGCGTAGGGTTCTGGAATCAGTTCAACCAGCAGGTCGAACTGCTGAGGTGTGAGGTAGGGTTTGTTGCGCTTTTTGCCGCGCTTGTCAGGAGGTATGCGCAGCGATTCTGCTGGATTTCTCACCAGAAGATCGTGCTGCACAGCGAACCGCAATGCGCTCGAAAGTACATCACGGATCTTGTCTCGCGACTCGTGCGACAGCGTTTGGTTTGTTGTGCTCGTTGTGAGTTTCGAGAAGTACGTTTGGAGGGTGAGTGCGGTGAGGTCGCGCAGGCAACATTTTCCGAACGCGGGAATGAGGTAATTATCCAGAACCCCTCGCGTTCTATCAAAACTGGTCGTCGCCATCAGAGGCTTCACCACCGGTTTGTAGATCGTTTCGATGTAATGCTCGAAGTTGGTTGCCGATCCAAGACTTTCCAGACCTTGGTTCAGGGGTCGCAGGTGTTCGGTCGCGATCTTCTTGACCTCCCGCTCTGGCACCGTGGCAGCTGCCAGGCGGACTCGTTGTTGTTTACGCACGTGCTTGCCGGCGATGAACTCATCGCGCCAAACACGCATCGTCCACCAGGCTCCACGACGTTGGGGCCGGGGATTCTGAAACCTCCTCTTTGCCATGCGCTCCATCTCCTGTGGAGAGATCGAAGCGCCGATGTTCGCCTGGTTGCGAATTATAACAACGTCGCCCATTCCGCACTTTCGGAATTTCTTCAGGGGACTGAATCTCCTGATTCGCGCCAGTCGGGGTGGAAACGGTTTCAAATGTTCTAAGCACCGCAGAGGAACCGGGACCTGAAGAGCATGAGGCTGGCGAACATTCTCCAAAGGCCCCGGCAGCGGTCTTGCCTCAGCGCGGGAGGTTTCCCGCCAGAGGCAATGGGGCCTAATTTGATTGATTCCTGCCCCCGTGTCCAATAACTTTTCGGAGAAGCGTTATTCCTCCCGGGAATAACACACAGCACGAGCCCGATTCGTCACCTCAAATTCTCTTTGAACAGGCCGATTCGCGGGTGCGACTTACTGAAAACGCGGGACTTGCAGAAATGACAATCAGCGACAATCATCGACAAAAGTGTCAGCAAAACTTTGAAGCAGCGGGTTGTCCGGTCTTGTCCCGGTGCTGTTCAGACCATCGCCGCGAGTAGCGCAAAATGATGTGTGGGTGATCGAAAGCTTGGCGAAATGATGGTGGCTATGTCCTTTATCGCGAGGGGGATGAAGATTTCTGATGCGGACAGCGATAACAAATTTGTCGACCGAATCACTGTGACTTCTTTTTGTTATTCCTCCCAGGAATAACAGACCGCCGAAAAGTTATTGGACAACGTGAGCGATTGCGGTTAGCTTTGCGCGGTAAGCAGCAGTTTTAGACTGCTCTTGCCCGGAGGCGCACATGGCATCACACGGGTTCCTCGTCGTTGTTTCCGGAGCCAAGATCTCCGTTGCTGACAATCCACTTCGCTCTTACAGACGCAAACGCACCAAAGATAGCATTGCGATGGTGCGGCATCTGTACCTAGATTTCGATATCGACGGAGAGGCCCGCCTCACTTCGCTCCGGACCTCCGATACAGCTCCCCCGCCGACTGCATTCCTCTCGACATCGCCCGACAAATATCAGATTCTCTGCCGCATTGGCAGTCTCACTTTCGAGCAGGAAAGAACCCTGAAATTGCTTGCCATTCCCCTTGGCGGAGATCCCGCTTGCATGGACTGCAGCCGGCTCCTCCTCCTGCCGGGATTCTGGAATTCCAAGAACGATCCGTCGTTTCCCATGCCGGTCAAATACCCTTGCGATTCGACTTCGAATCCAGGTGACTGCCGGCTGGATATTCCGACGGCAAATGCCTTGCCCGTGCCTCATGCAATCCCATCGCGAAAGCACCCCGGCAAGCACACAAATTCCAAACACGATCGGGCCTGGATTCTACACGAAGTCGCCCACGGAGAGGATGCCGCGAAACTGACGCGAACGCTTGCTTCCCGCCGATTGGATAAAACCCGCCCTCTTTACCAATACCCCAGCGGACGGCCGATGTCCCATTGGCTAGGTTGCCGCATCGATGGCGTTCCGATGGGGGAAGTTGTCACGCTGCGGGTGGTCCGCCGCCGGTTCGGGATTGCCCCTGCGCTGCGTATCCGGAAAGGCCCAAGCAAGGGCGCTGCGGCGGCGCCTGCAAAGAACCGTACATCTGGGGTGGAGTCCGCGGCTTCTGTGCGGGTGGTGACGGCATAATCATGCAGTCAATTTCGTGGTGGTGCGGAAACGGTGCTTCGCACCGGAAGAATTGTGACACTCCACCCCTGGGAGGGAACTGTAGGGAAACCTGCGAGTGCTCTCGGGGAACCATCCTGGCATCCGATAGATAGCGTATTCCGGGGTCCCGTGAGGAAACCCGTGTTTACCTGCGTAAAACGCGGGTGTCGGGAGGGTGGAGCGATGGCGCTACTCGATGAGAAGAACCTGGCAGCGGAGGCGGCCAAGCGGGCGCGATTCCGAGTGCATCACGTGGGGACCAAGCTGAACGAGGCGGAGTTGCACGAGATGGAGGTGCTGGCGGCGAGGCGGAAGCAGACGCAGGCGGAGCTGATCCGCGGGCTGGTGCTGCGCGAGATCGAACGGGACCAAACGGGCCTTCGACCCAGTGCGGAGATGGTGGAGATCACGGCGTGCCGGCTGCTGTTGGTCAACCTGCTGGGTCCGCTGGCGAAGGGCGAGGCGATAACGCAAGAAGGGTTCGACGGGATCGTGGACGAGGTCAAGAAGCAGAAGGCGCGTGTGGCTCGTGACCGGCTCAGAGACCACGAAGCGCGGCGCTGAGCCTCGGTGGCCGAGTGCCGCGCGATGCGGCAGCAGGCGGACAGAAAGAAAGCGCAGCGGGAAAAACTCGGCGGCCACAGGAACGGGTGATCTCCCATTTTCCGTTGGCGAGTGTACTGAGCGCGGGAGGCTAGTCAAGGCTCTGCGCTTCGCTCCGACCGCTACGAGGCGCAAAGAATGCGGCCTTGACTAACCTCCCTCTCCGCTCCTGTGTTGCTTCCAGCCATCGAAAGAATGTGAGAAACAAATGGGGGCCGAGGAAGTGGTCTAGGGGAAGACACCATCCCTTCGGCCAATGCGGCACCAACATCTCCAACCACTTCCTGGAGACGCTGCAGCCGGGGGACACCTCCTGCGCCCAGACATCGGAAACCGTTTGGCCTGCCGTCGGGCGGTTCCCGTTGTTCGCGGTCGACCCGTTGCCCGTGACTCCCGCCTCTGGGAATCACGGAACCGTCCACGATCTGAAGGTAGTCTCGGTCGCGGTGGCGACGATGAGGGACGCTCTGCAGCGGACCACGCTGGGAAGCACCGGGGGCGTGGGCCTGCGGGGAGGCACGTGGACGGATACGGCCGGAGCGACCTCTCAAGTGATCACGCTCAACGGCTGTCTTTCGAAGGTTTGGCTTCCTTTGGCAGAACGTGGGATTTATGCGTCACAACGTCATAGCTGGAAGGTTAGAAAAGGCTGCAAACAAAGTATTTCCCGGCCGCTTTACCGGGAGCGCACAATTAACCTGTTTTTCGTAGCGTCCTACGTGCACCCTGACCATTCGGGATGAGTCGCGACGACTTGGAATTTTGAGGAAGCAATCAATGCCAATCAAGCTGATGGCGGCATCTCGGAGGAGGCCGGGGTTAACTCGCGCCGAATATTTCCGTTATATTGAGCACTATCACGGGACGATCGCCCGCGAAGAGCGGTTCAAGATCTCGTCCTACATTCAGAATCACGTCATCGACGGGGCTTTTGGTGTTTTGTCGGATGCGACGCACCAGCAGGTTTCCGATCGCGAATGTGTCGTGGAACTCTATTTTGAGAACTTTCCGGACATGCTGGCGACCCTGGAACCTGCAACACCCTCCGCCGCTTCTCAGGATGGAAAGTTCTTCGCCGACGAGCGGACCAACGTCATCGTCATGGCTGAAGAAGAAGAGATTCCGGTGCCAAATCCGCTCACGACATTCAATGCGGGGTTAGGCATTGTGAGATCAGTTGGCGCACTAAAAGTTCTGCAGTACATCATGCGCGACGACGAAGTGTATCGCGAAGACTACTACCAGTTTTGGCGCGAGGCGCACGCATACGCGATGGAGAAGGCGCCTTACGCCCGCGAGCAGATGCGCCGCTGTGTGATGAACAAGCGCTGCCGTATCAATGACAATGACGCGGCTGCCCGCAAGCACTTTAAGATGGTAGATCCGCCTGTGTACGATCTCGTGGTAAGCACGTGGTTCGATACCATGGAGCAGGCCGGCGCATTCCGCCAGTACAACGAAGCAGTACGATCTTACGCGACAAAATTCGCGGATTGGTCAAGGTCGTTCTTCCTCTATACGAGGCAGGTTCCGATCATCCGGGACACACCGAAAAACTAATCTAAGGATACCTTGTGGTCTGGAGGAAATATGGATTTCGGAATGGCATTTACGTTCTCTAATCATGGTTTTTGTTTGGACCCCCAGTATCTCGCGCAGAGCCAGATCGATCAAGGCGTGCTTGCCGAGGAACTTGGGTTCGACCACGTATGGGTCGCACAGCACCACGGCAGTGAAATGTATTTCCCGGCGCCCTTCGTAACTCTCTCTGCGATTGCCGCTAGAACTCGCCGCATTCGCCTCGGCACTTACATCATCATCATGCCGATTCAACACCCGCTCGATGTCGTTGAAAACGCCGCAGTCCTGGATGTAGTCTCGGGCGGCCGGTTTGAGCTCGGGCTGGGCTTGGGCAACTTCGTGCTGGACTTCGAGGCTTATGGAATTCCCAAGAGCCAACGTGCCTCGCGCATGGAAGAAAGTCTAACGATCATTCGCGGCTTGTGGACTCAAGAGAACTTTTCTTTCAAGGGCAAGCACTACACGATCCCGCCGTTTACGCTGGTTCCGAAGCCTATTCAAAAGACGCCTCCGCTGTGGGTAGCGGCGACAGCAGAAAAGGCTTTCGACCGAGCAGCGCGACATCAGTGCCACCTGGCCGGGGGGTCGGGATTTGGCATTGAATACTACGAAGACAGGCTCCGCGCGCACGGTCACGATCCGAAGAAATTCCACAAATCCATCCTGCAGCAAGTGCATATTGCCGAGACGCGCGAACAAGCCTGGCGCGAAGCCGCGCCAGGCATTGTTTCCTGGGTTAAGTACTACAAGAAGGAATTGGATCTGAGCGGGGACCTGAAGTTCATGGCAAACCAACCCGGCGGCTATTTTGGGGTCGATCCCATCCCCGAACCGACGGACCTGGAAAACATCAAGAAACTGACATTCTTCGGCACGCCGTTCCTCGTTGGAGATCCGGACGATGCCATTGCGTGGGTAGAAAGAAGCAAGCTGAAGGGATACACCCATGCCGTGCTTGGAATGCAGGACTGCGCGAAGGACCCAGAACTAGCGGAAAAGAGTATGCGGCTGTTCGCGCAACACGTTCTGCCGCGCTACAAGAAGGCATAACTAAACGCTGCATTTTCGTGTCGCGAACGACAGCAAATTAAAGGTTCGCTGGCGCACACAAGGTAGAGACCCGTCTCTGTAGTGAGGTGACCTTGTGTGCGCCTTGGCGTCGGTACGTCACCGCCCGCAGACTCTCGGCACTATTGATTGAGGTGATATCCGTCCGCGACCCGTCATCCAAAGAACTTCTCTGGCTGCAGATCGCCCACCTGGATGACCCACGTTCTGTTCCACCGACTTCCTCCTACCGAAAAAGGTCACGCTTCGCGGGACGGATCAATTGCCGTACCGACCCCTTCCCGCGTTTCCAGGCGACGCCGCGTATGATACACGCCGGTGTGCGCGCCAGTTTGCCCGACGCCAATCCCGCCGCACATGCTAACTCGTCCGCCAGCGCATGCACCGTGCTGTGCAAGCGATACCCGTGAGGATCCCGCCTTCCGCGATAGTCCACCAGTGGTTGCATGCCCGCCACGCCGAGCGCAACGTCCGTCAAACCTTCCCGCCACGCGCGCCCAAAACTGTCGCTGACGATGACCGCGACGTCAACGCCGAGTTCCTTCTTCAACTCACGCCGCAACTTCTCCGCCGAGCGGTCTGGATCAGCCGGCAACAGCACGGCATGTTCGCCGCCGTCCACGTTCGAAACATCCACACCGCTGTTCGCACAAACGAACCCGTGTCGCGTTTCCGTAATCATGACGCCATGCTTTCGGCGCACGAGGCGCTTGCTTTCCCGCAGCGCCAGTTCACATACGCGCGCGTCGAGTCCATAGCGGCGCGCCCATGCCCGCGACCCCGCCGACGGAACAATGTCGTCGAGCGCCACTATCGCGCCTTCCGACTTCGACGCAATTTTGTGCTTCACAACCAGGATGTCGTCGTTCTCGAAGCACAGGCCGCATTCTCGCATCGCCGCCAGCAGGGTTCTGCTCAAAGATGTCCCGGAGAGAATCTCCCCCGCCACCTGGATTGGCAGGATGCGAATCTCTCGAGATACTTCATGATCATGCGAGCTGCACGTCCAAGATTCGATGGCCCGATGATCCGATTTCGCCGCGCGCTTACCCACGCGCGACCTCAATCCGGCTCGCAAGCTTCCAGCTGCGAATCAGCCGCTGCGAGCGTGTATCGCCCGGAGCCGCGGCAATCTCGAACAGGTCCTCGAGACGATCCGCATCGCGCGCAATCCCGGGTAACTCCAACACCACGCACGGATGCCCAGTCGCCTTCGCCGCCGCCAGATGCGGTTTGAAGCTGTCATTCCCAAACCGTAGCGGAAATAAATCCCCCGGCGCGCGCCAGGCAGCGTTTGTGCCGCGTCCCGCCGCATCAGGTACAAGCACTGCACCCTCCGGCGGCGCGGCGTCAGCGATCTTCTCCAGTTCGGCCTCGTTGATCAACGGAATATCCGCTGGCACAACCAGCGTGCTTGCTGCTCCACGGTCGCGGCACGTGGCCGTCGCCATCTCGATGGCATTTGTCTCGCTGGAATTCTGATCATCAGCGATGATCTCGAAATCGAATCGCTCGGCCACGTCGCGCGCAAACGGATCACTCGTTACCACCGCCACGGCGGGCCGCTTCTGCCACCGCGCCAATGCCTGCAACACGTCCTCACACATTGCCTGCGCCAATGCAAGCCGTTCCTCGGGAGTCAGAATCAGCGACAGCCTCTGCTTGGCATCCGAAAGGTTCTTCACGGGAACCAGAATCATGTCGTCTCCTAGGCAGCTTTTGCGGGTAAGGCTCCACAGGCAGCCAACACACCCTTTGCCAGTGACTCGATCTTCGCTCTTGCGGGGTAAACCGCAACCGCCGGCCTAATGCAAAACCCTTCGCTTTCGTGCGTTCGCGCAATTGTTCGCACTGCACCAAGTCTTCCGGATTGCTGCATACTGAAGAACATTTTTCAGTAGGCCATTAGGCTGACCTATATGTCGAATCCGGCAGCCCGGTGAGCCGTATTCCACCATGGCCTTTGTGCCGTATATTGAGCCCAATCAGCAACGCGGTGATCTGCTCCACAATTCGGGCATTTTCCAGCTTGCCGCCATCAAGGGCACGAATCTTGGGAATCTTGGCAGCCAGTTCCATGGCGGTCTGAGTGGCGTTCGGATCATCGCTACAGACAATGACGTCACACTCGACGTCCCCATCACCGTTGAGCACTTGGGCAGAGACATTCTGGAACGCCGCTACCACCGATACACCTTTGGGTACGAGTTCAGCAGTCTGCTGCGCGGCCGACCCTTGCCAGACTCCTAACGTGCGACTTGCGCGGCCACCGACGCCGGCCGCCAGAGGAACAGTGGCATCCATCAGGATGCTACCGGGTCGAAATGCCGGCTTCAGCTGTTTCAGCAGCGCGGCTGCGCCTTCAAATGGCACGGTGAGCATCAGCAGGTCTGTAGCAGCCACGGCGGCTGAGTTTTCCAGACCTGAGACTTTGGCATGCGAGCCGACGCGTTTCTGAATTGTCTCGGCAGTTTGTTGCGCGCGAGCCGCGTCGCGTGATCCGATAATGATTGTTTCCCCGGCCAAGGCCCAACGTAGTCCCAATCCCCCGCCTTGGGGGCCGGTCCCTCCTATGATTGCGATTGAACGACTCATCTATCCTCCGAACAATGCCAAGCAGCAGTGCCACTACGATCTGATTCAGAACTCCATCGTCTTCAGGTTCGGGCTTACAATCAAGGGCGCTTCAGTAGCCCGCGTTACATCTTCGACGCTAAGCCCCGGCGCGATCTCCTCCAGCACCAGCCCTTTCCCCGGAACGACCTTAATGTAGGCCATCTCTGTGACGATCGTGTCGACCACACCTACGCCTGTCAGCGGTAGCGTGCATTTCTTCAGGATCTTTGGTTGGCCCTCCTTGGTAGTGTGCTCCATGGCGACAATGACGCGACGCGCACCGGCCACCAAGTCCATGGCTCCACCCATGCCTTTAACCATCTTCCCCGGGATCATCCAATTGGCAAGATCGCCCTGCTGATCGACTTCCATGGCTCCAAGAACGCTCAGATCGATGTGCCCCCCGCGAATCATGGCGAAGGAGTCGGCACTCGAAAAGTACGCAGTTCCGGGAATCTCGGTGATGGTCTCTTTACCCGCATTAATAAGGTCCGCGTCCTCCTGCCCCTCAATCGGATAGGGTCCGATACCGAGCATGCCGTTCTCGCTCTGCAATACCACGTCCATGCCCTCTGGGACACAATTGGCAACCAGCGTCGGCATGCCAATCCCGAGGTTGACATAAAATCCATCACGAAGCTCACGCGCAATTCGCTTTACGATACGGTCGCGCTTACTTGTATCCTTAGTCGCTTTTTGGGTTGTGGTCATGTCGTTATCCTCCAGTTCACACGGATAGACCGTAGAAAGTTGATTGCTAGGCTACTTCCTGGCGTATTGTTCTCCGTTCGATACGCTTTTCGTAGTCGGTTCCCTGGAAGATACGCTTCACATAGACGCTTGGCAGGTGGACATGATCAGGCGGAATCTGCCCGATACCGACCAACTCTTCGACTTCGGCAATGGTGGTCCTGGCTGCCGTGCCCATCATGGGGTTAAAGTTTCGCGCCGTCTTGCGGAATACGAGGTTGCCCCACTCGTCGCCTTTCCAGGCCTTGAGCAGCGCAAAATCAGCTTGCAGAGCCCGCTCCATCACGTATGTCTTGCCGTCAAACTCACGAGTTTCCTTGCCTTGAGCAACGATAGTGCCAACACCAGTCGGCGTGAAGAAAGCTGGAATTCCTGCCCCTCCAGCGCGGATGCGTTCGGCAAATGTTCCCTGTGGCACGAGTTCAAGCTCGAGTTCTCCACTGAGCACCAACTGTTCGAACAGTTTGTTCTCGCCGACGTATGTGCCAATGCACTTTCGGACCTGTCGTTTCTGCAACAAGATGCCGAGCCCAAAGTTATCTACGCCGGCATTGTTACTGATGATGGTCAGGTTCCTCACATCCTTGCGGGCAATGGCATTGATGAGATTCTCCGGAATGCCGCACAGTCCGAACCCGCCAGCCATGATTGTGGCACCGTCGTGGATGTCTTGAATCGCCTCATCAGCGTTGGCTACTAGTTTGTTCATAGGATTAATCCTCGCACCGCAACAAGCGACAGGTACCGGGCACGCAGTAGAATCTGTCCAGGCTCAGTAGGCGACAGCGTGGTTTCTTCCAGGCGAAAATCACTCAACCGTACGCGGCCCTGAGGCCGGGCTGCAAGGACGATCTGGGTGCTTTTCTCGTGCGTCTGGATACGAACGCTTCCCGCCCCGGCCTTCAGGACGCCACTCGCGGTTCACCCGCGAGTCATAGTGCCATCCCACGTGCTCACCTTGGCTGGGATTTCCTTGCCGGTAAACCAGGTCGAGGTAACGTTCTTGGTTTCGGTGTAGAAGATGAAACCGTCGCGCCCCATACAATGCAGGTCGCCGAAAAAGGACTGCTTGTGCCCGGTGAAGCCGAAGACTCCAAGTGGGACAGGGATACCCACATTGATGCCGACCATGCCGCCGTCGGTGCGCTTCGCGAACTCCCGAGCGAAGTGGCCGCTCTCCGTGTAGATCACGGAGCCGTTGGCAAAGCGACTGTTGTTCATGATCCGAAGGCCTTCTTCGAAGCTATCGACGCGCTTGATGCAGAGCACGGGACCGAAGATTTCTTCCCGACCCGATGCCATGTCTTCTGTAACGTGATCGAAGATCGTGGGGCCGATAAAGAACCCGCCTTGACAACTGTGAGGAACTGTTGGTTTTCGGCCGTCGAGGATCAGCTTGGCTCCTTCTTTGATTGCCGTTTCGATCCAGTTGAGGACGAAGTCCTTGTGTCCCTGATTGATCACTGGCCCCATGCCGGTTCGCTTCTCGTATGCCGGGCCGAGGTTTACTTCTTTTGCCAAGCGCACAACTGCCTCGACTAATTTGTCGGCCACGGAGTTCTCGACTACGACCACGGGCAGAGCCATGCAGCGTTCGCCGGCACATCCGCAGAAGGAGTTGATGATGCCTTGCGCAGCGCGCTCAATCACCGCGTCGCTCATCACAAGCGCATGATTCTTTGCCTCGGTGAGCGCTTGGACACGCTTCCCGTGGCTGGCCGCAGTCGAGTAGATGTGCAGACCGACACTGGTCGAACCGACGAAGGTAACTCCCTTGATGTCAGGATGCTTGAGCAGGATCTCGGCTTCATTGCGGCTGGTCGTGACGATATTGAGTACGCCCGCAGGCAACCCCGCTTCTTTCCAAAGTTCGGTGATACGCATGGCCGACTGCGGCGCGAAACTGGCGGCCTTGAGCACCATGCAGTTTCCAGTGACGACGCAGATAGGAACCATCCAGCCTTGTGGAATCATGGCGGGGAAGTTCCACGGTGCGATGCCGGCGAACACACCCATGGGCTCGCGGAACTGTACTGTATCGTAGCCAGACGAGACATTCATTAGCGACTCGCCCTTCATCATCTCCGGGGCACCGCAGGCGAACTCGACGACTTCAATCACTTTAATAACATCACCCATCGCCTCGTCCCACTTCTTACCGTTCTCCTGAGCCAGGAGGTAAGTCAGTTCGTCGAGATGCTCGTCCAGCAATTGCTTCATCCTGAACAGTACCTGGACACGCTTGGTCACCGGTGTGTCCCGCCATGTGGGATAAGCTCCCACGGCAGACTGAATAACCTCTTCGACCTCTTCGGACGTGCATTGCGGGGCATAGGCGATCACAGCGCCGGTCGAAGGGTCGTAACAGGGCATGTACTTGCTCGTCTTGGACTCCTTCCAGACGCCGTTGACACCATACTTAAGCCTCTTGGCGCGTGCGCCAGAAATAGGATCAGGCTTGGCGTCGGCTGGAACAAAATAATAGCGATCGCCAGTCGCACTTTCGCTCATAGACTCTCGGACGGAATCGGTAATTACGCTGGTAGGTGCCATCAGAATTCCTCCTCTATCAATTAGGTCGTTGTCGATTCCTACTATTTCTTTGCCAGGGAGCGCCCATCTTTCGCGAGCGGTTTGCGCGAACCAGTTTCAGTTTTCGGTTTCTGTCCCCAGCCATCCGGAAGCCAAGGATAATTCCGGTCGCCCAGAGAATTCGGATCAAACGCCTCTTTGATCTTGCGTTGGAAGTTGAGCACGAACTGTTGCGGCATTTTCGCGAAAGCATTCCACATCTGCTCATCCGTCCAGCCAATCTGAAGGTAAAGAAGTTCCTTGCCGGGAGGAATACCGTGGGCGGCGGTGTCGCTGATGGCATCTTCCATGTGCTTGACGCAGGCATCGATAGAGTCGTTGTCGTTGGGATCGTAGGAAACGAACTGCTCCAACCCAAAGAATCCGCCGCCACCGATCGTGCTGCCGCACCCCATCATAGCGTCGCCGCCACACTCAACCAACTTGTGGCTCTTCTGATCGCGATAAAAGCCTTCGATGGCAACGGGAACATAGTTCTTCACGAAGTCGGGCGTGCCCGGCTGCATCCAGCTGCCCATGTATCCGCCGACCCAAATGAAGTTGCAATGCTTGTGTCCGAGTCGCTGCATGTACATGTTGGTGAATTCGGCCATGTCGGGCTCGCAGAAGCGCTTCACCTTGTAGCAGCCTGTCTGTTTGAGAATCGCGTCCAGGATCTTGTCCTGGAGCTGAATGTCCTCGATCGAGTTCCCTTGCATGATGAACTGGAACGAGATGCGAGCCTCTTCACTGACCTTCTGGACCTCTGGGTCCTTTGCCATCGTTTCGACGTCGTTCAGCGTCTTGGTGGGATCGATGTATGTGAGCCATAGGGGAGCGGCAAGATCGGCGCCAGCAAGGTTGAACTGACGGTGGAAGATGTAGCCGATGCCGTTGTCGAAGATCTGGTAGTAGCACTCAGCCCAAGCATCCCAGTCCGGCGCCCCGATGGTGTAGACACGGAAGTTGTCGGGGATCGGCAAACGATAGCCGGGAAGCGGCCCCTTCGGCTCAAGAACGGGCGGCCCCTGCCACGGGCTGAGTTTGATCGCGCACTTGGTATAAGTTCCGAGGCCACCGCGAGAACCGAGACCGCCCCGTGTAATTCCGCGGGGACTTGGTCCAGGGCCTTCCGAACAGAACCAGCCACAACCCGAACTGAGTGAACCCGTGCGGATAATCTCTCCGGCAGGCGTTACCCATTCTTGTCCAAGAAGGTTGTCGGAGTTGTTGCCCATGTAGTAGCTCGATGGACCGCCACCGAAATAGGCGCACGCACTGGCAACGATAGAGGTGGAGCAACCGGCACCGATGATGTTGAGGTTGAGCCCGCGCTTCATCGCCTCAGCCTGAAGCTGAGCGCAAATGACGTAGGGTTCGACGATGGCGTACATGTTCTTTTCGTCGATCTCAATGATCTTGTCCATGCGGCGCAAATCGAACTGTACGGTAGGCTCATCATCCTTCATCGGAGCCGCCCAGTGATACCAACCCGTCGAGATCGGTTTGACCTTGATCTTGTATTTGTTGCAGACCTTCGTCACCGCCGCGACTTCTTCCGTCGAACCAGGCAGCACGACCGCCCACGGGCGAGGCATATAGTGGCTGCGTTCAGGACGCACCAGTTCCGCGAGCCACTGGAAGGCGTAGGAGTCGAGGAACGCCGGATCATCGGAAATATGATCGGGCCCGACAATATCTTCAATCGCGTGATATGCGTCTCGTGGAATCTGTGTGCTCATGGGTCCTTCCCTATATCGCCTGGCCAACTAACTCGATGATGTCGAACACTCTCAGCTTGCAGCCACTGGCATCAGTCGCGTCCATAAAGTTGCGTTCGCACCATGGGCACGCGGTCACGATGGCGTCCGCGCCAGTCGCTTGCGCTTCCTCGATACGCTCGTTTGCCGTGGAACGTGAGAACTCAGGATATGCCTCGCGCGCCCCGCCGCCCGCGCCACAGCACCAACTGGCTTCCTTGATCCGCTCCATCTCGACCAATTGCAGGCCAGGGATAGCGTTCAGCACGTCACGTGGCGGCTGGTAAACGCCGAAAGCGCCGTTGTATCTTGGTTTCGGCGGGTCGTAGCAAACGGCCTGTCCGAAGATTTTCTTTTCTTTTCCGTTCCATGGAACGTACGGCTCCCCCTGACGACCGAGGTGGCAGGGATCGTGATACGTCACTTTCAGCTTCACGGGTTTGGTGAGTTTCAATTTGCCGGCCTTGATCAATCCGTCTACGAACTGGACCATGTGGATAACCTTGATCTCGGAGCCCGCTTTCGCGGTGTACTTGCGGCTGAAGGTGTGGAAGCATTCCGAGCAAGGCGTGATAACCGTTTTCACGCCGGCTTTCTTCCACGCTTTCAAATTGGAATGCGCTTTTGTTTGAAAGTCGTCGCGATAGCCCATATCGCAGGCGCGGCCCGCGCAGCACTTTTCTTTCTTGCCGAAGATACCGAAATCAACACCCGTCTTCTGCAAAATCTCGACGCAGGTTCTGGCCACGTGCCCCTGCTCGCCGTCGAAGGAGTAACGGCACCCGGCGTGGAAGACGAACTCCGCTTTTTCGGTCGCGAGGTCTTTTACTTTGAGTTCCTTCGCCCAGTTCCCGCGTTCGTCAGCGGACTGTTCCACCATGTTGAATTTAGTGCGCAAGCTCTCCATGACGGGGGTGAATTGGGGGGGGGTATGCCCATCTTTGATCAGAGTGGCACGAAGCTCACGCATCGCGTCAAGCGGCTCCATGTCGTAACGACACATCTTGCAGCTAACGTCGCACTGGCCACAGAGATTGCATAAAAACACTGATTTCTTTACGGCTTCGGTGACAGTGGAGCGGCCGTCCATAAGCGAAAGGGCGGTCACCAATCGGCCTCCGGCCGAGTAGGAATGAAACTTCCCCGCTTCCATGCTCGGACATCCCTTGGAAAACCGCGCGCTCTTGATCAGGTCGAATGGGATCCACTTACAATAGGCACACCGTGTGCAACGCATTGCGTCTGCGCGATAGTCTTCTAACGCCATTCTGATTTCTCCTGTTCGCTTAGAAGCACAATTTTCCAGGGTTCAACACTTGCTTGGGGTCCACGATCTGTTTGACGGTTCGAAGTATTCGGGTAGCGGTCGCATCGCGCTGGTACACCATTTCCGCCCACGAGCCGTACGGCCTCGAGAAATATGCGCCCTCGCAAATCAAACGCTGGCTTGCCTCGGTGTAGATCCGCTTGACTCTTGCGACTTCACCGTCATCGGACGGGTCAAAGGGGAGGTTGAATTCGGTATGTTGCGAAACACCGTGGTGTTGCGGTTGAATGTAGACGCCGATATCCGATGTGGGGTACTGCAGGCTCTCCGCAATCGAGAAGGCGGTCTTTGTGAATTGCGCGGTTTTGTCGAGCGTGGTGAGGAAGAAAATGTCCTGGGACGCACCTTTGTACCTGAACTTGAAGTAAGGCTCTTCCGAGGATCCCTCGACCGCGCTTGCGACTTGAGCGGGGGCGACGTTGCCAATGCCAGCGAGCAACTGCACGCCGCACTGCTGCGCTAACCGTCTCACGTCGAGTTCCTGCACTCGCAGCCGCTCTTCCGGAAGGAGCGCAGCGCCAGCGAGGCCAATGATCACCGTCCACGCCGGCAGCTCTTTTTGCAGTTTCTTGATTTCCGGTGCCTGCTGGCCCAGCATCGTCGCAAACTGAGCGGCATTGACGATCATTACTTCGTCGCCGAGCCTGATGCGCTCGAGTCTGTAACAGAAGTCGACGACGTCTTCGAGCTTTTCGCCCGGAACAAACACATATTTATGAGTACTTGCAAGGAGTTCGCATTTGATGGACGCCCAAATCACGATGCCCATCGTGCCCTGGGCGCCCGTAAGCAGGCGCATCAGGTCGGTGGCGTTGGGACCTTTCGGATCGATCTGCGCGACGCCGCGCTTCCACTGCATTTCAAGATCCATGGGCCCGTTGCCCGCTTCTCCTGTGAATGCGACCTCGCCTGATCCCCACACGACACCACATGTCCGCAGCGGTTCAGGTAACGAGTAATTGAAGCGCGGGATCAGCGTGGGTTGTCGTTCCAAAAGGCTGGCAACCACAGACTTGTTCGCGCGCGGCAGTAAAGGACGACTGATTCTCAAACCCTCCTTTGCCAGCGCGGGCTCGATGTCGCCGTACGTGACGCCAGGCTCGATGACGACCATTCTGTTGCGACGATCGATCCGCTTGATTTCATTCATTCGGCTCAGATCGACAATCACGCCCTCTGGGGCGCTAGGGACGGTATCTCCGTGAAAATGCGGCGGTCCGCTACTCACCGGAACCAGCGGGGTCTCCGTCTCATTCGCCCACTGCACGAGCTTCTGCACTTGATCGGCGTTTGCGGGCCGAACGACGAACCATGGCATGCGTCGGGGTGCGTAGCTTTGATCAGAGGCAAAGCTTTCGAGAATCTCGGGATCGTCAAGCACATGGTCCGCGCCTACGATCTTGATCAGTGCACTCTTCTTGGTGTCCACTTACTGCTCCCTTCGCACAGGCGAACGCAAGGTTCGTGTGACGCCGCTGCCCTTGTATTCGCTCACACACTTTACCCGCTGGTTCGGGCAGCGTTTGCAGGGCAATAGCGTTGGTCCGGTCTCGCTTGCAGGCGCAACGTACTACATTGGTGTAGCAGCGCGGCTTTCAGAAGTACAATACTTTGTTTCGTCATAAAGCCAACATGTCGCCTATGTACCGCTCTCACCCATCACTGCATCGACAGCGAGTGCGATGACTGCGCGACTGACAATCGTAAGCCGCCTCAAAGTCTCTCCCCGCACGTACATGGCGAGGTGATCTGCGTCACATCAAAGAAGCGGCAATGTAGTTCTTTCGATAAAACAAGGTATTTCCTTTTGGGACAGCGCGTTGCTATCCTCTGACGGGAAGCACGGCGCGCGCGCGGCGCATTCGTGTGCATGAGACAAGACCGGATCCAGGAGGACTGCCAGTGGCGCTGCGAAACGGCTTCATTCTGTCCCTAATCACTCAGGAAAACGACTACCAGGCCGAAGAAGCAGCCGAAGCCGAGCGGGTAGCTCGGCAATTCGGAGTGGAACTGAAAGTCCTATATGCGGACAACGACGCCGTGACACAGAGCCAGCAGTTGCTGGACAAAATCTGCGTGCATGACGCCGATCAGCCGGCAGCGATCATCGTTCAGCCTGTGGGAACGAGCCTGCGACAGGTGGCCCAAGCGGCATCTTCTGCCGGAATCGGGTGGGTCGTATTGAATCGTGACGCCGATTACCTCCCTGGACTACGTCGCGTGAGTAAAGCCCCAGCCTTTGAAGTGACCACGGACCACTTCGAAATCGGGCGCATCCAGGGGCGGCAGATGGCAGCACTGCTTCCTGAGGGCGGAATGGCACTCTACCTGGAGGGTCCTTCCACGAACCCGACCGCGCTGCGACGGAAGGCTGGGATGCTGGAGACAAAGCCCGCGAACATTCAGCTGCGCACGATTCGATCGCAGTGGGGCAAGCACCATGCGGTGACCGCGGTCGCTTCATGGCTACGCCTGTCGACGTCACATCAGATTCGGTTCGGTCTGGTTGCGGCACAGAGCGACACACTGGCGATGGGCGCGCGAGGGCGATTGAGTCCGAACTGTCCGTCAGCGAACGCGACCAGTGGCTGGCCTTGCCGTTTCTGGGGTGCGACGGCTGTGTGAATACCGGACGGAAGTGGACAGACGAGCATCTGCTCACGGCCACGGTTCGTGTGCCGCTTCTGTCGGGAACCGCGATCAGCCTCCTGCTCAAGGCGCTCACAGGAAAACCCGTGGAGCCGCGCACGTTGGTCATGCCCGAGCCGTACCCAGCTCTCACGGAACTCAGAGAACGTCGGCCCACAGCGGGGTCTCCCAGATAGAAGTGATAGCTTTCTCTATTGTGTTTGGAGACAGCTGCCCCCTGATGGCGGCCTGCAGGTGACGGCAGACTGGGAATGAGCCCGCGCTGACACCGCGCGGGCCTGCATGAGATTTCTGCCGATAAAACGATTACAAAGACAATTCCGCCGACAATTTCGATCAGCGCATTCTTCTTGGTATCCAGTCCGTCTGCCGGCGGGACGGACCGCACAAGAAGCTGCAGTCGATGGATCCAGCTATCTCGCGTGCACCGGTTCAGCCACCTTGCTTCCGCGCTTCAGTTCCTCCTCTATGATCTGGTCGAGGAAGCTCTTCGGTAGAGCGTTCTTGAGCACCAATGCGGCTTCCTTGATACGCGCAGTGACACGCTCAATCAGGTCGTCATTGGGCTCGATGCCACGATTCTCTAGGAAGAGTTTGACGGAGTGGTGACCGGTCCCTCTCCCAGCGACAATCTGCAAGTCATCGCGGCCGACAGTGTCAGGGCGATACGGATGCATCCCATAGCGGCCGACTTCAGCCCGACTGAGATTGTCGATGATATGAACGATGATGCCGGATTCGACTTCAAAGATCCCGGGACCTACCACGGCCTTGTTGCGGGCGCGCTCAACCTTCGAGATCTCGGCGACGACCTCCGACACGTTAGCGATGTGCTTGAGATCGATACCGCAGTCGATGTTGAAAAGGTGCTGCAGTGCAAAGGAGATCTCTTCGGTGGCTACGTTTCCGGTACGCTCACCGATGCCGTTGACAGAGCTGTGAATCATGTCGGCACCTGCGGAGATCGCCATGACTGAGTTTGCTGTTGCCAGACCAAAGTCGTTGTGGATGTGGAGGCCGATCGGCTTCCCGGTCCATTGGCGCATTTTGTGGATGAACTTGAACATGGACAACGGATGGCTCATGCCGAACGTATCGGCAACCGTGATGCGATCGACATCGACCTTCTGGGCAAACTTGGTGAAGAAGCGCTCGGGGTACTCGACCGGGACGCGGAAGGCGTCCCATCCCATGAACTCGATGTAGCGGCCCTCGCGACGGAACTGCGCGGCATACTCGGCAACCTCGTCGATGAGGCTCTCCGGGGTCTTCTTATAGACGTCGCGGAGGAGGTAGGGATTAATGGCGATCTCGAGAAGGACGCCATCGGGGCGCAGATCGAGGCAGGCCTGCACGTCTTCGGCCTTCACGCGGCACAAAGGAACTATCTTCGACTTCAGCCCCATTCCGCTGAGCTGCTTGATAACCTGGCGGTCTTCCTCGGTGGCGGGAAGACCGGGTTCGATCGAGTGCACGCCCAGCTTTTCCAGTTCAAGAGCGATCAGGATCTTCTCGTCGGGCGTAAAGGCGATTCGCGGCGCCTGCTCCCCGTCACGCAACGTCACATCGTGGATGAGCACCTTCTTCGGCGGCGTCACTTCACTCTGCACGTCAGGCGCATAGTAGTAAGGCGACACCCATTTTTCCTTCGTGAAATACGGCGGATCGAGGTCTATACCGAAAGCGGGATTCTTGAGCATATTGTTCTCCTTTCCTTAGGAATCCGCAGACTCCTTGGGCTATACGACCCCATACTTGTAGACACGGTCGGGAACCTTGTTCATGTCGTCTTCGTCGATTTGCGCTACCAGGCGAACGATGGAGCCGTCGCCCATGTACCAGCGGATCGGGAAGCCCATAATAGTGACGCGCTTGCCGACAACCTTCTCGATGTCGCCGCCCACGTTCTCCCAGCCCATGATCCCGTCGCCCAGGATCAGGTGGTGGCAGGGCTCCCACTCTGGAAAATCCTCCAGGACGTCACGGCCCGTCTCTTTCTTGTATTCCGCGCAGACGTTTGGAAGGATGGGGCCAGGACCATGCGGAGCGATGGCGGTATGCAGCGGATGGTCGAGCGCTTGTTGATCAACTCCTACCGCCTTGACACCTTTCGCGACAAACCACTCCCCTGCCTCGCGACCAAGGCCGGGCGAATAGGCAAAGTACTTCAAGCTATCTCCCCAGTTTCGGTGCCAGCCGGTGTGGATGATTACGATGTCGCCCTTCTGAATTTTGGGCGTCGCGTTTTCAAGATCTTTGGCGGTAATGAGTTCCCACTTCTTTTTCGGGATGTCCACCACGACACCAGTTCCGTAGTACTTCTCCAGCGGGATCTCGTGGGTAAAGGGTGTGCCCTCAATCACGTGTGCGGGGGAATCGGCGTGTGTTGTGCAGTGCATCACGGTGGTGATCTTCTGCGAGAGGACTCCTGACTTCGCGTGGTAGTGCTTGCGTTCGATGTGCACGTCTTCGAAATAGGGCCAAAGCGGAGTGCCTGATCCGAACGGGTGACTAAGATCAACTAACTTCATTCTTCCCATAATGTCGTTCCTTCCGTAACTTTAAATTCCTTGCAGAGATTTCTGGCGACTGCTTCTGCGCTCACCCGGCGGTTGTGCCGCCGTCCACGTAGAGAATCTGTCCGGTGACGAAGTCGGAGGCCGGCGACGCCAGATAAACAGCAGCGCCAATGAAGTCCTGCGTAACCGCGGCGCGTCCCATCGGAATGCGCGACATGAAAATGTCATATAGCGGCTTGTTCTCGAGAACTTCCTTAGTCAGAGGCGTCCAGCAGATGCAGGGCGCAATCGAATTGACGTTGATATGATACTTGGCCCACTCCGTGGCCAACTGCTTCGTGAGCAAGTTGACGGCCCCCTTGCTCGTGCCATATGCAGCATAGCCGCCCGGATGACCGGCAAACGCGCGGACGGATGAAATCGTGATGACCTTCCCATATCCTTGCTTCTTGAAAATCTTGCCGACGTGCTTGCAGGGCAGGAAGGTACCCTTCACGTTGATATCCATCACTTGATCGAAATCGTCCACGGGGAACTCTTCCGCCGGGTGACGTTTTGCCAAACCCGCAACCGTCACCAGAATGTCGACGCGCCCGAAGGTCTTCATCGTGTTGTCCACCATCTTGGTGACGTCTTCTTCCTTGCTCACATCGCAGGTAATCGCCAACGCTTTGCGCCCGAGCGCCGTGACCGCTGTCACGGCCTGCTCAAGAGTCTTCAGCGTACGCCCGGTAACGACAACGTCGGCACCATAGGCCGCGAGTCCCTGGGCGATCGCTTCACCCAACGCTCCTGCCCCTCCGGTCACGATTGCGACCTTGCCGGTGAGGTCGAACATCTTCTTGACGTAATCGAGGTTTACGGTCTGGTCTACGGTTGCCATGATGTTGTCACCTACGCTTCCGGATAGTTGATGACCACGAGCATGCTCGCGGGCTTGTTGCTTTCGTTGAGGATGGAACGGCCTTCGTTAGCACCGATGTGAATCGAGTCCCAGGCCTTCAGCACGATTTTGTTCTTCTTTTCATCAATGACGGTTACTTCACCGTCGAGCACGAAATACACTTTCTGCGTGGGCGAAGCATCGAACTCGGCACCGCCCTGGGGAAGGAAGTGCGACAGACCCACCCAGAATTTCGTGGATCCGGTTTCTTCTTTACCATGCAGTTTCAATGCGGTCATGTTGAAGTGCTTCGGGGCCGCATACGGCTTCACGTCCTTCAGTTCAACTTTCTTCATCGCTCTGCTCCTTCAAGAGATTTCCTGTCTAGACCCGTTCAACCGCCATTGCGACACCCATGCCACCGCCGATACACAACGCCGCCAGCCCTTTGTTAACCATCCGCCGCTGCATTTCGTAAAGCAGTGTGACCAGGATGCGGCACCCCGACGCGCCGATCGGATGGCCGAGTGCGATGGCGCCGCCGTTCACATTGACCTTGGCGAGATCCCAGCTCATGACCTTGTGCACGGCGCAAGACTGCGCGGCAAAGGCCTCGTTGATCTCCATCAGATCGAGGTCGCCGACAGTCCAGCCAGCACGCTCGAGGCACTTTTGAGAAGCCGGAACCGGGCCCATGCCCATGATCTTGGGATCAATGGCCGCATTCGCCGAGGCCGCGATGCGTGCCAGCGGCTTCAGCCCAAGCTGTTTCGCTTTCTCAGCCGACATGACGACGACAGCCGCAGCGCCATCGTTGATGCCTGAGGCGTTCGCAGCGGTAACGGTTCCGTCTTTCGTGAATGCGGGCTTCAGGCTGGCAATTTGCTCCAGCGTGGCCCCTGTGCGGATATACTCGTCGTCCGCGAACATCACGGGATCGCCCTTGCGTTGCGGGATAAGCACAGGCACGATCTCATCCTTGAACTTGCCTGCTTTCTGAGCGGCTTCCGCCTTGTTCTGCGACGCGACGGCAAATTTATCCTGCTCTTCGCGCGAGATGCCGTGTTCTTTCGCGACATTCTCGGCCGTGATGCCCATGTGGTACTGGTTGTAAACATCCCACAGCCCGTCAACGATCATGCTGTCGACCAGTTTCGCCTCGCCCATGCGGAAACCGTCGCGAGACCCCTGCAAGAGGTGCGGTGTGGCACTCATGTTTTCCTGGCCACCCGCAACCACAATTTCCGAATCGCCGGCGACGATGGCATTGGCCGCCAGCATCACCGCTTTGAGCCCGGAACCGCAAACTTTGTTGATCGTCATGGCGGGAATGTCGACCGGTAGACCCGCTTTCATCGCCGCCTGTCGCGCTGGGTTCTGCCCAAGACCGGCTGCCAGTACTTCGCCCATGACCACTTCGCTGACTTGCGTAGGCGCGACCTTGGCGCGCTCGAGCGCGCAACGAATCGCGACGGCACCCAGTTCCGGGCCGGAGATCTTGGCTAACGAGCCTCCAAACTTGCCTATGGCGGTACGCGCTGCGGAAACAATTACAACGTCGGTCATGTGTGCTCCTTCTCCTTCCGGCTCAGCGGTGACCATTGCATGCGCTGAATCCACCCGCCGGACGTGCGCTAGTGAGGCGCCTCCGCTGCCGGTTGCGGCAGCAATTGCAGCAGGCGAGCAGTTAATCTCCGGCGTAGTTGAGCCTTGCTCTCTTCGGTCCACTCATAGAACCCTGCTCCTGTGGACCATCCCTTCCTGTTTTCGTTGATCATCTGCCGCAAGAGCGGGCTCGGCTCCTTGGCGGCGCTTAAATCGGGCAGAATGACGCGATGAATATCCTCGGTGAGTTCCAGCCCCACTAGGTCGGCGTTTTCCAACGGTGCAAGCACTGAGAGCCTGAGGCCAAAACTGTTCTTGATACAGAGATCGACGGTTGCTGCATCGCAGATTTCGGCCTCGACAATTGCGATCGCTTCCCGCCAGAGCGCGTGCTGCAACCGGTTCGCCACGAATCCAGGGACATCTTTCTTTACGTGGACAGGAGTCTTCCCGACCGCCGCTAGCAAGTTCATGCACGCATCGATGACGTCCGGACTCGTATGGACCGTCTGCACGACTTCAACCAGCGGAATGAGATACGGTGGATTCCACCAGTGGGTGCCAATCATGCGGGTTTTGTTAGCGAGCTTTTCCCCGATGGCCGTGATCGGAATCACGGATGTATTGCTGGCAAAGATGCAGTCCGGCCCAGACAGTCTCTCGACTTCAGCAAAGAACTGCTGCTTCAGGCCGAGTTTCTCGGGAATGGCCTCGATGACGATGTCGGCGCTGGAAACCGCATCGCGCAAAGAATCCGTGAGGCGCAGCCGGCTGAGGTCGCAGTATGTCCCTCCCATCGATTGCACATTTGTCCGGATCTTCCCGGGGGCGGCATCCAGGATGCTTCGGACCGTATCGTAGAGCGTGACCTCGTATTCGGGGTATCCGAGAAATACCTGCGCGATTCCGTGTCCCATCAGACCCGCACCGATGATTGCGATCCGCTGAATTCTCTTCATGTAAGTTTTTGCCCAGGAACTGCGCAAGTCCGCTCATCGCGAGGGTATTCATTCAGCAGGCATAAGGGAAATACTTTGTTTGATTGGTTATCCCATCTCCGAGCTATCTGACTGAGAGCGGCGTCACCACGAGTCATTTGGGTGAGGATCCAGGCACTAGGCTCACAAATCACCCTCAATTGCGTGGCGTGAACAGGACATTCTCCAAACGCAATGCGCCGCGCCGTTCGAGGGAGCCTTAAGCGATTTGGCCCTTCTGTTCCGCATAGAGCTCAGGCAAAAAGGAAGCCAGATTGCTAAACTCGGCCACGTTGTGTGTGGCAAAGCCACGGATTGCGATTTCGGGGATCCGCACACCATCCGGAACCAGTTTCCACAGCCTTTTGTTCAGGACGCGCCAACTCTCTAGCTAGAGAGTTCAAAGAGCTCGCATCTTCGAGGGGCGTAGTAGCATGCTGACGACGAATCCAACCGCGGCGGCGGCCGCGATGATATTGATCGGGAGTACGTAGCTGCCTGTATTCTTCAGTGCGATGGAACTCACAAACAGGCCCGCTGACCCTCCGAACGCGCCAAAGCCAAGCCACACGCCGTTCATACGGCCCACGATCTGCGGAGCGTAGGTCTCGTTGATCTGGCTTTGGACGAGCGGGAACAGCATTCCGATGCCCGCACCAGCCACGACCAGCGATACGAGAAACAAGGGGCGGGTGCCATAAATCGCGCTGAATTGGAGTAAGCCATAAGTCAGCGCCAGCAGGAAGCCCATGGACAGAACGATGCGCGCTTTCCCACGAAAGAATTTGTCGAGGAGCAACCCGCCGACGATAGGGCCGACGATGGCTCCGATCTGAACTACGCCCATCAACTGGCCGCCGGCAAGCAGACCCAACCCCAACCCAACTGGCTTGGGTTCAGCAAAGTACGATGGTGACAAACTGAACGCCGATTGCATGATCCAATTGACCGCAAATGTCGCGAGCACACCAATCCAAGTGATTGGAGCGCGCATGGCGGTACGAAACGCGTCGGCGATCGAATATCCGTCGCGCGAGAACTGGGGTTTGGGCGCACGCGACTTGGCAAGCTGAAAAATGATTACACAATAGAGCAACGCGAACCAACCAAACACCGAGAGTACTGCGACTGTCCGCTGCCAGCTTCCGGAGTTCCGGAACAGAGCCGGAGACGCCAGTACTCCAATGATGGCACCGAGCGGATTGCAGGCGCCGGGAATTCCCAAGGCGAGCCCTCGCTGGTGAGGCGGAAACCACCGCAACACGAGCGGAGCAAGTCCCGCCAGCGCAAACCCAACCGCGCATCCCTGAAGAGCGCGGATGGCGGCAACCACGGCAAAGGAATGGCCGATCCAGCCCGTTGCGGCCGCTGGAATCGCAGAAAAAACTGCGCTCGCGGTAATGGAGGCAGCAAAGCCGTAGCGGTCACAGAACGGACCTGCTACAAAGTACGAAATAGCCCCAAAGAGCATGAAGAAAGACATCAGATTCACGGACTGCGCAAGGCCGACGCCGAGATTCTTGGCGATCTCACCAAGCAACGGGCTGTAGGACATGGCCGAGACCTGGAACGCAATCACCGCAAGGCAGGCGGCGGCTAACACGGCCCAGCGAAAGGTTGGGAATCGGATCGGCGCTTCAGCAGACTGGGCGGGCAACGTCGGGTCAGTCGCAACGACGTCAGTTGTCATGACGATTCTCTCCTGATACGGAGACTAGTCATCGCGCGGCGCCCAGGGAAATACTTTGTTTCATCGAACAAGGCACTTCGCGGCTATTGCTGCAAGACGCACGTCACGCGGTGGGGTGCCCGGACAATACCGACAGCGGTTCTCGATGCGCTAGGAACACTGCTTTCCGGCCGGCGCCGTGGGCAGTTCCTGGCTCAGTTGCTCTCGAAGCAGGGAGAGAAAAAAGGCTACCGCGGGCAAGCGGTCGTCCTTACGATAAGCAATCAGCAGCGGAAACTCGGGTTCCGGATCGCAATCCAGAGGCCTTGTTACGACACCCGGCGGCAGGATCTGCCGGACATTATCCGGTAGCAGGCAGAATCCCAAACCTGACGCAACCTCGCTCAACGACATAAGGACATTTTCCGCGGGCAGGATCGAATTGAAGGTCACACCGGCATTAGCCGCAATGCCCTTCGCGATGTCGTGCAGTGCCGGTGCCGTATGGCGAGCTACTTCGAGGAATGGCAACGCAGCCAAGGAACGAACCGGCACTCGCTTGTGTTTGGCAAGAGGGTGATTGACTGGAATAACCGCAATGATTTTTTCGCGCAGAACGACTTCGGAGAACACGTCGGGATCATCGATCGGAGGGCGCATGAAACCTATGTTAATTTCTCCGTTAGTGAGGGCCTCCGCTTGTTGCGGACTGGTAAGGCTGCGGAGCGACAACTCAATATCGGGATACTTGGCCCGAAGGATCGGCAACACACGCGGAAATATCTTTCCCTCAATTCCAGGCAGGAACCCGATCGTCATAAATCCCGCCTCAGCCCGCGCAGCTTGCCGGGCTAATGCGATGGCGCGATCGGTGTATTGCAGGATCACGCGCGACTCCTGGAGAAAGATGCGGCCCGCCTCGGTTAAATGAAGACGGTGCTTTTCACGATGAAACAGCGACGTACCGACAATCTCCTCCAAGCGGCGGATTTGCTGACTCAGCGACGGTTGCACTGTGTGAAGCCGTTCCGCGGCGCGTGTGAAGCTCAGTTCTTCGGCAACGGCGATGAAGTAGCGGAGATACCGATGATCCATTCGACCTCGCGAAGCACAAAACCCACTCTTGATGTCCGGCCCAGGTCAGTTCCAAGCCAAGACAAGGCGGAATTTGAATCTTTCTGACCGAGGAAGTATGGTCCTCCAAATTACCTCCACATCACAGTGACGGCGGTCACAGTCCTCGGCACTGGTCTAACGCGTGCGTAGCAACGAAAGGTACAGGGCCAATCGCAAACGCCTCGTATGGCACGAGGAGGACTATCGCGCCAGCGTTTTACCCAACGACGGCGCTACGTCCGAAATGGGCATTTCGCGGACATCGGGAGCAACGATGAGCGTAGCTCCTGTGGCGGCGATTACCGGGCCGCCCTGTATCGTTCGCTATAACTGTCAGGTTCTTGCGACCCTGGCGTACGAGTTCGTCAATCACCCGGTGCGGCGATCCTACTCCCATAAAGCCGCGGATCAGGAGCGACGCACCATCGGGAATCAGATCCACCGCGTGGACGCAAGTTGTGCCTTTCTTCATGGCATCTTCCCATCAGCGCCCGAAGGGACGCGGGGGCACCGGCAAATAAGGAGTCAACTCGTCTGGGCTGAAGGGGTGGTAGTCGCTCGGTCCATCGGGTGGCGGACACCCCGGAATCAATTTGGCCACCACAGAGAGGTTTCCCGTGATTGGCCGTTGGACCCAACCCTCATGGAAGGGGGTACGGAAGTTGACATACCAGCGAAAGTCCTTCCACTTCCACTCGCCTTCTTCCTTAACGAAGTCTACAAAGTACTTGCCCTGCTGCCACATGGCAATGAGTACGGGATTCGCAGTTATCTCGTTATCCTTGCCCACAAAGTCCGGCTGCGTGTTGCAACCCAGCGTGTGCCACATCCCCCACGCGCGGCGTCCGCCCGGATGCACTTCGATCACGGGAGTAGTGAGCATATGCAGGCCCATCGCGCCCTTCATGGTATAGAGGGGTTGCAGAACCTTGAGGAACACATCTCGTACCTTGTCGCGCCCGATAAACTTGCCGAGGTTATCCATCTCGACACTTACCTCTTCTTTACGCGCAAACATCTCGACGATCTGCTCGTACTGATGAGATTGTAGGTAGTAGATGTAGCGCCCCTGCAGGTTCGCGATCTCGCGGACATCGGTCAGCAGCGCTAACTTCTTTTCAAGAACCTCAACTTTTTGCACAAGCTCGCCCAGTTCATCTCTTCCGGGCTTTCGATTTGGCATAGCGATTCCCTTCTACGCGGTCGATGGGGGCGTAGTGCTTCGCGTCAGACGTCCGCCGTCATGAAGAACTACGCTCCTACGATTGCTTGATCTGGCGCTTCCAGCGCGACAGGCGCGGTTTCCGTCTGTCGCGTTTGCGGCAACAAAAAGTGCGCAAGTGCCGGCAGAAGAATCATGGCGCCGAGCATATTCCACAAAAACATGAAGGCAAGCAATATGCCCACATCTGCTTGAAACTTGATGGGAGAGAACGCCCATGTAATCACACCAACCGCGAGCGTAATCCCGGTGAAGACTACAACCCGTCCCGTAAAGCAAAGCGTCGCATAGTAAGACTCTGATAACGACTTACCATTACGCAGATGGCTCAGCGTCACGCTCAGCATGTACAGTGCATAATCCACACCAATGCCGACGCCAAGGGCAATCACGGGAAGGGTGGCTACCTTTACGCCCATGCCAAGCTTGGCCATGAGCGCTTCGCAAAGTACCGACGTGAGCATCAGCGGAAGGACTGCAACGACCACGGCGCGCCAGGAGCGGAAGGCGATGAAGCATAGGAGGATGACCGCTCCATAGACCCAATACAACATTTCGCGGCTGGCCTTCGCCACGACGATATTGGTGGCGGCGTCGATGCCGGACGTGCCCGCACCCAGAATGAACTTGGCATTCTCGGTCTGGTTCGCCGCCGCGAACTTCTCCACCGAGTTGACCACCCGGTTCAGCGTGTCCGCCTTGTGGTCCTTCAGGAACACCGATAGCGTCAACAGATTGCAGGTATCGTTGTACAGTCCGCGCGGCGCTTTCGAGGTGATCGTGTTGATCATGTCCTGATTGCGAGGCAGGTCGTACCACTTCATGCTGCCTTCGCTATAGCCGCCGAACACGCGACGGTTCAGCAGTGCGAGCGAATTGGTGGACTCGACTCCCTCCACCTGCCGCAGGTTCCACTCGAGAGCGTCAACGCGCCGGACAGTGTCATGCAGGCTGCACGCGCCATCGGGCGTCTCGATCATCACGGCGAGCACGTCGCTGCTGGCGCCGTAGTTGGCCGTGAGATACGCGTTGTCGCGGTTGTAGCGCGAACTTGGCCGCAACTCCGGGGCCCCAGGATCGAGGTCGCCAATTTTGAGATCGCGGCGGCCAATGAGTCCAAGGCCGGCGAGGATGACGGCGACGACGATGGCAACCGTCGCCCACTTCTTTTTCGTGAACAGGTCCAGGAAACTCCACATCGGATTCTTGGCGCCGCCGGTCTTTTCCGCCATTTCCGTTTTCAAACTGCGCTCGGCGGCTTTCATGCTGACGCCCACATAGCTCAGAAGAATCGGAACGACAATCAGGTTCGTTACGATCAGGATCGCAACGCCGATGCTAGCCGTCAGCGCCAATTCTTTGATGACCTGGATCTGGATGACGGCAAGTACCGCGAAGCCGACTGCATCCGCCAACAGCGCGGTTAGCCCGGCGAGGAATAGGCGGCGGAAGGTGTAACGCGCCGCCACGACCTTGCAGGTGCCACGGCCGACGTCCTGCAGGATGCCGTTCATCTTTTGTGAGCCGTGGCTCATGCCGATAGCGAAGATCAGAAACGGAACCAGGATCGAGTAGGGATTGAGTTCATAGCCGAGGTAGGCCAGCAGCCCAAGTTGCCACACAACCGCGATGAGCGAGCAGAGGACTACGACCGATGTCGCCCTCCAACACCGGGTGTAATAGAGCAGGAAAGAGCCGCTAATCACGATGGCAATGGCGAAAAACAGCAAAAACCACCGCAGACCGCCGATGAGGTCTCCCAGCACCTTGGCGAAACCGGTGATATAGATCTTGATGTTGTCTTTTTCGTACTTGGCGCGGATCTGCTCCAGTTCATCGGAGAGCTTGCCGTAGTCAAGCGGCTTGCCAGTATCTGGGTCGGTCGAGAGCAGCGGCACATAGACGATGCTCGACTGGTAATTCGTAGCCACCAACTGGCCAATCTCTCCGGAGCGCTCCACGTTGCGGCGCACCTGGTCCAGCGTAGCCGGTGAGCCGTCATAGCTGTTCGGCATCACAGGACCGGATTCGAAACCCTCCTCCGTAACTCCGCGCCACTGTGTGTTTGGCGTCCAGAGCGATTGCATGCCGGCACGATCCACTCCCGGCAACACGAAGATTTCGTCGCTGATCTTCTGCAGAGTGTCGAGGTAGTCCTTTTCGTAGATGGTTCCTTTGGCGGTCGCCACCGTGACCCGGACCACGTTGCCGAAGCTGCTGAGATCCGCTTTGTGCAGCAGGTAGTTCGCGATATAAGGATGTTTCGTAGGAATGGTCTTCTCGAAGCTCGCATTCAGCCGGGTCTTCGTGGCGCCGAACCCTAGCACGAGTGTGATTAGAATGCATAAGGTCAGCACGATGCCGCGATGATTGAAGAGTATCCGCTCAATGAGCCAGCCCGAATTGGAGTCGAACTCTTCGAGCGTTCTTACTACCGGTTGTTCGTCGATTGTGCTCCCGACTTTCATTGCAAACCTCCGCCGCTGGGCGCTGCGCCTGCCACATTGAGCGGCACTGGGATAGCACCGGCGAACCCAACCGTCATCAACATTCCGTTCCCTGCATCCGTAATCCCGGAGATCGGCGGCAACCCTGGTGCGGGGAGAGGATGAATCGTCTGTCCCTTGTCAGTACTGGCGAGCAACTGGCCTGCCTGGTTGGCAAAGACCATGCTGCCATCGCCCATCAGCGTAACGGCGCTGAACGAGACCGGAATGGGAACTGGAATCTGCTTGAAGCTTTTTCCCTGGTCGGTGGAACGGTAGGCGTTTCCGCGCATACCCCCAAGAACTACTTCGCCGGTTGATAAGACCGCCAAGCTGAAGTACGTGCCTTTGTAGGGCGTCTCGATGCGAGTGAATTTCATTCCGTTGTCGGTGGAGCGCAGGAAGAGGCCTTGTTCACCAGCTATATAGATCGTGTTTCCTGCGGCGCCGATGGCATAGAGATGCATGCCACGCGGGTTGTCCACACGGTCCATCCATGGCTTCCAGGTTTTGCCGCTATCCTCGGTGCGGAAGATGATCCCGTAGGCACCCACGACAAAGCCAGTAGTTTCGTTCGCAAAATAGAGACTGAGGAATGGCTTGTCGGGGCCGTCGGTTTCCAGGCGCTGTGCATCGGCCAGCAGCCGTTGGGCTTCCTTCTTGCTTGCGCCTGCGCTATTCAGCAGCGATTGCGCGGACTCGACCGCAAGCTTGGCGAGTGTCTTGCCATCGAGTTGGCGAGTCCAGGTTGCCCCGCCGTCTTCGGTGTGCAACACAACGCCACTATGACCCACTGCCCAGCCGTTCTTTGGCGAAGTGAATCTGACTGCCGTCAGCGATACGCTGGTTGGGACCGAGCCTTGGAGCCAACTGCGGCCGCCGTCGTCGGAAAACACGACTACGCCGCGTTCGCCCACAGCTACGATGCGGCTTCCCGCCTTCACCACATCTAAAAGAACCGAGTGTTCAGCGCCATGGGCGAGCAGCGCGGGCCGGTCCAGGGAATCCACCGTCTGAGAATGAAGTGGAATCCATAGACAGAAGGAAAGGGCGATAATAATCAACAAGGATGGCAATGGTTTTCGCACGTATTCTCCAAAATGATCTAACCGGTCCTAAAAGTATCAAAACAAACGCTGCCGTCCTAAGCGAGCATCCAGAGATCGCTCGTTCCCGAATGCACCCATATTCCAGACTCATTCCGATCAAACTTGTGGGAATGCTTCCAGCGATCTCCTCGCCGCTGGACGATTCGTTATCTATCCAAAAAAATGTTCCCCGCGTTTCACTGCGGAGAAATCACAATCGCAAAAAACTTGTCCATGTCCACAATGTCCAGCGAAGCGTTTGACCGGTCGGCCATGAAAAACAACCGGGTCACCGGGTCGGCAAAGCCGATATCGGAGTCCATCGAGGCCAGGGGAATCGCGGCAATCTGCGTCAATGCCCCGGTCGTCGGATCGTCGCTGAAAACCGCAATGCATCCCGCGGGGCTTGTCGGAGTGGTTCCGCACAATCCGTTGATTCCCGGCACCGGAACAAATATGTTTCCGGTAACCGCATCGGCAGCAAGCGAATGGACCACCGAAATAAAGTCGCCCGTGGTGTTGTCCATCAGGTTCGAGAGATAGGCGTTACTAACGGCGTCGACAACGTCGATCTGCTGAGTTGGCATGCCCAACTGGCAAGCCGCAATGTAGTGGTTTGTATGGGCATCGTACCAGGTCTCATCGCAGGCGAAGACTTGACCCGTCGGCGGCTGAATCACATGGCCGTCGCTAGTGGCTATCACCTCGCCGCAGCTTAGAAAGAGTTCCTGGTTGTCCGGTCCCAAGGACATGCCTGCTGGCGAACAGCCGCCAGTTACAGGAAACTTATTGACGACCGTGAGACTCACTGGATCGACCACGGCGACGGCGCCAACACTGGGATCGGCGCCATCTTGTGGCACGGCAACATAGAAGAGGCCGTCCGCAGGATTCCACACCGATTGCTCGATGCCCGTCGGTCCCGGTCCCTGCGTCGTATCCGGGGTTCCGTTGGTCCCGTCGAAGGGGATTTGCTTGAGGATCTTATGCGTGGCGCCGGAAGCGACGGGAGCAGCCGATATCAGGCTGATAAACCCGTTCTTCGGACCCGTTTGCAATGCGCTTTTAATATCTTGCTCCGCGGGATTCGCGACAAGCACGATCTGGTCCTGAGGGTCGTAGGCCAACTCGTCGGTCCGGAAGCATCCGTTGATGGGAATGACGTCGGTGACTTGCATTGACTTCAGCGCAATCACCTTGACCGAACTGTTGCAGTTGCTGGCGCCATAGGCGATTGAAGGAGTCGAACTCACAACCAGCGGACCGTGCAAGCTCGGTGCATCCGTTACCCATGCTTCAGCGTGCGGACCGACCGTAACGACCCCATTCGGTCCGGAAAACTCGCTAAGGACGGCGATCGCCAGATTCGGATCAGGAACGGTGCCCTGAAATTTCGTGGTTGGCGCAGGCGGGTTCGCGGTAGAAGCGGTCTTACTGCTTCCGCCACATCCCGCCAGCAACATCAGGGAGGCGAGAATGACCCCAGTTGCAACTGGCAATGTGGAAGTTCTTTGATGCTCAATCATGTCTTTTCCCTTCTCTCTCAGACTAGGATGTGCGCGGATCCGAGAATCTGACTTTTACCCCACGAACAAGCACATATCGTTCCTCGCACTCACGGAAACACTGCTATAGTCCAATTTGCTCGCTCGTTTTACTCTCAAGGGCTGCGGCCCGTCGATCACGGACCCTCAGGGCACGGCGACAGGCATGCCGTGACAAAAATGCGCACTTGCGCTGAGGTTTCTTAACGAACTCCTTCGGCGGCGAGAGCATCCCCGGTGAAGAGCCGATCTGGCCACCGCGGCGTGATTTTGTACTGCTCTTGTTTCTCGTTATACATGTTGCAGGAATACCACGTGCCCGAGGTCAGGTCGTAGAATCCGAAATTCAGATTTGCAGTCGCTGGCAAGTCGGGCATGACCATGGGAAGCGCCCAGAGAGTCTTCCAGAGTTGACCCTTTGAATCCCAGCGATCGCCAAGCACGCCCTGCCATGCGTCTTCATCGATGTAGTAGCGGTTTTTTGCAGCTTGATGGCGTTGTCCCGACCTCAGTGTCGCATCCACAACCCACACGCGATGCAGCTCCCAGCGCACATAGTCCGGGTTGAGGTGGTGCTTCATCAACACCATCGAGTCCTTCGGCGGCTGGAGGATCTTGTTGTTGTTGTAGGGGATGTACATCTCTTTCTTGCCGACCAGCTTCCAATCGAATCGGTCCATGCGGCCGGAAAAGACTTCGAGCTCGTCAAAGCTCATGACACCGGCGGTTGCGGGAGTCGGAGTGTCACAGCAAGGGTTCGGGAGTTTGCGGACGCGGCGCTGCCCTGTGAGATAGACCCAGGATTGCGTTTTGTCGTCATCGACATTTTCCCTGCCCACGACCGCCTCGCCTGCCCGAATCGGCGGCCCGGCATTGATCAGACGGATCATCCAGTACTCGCCATTCCATTTCTCGGGCGCGGCATCCTTGTTGTAGTACGGCATCATTTGCTCCGCCTGCCCGTCGGTGCTTAGTACCAGGCGTCCATCGGCGGTCCCCAGGTACTGGTGTACGTCAAAGTGCCATGCCTCTCCGCGCCAGCGAAGCTGATGGTTCCATATCACCTCGGCGCCAGTCTTCGGCAACGGGAACGGAATTCCTGCGTAGGCGCCTTCCGGCGTCGGCCCCGACGGTTTGTTTACAATCTTCGAGCGCGTGGCATTCTTGAAAGTATTGTCATAGACCCACTGCGGGGCGGCTGCCGTGCGGTGCGTCGTATACACGTCGATGCGATACGTGTCCGGGTACTTCTTCATCATGGCCTTGACGCCGTCGGACAGCTTGTCGGCGTATTGATCCATGTTCTTCGCATTGATCGAGAACAGCGGTTTCTCGTTGGCGAACGGATCGCCGCGGTGGCCGCCTGCTCTGTAGCCTGGAATGGGAGTGGTGTAGCCCCCCGTCCAGGCGGGAATGGTGCCGTCCTGGTTGCCGGCCTTCTCCGCGCCCAGCGGAGTCAGCGTAGTCTTCAGTTGCTGCGCTTCCTGGAGCGATACCTGCGCGCTTGCGGCCACCGCGCCCAGCAGCAGACAGGCCGCGCTCACGATAAAAGCCTTGTTCAGATAACTCATCTTCTCCGTCCTTCCTTAGTTTCCTCTGCTCTGGAATTTGAAGCCAATGGTATGGCGAATGTTGAAGCTGACCGCATAGCGGTCAGACAGATCCTGTTTCATGCTGAAGTGGTTGTTGGCATCGAGGAAGCCGGCAGATGGGCCGTAATAACCGGTCAGCGTTACGCCGAAACGCCATGCATCCAGGTAAGCGACGCTGACGCCCGCGCTGAAATCACCGCCCTTATTCGGCCCGAAGCTATTAATGACCGAAGAACGGCTCATGGGAAAGAACGATGCGCCCACCGGGAACGAGATGTCCATTCCCGGTAGCTTTTGCCGGTACGTTGGCTCATAGATGGTGCGGATGCCAACCGCGTGCTTGCGCGTGTTGGGGTCCAGGATGCCGGGGTTCTTGTCGATCGACTCCAGCATATTCCAGGCCACTTCACCCACCCAGGTTGCTTCCTTCGAAATCACCGAAGGCCTCAGGCTGGCGATCCAGGAGACCTGCCCGTGAATCGACTTGCCCACGGCATAGAGCGGGTTGCCGTTCGCGTCGGGCTTCGCTACGTGGCCAAAGCTGGCAATCGACGCATCTATTCCCGCATCGCTGACCAGGTCCTGATTGAAGTGCGCGCCCAGTTCCGCCGCATAGTTGACGGAACCGACACTCTTGGTCGCGCTGATAGCAAAGGCCTTCACATTCTCCGGATAGGCCCAATAGAAGTTGCCGATCTGCCCTGCCATAAACTGGGCGTTGGTCTGTGCCGGGCCGAAGGGCTGCAGGTAAAGCTGCCCAACCTTCTCGTGGTACTGAATGCCGTAGATGCCGGCATCCCAGCCGCCGGGCAGTCGTAACTTCACTTGCGCGCCAAACTGTCCCCAGTTCTTTGGCTCGCGGTCAGCCGAGTGAAAGAAGGCCAGCGGTCCGGTAAACGTGGTTGGACCTATCTGGATCGGAGGTCCCACAATCATTCGCTCCGCGCCTTGACCGAGGTTGTCCACGGTCGAGTAGTAGCTGCCCACGGGAGGCAGGCGCGTCGCCCGCCACCCGAGTTGGTAGAAAGCGCCAACCGCGACGTCGGGCGTGATCTGATACTGCGTCGATACCTGTGGCACCGGGCGGATGATCTCCTTGAACTGCGCGCTGGGAACCGCCAGCAGTTTCAACACATCGACCGGAGCCATGCCGCCAGCGATGCCGTTGCTGCCGAAGAAGAGGCTCTCGCCCCACTGCAGGGCATACTGCCCACCGCGCACGCTCAGCGTCGAAGTGCCGATGTTGAACTTGCCGAAGGCGAAGGCGTCCAGCAACTCGGCGTGGCCGAGCACCAGATCGCGCGTCCCTTCGGTCCACTGGTTGTACTTCACCGAGAGCGCATTAAAGGTGCTGGGAGAGTTGTCCGCGCTGGTGCCGAGATACGCCGAATCTCCCCAAGCCGCGCCGCTAGCGCGTATGCCGACGTTGCCATAGGTCACATCGATCTCTGAAAGTATGTCGCCGCGATCGGAGATCAGCCCCTGATTGAAGGCACGGTCGCCATCGTCCTGATTCGTGTTGGAGACGTTCTTCGCGGGATCGATCAGCGTTGCGCTCTGCCCCTTGATGCGGAAGGCATTGCTGTACTTGATGGTGTTGTCCCAGTTGATCTTGAAGGTGCGCCGTGTGTTGAATGTGCCGGAACTGGCTTCCGGTGCGGGTTGGGAACTGGCTGGCTCGCTTTGCGGCTGATCTGCCGAGGCCTCGGGAGCTGTTTGCGGTTGATCGGTTGTCGCTTCTTGCGCGGCAAGTGGCGGCGCAGCCAGGATTGCCGCCATCAGCGAGATGGACAGCAGCCCCGGCAGAATTACAAAACGATTACGCATGGCACTCAAAATTGTTTGCAATGAATTCCTCCGGCCTTTCTGCGTTGTCTTGTTTTCTGAACTGATTTGATCGGAACGCGGCCAAACTAATCGCCACTTTGCTTTCGCCCAACTGCTCCCGTTGCAAGCCGTGCATCGCCGGGAGGCCGAATCCATGCTGAGTTTCGGGTTGGCTGCGCTGGGATGGCGATGGAAGAGAGGCGGCGGGTCGATGGGCATGAGCTTGAGACGGACCGCACATCGTCGCAACTTTGTCCGCGCTTTGTTCACAGTTTTCCAAGAGTGTCAAACCCTGCCTAATCCCAGTGGAGAGTATCCTTGCACTCCGCGCAAGTGAAATACTTTGTTTCACCGACTTTGCGACCTCCTCGCTATAGTGCCGTGAGGGCAGTCACGGCTCAGTTCGTGCCAGGATTCGAGCGCCGCATGGATCAGCGGTTAGCGACCATGAGCATTCAAAGTGAAATGATCGAGGCTGCGAACACCGTTGCCAGCTCCCCCAATCGCCGAATCGCCATCGCAGTCCTGTACTCTGATAAGAATTCGCTCGGGCGTTCGCTTCATGCAGTTTGCAAGGAGAGCGGTGGCTTATGCTCTCCTCCCCGGTTGGATCAAGGTTGGCCGCTCAGGCTGTTCTGCATGCTGACGCGGACGGGTCACCATGCAATGGAGCAACGACATCCATGACTCCACCGCAGTGGACCGATCGATCTGGCCCACGGCGTCCATGCCTACGGGTCTGTCTTATGGTGACGAAAGGAGCTGGCCGGGATGAGCATTTCCCCATTTTCTTTATTTGACCTCCGCGGCACGAGGCCTCAGCTCCCAGGGTTGGTAACCCTGACGATCGATCGCAGCCTCCAGGCTCTCGGGATTCAAGATTGCTGGTCTGGGGCTCAGTTCCCCGGGTGTTACAAAGTCCCACACCACGCGCTCATTCACAACCATCGAGATTGAGCCGCCGGCATCGATCAGTCCGGGCTCGCTCGACCGGATCGCATTCAACGCACGCACGTCCGTGTGCAGGCGAGCCACATCGGAGATGTCATCGAACCAGAACTCTTCGATTCCCGCGTATAGCCCGATCGAACCGAATTCAAACAGGGAACCCTTGAAGATCGCGGGGTCGATATCGATCAGCATGTTCTGCACGTATTTCCTGACGAGCCCGGCGCTGCAGATTCCTTCCTGCACCTTTGGAGCGCGGACGCTGCGGAAACGCTGATTGAAGTCGCCCTGGCTGATTCCCGAATTCTTCTTGAGGAAGTGAATAAGCTTCACTCCTCCAGAACAGAAATCCTGGCGCTGATAGATGGTCTCGAAATTGGACACCGATGTTATGAAACGATGCGATCCGAAACGGTGTGCCTGCATTCGCTCCACATACTCCCGGTTGTGCACCGAGTCGATCACTCCCTGATAGCTGTCCACCCAGTGCTCAGCAAAACTCTCCCATTTGTCTGGAGAAAGTGGATAGACGAGCATGTCGTCGGTTACGTCCGCGACGTTGAAGTGCTGCACGTACCGCTTGAACAACTGCATGACAGACGGCGTCGTGAGCATGAGGGAGACATGGATTATGCTCCACTCGTAAAAGAACCGTTCCCTCGTACCTCCCTCCATGTGCCGGCTGGCCAAGGTAAATTTCAGCATGCTGTCCTCCTTATTTTCCGGAAAGTGCCAAACCGGACTCGGAAACAGTGGCCACCGCATCCGGGCGCTCCGGCATCATGTTGGTTCGTGCCGCAAAAGCAAGAATGGTTCCGAGCGCAATGGAAAGAAACGCAGCCATTAATACCCTAAGTCGTTTCAACTTTCTTCTGATCCACATAGCAAACGATCTTGCCTTCGCGCCGCACTTTGAACGAGGAGAACGGATTCATCTCCGGGGTCTTGACCACACTGAACAAGCGGTACAACTCGGGCAGAAAATCCCCCCAGTAGTTGACTTCCTCGGCTGCGTGTTTCGCCCAAACCCTGCCCCGGTCTAGTTCCAATGGTTCAGCTTTCACGGGAACAGCCGACGATCGCCCGCGCACACCTGCATCCGTTGCTTCCCACTGATGCACACGGTAGGCGACGACGCAGTTGTCGGGCTTGTAATCCTTCTTGAAAAGAGCGATTCCGGCCGCGATCACGCAGTGGTCGTACACAATCAGGTCAGCGACGTCTGGCGGAAGCGTGGCCACGTCTTCATACCGAATGTGGGGCTCGATCATGGTTCCGTCCGACCAACGTTGCGGCGCTACGTGGATGGCTCCGAGCGCCCGCCCGTCCTGCGGAGGAATCGCCCAAGAGAACGCCTTGTGCTCAATGGGATGCCAGAGTGCGAAGCCTTTTTCCATGTTGTTCCAGAACCAGTCGATCATTCGCGGCGTCACACTATCGAGTTCCCAATCGATATGGGTCCACAATTTCTCGTCTTGTTTCACTGTCATATCTCCTCCCACAACAGCAAGTCTTCTGGAGCTCTTCTGTGGCCGTGCAATTCACTAAGCAAGCTCGCGCACTTCCTCTTCGCCCCGTAGAACACGCAGAGCTCCCTCCGCCAGTGCTTGAAGTTCGTCCTCGCCGGGAAAGACCATCACCGGAGCAATCCACTCCACACAGTCGCGCAATTCGTTCACGAGGCGTTCTGAGTTCGCCATGCCGCCGGTAATCACCACAGCGTTCACGTTGAGGCGCGGCACTGACAACGCGCGAGTACCATGGTCCTCCAGCGCAATATTCACAACGTACGACGTGCTGTGGGCTTCCCAGTCTCTTAGACGCTCGGCGAATTTCCGATAGCGAATGGCCGTCACGCGCATCGTCTTCTCCAGAGCCAAAGGCGCCGCCGAGAACCGCATACTCGCAGAAGCCGTCGCTGGCCTCGCGAGTCGTGCACGCCCCTGCCTTTGGGCGCCACACACGAGTGCAGCGTAAGCATTTGAAAAAAAAGCAAGGAATGCAGTGACGAATAAAGCCGTCAGAAAGCTCCAAGCTTCGCTTTCGTGTTCACAAAGATATCACCGAAACAGGTGAACGAGCCCGACTGGGGCCGACCCGGAGGACGTTTTCTTGCCGTATATCGATTCTCCGAGTTTGTCCCAACGACGGCTCGACCGGCCAGCTCCGCGTCGGTGCTTTTTCGCATCCTTCCATAGCTGCAAAGTACCCAATTGAATGAAACAAAGTATTTCACTCCACTGTGCTCCCGGGAGCAACATCAGCATGCACTCATGTCATAGCAGTGTGGCCCCTTGGTTGACGGGCGGCGGCCGCACTCACGCGTTGACCAATGCCTTTTCAATGCCTCAGAAGGAGTGATTCATGCCGATCAAGTTGATGGCAGCGTCGCGGAGACGCCCTGGATTAACGCGGGCAGAATACTTTCGTTATATCGAACACTATCATGGCACTATCGCACGCCAAGAGCGCTTCAAAATTGCTTCTTACATTCAGAACCACGTCATCGATGGCGCTTTCGGCGTGCTCGCCGATCGCACCCACCAGCAAGTCTCCGATCGCGAGTGTGTCGTCGAGCTCTATTTTGACAATTTCCCTGATATGCTGGCGACTCTAGAGCCGGCAACCCCGTCCGCCGCTTCACAAGATGGCAAGTTCTTCGCGGACGAACCTACCAACGTGATCGTGATGGCCGAAGAAGAAGAAATTCCAGTGCCGACTCCTCTCACCACATTCAACGCAGGACTGGGTATTGTGAAGTCGGTGGGCTCGCTCAAAGTTTTGCAGTACATCATGCGCGACGATGAGGTCTATCGCGAAGACTACTATCGGTATTGGCGCGAGGCGCACGAATCCGCCATGGAAAAGTCCCCTTACGCTCGTGAGCAGATGCGCCGCTGCGTTGCCAACAAGCGCTGCCGTATTAATGACAACGACGGCGCGGCCCGCAAACACTTCGGCATGGTGGACCCGCCCGTCTACGACTTGGTCGTGAGCATGTGGTTCGACACGATCGAGCACGTCGGCGCGTTCCGCCAGTACAACGAAGCATTGCAAGCCTTCCCCACGAAGTTTGCAAATTGGTCAAAGTCGCTCTTCCTCTACACGCGCTCGGTCCCCATCATCCGGGATACTCCCATGAACTGATTCGACGAGACACTTTTCGCCTAGGAGATGCCATGCCCCAAGCAACACGCGACGTGAATGCAAAGCCCGAAATCAAGACACAACTGAACTACAAAGATTGGTACGCCTCGACCAAGAAGAAAGCCGAACGGCCTGCGCTCACGCAGGAAGAAAAGGCTCGTCCTTTCGCCAAGTACTTTCGCGACCCGGTGCCGCCAGATCCGGCCCACCTCGCCAAGATGGACACCCCTTGCGATCCCGCAAAAGCCATCGGCCCCGAGCACATGAACGACCTGCTGAACCCCGGCTATCTCGACGTTGAAATTGGCTGGTGCAACCTGCCCAACGGCGCTGGCTTCATCGCCAATTGCTACCAGCACAAGGGAGTAACCGCCGAGATGATCGACTGGTGGTTTGCCTGGCACACGCTGGAAGACCTGCGCTATCGGATCTGGTATCCGCCGCAGCACGGTGGCATCATGATCAGTCCCGAGACCCGCAAGCGCATGCTCGACCCGAGCGTCCCCCTGCACGAGAAGAACTGGGGCGCGACCCATCACGTAACCGAGAACTGCGATTGCGGCATGGAGAACATCGATATCTCGTTTATGTCGCCGAAGGATTTCGGCTTCGACATGAGCCGCTGGAAAGAGCCGTTTGTCTCGACTTTCGCTGGCGGCTATGGCTGGGCATGTGCCGTAAACAAGAACGATGAATCCATTACCGCGCCCGCGATGATGTGCCATATTTTCCGCACGATCCCCGGCGGCATCGAGCATCGCACCCGTTTCTGGATGGGCTATCGCTTTTCGAACGGCAAGCCGGAGCTGAGCTTGCCCCCCGGAATCGAGGTCCCGGTCGCGGCAGTTCAGGGGTTGGCTCGCCACAACGTGAAGGAGTTCAAGAACCTCGGCGTCCTACTGCCAGAAATCTATAAAGAACTGGGCGGCAAGATGGAGGTGTAGCTGAGGCTTTCACTCAGAATCAGTTTCGAAGACATTTGGAGGTTACAAACGGACTTTGCGTTGCAGTGACATTCTCGAATCCCAAGAAACCGATTTTCGCGCCGCCATCTATTCGATAGTCAAATTAAGCAGGCCGTGCTCGCCGAGGAACTGGGATACGACCACGGGTGGATGACTCAGCACCATGGTACCACCATGCATTATCCCGCTCCGTGCCCCGTTCTCGGCGCAATCGCCGCGAGGACGTCCCGCATTCGGCTCGGTACTTACATCATCATCATGCCGATTCAGCACCCGCTCGATGTTGCGGAAAACGCTGCCTTCTTAGACGTGCTCTGCAATGGCCGCTTCGATCTTTGCCTTGGACTAGGAAATTTCAATCTCGATTTTGATGCGTGTGGAATTTCCAGTCACGAACGCACATCCCGCATGGAAGAAAGAGCCTTTTTAAGGCAGCTTCACTAGGCCAATCGTGAACGTGCACGTTAGCGTGACAACGTGCGTTCGTGCTCAGTCTGAGCCTTTACGTACTCGTGAAAAGTGCGGACAAAAAGTTGCAACGCGGGAGATAAATTATCTTTCCGGTACGCCAAGAAGATGTCCAAGCAAGGCTGTGTCTTCATTTCAATCGGCTTCGCAACAACACCTTTTGTGAGGATTAGTCCAACGTGCTCTGGAACGAGTGCGAATCCAGCGCCGCTGGCGACGGCGTTAACCGTTGCAAGCAAATTGTCCACCTCAACCGAGTTCTGGAATCTAACGCCATTCTGGTTCGAAATCTCTTCAATAATCCGATTGGGAGCCGGCAGCAAGCGACTAGGCCGGACAAGCGGCAGGAGCGCTAGTTTCATTATGGGGACAGCCCTGAGTTTAGCCAGCGGGTGCGATGCAGGCAGAATAGCGACCGTTTTCAGGCACGCGATCAATTCGAACTCGATGGAGTCGTCGTCGTCGCTGGGCCCGGATGTGAATCCCACATCGATACTGTGATTCCGCAATGCTTCCACTTGCTCGAGGCTCTGCAAGTTCCGGAGATAAATCTGAACGCTCGGATACTTCACGCGTAACACGTGCAGGAAGTCCGTGTAAAGCGCTTCCACGCTGGGCGGAAACGACACGGTTAGGCGTCCACTTTCGGCTCGTCCTGCACGACGGGCGCTCTCCACCGCATCATCCGCACACTGTAAGATCTTGCGGGCTTGCTCGAGAAAAACTGCTCCCGCAGCGCTCATTTGCAAGTGGTGTTTGTCTCGCCAGAAAAGGGGGGTCCCCACGATCTCTTCTAGTCTCTTGATCTGCTGACTGAGTGAGGGCTGGACAGTATGGAGTCGCTCGGCGGCACGTGTGAAGTTCAACTCTTCCGCAACTGCGATGAAATAACGAAGGTAGCGAAGATCGAAAGTGATGGACACGGAAGGCTGGACCTGGCAATAAAAACCCCAAAGTATTGGAACACAAGACCAGCTTCAGTTACAACGCGTCGCAGCTGGCGTGAAAGCGTCGAGGCACAACCGGACATCGTTCTGCCGCACATTTCGATCCGACCGAAAATGCTCAACCAAGCACCGTCGTGTCTGGCGAGTCAATTTGCTGGATAGCCTCGCGTTCAGCCTCCTGCGCCGGCGTTTGTTGGCGCTGCGCCTGGTTGTGAGTTGCAAGAGCATGGAAGAAGGCGTCCAGGTTCTCGAGAGGCGTATTCGGAGGAATATCGCATCCCGACGACAGGACAAAATTCGGGAAGGGCTGCATCGCGGCAAGCAGACTTCTCACTCTCGTTTGTACCTGTTGCGGGGTGCCGAGCAGAAACACGCCCGCCGGTTCGAGATTTCCAAACAGCAGTACGTCGGGCGGGACCTGGGCGGCAACCTCGGGCATGCCGATCGTCGACCCGAGATGTAAGCCATGGGCTCCCGTCGAGACGAGCGATTCGATCTGTTTGGCGGTATTGCCGCAATTGTGCAGGATGATGGAGAAGGAATCATCCTGCAGCGCGCTCACGATACGGCTCACGTATTGCGCGGAGAACTGAGTGCAGTGCGCCGGGGAGAGCAAGCCCGCCGCAGGCTCGGCAATGATCGCCCCGTTTGCACCCACGCTCCTGAACATCTGTAGATATCGATCGGCATGGACCGTACGTCATCCGATGCCAGCACGTCAGCCCGCCACTGTTTCATGTTATGTTTCATGATTACGATGGACTTTTTTTGAGTCGCAGTACCCCCCAAGTTCGTTTCTCTAGGAAAGTCCGATCACCCGGCCGGTCCGTGTATCGATGTCAATTTCGTAATATCCGGGGCGAGTCGATAGTCCCGGCATCGTGCTCATCTTCCCCAGCAGCGGATAGAGGAACCCGGCTCCGACACTAGCGCGAATATCGCGCACCGGCACGATGAAGCCTGTCGGCGCGCCTTTCAATGCCGGGTCGTGACTCAGGCTGAGGTGGGTCTTGGCCATGCAAATCGGGAGTTTGTCGAATCCTTGCCTGGTATAGAGTTCAATCTTCTTTTCCGCATCCGGTGAGTACTCGACACCAGCGCCGCCATACATCTCGCGGACGATGCACTCGATCTTTTCCTTGATCGAAGCTTCCCTGGGATAGAGAAAGCGGAAAGCGCTAGGCTTCATGCACGCTTCGATCACAGCATCTGCCAGGGCCTCGGCGCCGGCTCCCCCATCTTCCCAGTGATTGCTCATGACCGCGTCTTCTGCTCCGGCGGCCACCGATATCCGGCGCACCAGCGCAATCTCCGGGTCGGTGTCGGTGGTGAAACGGTTGACTGCGACGACCACCGGAATGCCAAATTTGCGCACATTCTCGATGTGTTTGATCAGGTTTGCGCACCCCTTCTCAAGCAACGTTAGGTTCTCTTCCGTATAGGCGGCTGGAAGTGGCTGGCCAGCGACGACCTTGGGTCCGCCGCCATGCATTTTCAGAGCGCGGACGGTGGCCACCAATACAGCGCAATTTGGCACCAGGCGGCTTTCGCGGCACTTGATGTTGCAGAACTTCTCGAATCCGATATCCGCGCCGAAGCCAGCCTCGGTGAGCACGTAACCTTCTTTGCCGACCAGTTTCAGCGCAATCTGATCCGCGATGATGGATGAATTGCCGTGGGCAATATTGGCGAACGGTCCTGCATGAACGAATGCCGGTGTCCCCTCTAGCGTCTGCATGAGCGTTGGCATGACGGCGTCTTTCATGAGCACGGTGAGTGCGCCCCCGACGCCCAGGTCGTCCGCAGTGACTGGGTTACCCCGCCGATCGCTGCCGATCACCATGCGGCCAAGTCTTTCCCGCATGTCGGCCAGACTTGTAGTCAAAGCGAGAATCGCCATGATTTCACTCGCTACGGCGATGTCGAACCCGGTTACACGAGTCATTCCTTTTTCTTCGGAACCCTGGCCAATGGTGATGCCTCTGAGCATGCGGTCGTTCGTGTCGGTGACCCTGCGCCACGTGATCGTATCGGGATTGATATCCAGGCGCACAAATCGCGAGCGCTCTTCCGGAGTGAGGTCGTTTGGATCCGTCCTGGTGATACCCAGCTTGCGAAGCCGGCGGAGCATGATCGGACTGAAACGGCGCTGCCCGTCTTTTGCGGCAGGGCACAGGCGATCGAATAGCACTTCGTCGCTCTGCTCGCGCTCGTGGAGCATGCGGGTGTCGATGACCGCCGCAAGAAGGTTGTTGGCAGCCGTAATGGCGTGAATGTCCCCGGTGAGATGGAGGTTGAATTCCTCCATGGGGATGATCTGGCTGTACCCACCCCCCGCTGCACCGCCCTTGATTCCGAACGTCGGCCCCTGGCTTGGCTGCCGAATGCAGGTGAAGACCTTCTTGCCCAAGTGCGCTCCGAGTGCCTGACTCAGCCCCACCGTCGTCGTCGTCTTTCCCTCACCGAGCGGCGTGGGAGTGATCGCGGTCACCACGACATACTTGCCGCTGGGCATGCGCTTCAAACGTTCAAGGGTTGACAGCCGCACTTTCGCCTTGGTGTTGCCGTAAAGCTCCAGTTCGTGAGCGAGAATCCCAGCCGCATGCGCTATGTGGGTGATGGGAATCGGAGTCGCAGCCTGAGCGATCTCAAGATCGCTCGGCACCGCTGGCCTCTTCTGCGCCTGGCCTTGCAGAAACTCAGGCACTCCCGCTGGAACTGGCATCTCAGATAAAACAACCGTCCCCTGCGCCATGAACCCCTCCGATCAGAAGCAGTGCAAAATCCCACTTGCACATATAATAATATCATAGTATGATACTGTTATAGCAAGCGAAAAACGCGCCTCGCCAAGCTTGTCCGTAATCAAAGAGGTTGGCCGCCCATGCCGCAGACCGAGATCAACGTTGATCAGGCCCTCTCGATCACACGTAGTTTCGAGAGCTCGCTCCGCGATCCCAAGAGCTTCAGCGTTACGTGGGAGCTTGTTCCCGGCCGGGGTGCATTGGAAAAGGCCCAGGAGAACCTACTGGAGACTGCGGAAAAAGCTGCGAGAGGCGGCCGCGTTCATGCTGTGACAATCACCGACAATCCCGGCGGGAATCCGGCCCTTTCGGCGGAAATGCTGGGAGCGGAGATTTGGCGTGCCGGTATTGAGCCGCTCGTTCATTTCACCTGCAAGGACAAGAACCGAAACGAACTGGAGAGCCTGCTCTACGGCCTTGAGCGCGCCAACGTACGAAACCTCCTGGTCATGACAGGTGATTATCCCAAGACCGGCTATCTGGGAGCCCCGAAACCGGTCTTCGACTTGGATCCAGTCAATCTCATTGGCCTGATCTCGGAGCTTAATGAAGGTAGGAAAATACCGACCCTGAAGGGCAGCACCAGACTGAAGCCCACGCATTTTTTCCCCGGTGTGGCGGCCAGCCCTTTCAAAGCACTCGAGCCGGAGCAGATGGGGCAGTATTACAAGCTCAAGAAGAAACTGGAAGCGGGTGCGCAGTTCGTCGTTTCGCAACTCGGTTTCGACGTTCGAAAATTCCACGAACTCTTGCAGGTGGTAAGAATCCTCGGCTTCGAGTTCGTCCCAGTGATTGGAAACATCTATCTCCTTTCGCTCGGGGCTGCAAGGTTGATGAACAGCAACGGACTGCCCGGCTGTGTGGTGCCCGACAAGCTGCGAAACGAGATCGAGGCGGAAGCTGGTGCTACCGACAAAGGGAAGGAGAAGCGAATCGAGCGTGCCGCGAAGATGTATGCCATCCTCAAGGGTATGGGTTTTGCCGGCACTCATATCTCTGGTAACGGGATGTCGTACGACGACCTGGAATACGTCATTGAACGTGGCGAAGAGCTGTTGCCGAACTGGCCGGACCTGGTGCGCGATTTCGATTTCCCGCAGACGGACGGCTGGTACTACTTTGAACGAGACGAAAAAAGTGGCTTGAATACGTCCACGCCGGCGTCCCGCAATTGCGAGCCGCGATCGACGGTCGGTTACTCTGCCTTCAGAGCACTCCATCAAACGATGTTCAACAAGCAGGGAGCCCTTTTCCGGCCTATGCGAGCAGTCGCGTCGGCGGTGGATGGGTCGCGGTTGGAAGACGCTTTTACGAAGCTTGAACACGTAACCAAGGGACTCACGAATGAGTGTCTCCAGTGCGGAGACTGTGCATTATTCGACATCGGTTATCTCTGCCCGCAAAGCCAATGCCCCAAGAACCAGCGCAATGGTCCTTGCGGAGGCAGTTGCGAGGGCTACTGCGAGAAATTCCCGGGGCAGAGGAAGTGCATTTATGTTCGTGCCTACGAGCGGCTGAAGAGCCACGGAGCGGAAGACTCGCTGGGGTCAAAGATTGTGCCACCCATCAACTTCGACCTCTATCGAACTTCGTCGTGGATTAACTTCTTTCTCGGCCGTGACCATTCGGCCCAGCAGGAGGGAATCGAGAAGATCGAGCGTAAACCTAAGACAAAGTGATTTTGCACAGAAGGACACAGTATGCTGATCATTGGAGAAAAGATCAACGGTACTCGCAAACTGGTCAACAAGGCCGTCCTGGAGCGCGACGTTGACCACATTCACAAACTGGCGGTTTCACAGGTTGAGGCCGGGGCCGATGCGCTGGACATCAATGCGGGAACTGCTTCCGAGCGTGAGCCGGAAGACATGGTGTGGCTCATCAACGTGGTCCAGGAAGTCGTCGACAAGCCCCTCTGCCTGGACAGTCCCAATCCAGACGCCCTGCTCGCCGGTTTGACCGCAACTCGCCAGGTTTCGATCATCAATTCCATCAGCGCCGAAGAGCATCGCTTGCGCGGAGTACTGCCGATCGTCGCCCAGTACGGTTGCCGGGTGCTTGCCCTTGCACTGGACGGCAGCACCATTGCCCCCTCGTGTGAAGGCCGTATGGCGATTGTCCGCCGGCTGATGGAGGAGACTCGGAAGGCTGGCGTTGGCGACGAGAAAGTCTATGTCGATCCGCTGGTGATGTCGGTTGCCACCGACAGCAATGCGTGCCAGATCACACTGGCCACCATGCGCGCCATTCTCGCCGAGTATCCCAAAGCGCACCTGACCGCCGGATTGAGCAACGTATCCTTCGGTCTGCCCGCGCGTACTCTTCTGAACAGAGCGTTTCTCACTCTGGCGCTTGAGGCCGGGCTGGATTCGGCAATCGTGGATCCCACGGATCGCGGCCTTATGGAGACGCTCTATGCCTCCAATGCTGTCCTCGGTCGAGACCGTCACTGCGCCCAGTACAACCGTGCGTTCCGCTCCGGCAAGATCGGCCCAAAACTCGAAGAGCGGAACGAAAGCGAGAAGAAGGTGCCGGTTGCTGCGGCCGCTCCATTCCCGGTCGAAAGGTAGAGCCCATGACCGAGGAAGGACGAGAACTGGTGGAAGCACACTAAAGGACCTTGCATGTCGGCACGGATCATAGACGGGAGTAAAATCAGCGCAGAGATCAAGGCCGAACTGGCTGCGGAAGTGAATGAACTGATCAAGGAAGGCTTGTGCCCCGGACTCGCGGCGGTGCTGGTCGGAAATGATCCGGCTTCAGAGGTGTATGTCCGAAGCAAGGTGAAAACGTGCGAGCAGTTGGGGCTATACAGCGAGAAAATCACTCCTTCTGCTGACATTTCCACAGACGAACTGCTGGCGATCGTTGAGGACTTGAACAGGCGGGAAGAGATCGATGGAATCCTCGTGCAGCTGCCGCTGCCGAAGCACATCGACAGCAAGAAGGTACTGCTCGCGATCGATCCGGCTAAGGACGTAGATGGATTCCATCCGGTGAATGTGGGATTGCTTTCGACGCAGCAGCCGGGATTGGTGCCGTGCACTCCAGCTGGGTGCATAGAGATTCTGCGACGGAGCGCAATTAAGTTGGAGGGAAGTGAGGCGGTGGTCGTGGGCCGAAGTGACATCGTAGGGAAGCCCGCTGCGATGCTACTCACAAACGCGAATGCTACGGTGACGATCTGTCACTCGCGTACGCGTGATCTCGGGGAGGTTTGCAAGCGGGCCGACATTCTGGTGGTCGCTATCGGTCGGGCGGCGGTGCTCACGCCGGGAATGGTACGTCCGGGCGCAACGGTCATCGACGTCGGAATCAACCGCATAACGGACAAGGGCACGTTCGAGGCGCTCTTCAAAGGCGATGCAGCTCGCGAGAAGCAGTTCGCGGAAAGAGGCTCAACCCTTTGCGGTGATGTACATCCCGCCGTTATGGAAATCGCCGGCGCAATAACGCCGGTGCCGGGCGGCGTCGGACCCTTAACGATAGCCATGTTGATGTCGAATACTGTGAAGGCGGCCAAACTAAGGCGCGCTACCCGTGTACTGGCGAGGGCTAGTCATCACACGGCTTTGTGACCGATGCCACAAGGCTAGACATGCACCGCGCGAGTAATGCAGAACGAAGTATTTCCGGTACTGGCTGCCGTTTGCTAGGTTAAAACTGCGGTATTGTCGAGACTCCCGAAGTTCGCTTAATTGGAGAGGGGCTGATGGCTCAAGCAGCGGTAGAGGAACAGGCGGCCAGCAGATCGTTCCGCGGTTCGATGACCGCGGAAGAACGGCTGCGCGCAACCATTGCTTTCCAACCCACGGACCGGGTGCCCTTCGCACCTTTCGTCTACGGGTACGCGGCGGCGTTTGCCGGTGTGACCCAGGCACGGTTCATCAACGACTTCGATCTAGCCCAGCGCTGCATGGACAAGCTGAAAGAAGCGTATCCCAGTTGGGATGTGATCCGGTCTGCATTCGCCGATCTCGGGTATGGCCCGACGTTGCGCAATCGCTGGTTCCAGAAGGTCGCTCTTCCGGGGGATGAATTGCCGGAAGACATGCCTTACCAGATCGTCGAAGAAGTATTGGCGACGCAGGATGAACTGCGTGCCATCAAGACCAAGGGCCTGCAGAAGTACATGATCGCGGTAACGAAGCGCATTCGCCCGGACAAGGGTTTGATCCACTTCTTACTGTGGGAGATGCGCCGCAACAAGCTGCTCAAGCGGGACATTGCGGCCGCTCACAAAAGGGGCCAGGCGTTTCACTACGGCGGCACTTATGCCCCGCCGTACGAACTCCTGTCCATGACGCGGGGGATGAACGAGTTCAACAAGGACATGTACCGATTGAAAGATGAACTGGTGGAAGTCATCTGGTCGATGCAGAAGGACAGCATCAAGATGGCCGTCGACAGCTGCAATCGGTGTGGGGTCAAGCGTGCTTTTGTCGTGGGTTGCCGATGCGGCACAACCTTCCTCAACAAGAAGAACTTCGAAACCTACACATGGCCGACGCTGAAGGACGGCGCGTTGAAACTGATCGACCAGGGAATCACGCCGATCTTCCACCTCGATACGGACTGGGGACGCGCCCTCGAGTACTTCCTCCAACTCCCGAAAGGCAAGTGCATCATCGAAACCGACGGCCAGACGGACCTGTTCCACGCCCGTGAGATCTTGAAGGACCACATGTGCTTGTCCGGCGATGTTCCGCCCTCGCTGCTCGCGGTGGGCAGTGCGAGCGAGGTAGACGAATACTGCAAGAAACTCATTACGGTTGTCGGCAAGGGCGGCGGCTTCATCCTCAGCAACGGCTGCACGATGCCGATGAATTCGAAGCACGAAAACGTGAAGGCCATGTTTGAGGCGGTCGACAAGTACGGACGATACGACTGAAGCAGGCGAAATGCGCATGAAGGTAATCAGCTGCCGCGTCATGATCGACGAGATGCGCAGCTTTCTGCCAGCGGACGTCGAAACGGAGGTTCTGGAAATCAGCCGCCATATTCGTCCTAAGCAGCTGAAGCAGGAGTTGCAGTCGGCGATTGACCGAGCTGACGGCACGTGCGATGTCATCCTCCTGGGATACGGCCTATGTTCCAACGCGGTCGTAGGACTGCGGGCGCGAAAGTCACGAATGGTTGTGCCCAAAATGCATGACTGCATCGGAGTCTTTTTGGGATCGCACCAGGCTTACGTCGACGAGATGAATCGCGAACCCGCGTTTTTCCTGACGCAAGGCTACGTTCGCGGGTACCTGAGCGATCACAGTGGCCCGGCGGATGAGTTCGAAAAAGTGGCCCAACGATACGGGAAAGAGAAAGCCGAGAAGATCGTAGGCGAAATGATGCGGCCGTATAAGCGCTTGGTCTATATAAAGACGGTCCAGGCAACGGATCTGGAAGCGGATCGGCAGTACGCGGCTGCGATGGCGTCCAAGTTCAACATGCGATACGAAGAGAAGCTGGGTACCTCTGAACTCCTGCGTCGTATGGCGGAGGGCAAGTGGGACACCGACTTTGTAGTGGTTGAACCCGGACGGGAAATCACGCTGGAAGATTTTTTGCGGTAGTCGGCCGGGAACACAGCAGGTATTTGTACCAGGGAGGAAGAAGATGCCCAGTTTGGAAGAGATCAAAAATGCACTGGCTGAATTGAATGAGGATCTCGCATTACAGCTAGTGAAAGATGCGCTCGCGGCCAAGACGCCGGCCTTTGATGTATTGAAAGCATGTCAGGACGGCATGACAGAGGTCGGCCGGCGGTTTGAATGCCAGGACTACTTCGTCTCCGACCTGATGATGTCTGGCGAAATCTTCAAGCAGATCGGCGCCATCCTCGAGCCGGAACTGAAGGCTGGCGAAGCTCAAACCGTGGGCAAGGTCGTGTTCGGAACGGTGAAGGGCGACATCCACGACATCGGCAAAGATATTGTCGTGAACATGCTCAAATCGGCGAACTTCGAAGTGATCGACCTCGGGGTCGACGTTCCGCCCGAGAAATTCGTGGCGGCACTGAAGGAAAGCGGCGCGACCGTGCTTGGCCTGTCGGGTTTGCTCACGCTCGCGTTCGATTCGATGAAGGCAACGGTACAGGCTCTGCAGACTGCGGGGATGCGGGAAAAAGTGAAAGTCATGATCGGTGGCGGTCCGGTGGACGGTAACGTGTGCCGGGTCGTCGGCGCGGATGACTGGGGAGCTGACGCGCAGCATGCCGTGCGGCTCGCGAAGGGCTGGCTTACATCCGCTCACGCATAGCGTCCTGAAGGGATGATCTGTGACCAAACCTGAGATTGAACCCGGGACAGCCGGTTGCGAGGTGACATTTCAACCTCTTGGCAGACGTATCGTGGTAACCGCCGGCACAACGCTTCTGGAGGCGGGGAGGCGTGCCGGCCTTTTGCTGTGCGGGGGATGCGGAGGTGTCGGGATATGCGGCCGCTGCCGCGTCTCGGTCTCGAGCGGAAACATGTTCCCGCCGGACGAGGAAGAGCGCGATTTTCTGGCGGCCGGTTCTTACAGTCCGGGCACGCGGCTCGCATGCGAGGCGCGTGTAGCCTCGTCGGTCACCGTCGAGGCGCCACTCTCATCGTTCCCCTCGGGACAGCGGCTCCAGGTAGAGGGCGATGTGGCAGTCACCGCTCACGACCCCATCGTGAAGGCATATCAGCTCCAACTTTGCCCGCCTTCACTCGACGATTCGCGGTCGGATTACCGCCGCGTTGCCGATGCGCTTGATGCGGTTGCGGGACATACGGATTGGGAGATGCTTCCGGGTGCCGCATCGTGTTTCTCCTCTCTCGCCCGAAAAGGCCGGTGGGATTTGAATGCCTATACGCGTCGACAACAGGTGATTGGGTTTGCGAATTGCGGGATGAACCCGGTCGGTGTCGCCGTCGATGTGGGATGCACGAAAATTGCGGTGTACCTGGTGGACTTGTGTACGGGCGCAGAACTTGCTGCATCGGGCACACCGAATCCACAAATTCCATACGGCGAGGATTTGATCAGCCGCTTGGTCTATGCCGCGGCGTCCACGGAAAAGGCCAAGTCGCTGGCTGTCATGGTTAGAGAATGCATCTTGCAAGTCTGTGCGAAACTCTGCGACAGCTCGCACATTATCAAAGAACAAATCGCCGACATCTGCGTGGTCGGCAATACGGCGATGATGCACCTGCTGCTGAATCTGCCGGTTGCTCAACTGCTATCGGCGCCGTTTGTGGCATCGATCGACCGTGACGTTGACATTCCCGCAAGCGACCTGGGCTGGCAGTTCGCTCCGGGCGCGCAGGTTCACGTGCTTCCGAGCATAGGAGGGTTTGTCGGAGCGGACCACGTAGCCATGATCATGGCGCGGAATATCGATCGCTGCGAGAAACTCACGGTCGGCTTGGACATCGGCACAAATACTGAGATCGTCGTTCGCGATCCAGGAACCGGTTCCTTCTTGACAACTTCGGTACCGTCAGGTCCCGTATTTGAGGGCGGCCACGTTTCTCACGGCATGCGAGCGGCATCGGGTGCAATCGAGAAGGTCTATTCGCTCAACGGGAACCTCCGATATACGACCATCGACGGAACGAAACCAATCGGGATATGCGGCTCCGGTACTGTCGATCTTCTTGCCGAACTCCGGCGGATTCGTTGTGTCGATGAACGCGGCCATCTGTCGAAGACTCATGCTCTCGTCGAGAGCGGCCGGAGTGGAGCGAGGTTCCTTGTGGCGCCTGCGGCGGACACTGGTCACGGCCGCGACATCGTCCTGACGCAACAGGACATCACGCAGGTGCAGCTCGCAAAGGCAGCGATATTCGCGGGTATTGAGACCCTGCTGCAACTGACTGGTGTATCACCAGACGACGTGCAGCAGTTGGTGGTGGCTGGAGCATTCGGCTCGTACCTGGATCTGCGCAGTGCGGTCTCGATCGGGATGCTCCCGCGATTTCAGAATGCCGAGTACCTACAGGTCGGTAATGCCGCAGGAGCGGGGGCGAAGCTCGCTTTGGTTTCGAAGTCGGAGCGGGAGCGTGCACGGAAGATTGCGGAGAAAGCAAAGCGGATCGAGCTCAAGCAATACGCCATCTTCGACCGAAGCATGGCTAGAGCAACGCGTTTCCCAGAGTTGCGCAGCTTGATTTCCCACGCTGCATCACAGCTGCCGGTAAGTGTGCAAGACGAAGCACGATCAGGGAGCGATTGAGGAATCGATGGCTCTGGCGAACGCGCATTCCAGGCGCTCTGGTTCCTGGAACGAGTTCTTCTATTTCATGTTCGAGGTGACTCATGTTGGCGTACTTGTTTGTCATTATCTCGATCGCAGTGAGGTTTCTCTTTGCTCCGGTTAGCTTCTCACCACTAACAGCTTCGTTGTTGTTCTTTGGCTCGCGTATGCCCCGGAAGCGAGCGTGGATTCCGCTTGTGATGACTGCTGGGGCCGACATTGTCCTGACCACCGTCGTGTACGGATATCGCTTGTCGCCCGAGCACCTCTTTACGTGGGCCTGGTACGCTGCGGTACTGGGAGTTGGTTCCCTACTCGACCGGAACTCGAGTCCGCTGAGGCTAGCTGTGGCGGCGATTGCCTCGTCGGTCTCCTTCTTCATCGTCAGCAATTTCGCTGTGTGGGCCTCGTGGGAAATGTACCCGAAGAACCTTGATGGGCTTGTGATGTGTTACGTCGCGGCACTTCCCTTCTTTCGGACGGCCTTTGTTGCCGATTTGTTCTACACGGCGGTGTTGTTCAGTATTCCGGGGCTCCTGATCCACTTTGGACAGCTCTCGCACAACTGGCACCGTCGCTCAGTCGGTGAATAGCCGAACAGCCGATCAATTCGATACTCCGGAGGGTAACGCGTGACTCTCACTACCATCGCACAAACGAATGCACCAGCAGAGCAACTCGCTGTTCGCGCCAAGCGCATTGCCGACGCCACGCAACTCCGCCAGCCCGATTGCGTGCCCATGCTGATGCCGTTCGGTAACCTGCTGTCGCAACTGGAAGGGATACCGAACGCAGAACTCTATGCCGATCCGGAGAAAGCGCAACGAGCGCTGGAAAAGGCCGCCCTTCGTTTTCAGCCCGACATGTGTGACGGGCTTTTCGGTACACCCGAACCCAGTCGGGTTCTCGGTGATCGCATGACGAAGTGGCCCGGCTACGGTCTGGATACATCAGGTTCCTTCCAGTATCACGAGTCTGAGTACATGAAGGCAGATGACTACGACGCCTTCCTTGCTGATCCTGCTGACTGGGGTGTCCGCCGCTATTTGCCGCGCGTCTTTAGTGAATTGCAGGGCCTCGCCATGCTTCCGCCGCTCGGCGTCTCTTTGCTCGGCGCTTATGGCATGATGCAAAATGCCGCGGTACTCTCGATTCCACCCGTTGCGGCTGCATTTCAGAACTTGCTCAAGGCCGGTCAACTCCAATTCCAGTGGGTGCAGCAACACATCGAGTCCTGCCGCCGACTTGCTGCACTCGGTTTCTTGCCGATGGAGTTCTTCGACGGACCGAATGTCTCCGCGCCCTTCGATTTCATGTCTGACACGCTCCGGGGCATGCGTGGCATCTTCACTGACATGCGTCGTTGTCCGGAGAAACTGTTGGCTGCCGAAGACAAAGTCATCCCCATTCTGATCGAATACGCAGTTGCCCTGTGTAAGGTGCGGCACAATCCGTATGCGTTTCTGCCGCTGCATCGCGGATCAGATGGATTCATGTCCCTGCAGAATTTTGATCGCTTCTACTGGCCTCAACTCAAGCGCGTTGTACTCTTGCTGATCGACGCCGGAATTACGCCCTTCATACTTTGGGAAGGCTGCTGGGATCAGCGACTCGAGCACATCGCGCAGTTGCCAAGAGCGAAGACGATCGGCGTTTTTCAGAGTACGGATCTCATCAAGGCCAAGGAAGTTCTGGGTGACATAACCTGCATCGTCGGCGGGATGCCCAACAGCCTGCTCGCCGGCACGGATACCGTTGCAGTCCGTGAGCACACGCACAAGATGTGCGAAATCGTCGGCAAAGGCGGTGGCTTCATCATGATGCCCGCCATAGGTGATCTGCAGGGCTGCAGCCCCGACATGATTGAAGCGTGGTCCGAGGCTACGCATGAGTTCGGAAAGTACTAGAAGACGGAGTTGTCGGTCTGGAGGTTTGGGTACGGCCCTGAGACAGTCCGACGCTGCCGAATGATTCAGTGGGCCTTCTGCGTTTGTGCGGCTAGTTTCAACGCGCGGATGTGCTGCGGAGTCGTTCCACAGCAACCGCCAATAATATTGGCTCCGGCCGAGATGAGGTCAGGCGCGCGTGACGCCGTGTATTCAGGCGTCTCCCCATAAACGGCTACCCCATTTTCAATAGTTGGGAGGCCTGCGTTTGCTTGAATCAGTAGTGGCGCGGATGGCGCCGCCAATCTCATTAACCTGGCGATCTCAATCATCTGATCGATACCATTCCCGCAGTTTGCTCCGACAACATCGGCGCCGGCCTCCAAGGCCGCCTGCGCTGCTTTTTCGGGAGTCAACCCGACCGCAGTTCGGAACCCTTTACGTCCAGAGTTGAATACGAACGTGCACATGACGGGGAGATGGGTGTGGTCTTTCGCCGCGCGGATCGCTTGCTCGGCTTCCTGGATCGACCACATGGTCTCGATGCAGATAGCGTCGGCTCCGCCTGCAGCGAGCGCGATGATCTGTACCTTAAAGATCTCGTACAGATCCGAAGCCGGGATCTGACCGCCTTCGCCTTTGACAAACACTCCAGTCGGTCCAACCGACGCGGCAACGAATCCTTGCTGCGCCATCGCTGTCCTCGCGAGTCTGGCGGCCGCGGTATTCAAACTTGTAACTTGATCCGCGAGTCCGTAAGCCGCGAGTTTTAGAGAACTGCCTCCGAACGAATTCGTTTGTACGATGTCGGCGCCCGCCTGCACGTACGCCTTCACTATCTCCTCGATCGTATCTGGCCGCGACAAACACCAGGATTCCGGACACTCTCCGGCTTTTAGGCCGCGTGCAATCAGTTCTGTACCCGTAGCTCCATCACACACCAGCACTTCGCCAGCGCGGAGGCGTTCCAGCAGTCCCATCGTTTCATCCTTAATTATTAATGCGAGTCTCACCTGGCCGATTCGGGTTGTGGAAGAACAAAGATAAGAATTGCTGCTTTTATCATATTATAGTATCGCTATTGCAGCAGCGAGCATGCATACTCCCACCCCAATCAACTCAGCACGTAGAAAGTTGCATGGTGCAGTCACACACGAACTCGCTCTGAAGATCATCGAGGCTGAACTCAAGTCTGAACAGATCTCATTCCCAAACGAAGCCGAGTTGAGTACTCAACTTGGAGTAAGCAGAACCGTCGTGCGCGAGGCCATGAAGGTGTTGGTGGATAAGGGAATGGTTGAGATGCGTCCGCGCGCAGGCACAAGATCCCGGCCGCGCACGGCGTGGAATCTCCTCGATCCCGATATCCTCACGTGGCAAGCTGAGCTGACACCCGATGAAAAGTTCTTACTGGATTTATGCGAGGTACGACTGGCGATTGAACGCACAGCCTCTGGCTTTGCCGCAGTGCGTGCCACGCAGGAAGAGTTGGACGAGATCGCGCGTAGCCTGATGCTGCGCGAGTCGCTACCGCCAGATGCTCCGCTTGAAACTATTGTCGATATGGATTGGCAGTTCTTCAATGCCGTGATTTCGGCGAGTCATAATCCGCTACTGGTAAACCTGAACCAAATCATCCGCGTGCCATTCCGGACGACACTTCTGTACACATTCCGTTCCGCGACAACCATCGTGCTGGCCTTGAAGGCTCAGAGAGACCTTTTTAAGGCGCTCCACCGGAAAGACCCTGTCGCCGCCGGCAAAGCGGCTGAAAGGGCAGTGGGCGTTGCCATGCTCGCCGTCGAAGAGAGGGTGACAACCAAGGATAAGCGCGTGCCGAACGCGGAACTCGGCAGGGATCAATGACGAAAGCAATTTCGTGTCTCACTCTGACGCGTGTAGCCGGCGGACGGCTGTCAGCGGTAAACGCGGCCGTCGCTAGGGCGCAGCCTTCCGCGGCCGTCGCAGCCAGCGCGTACAGGTGCAATGGGCTCGTCTCTCCCCAGTCTTGACCCGGTGGATTGCTCAACCCCGCACTGCATTCTTATCCTGATGCACGCTTCGCCGCCAGTCATCCACCGGAAGACCCGTATGCGCCGACGCGCTTGTATAGATCTGATCGGGACGATCAGCGATTGTCGTCCCTACCACGACAGTTCACAATGGTGCGGGGCGGGCGACTTAAAGCCGAAAGGCGGTCCGTTTGCTGACGTTTCGCTCCAGCGACCGCATCTGGCCGAACTGCACGAGCGCGTTTCGCCGGTTGGGCGGTGCCACGCGCATCGCGGTCCCCGACAATCTGCGCGAAGGCGTGCTCGTCCCCGACGTTCACGATCCCGCGTTGACTCCACTGTATCGTGACGTGTTCGCACACTACGGCGCAATCCCCATGCCGTGCCGCATTCAGGATCCAGATCGCAAAGGCAAGGTCGAATCCGGCATCGGCCACGCGCAGAAAACGCCGCTGAAGGGCCTGCGTTTCGAGAGCTTGAAAGAAGCCCAGGCCCGACAAGCCCCTGGTTGTCGTGCTGATGAACGGTAGCGCGCTGGGCGTGAATTGGGAACGAGCACACGCTAAACGCCATCCTGGAAGCCTGGTATTCCGGCGAGGAAGGCGGAACCACGATCGCTGAAACCCTGAGCGGCAAGAACAATCCCGCCGGACGTCTTCCCGTCACGTTCTACAAAGATGTCCGCCAGCTTCCGCATTTTGAAGACTATTCGACGTTTGCTGCGAGGCTTGGGTGCGGACATGAAGGTGCGGCAGGAGTTGCTGCGCCACTCGACGATCCAAAGCACGGTGAACATTTGCACTCAGGCGATTTCCGGAGAAAAGCGAGCAGCCAACAACCGTTGCATGGCGCGATGGGGAACTTAGAGACACAAATTGGCGTCCATTGGAAGAACAGGCTGCCCTAGGTGTGCAGCGAGTCGACCTTGGGGGGCACTTGACCAATCCAGAAGCACATGTCGATACCACCACCGGATTTGGTCTTTTCGATCAAAACTCCACTACCCTAGTTCCTTCCGGAGAGACTACTTAACCAGCAGAAATTCCCCGTGTAGCTTAGCCGTTGAGTCTCCGCCGACCCAGACGTCGAACTGCTCTGGCTTAACAACCCACTGTTTGGTGGCCGGACTCCAGAATTGAAGTTCATCTTTTCCCAGCTTGAATTGGACGGTCTGTTTCGCACCTGCTACCAGGCTCACTCGCTCGAAGCCCTTCAGTTGCTTCACCGGCCGCGATGCGCTTCCTGAACGCTGGTGGATATAAAGCTGTAATACGGCGTCACCGGGCCGGGTCTATTGACTTTTGGGCCGAGTAAGCACCGACGACTTGAGCGGCAAACTGCAGGCGTACGTTGGGGAAGATGCACATCGTGTGTCAACACGGATTTGAACATCACGCAGCCATATTTCTGACCCGGCGGATCTAATTGGCGCTCAACGTCAGCAGGGCCTCCAGGCGAATCGGCACAGTCTACCGGAGGGTGGCAAATCGGTGGGACGGTGGTGGTACACCTCCCATCCCAGATAGCGGCCGAGCGCTTCAGCGACGGCCTCTGCAGTGTGGCTTCTGTTCATCATCCTTTATGTGTGACCCGATTCGGCGGACACGAATCGCAGATTCCCAACCCCAATTCAGCCGACGCTAAGGCGAACATCGGCGCTTGGTCACAGAATGGTCACAATAAACTGGCCATCTTGACGAGTTAAGTTATTGATTGAAAGGGTGGTTAGGCCTGTTGAGCGCAGCCCTGAAAAGGCTGGCGTCGGCGGTTCAACTCCGTCCCTGGCCACCACATTTCAAAGGCTTTAGCCATTCTGATCGTCTCTACCCGTTGTGGGTTGCGACCCACGATAAGCTCAGACCACGGCAGACTTCGCCCCTGGAACAAGCAACTGCTGCAGCACCCAACCCTGAGCTTCCAACTTGGCCGAGGTCGTGGCCTTCGCGTAGATGTCCAAGGTTGTCTTTACATTTGAGTGGCGCAACAACTCCTGTACCAATTTCGGGTCGCTCCCATTGGCTACAAGCACACTTGCCAGCGTGCGCCGAAGAGTGTGAAAGCCAACCGGCCCGCCGATCCCAGCTTTCCTCGCCGCAGGCTGAAGATGGTTCGCCACGAGCATGTTCGCCCGAGGCGGTTTCTCACCCTTTAGCCGAGAGCTCGGAAAGACAAGATCAGTGTCACGAAAGTACGGCGTTTCTTTCCGCCATGCTTCGAGTAAAGCGGCCAACAGCGGATGCAACGGCACCGGCCTTTGCGACGCTTTGCTTTTTGGCGGTCCGAATTTCCCGTACACGTAGGCCCGAGACACGCGAATGCAGGAGTTCCGCCAATCAATGTCGGACCACCGCAGTGCCAGAAGTTCGCTCACGCGAAGGCCCGTAGCTGCGTCGGCAAGAACCAAGACCCGGTGCATGTCATCCAGGTTGGACAGGATGTCCACGCATTGCGCCAAAGTCAGCACAACTGGGTCATAGTCGCTAACACACGACTGCCTGACAAACGCAATCGGATTGGCTTCCTGCGTTCTGGGGATCAGCCCATAACGCTGGGCGTGCTTGAATACCACCAGCATCACATTTCTCAGTTTGACAAGGGTTCCGTTGGATAGGCCGTTCTGTTTTCGCATACCGCGAAGCCAGTTTTGCACTGCCACCGGTTCCAGTTCACTTGCCCGCACCGCCTTCCACCGTGGCAAGACATGCTTTGTCAGATACCGGCGGTACGTCGTTATTGTGGAATGCGCTTTGGGGATCACCGCCTCTGCCTGATCTTCCGACAACTCCAACCGTGCGTAGTGGTCTGCTAGTTCACCAAACATGATCGGCCTTCCTCTGCCGGTTCTAACGTTGGGGTCGAAGCCGGTCTTGCGAAGCTTCGCCCAAGCTTCGGTTTCTGTCTTGAGTTCCGCCACACTGCCCACGACGAAGTTTGCGGGTACCCGCTTACCATCGGCGCGAGTCCTGTAGTAGCGATACTCAAACACGTCCCCGGACTTGCGGGACAAAATGCGTACACTTCCATGTTGATTTCGTGTCCGTGCCATCAAGCTTTTCTCCTTGGCACAGACGGCTGCGTTGGCACAGTTTACACCGCGCTGAGCAAAGGAAGTAGCTAGTTCTGAAATGCGAAATCGCCAAAGGTGGCGGGGACCACTGCCAAGCGGATAGCCCGGAAGAGCACCGCGCCGCGCCAACTCAAGGATGCGACGCGGACTCACCTGTAGAAATTCAGCCGCAGCGTCGGCGTCAACCAACGGCTCGATTTCGCAGCCGATTGGGACTGGATGGCCACTTTGATGGGTAGACGGGTCGGAAGTGGGAGGCTGGGATTGGGGAGTCATATCTGGCTCCGTGTCGCCGAATGCCGGGATAGAGCCGATGTTTCGGTTTTCTTCTTTCGCTTCCATAGTGGCGGGTTGAACTGGAACTGCGAAGGTTCGGTCAAGGGCGACCGGAGGGAGCCGCGCCAGCGGGCCTGCCCCTTGACGGGTTCTTCGCAGTTCCGGTTTCGTTCCTGTGGAAGCGAAAGAAAATGCCGGATGCGCAGGATGTGGTTACCGCGTCTCATTGTGCCGCCTGGCTCGCGTTCTGCATTGATTGTTCGCCCATTGACTCTGCGCCTATCCTTGCCTTCTCGCGTAAAACTATCGTCGATTCCTGTTCAAGATCAGAAGCCCAAACCTAGGCCCATTCCCATACCCAGATCCTGCCCTGGCTGTTGTGACCTGGCAGCCTCCTGATGCTGCATTGGTGCAATCGCCTGTTCTGGCTTATGGGCGCTCTGGTGCGAGACATCGTGGCCGAGCGCCTGCGGCAGCTTTTCGCGGTTGTTTGTAAAAATCTGTGCGTCCCACTGTCCGCGCGAAACAGAGACATACGCCATGCGGCTATTGAGCAGGTCTTTCGCCGCCAGCTCCGTGTCCACATGGATAAGAACGCGGTCGGCTGTTTGTCCCTGACTGGAATGACTAGTGACGGCATAGCCGTGGTCGAGATGCGGATGGCGCTGAGGCTGGTAGTCTAGGCTGCGCCCGTTGTCGAGTTTCAGGCGTATCGCTCCGTCTGGCGCGATGTTTTCCACTGTACCCAGTTCACGATTCGCAATCTTCAACTCCCGATTGGGCGCGGTGAACTGGATGCGGTCGCCAGTCGAGAATGCCTTCTCCTGTTGGCGATACACCGAGACGCCCATCTGTCGGCGAGGGTCGTAGGTCGTCTCACTCCCATCCACGCGTAGCACCGTGAGCCGATTGTTTTGCGCGTCGATGCTCTTGACGCGCGTGTATTCGCCCTTCCGAATGCCAGTCTCCCGCGAACTGCGCGAGTAGCGCAAAATATCGTTCACTTGATATTGCCGCGCCCATGAACGATCTGCGCCGGTCATTTCCTGACGCGGCACCAGCGTTTGGAGGGAATGCTCTTCCTTGCTCACGATGCCGCGCGCTTGCAGCTCTGCATGGATGCGTTGATTGATCTCTGTGCGTGAGAGATTGTCGGGCGACACCACCAGCGTGCGTTCCGGCGACTTGGCATACTCGCGCGCAATGGCCGCGATGCGCTCCTCACGCCCTTTCACTTCATGCACGCGGCCCTGCCGGTCAAGGCTGTCGATGGCCGCGCCAACCTGACCACGCGCCAATTGCTCGACGGCCTGTTTCAGTTCCGGGTCCTTCTGCCGCACGATCTCTTCGAGCCGCATCGTTCGCATTCCAGCTTCTTGAAGCTGCGCGAAAGGACGGCCCGCTTCGACGGCCTCATGTTGCCGCGCGTCGCCTACTAGCAAAACCCGATCTCTCGCATGAAGCCGTTCGATGAACTCGTGCATCTGGCGCGTCGAGGCAAGCGAAGACTCGTCGAGCACATACAGTCTTTTCTCGCCTGTGTCCGGCTGCTCTCCCCGCGCAAGATGGCGTTGCAGCGTCGAGGTCTCGATGCCGGCCTCGGCCAGCTTCTGCGCCGCGCGCGACGTGGGAGCAAAACCTTCGACCTTGTAGCCTTCGGCCTCCACTCCTTCCCGGATCACCGCCAAGGTCGTTGTCTTGCCCGTACCAGCGAGTCCATCCAGACCGATAATTTTCTCGCGGCTCACAAAGATGTCATCGACCACCTCGCGCTGCGCTGGACTCAACTCTGTATGACGGTCCTCGGTTGCAATCCGCAGCGAAGGCGAAACCAGCATCGGATCGCTGTAGTAGCGCTGATTGCCGCTCTGCATCCGTGTGACGATCTCCTGCTCCATGCGGATCATCTCAGCGGTTGTGTACATCGGCGCAGCGCGCCCTTCGATGGAGCCAACGGCAACGAATTCCCCGCGCTGGACGCGCTGCGCAAACTCGTGCCGTACTTGTTCGTAGGTTGCTTGCGCCATGCTGCGGCTGATTGCCGCCTGCAAGATGCTTCTCTCATCCTGAACGGCAGACCGCTCGAAGACATGATTGCGGGCATAGGTTACGGCCTGTCGTTCAGTCCGAAGTTCAGTCTTGTCTGAGCTCGGTGCGTGAATCTGTGTATGTTCGCGCGCCTGGGCTACAACGCGATCCGCCTGATGGCCGTGTTGTGCGGCCAGTTCACGGTGTCGCTGTAACACCTCTTCCGGGGAATGAATCTCCTTGCCGTCCCGCGTGCGATGGGCAGCAACCTGTGCCGCGCCCGCGCCTTCCCTTCCAATCTCCTGCAAGTAACTCTTGATCTGTTCTCGCCTTGGGCTGGATGCGTCCAGATATTCCTGCGTGTACCCCTTGATCTCCGGCTGGCCATGCTTGCCGCGTTCGATTTCATAGCCTAGCCCTTGTAGCCGCATCGCAAGCTCGGAACGATACACGCTGGTCGCATACTGCTGCGATTGGAAAAGGCTGCGCTCTTGAAGCGCCCGCGTCTGGCCGTTCTCGCGTTCGGTCATATTGAAAATGACGGCGTGAGTATGAAGTTGCGGCGCGGCATAGCCATCCACCGGGCGGGCGGTGTCATGCTCGAAGGTGGCGGCAATGAACCTGGCCGTTATCTCGGGCGCGTGGATGTTGCCGATGCGCGCTTGCGTATACCGTTCCAATTCGCCAAGTGCGACGCAGACACTTTCGCGGTGCGCCACACGGACACGCGTATCGCCGCCGACAAGCGCGGTGAGCGAAACGGATTTCGGCGCGGAGAATGTTGCATCCCACCCGGCTCGGTGTTCGACGCTGGTGATTTCCTTGCCGTACTCGTTGTCGTAGGTCTTCGCAGGCTGGTGCTTGACGAGTTGCGCGCCGCTTGCAGGATGCTGTCCTTCGCTTAATCGAGCAAATTCCTCGGCACCAACGGAACCGCGCAGTCCCCACTCCTGGGCAAGCCTTCCCTGCCACTCGCTGTGCACTTGCGCGTTACGGCTCCAGTAGTTCTGTTTCCCCGACACAAACTCGCGCGCATGGTAGGTTCGCGCCTGTCCTGCCGATAGTGCTTTGGATATGGTCAACATGCGATTCGGCTACCCAGCGGGTGCGGCGGCATCTCGCTTTTGCCTTCCAACTTAGACTAACTAAGTGCCGCAAAAGATGCCTGCCGCTTCATTGTTTGTTGTCGCATTACTTACAGTTGTCCATATAGATAGACTATCTTTCGAAGCTTATGCGCAACTTTGCATTGGTGATTCGACTTACAATAGCGACCTGATTCGCAACGCGAAAGTGCGCTCAACGGCAGTGTTTATCGAGGCCAAAGGCAACACCAAAACGCTGGGCGTCGGTATCCATTGCCGCTGCTCATCAGAAGCGGGAAAGCGTGCCGCTTGCGCGGATAAGTAGAGGTAGATAGACAGAGAATATCTGACCGGAAAGAACTGGAAGTAGAGGGAAGTTACACTACCTTATCAGGTGCGCTGGCCCGTGTTTCATGGGCGCGCTTGGCAGCCGTCAAAGTCGCGATTTGGGGTCGTGCAAATGGAGCGCATAAGAGCCGTCAATTGGGATCGGATCGCTTGCGATTGGCTCGCCGATTAACTCGGTCGATCACTGCGACTTAGCCCGGCTGTTCGGATGTCTCATTCCTACTCATTTGCCTCGGTGATCCGGGATAGTTGGTCTGCCTTTTGGCAGCCTGTTTCGGAAGGCTAGAAGGTGGTGTCTTCGTTCCTGGTTGCGGGGTCGAATGCGCTGGCTGAGACTGCGGCAAGGAGTGGCGAGATAATCGCTGTATGCGGTGTACTATCGCGGGCCGATTTCACCTGTCAAAAGGGTGCGGTTGGCCTCGACATTGCTGTGGAGTTGGCGAGTCCAATTGGCCCAGGTTGGCAGAAGCTTTTGGGCCAACTGGAAGTGGCCATTTCGCCAGCACAATTGCCCACAGATGCCGTACTGATCCGCCTTCCAATCCCGCTGGAAATCCGAAGGCGATAGCAACCTCTGCGAGTGTCGTAAGGGCCTCAATTTGATGCCCGCCAAGTTGTCCTTATAGTGCGAGCACCAGCACAATTAGACCCAGGATTGCAGCCAAGCGCTACGTCCCGTTGCCGGGACCATATTGCCATCAATTATCGGCGTCGCGTTTCCGGCTTGGAGCCGTCTTGAACAGCCGCTCTACCTGGGTGTCGAATCGGGTGGTTTTGCCTCTTGAAAAGCGAGCGGATAGTACCGCTGACGCAGCAGCAATACCCTCCGATACCAAGTCACAAACAGGGTTGCCGGAAAGCTGAAGAGCGCAGCCAAAGTGGTTACAATCCACCGCCTTGAACACCGAGGAAAGCCAAGGGCAAACGTGGCTCTTTCGCCGGTGTATAAGCACCGGAATTGGCGCGCAATATCACCACGAACTTGTCAGGCTTTCTGTTGCTTGATCGACTCGTCATACGCGACAATTTTGCGCAGACTATTACCTGTTCGCGCACTTCGGCAAGGCATACTTTTGTTATGTCGGGCGGGTGCTAATTAGTTCTTCGCGGGACTCGCATTGCCGCCTTGAAAAGTTTGCCCCGCTGGGGCAGGGAGCGGCATTCCGAACATAGCGGGAGGGCCTTTACGGGCGTGGGCGCGGCCTGTCAACGCCTCGGAGCGAAGCGCAGCCGCAAGGCGTTCCGCGCTCTTGGCGGAACGGGGCTTGACGGGCCGTGATCCGCGCCCGTACCCTCTTCCCGCTTCGGAATGGCTCGGTTCCTGCCGCTCGCGAAGCGTACTGCTGAACGCATCCGGCAACACCGGACAGACACCGGATGTGCGCCGGACAACCACCGGATGCCGCGTGCATTGGTGTCAGCGGCCCTAATTCCGCTTTCTCGCGCAACCCTCGATGGATCAATACGTTTACGCGCAGAATGCCGTAGAGCGCCCGGCGGGAACCCTTTAGTTCCCGCCCTCCCGCAACTGCTTTGTTTTCTGTGGTAACCAATAAGCTTCCGCAGGGAGCTAACCAGCTCCCCAAGTGGGGATGACGTGTCGTAGCGCCAACCCGGTGCGCAAGCACCGCTCTTAGAACTCATCCCCGCAAACCGGCCTCCGCGAGCGGCAATCCGCCCGCACTGGCACCCCTCCACCACACATCTGCGCCGGATTCGGCACGCTTCCGGGCAGCGAATCGGCGGTGCAATCGGCACCGCAAAGCGCCGCCAATCGCACCGCGATTAGGCCACGAATCAGGAGCGCAAAGGACGGCGAATCGGATCGGGATCACGGCACAGGTCGGCGGCTCATGTAATCAATAGCGCTCACAACCCCTCAACGAGCGCAAATGCGATTAATCGTCAACTATCGGGGTGTCCGGTAGTGGGTTCGCCTTATGCAAAAGAAAAGCCGCCCAGACATCGGACGGCTTAGCCTGTTCAGAGTTCAAACGATTTCGACTCAGTTCATAGCGTTGGCGATGGGCCTTTTCTCAATGCTTACTGCGGCCTCGCCAGTTTATGTCCAAAGCGGCTGGCTCGTAGCTGTTGAACCAGCTTGCGAACGTCGTCTGAGAGAACGACCTTCGGCCTTTCTCTGATCGCCCAATGTCTCGGTGTGGGAGTCGCCAAGAAAGCATGCACATCGCCCGCGCTGGTCAGGCCGATGCCAGCGATCTGTCCCTGATCATTGATAGTTCCTGTTGCCTCGATAAGATACAAGGGGGAGTCAGGGGAAATCAGCGTGTTGAGGTCCGTCATCACGCCATTCTGCCAGAGGTAAGCACGGTCGTTGCCCTCTGCGTCCCACGATCCGCCCACCACCTGGCCTAGGTCGTTAATGCCATCGCCATCGCTCCCAACGTCGCCGGGCAGCGTGCCCAGGTCGATCATCCCGGTGCGTTTCTGCCAGAGAAAACCGTGCATGGGTGGTATCGCCAGCCAGGTCGGAGTAACCGGCCACTTGTCCCAGGTTATTGATATCTTCGCCCGCGTTGTTCATCTTGCCCCCGAGGTTGCCGAGGTCGATCGCCCTGCCGTTTTGCCAGAGCAAGGCGTGAAAAGCCGTTGTGCAGTTGCCCGAGTACCCTGTGGCCTGGCCCCAATAGTTAATCCCCCAGGCCATCCCGACTGGGTCGCCAGGAAACGTAGGGAGCTTGTGGACTCGGCCCTCTGCCCAGATGACAGGCCTAAACTGAAAGACTTGGCTGGTGCCAGCGCAGGTTGGCTCTTGGGTGGTATTCTCGGCTACCCCGGCCACCTCGTTCTGGTCGTTGATTCCCGCAGCCCAACCGTTGTTGCCGCCAAGCGTGGGCAGCGGAGTCATTTTCTTTATGTCGTTCCACCATAAGATCGGGAGGCATATGAGGTTGGTACCATAACCGCAAAAATTCTCCGCGAACGGGTCTGGAGCACCAGTCTCTGAGGCACCACCAAGATTGCCCCAGTCGTTGGGCCGGTATCCCGCATCAGCGTTCGGACCACCCAGTGTGCCCAGGTCTTTCATCACGCCCTTGCGCCAAAGAACCGGATGAGTGACTGTGTCGCCGGGCAGAGTTGATCGGCCCTCCACCCAGCCGCTATTGCTGAGGCCCCCGGCCAGGCTGGACGTGCCTCCCAACGTGCCGAGGTCGGTGACGGTGTAGCGCGGCAGCGCTTGCTGTTGTTCCTGCGCGGCGAGCCGAATCGGGACCGCCAGCGCAGCGAATAACGTCATCGCGGTAAGCAACGTCACAATTCTGGATTTCATTTCGGAATCTCCTTTCTTGCCCTTCACCTCCTATAGCGAAAACTGCGGTCAAAACCTGTAATGGAGGAAGAAAAAATCGCAGGGCCGATCACCCTCCTCTTACCCTTCTCGGTAGGTCACGGTCGAAACCGAAGGGGCCGGCAGCCGCCAGAATCGAGGGGGGGCTGGAGAGAGAGAGAGAGAGAGAGAGAGAGAGAGAGAGAGAGAGAGGTGCCCAGCATCACATGGCTTCGTGTCCTAGGT
>Ga0316363_10000254_pt1 | contig 83119 bp, 76 predicted proteins | sample Sb_taG_3_FD_200459 | JGI IMG/M metagenome (GOLD analysis project Ga0316363, IMG submission 200459) | Peat soil microbial communities from Weissenstadt, Germany - Sb_50d_a_PC metaG (v2) (version 2) | ecosystem: Environmental > Terrestrial > Soil > Wetlands > Peat | place: Germany: Weissenstadt...
AGCGCCGCGATGACGGGACCCGCGAGCAAGCAAAACCAAAAGCAAAACCAAAAACCGCCATGAAGGAAAAGACAAAACCAAAACCTTTGCCTTGACATAACCAGCCGTCTCATAGAAGCCGCTGCGGGATGCTCTTTGAAGCGAGCCTCAGGGGCTAAAGCAAAACTTTCTTGCGGTCTTCTTCGGCACGACTTGAAGTCGTGCTCTTCCCACGACCCCTGGCGGCAATCCCATTTCATTTCCATCCTTACAACGCGCATCTTGACCGCAATGCCTGCTCGGTCTGTCTTTCCCAACTTGGGGTTACTTCCGTTTACTCCGTCGGTCGTCTTTCCTTGCTCCGGCTTCCGATTCGTCCTACAACCACAGTCACAACGAGCGCAACTGACGAAGTCGCCTCGCTGGTGAATGCAAGTTTGGGGCGGGTGCAACATGTTTCCCACGGTGAGAGCGATTTCCTTCCGCGTTATCCTACGTTTCGTTTTGGCCTTCGCTCCCGCCGTGGTCTTCGCCCAATCCGCGATCGACGACGTCCACATCACCCCGCGGGAAAAGACGGTGGACGTGGCAACCGCCTCTTACAGCACGACTTCCGCGGCGGGCAACTACGCGGGCGGAGGTGTAATCCGGACCAACGTCAATCTCGTACTGGTTCCCGTAACCATCACCGATAGCCTCCATCGCCCGGTTGTGGGCCTCGACCAGGAGAACTTTCAGCTCTTTGAGGGCAAGAAACCGCAGGAGATCAAGAATTTTTCCAGCGAAGACACGCCCGTGTCGGTCGGATTTCTGGTCGACACCAGCGGCAGCATGTCGTACAAGCTGGAGCGGGCGCGCGAGGCGGTCGTCCAGTTCTGCGAAGCGGCTAATCCGCAGGACGAGTTTTTCATGATCACCTTCGCCGACACGCCCCGGCTGACCACCGACTTCACCACCAGCCCGGAGCACGTCGAGAACGATTTGCTCACGGTCCGCTCGAAAGGCCAGACGTCTCTGCTCGACGCGATTTATATGGGCATCCGCAAGATGCGCAGCGCCCGCTATGCGCGGAAAGCACTGCTGATCCTTTCCGACGGAGGCGACAACCATAGCCGCTACACGGAGAAGGATGTGAAAGCGGCCCTCAGGGAAGCCGACGTGACGGTCTATGCCGTCGGCACCTACGAGCGCTACGTGGCAACCCAGGAAGAGTTCCTCGGTCCGGAATTGCTGAGAGATGTCGCCGGAATCACTGGCGGGCAGGCCTTTACCATCACCGATGCGAGCGAGATGTCTGACGTGACCCGCAATATCGGGACACAACTGCGGCATCAATATATGCTGGCCTACCAACCCCAGGCACCGCCGCACGACGGGAAGTGGCACAAGATCAGCGTGAAGCTGCGCTTGCCGAAGAAACTTAACTACCTTCTTCTGCGCGTCGAAGCTCGACCCGGGTACTACGGGGGCGCGGAGTAGAGTGGGGCACCGGTCCGGGCGCGCCGGGACTGCGATCACGGCTTCGTACTATCCATCTCCGGCGCCTTAAGCCAGCGTTCGTCGGCGGCAGGCTCAATTTTGTCCAACCGGATCCAGCAGCCCCAGTTGCACCAGTTCACTGCGAAGCGCGGAAGGGTCGGTGAAGTGGATGCCATGCATACCCTGGGCCGCCGCGGCCTCTACGTTGTGCTTCAGGTCGTCGATGTAGACGGCCTGGACCGGATCGACCGCGTGGGTCGCAAAGAAGAGCTGAAAAATGCGCGGATCGGGTTTCACCAGGCGCACATCGCCCGAGATTAAGATTCCTTGAAACCACTGCAGGAACTCGAACCGCTTTCGAGCCATGGGGAAAGTTTCAGTGGACCAGTTGCTGAGAGCATACAGAGGAACTCCGCGAGCGCGCAATTCCGCGAGGATGTCGACGGTGTCGCCGATCGGCCCGGCGACCATCTCTGCCTGGCGATGAAACCACGCGTCGATCATCTCGGCGTATGCGGGATGCTCCAGCTTGAGGGCGGCGCAGGCGTCGGCAAAGGGCCGTCCGGCATCTTGCTGGAGGTTCCAGGAAGACGTGCAGACCTTGGCCAGGAAGTGTTCCATGGCGGCATCGTCTCCGCGGAAGAGCTTGCGATATAAGTGACGCGGGTTCCAGTCAATCAGCACGCCGCCGAGATCGAAGACCGCTACGGAGCGATTGGGCATCATGCAGTAATTCTATCGAATTGATAAATCGGTTGGCGGCTCGCGCGAACCTGAATGTCGTCAGCTTCTCTGTGCCGATTGGGTAGGAATCGGGAAGGGCACGAGTTCTACTCGTGCCGCATAGGCCCCGGCCTCCCGATCGGCTTTAGCCGCTGCGGGATGCGGGCAGAGACCCCAGCGGCCAAAGCCGTGACCCTCAAGCGGCTCGTTTCGGCACGACTGTAAGAAGTTGCGGAAAAACTCTGGTTTTGCCTCTGTTTTGAAGGGGCGCGGCTTCAAGCCGCGCCGTATGTGTGCGGAATGAACGACGGCTTTAGCCGCTGAGGGAAATCTCAGCCGTGCGAAGGAGTTTTTCCGGAACCTCTGTAAGTCGTGCCCTTCCCGGTTCTTGCGCCGGCGCGGCTTTGCCGAACCGCTTTTTGAGTTTTCCAGATTCGGTTTCCCGCGATGCCGAATCTCACTCCTTATCCCGGTGGACTGTTTCCATGGAGAACGCGGGCAGGCAGACGGCGATGTATTCCGCGCCGCCGTCTTGCGGAGTGGAGTAGCGGATCCATTCGCCAGCGTGCGCGACGACGGCTTGTCCGGCATTGACGTCGAGCGTTCCCCCCTTGTGGTCGACGCGCAGCATGCCTTTCAGGACGATGGTGAATTCGTCGAACTCGGGAGTCTGGCCGGGCTCGATCCATCCTTGCGGACTGCGCATGTGGGCGACGCTGGCCGCGCTGGTCTTGGAGTTCACGCGTCCGATGTATTCGTCGATGAGTTTGGGTTTATTTCCAGCGGCGGTGATGCGCGTGGGTTGTGGGATGAGTGTGGGCATGGGATTCGACATAAGAGTACAACAAAAACTTTCAACGAAAAGATCGCGAAGGAAGCCGCGGAGTGCGCGGAGAAATGTGGGGGATACGCGAGGAAATGCATTGGAGCGTCGCCTGCGATCACTCTGGCGTGGTCAGCGAGAGACGTAGCGAGCTACGTCTCTACGGCTTCGGTTCGCCGTTAATTCGGATGGCCTTTTTCTTCCTCTTTTTCGACGTTGCCTGCTTGCGTTTCTTACCGTTCCCGCTGGTGCGGGGCGTTGCTGGTTGAAAAACGTTAGGAGTGATCACTCCCACAACGGGCGCCAGCCTCGAGCTATTCGAGGTAGCTTGTCTGAAGCGCCCTGGTTATCGGATGTCCCACTGTCCCTCGCTCGCATGGGGAGGTTGCGGGGGCCGCGAGTTTCCTAGGACTTGCGCCGCGCCACATCCGGGCCCTACGTTCTCCACAATAGCCAAGGTAGATTTCTCAGTCATGGTTGCTCGTCACATGTGGAAAAGAAATCTGTGGAAAAGTGCGAGCACGCTCGGTAGGCGAGGTCCTTTCGCGGGAGGGTGCGCCATCCGTGCAGAGGATTAGAGGTCCGCAAAGGTCGCGGCGATGTTTCAGGCATCCCCTTCCGGGATGCTGTTTCCCTTTTGGTCAGCGACCCGGCGTTGGAAACGCCGGGCTATCTTCAGATGTCCCTACGGGACAGAACTGTTTATAAGCGTCGCTAATATTAGTTCGACGGCTGGATTCGAGGCCATCAAAGAGGGCTATCGGGATTTTTCGCCAATCTGCTCTGCCCAGCCCTATCGCTCTTTACGCACACGCAATTCTCTGACTTTCAGCGAAGCCACATCCACGGCCAGTTTTACAGTGAGACCTTTTCCTGAGCCACTGCCTGTTATTGGCACTCGTGGAGCGTCAGCGGTTAGAAGAATGGTCGAGGAATTGGTAGCCGCGAAGCACACTTGAGGGTAGTAAAGCCAGAGTGTCGTCTCGTCCGCCGACATGTGACGGAAGATCGCCTCCCGAACGCTGTCGTCGAGGCCCTTTATCTCTCTTGGTGGCTGCCCGGTTACGTCGAAGAGCCGGATGTTCGTGTCGTCCACTCCATATTCGTCGCGCAAAAATACGCGGCGGCTATCGCCGCTCCAAAAGACTGTGCCATCGCGTTCAATTGAACCGACATCCCATTTCTGACGGGTGCGTCGATTTTCAATGTACAGTCGGGCCACCCTTTCCGCCGATTTCGGGCCAACGCTCGTGAACGTCCATTGGCGGTCTGGTGATGAAAGTGATTTGGTAGACCACAGGTCTATGCTTACTCTCCTCGTAGGTTGCGCGCAATCGGCTGCGAAGGTGAGGCCTACTGCTGGAGCGCCCAATACGAGTAGAAGTGCGAGTCGCCTTAGAAACATAGCAACTAACCATATCGCAAAAACCACAATGGAAGCCGTGACAATCGTCACTTTGTTGCAAACAGGCGATAGCACGTTTTGACCGCCGGTCACTGGGGCGATCAGTGCTTCGCGGTTGCGTCGAGTTAGGGCTTTTTTGATTTCTTGATTTCGACGTAGCGTCCGAGGAAGTAGCCAGCGAGAAACGGCATGCCGAACATCATCGCTGCCGTGAAGAGGATTATCAGCAGGTGGAGCGGCTGAAAGAGTCCTTCGAACATTGTCTGTCTCCAAAAGACTGCGTTAATCGTGACGTGGAGTTCGCCGCAAGTCAAGTGGAGGTCCTTCGAGTGCGTGGCTGCCTCGCATTTGCGAAGCAGCCACTTCGCTCGGGCTGCGCTCAGGATGACAGCGGAACTTCGGCTACGGGCACGGATACGGTGTGGGAGGAGTTGCTGGTATGCCAGGAATGATGGTCGGCGGTCCCGGTACGCCGTCGGGTCCAGGTATTCCGGCGATAACGGTGTCGGGCGTTCCCGGCGTGCCTGGCGTGTAGCAGGTGCCGTGGTCGGTGTCTGGTGGTGGTGGAGGAGGCACGGGGCGCGGCACAATGGGTTGCTCCGCAACCGGATGTTGTTCGGATTGGCGGACTGCTTCATCGACTTGGTTTTGCTCAAGCGATAGCGGTTGCTGTAGCACCATATCCACGGGCGAGCCTACGTCGAGGAAGAAATGGTGCGAACTGAACAGCAACGCAACGGAAGTCACGGCTCCAATCGCGCTGCCGATACCGGCTCCGATGATCGCATCTTTGCCTTTGGTGCCGAAGACGGGCGTGTTTATCGAGGTGCAAAAGGGCGGTCCCCCGATGCAGCCGGGAGGGAAGTTGGAGGTGACATTGGATTCCGCTTTCCCGATAGAGTGGCCAATCAGCGCGCCCAATCCAGCCCCTGCCGCAGGGAGGGCGAATATTCCGATGCTCCGTCCCGAGCCGGGATCGGTCAGGGCATAGCCCGGGACGCTTTCCAGAACCGCGGGTCCAGAGATAGGAACGACGTAGCCGTCGGGAAACGTTATCGACATGGACTGAAGGTTCAGTTCCGCGCGGCCGCCTCTACGTTCGAGTTTGTCCACTTTTCCGTCGACCAACGAACCTGGTGGGATTACGACTTCGTTGCCCAGCGTGATGGGCGCGGTGATTTGAGCGTAGATATCGTCTCCGCGATGGATGTAGCGGCTTTGGATCGGATGGGTGAGTACGAGAGCAATCCGCGTTCCCGCGGGAATTGTCTCGATGGCTGAATTGGGTTTTGCCGAGGCCTGCAAGTTGGTTTGCGAGTCCGGCGGTGTGAGCGGTTGAGTTTGGGCGTCATTCTGCGCCATGCAGGTGACGGCAAAAAGCAGCGTTATGACTGCGACGAGGGCTCGCCTCGCATTTGTCCCGGCCAGAGTCAGAAAGGCAATCATGGTCGAAACGCTTGGACGGCTACTACCGGTGTTCGCCATTTGCTACCTCCTGTCGAAAGCCCGCGTCGCGGAGCCTTCGCTTTCGTGCGGACAACTTCGTGCTGCATCTTTGTACGGATCTTCATTCTTGGGAGTGGAATTCTGCTCCCACTCGCTTAGACCCTCGCCCTACAGGAAAGTATCGTTTCGTTGAGTAAAGGTTTGCAAAGAGTCGGTCGGGATTTGTAAATCCCGCGCGGGACACGGGTTTTGATGGGAAACGCAACACCCTGTAGTAACGGTCGATCAGTAGCTTGATTGCTCGACGGGGAAACGGTCAGGGCGCGAATTCTCCCGCGAGCAATCTCAGAGCGGCAGGGAGCGCAGCGCAATTTCGAGTGCGTGAGTCATCGCGTTCGGAGTGGCTCCATTGCTGTCCGGATGAGATTGGCAAAGCGGCCGTGTTCCTTGCGTCGCAGGATGCGAGCTTTGTGGCGGGGGTCGAGTTGTTTGTGGATGGCGGGGCGGCGCAGGCGTGACGTCGCGCGGTAAATCGTGGAGGGGCGGACGCAGCTTGCCCTGAGCAAAGTCGCGGAGCGAAGCGACGCGTGGGGTCGGGTGTGAAACCTTGGGCGGCGGGATAGATAGCTTCCGAAACCCCGATGCTCAGGCGCTGCCTATTGCGCCTGACGGCGCAACCCCGGACGGGGCGTCCGGGGCTCCACTGCGGGTTCCCTTTATTCTACTTTTTCGGCAACCCAGCGCGAGATGGCAGTGACCATTTTGCGGGGAGCGAAGCGGGTGGACTGGGCGACCAGCCAGTTGTGCGCGCCGCTGATGGCCAGCGTGCGGCCTTCCATGACGGCGCGGTAGCCGTCGAGGGCGACCTTCTCGGCGCTCATCGCGCCGAGTTGTTTGAACAGGCGCGACTTCTCGGTGCCGGCGCGCTTGGCGAAGCCGGTGTGCGTCGCTCCAGGGCAGAAGCAGGTCACGGTAACTCCGGAGTTCCGCACCTCGTTGGCGATCGCTTCGGAGAACGACAGCACGTAGGCTTTGCTTGCGTAGTAGACGGCCATCAGCGGGCCGGGCTGGAAAGCCGCAGTGGATGCGACGTTCATGATGCGACCGCTGTGGCGGGCGAGCATTGCGGGCAGGAAGAGCTGTGCTAGCTGCGTCAGGGCAGTGATGTTGAGGTCGATCTGTCCTCGGATTTCTTCTTCGGGCATTTGCGCGAAATCGCCGAAGGCGCCGTATCCGGCGTTGTTGATGAGAATGTCGATGGCGATGCCTTCGCGCTGGAGTTGGTCGAAGAGAAACTTTGGCGCGGGCGGCTGGGCGAGATCGAGGGCGATGGTCTTTACCATGACGCCGTGCGATTGCAGTTCGGCGGCAACTTGCGCGAGTTTGTCGGCGCTGCGCGCGACGAGCACCAGGTTGTGATGGTCGCGGGCGAACAGCTTGGCGAGTTCGTATCCGATGCCGCCGGAGGCGCCGGTGATGAGAGCGGTGGACATGAGGGTATTCTAGTCGCGGTCGGGGAGGGAGTTAACCACAGAGGACACGGAGGACACAGAGTAGGATCGTGGAGCCCCGGACGCCCTCGTCCGGGGACAGCGAAGCTGTCTCGCAGTACCACACAGACCTGCTGGCGAAAACAGTCTGTCTCGCGCGGCAGTTAAGCACTGCTCAGCGCTGCGCGCGGGCGGACGAGGGGGTCCGCCCCTCCAGGGGCAGTTGGATTTCGAAAGATATTTTGGAAGAACACATCGGGCGGCGTACATATTGGCGGGGATTTTTGCGCTAGACTTGTTTCGTTTCCGGGATCCACTTCAGCGCCACGCACGAACAGAGACCCGATCCTGACGGAGGCTCCATGTCTTTTCGTTCAGTCTTTATTGCGGTCGTGATCGCCTTTGCCATGATCCTGGGAGCCTTTCTCATCAACCGGGCGCGGCCTAAGGCTGAGACGGATCAGCCGGGCGCCGACTTCGTGCGCGCTAGCGGGAAGTGCGCCGAGTGTCACGCGCGCCTGCAGTATTCGGTTGTCCACGAATACGAAATGAGCAAACACGCGGTGAAGGGCGTGAGCTGCCTCGACTGTCATCAGGCAGCGCCCGGGCAAGAGAAGAAGGATCACCACGGATTTGTGATTGCGAACGCGCGGCTTACGGCAGGGAACTGCCGCAGTTGTCACGAACAGATTTATCAGCAGTTTGCGCGCAGCCGGCACGCTGCGCCGGCCTGGGCGGCGATCTACGGGGAGAAGGGGCTGACTCCCGAGCAGGTGAACTTCTCCGAGACCTATCAGCCGGGCGGGACGCGGCGTCCGCCACATCCTTTCGTACTCTCCGAAGGCGGGCCCGCGATGGCCAGCGGCTGTGAGCAGTGCCACAGCGTGGGCAGGCCGAATCCGGACGGAACCATTGGCACGTGCACCGCCTGCCATACCCGGCATACTAGTTCGGTGGCGATTGCGCGGCTGCCCAGCACCTGCGGACAATGTCACATGGGACCCGATCATTCGCAGATCGAAATCTACGAAGAATCGAAACACGGGGTGATGTTTGAGGCGCAGGAAAAGCTGCTCAATCTCAATGCCGACCCGAAGAACCTGACCACACGCGACATGTTTGTTCCAACGTGTTCGACTTGCCACATGAGCGGCATCAACGGACTGGGGGTAACGCATGATCCTTCCGAGCGGCTGTCTTACTATCTGGCGAATGCGATCAGCGAGAAGCGGCCGAACTATGCGGCGGCGCAGGCGAAAATGAAGCAGGTATGCGCGCAGTGCCACACGCCGGCGATCGTCGATCCGGTATACGAGAAGGCGGAGAAAACGGTGCAGGCGACCAACGAAAAGGTTTCCGCGGCGAAGGCGCTGGTCGACGGGCTTCGCAAAGACGGCGTTGTGAGCGGCCCCCCGTTTTCACAGCCCATTGATTTCGTTTACTTCGATTTCTGGCACTACGACGGACGTACGGCAAAGCACGGCGCATTCATGGGGGGAGCGGATTTTGTACAGTGGCACGGAAACTATCCCATGCTGCGCAAGACCGCGGAGCTGAAGGCCATGGCGGATGACTTGAGGAGAAACCATGGCGGAAAGAAGTAGAGCGGGGTGGCTTGAACCGTGGCTGCTGCTGGAAGGGTTCGCGCTGGCGAATCTCGGCTTCTTGACGCTCGACATTTACCTGGCGCACTCGTTCAATGAATTCCGCAAATGGCCGGAGTACATTCCTCTGTACTTCTCCGCGGCCGCGCCACTGGTGTTGGGAGTCGGCCTTGCGCTGAGGTCGCGTTACATGGCCGTCTGGCGGGACCTCGGCTACCTGGTGGGATGGGCCGCGGTCGTAATGGGGCTGACGGGCGTCGTGCTGCACCTCAACAGCTTGTTTTTCTATGAGCGGACGCTGAAGAGCCTCACCTACTCCGCGCCGTTCATCGCGCCTCTGGCGTATACGGGACTGGGATTCCTTCTGGTGATGAATCGCATGATCGATCCGCATTCGAGGGAGTGGGCCGAGTGGACGCTGTTCTTCGCGCTGGGAGGATTCGTGGGAAATTTCGGCCTGACCCTGAGCGACCACGCGGAGAACGGTTTCTTCTATCCGACAGAATGGGTGGGGGTGTGGGCCAGCGCAGTGGCCATTGGTTTTCTGGTGGTGCCTCTGCTGCTGCCCGTGTTGCGAGGATTCATTCTGCTCTGCGCCGTGATTCTTGTCGCGGAAGCGGGAGTGGGCATCTGGGGATTCGTGCTGCATGCCACGGCGAATCTGCACGGGCCATCGATACACGCTCTAAAGAACTTCACGTTTGGTGCGGCGCCCTTTGCACCACTGCTGTTTCCGAACCTGGTGCTGCTGGGCATGATCGCATTGTGGAGATTGTGGGAGCTTGCGGCGGAGTAGGGGGGGTGGACATAAAATAAGGAGCGGGCGAGTCGCCCGCTCCCACACAATCCGCTCTCACACAATCCATCAACGCTTACGCGTGAACTAGCTCCACGCCGTAGATCGAGTGCCAGCTGGTCGCGGTTTTCAGCTTGTCGTTGACGTTGTGGATGTTCTTTACGCCTTCGGTTTCGAGCCACTTGCGGAAGGCGGCTGCGCCCTGCTTGGCGTAGATGGGAATGCCTTCTTTCCACGTCGCGCGGCCGCAGAGGACGCCGTTGAACTTCACGCCGGATTCTCCGGCGAGTTCGAGTGTCTCGCTGAACTCGGCGTTGCTGACGCCAGCCGACAAGTAAATGAACGGCTTGGTCGCAACGTTGGCGGCTTTGTGGAACAGGTCGATGGCTTCCTTCTTGGTGTAGGCCTTCTGACCCGCGAATGACTTGGTGCCTTCGACGAACTTCATGTTCACCGGGACTTCGACTTTCAGCACGTCGACGCCGTAGCGATCTTTGCTGAACTCGCGCATGCTCTCGGTGACGATGTGCGGTTTCTTCTTGGCGTAGTCGAGGCCCTTCTCGTCGGCGCCCTCTTCGTAGCCGACGAATTCGAGGAAGTACGGGATGTCGTTGGCGCGGCATTCGTCGCCGATGCGCTCGACCCAGGCGTGCTTGATCTCGTTGACATGCTTCGGATCGTCGGGCGTGTAGTAGAGCAGAATCTTAACGCAGTCGGCGCCGGCTTCTTTCAGGCGGCGTGCCGACCACACGTCGAGCAGGTCGGGCAGACGGCCGGGGCCGGTCTTGTCGTATCCGGTCTTTTCGTAGGCCAGCAGAAGGCCGGCGTTCTTGGCGCGGCGCTTCGAGGCCGGCAGTCCCCACTCGGGGTCGAGCAGGATAGCGGTGGCGTGCGGCGTGAGAACTTCCGAGACCAGCGTCTTGAATTCTTCCATCATGGCGTCGTTGACTTCGCCGCCTTTTTCCTTGGCCAATGATTTTTGCAGGGAGCCGCGCTGGTCCATGGCAGCGGCGGCGATGATACCGCGTTCGTTGGAGACTTTTTTGAGGCCGGCAAGTTTGCCCGGGGTGAGCTTCATGAGAATCCTCCTGAATGCGAATGGAATGAATGCGGTGGAACTAACAATTGTAAACCACGGGGGGAGAAAAAGCGGTGTTACGTGTGCCGGTTACCAGGGGGATTCCGGGATCAGGAAGACAAGCGCGAGCGCGAGAAAATCGAGGGAGCCTAGCGGCGGAAATGATGCAAAAGCGTCGGGAAAACTAGACGAAGGGCTAGGAGGATTGCAGACGCTTTGACCCAAGTCAGAAGGATCTGTTCCCAACTTCGGGGATGACGCTCAAGCGCAACCGCGTCAGAGGCAACGGTGAGGCCCAACCACCGATCAAGGTCTCTCCTCACCGGTGAAGGTAGCAATAGGGAAAACCGGAAACCAAAGAACGACAAACCAAAGCGTCGTATCGTAATCTTCGAACAAGCCGCCGGGATCACGATGGCGCTTGGTCTTGCCGAGGAACTTCTTGCCCAGGCCGACATGGGGAATGTAACTCCGCACTGCCCGTTTCAGCTTGTCAGCTTTGTCCGCCCCTTCGCGCTGTAGTCGGTAAGAGTCAATATCGGACGGGGAAAGCTTCCTTCGGCTGAGTTCCGCGTCCAGTGCCGAGCGCGCCACATCCGTGAGTTGGTCCCTCTCCTCGGCGAGGTGCAGGAGTTCGTCCACCGCAAGATGCTGGTATTCGGCCACGTGCTTTTCTCGAAGGTCACCATTGTGCAACGGACGATGGTGTCTTGACGCCCTTCGTTGAAAGTAGGTAATATACCTACTTAAGGAAAAGCCATGGAAAAGGCAATTTCGGCGGCCGATGCAAACCGGAAATTCTCGCAGGTATTGCGCGAGGTAAGGGAAGGCCGGAGTTACGTTGTCACCAGCCATGGTCGGCCCGTAGCACGGATCGAACCCGTGCAAGGGCAAAGCAACAGCAATGCGAAAGGCGCGCTGCTGGCTCGGCTCGCGGCCCAGCCCGTCCGGCGGATCGGGCGGTGGAAGCGCGACGACTTGTACGATTAGCCGGGTCGCTCAGGCAGAACGTCGCTCAGGCAGAACATGAGAATCGCTCTCGACACCAACATTCTGGCTTACGCCGAGGGCGTGAACGGTCCAACGCGCAAGAAAGCCGCTTTGGAATTGATCAAAAAGCTTCCTGAATCCAGTACGTTTCTCCCGGTTCAGGTGCTGGGGGAACTGTTTCGAGTGCTGGTGGGAAAGGCTGGCTTCCCTGCGGTGAAGGCGCGAGCGGCCATTCTAGAGTGGCACGATACATTTCCACTCGTTGAGACTTCGCCAGCAATTCTGCTGGCGGCCACCGATCTCGCCTTACATCATGTTCTGAGTATCTGGGACGCGGTTATCCTGTCGGCCGCTGCCGCGGCAAGTTGCCGTTTGTTGCTCTCGGAAGATATGCAGGACGGGTTTATTTGGAGTGGAGTCACGGTCGCCAATCCATTCGCCACAGTCAGGCATCCGCTGCTGGAAGCTTTGCTGCAACCTTGAATCGCTTACGCCGCCCAGTTCTGAACTTTCAACCCGCGCACGCGGCGGAATTCCTTCTCATTGTTGGTGACCGGCGTCACTGAAGGGATTGGAGCGGAGAACTAAGCTCAGGCTGCTGAGTCACCTGCCTAAGACGACAGGGTTGGGGGTGACGCAATGCTGGTCGTTCTCATGATTTTCTGCGCGGCGGGAGCAGTCTTCCTGATTGGTCTCGGCGCGTATGACGAACTCCGGGAACTGTGGACGCATCCTAGTCACCGCGCAGCCGACGACTCGCGCCCGACTCATCCGCCGAAATACGGTCCGCCGCGCCGGTTCTGAGCCCGAGGACATCGTCTCGCGTCGACCTGTTGAATCTGTCGGTGTTGCCGTTTGCGGACGCGAACCAATGGTATAGTGGTATGACCGCCTGGGGCACCTACCGATTTGCGTTTTGCGGGAAGAATCAACTGTCCACGGGGGAGCGAGGGTGGGAGTCGGCGCGCGTCCCGGGGTCCGATTGCGATCCGAGAAGATCCCCACTTCTCGCAAAGAACGCGAGAAATGGGGCACCCGATTATGCTTGTGTTTACATGGAGGGGAACTCATCTATGGCCATTGCCACCATTAATCCCGCTACGGGCGAAGTCATCAAGACATTCCCGGCACTCTCGGAGGCCGAGATCGAGAAGAAGCTACAGCTTTCGGTCAACGCGTTCAAGGCCGAGCGCAAGACGCCGTTCGCCGTGCGCGCCAAGCGCATGCTGAAGGCGGCCGAGATTCTGGAGCGCGACAAGGACAAATTCGCGCACCTGATGACGCTCGAAATGGGCAAGCCGTACAAGGCCGCCGTGGCCGAAGCCGTCAAGTGCACGACCGCCTGCCGCTACTATGCCGAGAATACGGAGCGGTTCCTGGCTGATGAGGTGGTCGACACGGGCGCGAAGAAGAGTTTCATCCGCTACCTGCCGATCGGGCCGATTCTGGCGGTGATGCCGTGGAATTTTCCTTTCTGGCAGGTGATTCGTTTTGCGGTGCCGGCTTTGATGGCGGGCAACGTCGGACTGCTGAAGCATGCCTCGAACGTGCCCCAGTGCGCTCTGGCGATTGAGCAGATTTTTCTGGAGGCTGGCTTCCCGGAGGGCGCGTTTCAGACTTTGCTGATTGGCTCGGGGCAGGTGGACGCGCTGCTGAACGATTCGCGTGTCGTCGCGGCGACGCTGACGGGCAGCGAGCAGGCTGGGATCCAGGTGGGGATTGGCGCGGCGAAGCGGATCAAGAAAGTGGTGCTGGAGTTGGGCGGGAGCGATCCGTTTATCGTCATGCCCTCGGCCGATCTGGACACGGCGGTGAAGACGGCGGTGGAGGCACGCATCCTTAACAATGGGCAGTCGTGCATTGCGGCCAAGAGATTCATTGTGGCCGAGCCGATCGCGGCAGAGTTTGAAAAGAAGTTCGTCGCGCGCATGGAGAGCCTGCGCATCGGCGATCCGTTTGACGAGAAAACTGAACTTGGCCCTTTGGCCACCGCCGATGCGGTGAAGGATCTCGATGCCGACGTGCAGAAAACGGTGAAGGCGGGAGCGAAACTGCTGACCGGTGGGCATCCCTTGAAACAAAAGGGGAACTACTATGCGCCGACGGTCCTGACCAATATTCCGAAGGATTCGCCCGCGTACGGCGAGGAATTCTTTGGTCCGGTGGCGTCGATTTTCCGGGTGAAGGATCAGGACGAAGCGATTCGCATTGCCAATGACGTGCGCTTCGGTCTGGGCGCGAGCGCGTGGACGAATGACGACAAGGAGCGCGAACGCTTCATCGACGAATTGGAAGCTGGAATGGTGTTCATTAACAAGATGGTCGCTTCCGATCCGCGCATCCCTTTCGGCGGAGTGAAGCAGTCTGGGCATGGGCGGGAGTTGGGATCGGTGGGGATTCGCGAGTTCGTGAACGCTAAGACGGTGTGGATCGCTTAAGAGCAGACCGCAGACGAAATCCGTGATTCCTAGGGGGCTTCTGTGCTGATTGGTGGCGGAGTAGCGCCGCGTTCCTCCGACAACAAGTCGCGCCAGGGACATTCATCGGCGGCGAAGCGATGAACTGCTGCTTGAATCTTGTCGCCGCAGTCATCGTAGCGCACCCAAACGACGCGGTACCGCGCCTTCTTACCGGCATAGAGAATTCCAACCACATCGCCGGAGTGGAGTTCGGCGTCGAGTCCAGACAACAGCGCTCCGCTTAGGCTGATGTTGCGGGCGTGGGCTTCCTGTAGGAATCGCTCACCTTTGGTGTCGACTCCCCAAACCATAAGCGTGATATCGACTTCGGAGCGTGTTTCTTGTCGGCGTTCGATGCGGCGAAGAGTTCCCATAGTTTCTCCTCACCGTAGCGCTGACCGGGCGGAGTGTAAAGATCCCGCGGGCCGGTTGGAGAACGAAGGGTGAGGAGCTTGTTCCGCTTAGGGAGGAGTCCCAAGATGGGAACCGCGCCAGACGGCAGCCGAGGCGGAAGTCCCCGCTTGTCTGGCTTAAGCCTACTGCCTTAGCGTCAGCGCTTTCAGCACGGCTTGCTGCTTGGCGATGAGCGACTGCACGCCTTGCCTGGCGAAGGCCATCATCTTCGTGAGTTGCTGGTCGTCGAAGACCTGGTGCTCGGCGGTGGCCTGGACTTCCACCAGTTTATGCCCGGCGGTCATAACGAAGTTCATGTCGACGTCGGCGCGCGAGTCTTCTTCGTAGGCGAGATCGAGCAGGATTTCTCCGTCCACAATTCCGACACTCACGGCTGCCACGAAATCCTTCAGCGGGACTGCGGTTAGGGTTCCGGCCTCCACCAACTTTTCCAGGGCCAGGCCAAGCGCCACGAACGCGCCGGTGATTGAGGCGGTGCGCGTGCCCCCGTCGGCTTGGATTACGTCGCAGTCGATCCAGATGGTGCGTTCGCCAAGGCGCGTCAGATCGGTTACGGCTCGCAAGGAACGTCCGATCAGGCGCTGGATTTCGTGGGTACGTCCGCTGGGGCGGCCTTTGGAAACTTCGCGCGGCGTGCGGGTCAGGGTCGAGCGCGGGAGCATGCTGTATTCGCTCGAAATCCATCCCTTGCCCGAGTTGCGCATGAACTGCGGAACGGTCTCTTCGATCGAGGCGGTGCAGATGACGCGCGTGTTGCCGACTTCGATGAGCACGGAACCTTCAGCGGTGGTGATGAAGTCCGGGGTGAGGACGACGGGGCGGAGTTGGTCCGGAGAGCGATTATCCGAGCGATAGAACATTACGGGATTGTAAATCACGGTTCTCGGAAAGGCGGGCACGTCTGCTCCAGTGTGCAGGAGAGTGCTAGACTGTTTGCTCTTTGGGAGGGGATATGGAGCGGCTGATAGGATTCGTATCGCTTTTCACGGTGGGCCTTATCGTTTTGCTTGTGGGCTGCGGAAATGTCCCCAACTCCACGAAGCAACCACCTCCGCCGACCAACACTCTCGCGTACCTGCACCGCACCGGAATTCCGAACGACTACATCACGTATGACCTCAAAGTACTGCGCAGCGACGGGACCACTACGACGGTGCTCTCGAGTCAGGAACTCCTTTCTGCAGTTCTTTCGCCGAATGGGCAGAAGATTCTGTATTCCTACTACGATTCCAGTGTGGTCGGCTACCAGATCGCTACCATCAACCCGGATGGCACGGGAAATACAGTGCTCACGCCGTCTGGTTCTTTCGGCCTTTATCCGCAGTACACCCCTGACGGCAGCAAGATCGTTTTCGAGGCGGCTGGTGCCAACGCCCGCGCCATCGGGGTTATGAACGCCGATGGCGGCAATGTGACGATCATATCGATCCCGGTTGGACAATTCTGTTTTCCCGCGACCAATGGGTCCATCATCGCAGTCGGCGAGTATGCTCTGACGACGCAAGGCCTGGTGACGATGAATATGGACGGTTCCAACCAGCAGCTCATCGTCAACACGGCGTACACGGTCAATCCCAGTTTCAGCGCGGATGGCAGCAAGATCATCTTCAGCGACGGCGATGGGCGCAATCTCAATCTGTATTCCGTCGGCAGCAACGGATCGAACCTGTTGCCGCTCACGACTACTACCTTCAATTGGGATCCGGTGGTGACCGGCGGCAAGATCTACTTTGTCTCGATTCCTAACGGCGTCACAAACCCGACGACCGACAGCGATCAGGTCTTCAGCATCAATCCGGATGGCTCGAACCTGACTCAGGTCACGAACGACACTCTCTACGATGGCTTCAACACGGCGAACGGGTTGTGCCTGAATCCGTAGCATCGCACCGTAAAGCAAAAATACATGTATTGTTTTCAATAATGTACGAGCATATCCATCTTCGTCGAGTTGACAATAGACATATCGTTAGATATATATAACGCATGATCGTACGATAGCTTTGGATCTTGGAGGGTGGCATGTACGGACGATGTGGAAGTTGGTGGCGAGGCGGAATTGCGACGCCGTTTATGGGAGGCGGTTTCCCATGGGGTCGTGGAGGGCGTTGGCGGTTCTTCGGTCCGGGCGAAATCCGGCTGGCGCTGCTCTCGATGCTGGAGGGCGGGCCGAAGCACGGCTATGAGCTGATGAAGGAACTAGAGTCGAAGTCGGGCGGCATCTACAAGGCGAGCGCGGGAGCGATCTATCCGGCGTTGCAGCAACTGGAAGATGAAGGAATGGTGACTTCGGATACGGCAGAAGGCAAGCGAACCTATTCGCTGACCGACGCGGGCAGAGCGGAGTTGCAGCGCGAAGCTGAGGCAGTGAAGAAGATATGGCAGCGCGCTGAACAAGCCGGGGACTGGGCTCCGTGGATCGGCATGGAGGGAGCGGAGATGATGCGACCCGCGGCCGAGGTGATGAAAGCGGCGCTGCGGGCAGCGACCCGCGGCTCGCACGATTCGGCGAAGATCGCGAAGATCCGCGAAATTCTGGAGCGGACGAAGCGCGAGATCGAGGCGATCGAGAAACCAGCTTAACGTGCTGTGTCCAGTTCTCTTGACGTTGCCCTCGGAATCGTACCGAGGGCATTTTTTGTGTTCTTGCCGCCGTCGATGAGAGCGATCGAGTAGCACGCGGAAAAACTTCCGCAACAAAACTCCACGCGCACAAAATGATTCGGCTGTGCGCAGCGTCTTCGTCGACAGTTTGAACAAACATTCCCTTCCATTCGTAACTCTCTCCGTTGACGTTGAGGCGGTTGCTTCGTCTCTTGCATATCTGCAAATTCAGCGGTTTCATGGCCCCGACGCCGCCCCGCTGAATTCAACGAACAGAAAGCCTGGGGCGGCGGAGAGAGTGGATGAAGATCGTGGTCATGATGTTGATTCTGGCGGGAAGCGCCAGCGCGCAGCAACTCTTCACAACACAGACCCAGGATTACCCGCGCGACGCGGAATCCATCCTGATCGCGAGTTGCCGCGTGGTTGGCGAGCGGCTTGCGATTCCGATGCCGAGTCCCCGGGTTGAGCTTCGTCTCGGTGACAAGATCGACGGAGTGGAAAGCGATGAGGACGTACACGTGATCCACCTCAAACACTGGAACAAAGCGCTTTTCAAACGCGCCGCGGTACACGTCTGCATCCGCGCCGCCGAGCGCGATCTCGTTTCTTCATTGGCGGCAAAGGTGCGCGATTATTGAGGGCGGATTTTGGTGGGTCACCGGTGCTGGCAACGCGTTATTCCACTATGTATCTCCCGGACATTTGGTTCGCAGGCGTGAAGGGCGGAGACGTAGCAAGCTACGTCTCTACTGAGAGAGTTGCGTGGCGAGTTGATTCACCGCGGTCACATCGTAGAAAGCAGAAAGATCGGCGTGGCCGGCGAGGGTGTCGCGTTCTTTGCCGTCGACGAGAATCTTCACTCTCAGAATGCCTGGCGTATTCGCCGAGATTGTGTGGATCAGCGACGTCACGGTGAGTTCTTCGATGAGAACGCCGGAACGGTGCGTGTCGGCGAAGGCAGCGTTGAGGTCGATGACAGCTACTCCAGGATCGACGAGGAAGACGCTGCGTACGTCGGCGCCGGAGCCCAGAACGTGGGGCGAGGACTTGTCGAGGTAGAGCGAAAGCAGAGCGCGCAGGAGTTCTTCGGCGCGCTGCTGGCGTCCGGAGGGTAGGGGAATCTGGGCGGAGATGGCGTGCAGGCCGCCATCGTCATCGTGAGCGACAAAAAGAGTGACTCGCTCGGTAGGTCCGGCCACCGGAGGCGCGAGCGGGCGGGTATCGCTCGACGCGACCGGAGTCGCGGTGACCGTTTTACGCATGTGCCACGCGTAAGCCGTCAGGCCCAGCACCGCGACTAGCAGCACCGCCATGGCGATCAGGAGATGACGAGGGATCATGGGAGGTTCCTCGCGTCGATCCTTATCCTCATGGCGCGGCTCCCAGTTGGTCGTGGGTCGCGGCGATGGCGGTGGCAACCGCGCTGGTGATGAGTTGCTGATAGTCGGGCGCGGTGAGTTGCGAGACGTCGGATCCTTGCGGTGCGACTTCGACAGCGATGGCAGCTCCGGTCACGTTATTCAGGGGGCGGAGGGGAGCGCCCAATGCGCGAACGGGAATCTGCCGCTTCTGCAGTTCTGCGGCAATGGCCGAGGCTGCGCTTCGGCTGAGCGGCAGCGAGGCATGCTGCGCAACGGTCCAGGAGCGGAAGGGGCCGCGATCGTCGTCCCCGAAGGGAAGAAGTGAAGTGTAGACGCGAACGCCATGACCGTTGGAGGCCGCGTGCAGCGCGATGTAGATTGCGGCATGATCGGCGTTGGCGAAGATGGCGCGCTGGTCGAGCGAGAGGTTCGCGTCCGAGTCTCGCAGCACCAGAGTCGTGATGCCGCGGCTCTCGAGTTCCTGCCGCAGGCTGCGCGCCAGGGCGACGGTAATGTCTTTTTCCAGCAACGAGGCGCTGAGAGTCTCTCCGTGATCATCGCCACCGTGGCTGGCGTCGACGACCGCGAAGTAGCGACGGAAGACTTGGGGTGCTGCGTTGTTAGCCGCAGCTGCTGGCTGCTCCGAAACTACTGGAGTTCCGGATACGAGTGGAGTCGCGTTTTGTGCGGCCGCGGCAGCCACCGAAGACGGAGAGATGGTGACCGTGCGTCCTTCGTTGCTGAAACTTGCGATCACCGCAATCGTGGAGTTCACGGTGACCACCGCTGTGCCATTGCTCTCGCTGTAACTGGCGGAGGGGATGGCCTTGCTGCCAAAAGTAAGAGTGGGTGAAGCCGGTGCGACGAGGGGTTCGCGGGAGAACGTCATGCGCAGCTTGCCCGGTTCGGTCGCGATCATGGGATTCACGGGCGCAGTGAAATTGAAGACCAAGCGCGTGGCATTCTCGCCGGAGAGCGACGCGGTGAAGTGCGTGGCTACGCTGCCGATGAAGAGACGGCTGGAGTCCTCGTGTAGAGTTACTGGCCCACCGAGAAAACGGGGCAGGAGCGCACTGAGCGAGGCGACGGGGACAAGTCCACGATTGTTTTCGACGAAGAATTTCGCTCCGAGATCGGAGTCGCGGCCCTGAATACGGGCGTGCGTCTTGCCGGCCTGAAAGTCGCCTTCTACGTTGTTGTAGCGCAGACGCCAGCGCGCGCCGTCGGACTTGGCGCTCACCTTGCCCAGAGGTTCGAGCACTTCGAGCAGGCCTACGTAGTCGCGACCTTCGCGTTGTACGAGCGGGAGAGAGTAGTTCGCGGCGACGGAGTAGACAGAGAGATGTTTCTCGGGAGCGGCGGCGGAGAGGAGAGTCGAAATCAGGGCTAGCGTGGTTATCCGGAGAAAGATATCCCGCAGCCGGGGAAAGCGCTCAGCATGTTTCCCAAATCCCCACCCTTCGACAAGCTCAGGGCAGGCTTTCTCGGGGAAAGGGCGCGCGAGAAATGGGGCACGCACGTTTCTCCTCTGCCTCCGCTCTTCGTCAGTCCAGCGCATAGGCGGTGAGTCCACTCAGCAGCTTGGGGTAGAAGTCTGTGGATTTCTGGGGCATGACTTCGCCGGCGAAGGCTACGTCCCGTACCTGATGCACCGGGCACGGGTTCATGAGGAATGCGATGTTGGCGGCATCCTTTCCGGACGTTTGTCCGCGGAGCTTTTCTCCTCGAACCAGCGCCAATGCTTCGGACGCCTCGCGAATGTACGAGAGGTTCTGCTGGTTGCGAATGGATTCTTCCGACAGCTTCAGCACTCCTTCCAGCAGGCACTTGTGCAGTTGCACGACGTCGAGCGACTGCTGGCGAGCGGAGAGGCCGGTGAGGAATTGCGATGCAGCCGCCTTGGGCGAGTGCAGGACGAAAGCACGGTTCGCCGTAACTGCCAGGAGCGCAGTTCCGGAGCGGCCTCGCTCGCGGAGAAGCGCCGTGGCGCGGGCATCGTCGAGCGCCGGGTCGATCTCTTCGACTTCAAAGAAAGCGCGGTTGGAGTTCCGGAAATCGTCCACCGAGAACGAATCGAGCGAATGCACGACGCGATGCGTGGGCAGAACCAGCAGGCCGGGGTTGCTCATGTTGACGAAGGTCATCATCACGAATTCGTACGGGGCCTGGGGGTTGGAACCCGAGCCCGCCGCGGCGCGGCATTCATTGCGAAAGTTGAGCGCGGTTTCGTAGCGGTGATGGCCATCGGCGATGACGAGTTTCTTGTCGCGCATCTTTTCCTGAACGGAAGCAATTACGTTTGCGTCGGAAATCTGCCAGACGCGGTGGGCGACTCCGTATTCGTCAGTCATGTCGATCGTTGGCGCGGCGTGCGGGGGTGGCGCGAGCAGGGAATCGATTTCCCCGGAATCCTCGTACAGCAGGAAGAGTTGTTCGTAGTGGACCCGTGTGGCCCGGAGCAAGTCGAGGCGATCCGCCTTGGGCTTGGCGAGGGTTTGTTCGTGCCGGAAGACAACCTTGGCCGAGTAGTCCTCGACACGGCCCAGAGCAATGAATCCCCGACGCTCAAAACTGGTTCCTGTTGGGCCGGTGAACGTCTGCGAGCAGGCGTAAACTGAAGGAGAGGAATCCTGCCGGAGGATCCCTTGAGCGCGCCACTCGCGCGAATAGGCAGCGGCCCGGGTATATACATTGTCTGCTGTATTGTCGGGCTCCCGGCAGCCTAGGATAATGCGCACAAGGTTATAGGGACTGGCCGCGTAGTAGCGCTCCTGCATGGCAGGAGTGATCTTGTCGTAGGGTTGGGTAATCACCTGCGACGCGGTTACCCGCTGCAAGTCATAACGAAGCGCGCGAAAAGGAAGTATGTTCGCCATAGGAAGCCTTTGATTGTAACAAGATAGAGGAGCACACCGGGAATGCCCGCCAGTCGGGCGATCTCGGACGTTGGAAAGGCGCAGGTTACTTTCGGGATTTGTCTCTCGTTTTTGACAAAATCCGTGCGCCGTCCGGTGAAAGCTGTGATAACATCCGCGGCATTGAGGTATTTATGGCCCGCCTGCGTAGTGATGAAGGGCGCTGGTCATCCCGCCCTGAGGCCCTAGTTCGAGGTGACTGTGCGGTTCTCCCCTGGGATCCGACCGTAGTCCGGCTGCGCCAAAATCCTCTCTCGGTGAACTTCATGCGGCTGTGGGCAGGGCTCGTTCTGACTCTCTTTGTATTTGTGTGCCTGGGCATTCCCGCTTTCGGGCAAACCGACGTGAATGATGTTCACGTGTTGCCGCGGGAGGTGGAGAAACCGAAAGAGACTCCCAGGGCGGATCTCGTCTCCTCCACGACATCCGGGCTGAGTGCGCACGTGCGTCCGCTCAAGGTGGACGTAGATCTGGTGCTGGTTCCGGTTACCATCACCGACCCGATGAACCGGCTGGTGACCGGCCTGGAGAAGCCAAACTTCCAGCTCTTCGAAGGCAATTCGCCGCAGGAGATCCGGTCATTCTCCAGCGAAGACGCGCCGGTTTCACTGGGCGTGATCTTCGATTCCAGCGGCAGCATGAGCAGCAAGATGGACCGCGCCAAAGATGCGGTGGTGGAGTTCTTCAAGACCGCGAATCCGCAGGATGAGTTCTTCATGATCACCTTCTCCGATGAGCCGGAAGAGGTGAGCGACTTCACCAGTTCGGTGGACGAAATCCAGAATAAGCTGGTGTTCGCGGTTCCCCGGCATCGTACCGCGCTGCTGGACGCCATTTACATGGGCGTGAGCAAAATGCGGCAGGCCAAATACCCGAAGAAGGCCCTGCTTATCATTTCCGACGGCGGCGACAATCACAGCCGCTACACCGAGAACGAGATCCGGTCGGTAGTTAAAGAAGCCGACGTGATGGTGTACGCCATCGGCATTTATGACCGCTACGCTTCCGCGCAGGAAGAGCGCCTGGGACCGCAATTGCTGAGCGACATCACGGAACTGACCGGGGGGCGCGCGTTCACCATCGACAACCCCAACGACCTGGGCGACGTGGCGACCAAGATCGGCGTCGAGCTGCGCAATCAATATGTCTTGGGGTACCGTCCGACCAAAGTCGTGCGCGACGGCAAATGGCGTAAGATAAAAGTGAAGCTGCTGCCACCGAAAGGATTGCCGCCTCTACGGGTGTATGCCAGAACGGGATATTACGCGCCTGCGGAATAGCGCCGCGACGGTTCTGTTTCTTCTTCTGTTCGTGATCTGGGCCGGGCCTCAGGTGGCGTCGTCGGCTCGGGCTCAGTCTGCGCCGTCCCAATCTGCGCCAACGCAGTCTGCGTCACCCCAGAACACGCCGTCGCAAAGTGAAGGCAAGTCTGCCGCTGGTCCTCCCGCTACTCTACCCGCTACTCCTCCCGCCGCGCCAACGCTGGCTCCCCAGGAACCGCAGGACAAGCAGGACAAGCAGGACAAGAACCTCAACGACCAGGGAGTTTTCGTTTTTCGCAAAGATGTGGACGAAGTTCTTCTGCACGCCACCGTGCAAGACGACAAGCAGCACATCGTTACGACTCTGGACCGCAGCGCTTTTACCGTGTTTGAAGACGGGAAGCAGCAGAACATTATCTCCTTCCACCACGAGGACATTCCGGTGGCCATGGGCATCGTGATCGACAATTCGGGGTCGATGCGGGAGAAGCGCAACAAAGTGAATCAGGCGGCGCTGAATCTGGTGAGGTCGAGCAATCCCAAGGATGAAGTCTTCGTCGTGAACTTCAACGATGAATATTATCTCGACCGGGATTTCACGAACGATTTGTTGTTGCTGAAGGAGGCACTGGAAAAAATCGATGCCCGCGGAGGTACGGCTCTTTACGACGCCGTCGTGGCTTCTGGAGAGCACCTGAAGCGTAACGCGCGCCTGGACAAGAAGGTGCTGTTCGTTGTGACCGACGGCGAGGATAACGCCAGCAACGAGACTCTGGAGCAGGCCGTGAAGCAGTTACAAGAGGAGAACGGACCGTCCGTGTATGCCATCGGAATCCTGGGCGATGAAGAGCACCCCAAGCGGGCCAAGCGTGCGCTGGAAGTGATCGCGCAGCGGACGGGCGGGATTGCCTTCTTTCCGAAGACACTGGATGAGGTCGATGAAATTAGCCGGACCGTGGCGCGCGACATCCGGAATCAGTACTCGATTGGCTACAAGCCCACGAATCCGCGTGGAGCAGGCGGCTTCCGCCAAGTCCGGGTTGAGGCCAAGGCCAAGGGACACAGCAAAATGACCGTGCGCACCAAGAGTGGATATTACGCGGGCGCGCAGCCGGCAGCAGCGGCCAGCAAGTGAGCGGCGAGGGATTGTCTGCGTCGAACTCTCAGTGGCGCGGTTCGAAGGGGATTCCCGCCCAGCAGTTTGACGTCGTCTACGCGGACCGATCCGAAGCATGAAGGGTTATGATATTCGTTCCGGCGAACCGCGCACGAAGGGCTATGGACAATTGACGAGTTCCTCACTACCCCGTACCCTGTAAAGTGCGCTCGAAAACCTCCGAAATGTCCCGCCTGCGTGTCGCCGACGACATAACTCAACTGGTTGGCGAAACTCCCATGTTGCAGTTGAGGCGGCTGGTCCCGGCCGGCTCGGCCGACGTCTTCGCCAAGCTGGAGTACCTGAATCCCGGCGGCAGTGTGAAAGACCGGGCTGCGATTGGGATCATCCGGCGAGCGGAGCAGGAAGGCAAACTTGTGCCCGGCGGCACGATTGTCGAGGCGACTGCGGGAAACACCGGCATCGGTCTCGCCCTGATCGGCGTGAACCGCGGGTACAAGGTGCGGCTGTTTGTGCCCGAGCGCTTCTCCGAGGAAAAGGTCAAGATCATGCAGGCCCTCGGCGCGGAAGTGTTCCGCACTCCCGACGCTGAGGGCATGCAGGGCGCGATCCGGCGGGCCAAAGAACTTGTGGCCGGCGATCCCACGGCGTTTATGGCGGGACAGTTCGAGAATCTCGCCAACCCGGACTATCACTACGAAACCACCGCGCACGAAATCTTCGAGCAGATGGATGGGAAGGTGGATGCCGTTGTTTTGGGGTGCGGCACGTCTGGAACTTTTTCTGGAATCGCGCGCTATCTGAAGGAGAAGTCGCCCGCCGTGTTGGCGTTCGCGGTGGAAACGCAAGGATCGGTGCTGGGTGGCGGGCAGCCCGGACCGCACAAGGTGGAAGGAATTGGGGCGAGTTTCATCCCGAAAACCTTTGACCGCTCGGTTTGCGATGAAGTGATGATGGTGATGGATGACGATGCCTTCGACACGGTGAAGGCGCTGGCGGCGCAGGAAGGCGTACTGGCGGGATCGAGCGGCGGCGCCGCGGTGTTCGCATCGCTGAAAGTTGCCAAGAAACTGGGCCTGGGCAAGCGCGTGGTGACGATCATCCCTGATTCGGCCGAGCGGTATTTGTCGAAGAAGATTTTTGAGGGTGGCCTCTAGGTGTCCTGAGTCTGAAATCCGTTGACAACGCAGTGGCGTTTTGAAAGGTCGCGGCTGAAGGCACGCTGGACGCTACCAGAATCTAGACGCGAAGCGGTGCGGCAGAGTCAAGATTAAGTACTCTACTAGTGGACCATTTTTGGAAAGTAGCCGCTACCAATACTCTTGATGAATGCGTCGGAGCAGAGCCACGGGTGTACACTGGCCGGTGGTCTGCCAGGCAAAATGGAAGCTTTGGTAAATTGGTGCAGCCGTTAAATTAGATGATGAGGAATTATGAGGCGAGCGTATTGCCTCCGGTTCTGCGAGAGCGTAAGTGCCATATCCCTTCGCACTTTTCCCCTATGCGGTTTATTACTTCTCACTGTTGCGCTTGGCGTCGGGCAGGACGAGGAAGACTACCAGGCTATCGGGATTTGTGCGGGCTATTTCTCAAAAGAACTTAGGGCGACAGAATCCTCGACAAGCAAAATGTCCGCCGCCGCGTTGAGGGCAGAGAGCGAATGGTACAACGCCAAGTTAGCTTCACTACCAATGGGTTCGCTGAAGAAAGCTACTCGCGTTGATCTCGGTGCCCAAATGTACTCTTTGGATGTGGAGAGGTCGGGCGGCCCACCGACCGAACAAGTCTGGCGCGCTCGACGGCATACAGAGTGCGCCGAAATCGCCATCAAATTCTTCCCTACTGAGGCCAACTGCTTCGAAAAAAGCGGAGAGAACTCTGTTTTTGTCTGCAAGTCCCCAGCTAATTCCTTAGCTAACCATGAGGTTACGCGCGACCGTATGCCTGGGACTGCCCCTCCTCAAGATATTCAGCGTTCGTCACCTTCGGTTGTTCAGGGTTCACCTTCCGCTGTTTATAAAGAGTTTTTGAATCTGCGGAGCAAGCGACGATGGTCAAGAATGTTCGACATGTTCGATCCTGATTCACAACATAGGTTTGCGGCGGAGATGAGGCAACTCCTATCTGCAATGGCGCCGGAGGTAACAGGGCAAGCAGATTCGACGAGTGATAGAGACATTTTTGTCGCTGTTTTCAAAACTGCTACCGACATGGGAGAGGTCAGGATAATATCAGAGCACATAACTGGCGACGTAGCTATCCTCGATACTAAGATCCGCAAGAACAATACATGGTACGATGGCGACCCCCCTGTGGAGTTACACAGGACTAATGGAAAGTGGATAATGTACTGGCCGAGGTAGGAGTCCTCGCTTGAAGGAACCTCTGGGGGGCTGGCTTTAGAACGAGATTTTGCCGTACCCTGTTGTGGGGCAGAGACTTCTTTGAGATTTTCCCCTAAGTCGATGATTCTAAGAGACCCCAGGGGGGAGGGGGTACCCCTCGAAGGGGGGCTGAAGATTTTCCCAAAACAACCATGAAGGCCTCCAAATCACTCGGTTTTGCTACGCGCGCCATTCACTCCGGGCAGGAGCCCGATCCTCTGACCGGCGCGGTGAACGTCCCCATCTATGCCACCTCGACGTACGTCCAGCAAGGCATTGGCGAGAACAAGGGATACGAATACTCGCGGGTGTCGAATCCCACGCGTTCCCGCCTGGAGCAGAATCTTGCCGCGCTTGAGGGCGGAGTGGGGGCACGTGTGTTTGCCAGTGGCATGGCGGCCATCAACGCGATCGTGAGCATGCTCAAGTCTGGCGATCACGTGGTGTGCGGGAATGATCTTTACGGTGGAACTCCGCGGTTGTTCAATCAGGTGATGGCGGGCTTCGGACTCGAGTTTTCGTACATCGACACTTCTGAGGCTGTCAATGTCGAGCGCGCGATTCGCAAGAACACGCGGATGGTTTACGTGGAGACGCCGACGAATCCGCTGATGCGGCTGAGCGACCTCGCGGCCATCGGCGAAATCTGCCGCCGCAAGAAAGTTGTGCTGGTGGTGGACAACACATTCATGTCTCCGTACTTCCAGCAGCCGCTGGCGCTGGGCGCGGACATGGTGGTGCACTCGACTACGAAATTCCTCAACGGCCACAGCGACGGCCTGGGCGGTGTGGTGGTTTGCGCGAAGCAAGACCACGCCGACAAGCTGGCATTCCTGCAGAAGGCGGCGGGTGCGATTCTTTCTCCCTTCGAATGTTGGTTGATTCTGCGGGGAGTGAAGACGCTGGCCGCGCGCATGGAGATTCATGACCGCAGCGGACGGATCGTGGCGGACTTCCTCGCGAAACACAAGAAAGTGAGAGCAGTTTTCTACCCGGGCCTGGCGGATCATCCGCAGCATGCGCTGGCGAAACGCCAGATGAGTGGTTTCGGGTCGATGATCACGTTTGAGACCGGGTCGCTGAAGAACGCCAACAGGATGCTGAAGAAAGTGCGCGTATGCTCGCTCGGCGAGTCGCTGGGCGGAGTCGAAACGCTGATTTCCCATCCCGCCACCATGACCCATGCCGCGCTCGGGCCGAAGGGGCGCAAGGCCATCGGCATCACCGATGGCATGGTGCGAATTTCCGTGGGGATCGAAGATGTGGACGATATTCTCGATGATCTGGATGCGGCGCTGAACGCGATTTGAAACTTCTCTGCCGCGGATTCACGCGCCCTCAGGGTCAGGCTTCTTCTCTTTCACGAGCGAGGCTGCCAGCCACTGCAGATACTCTGCACTGCCGTCCTCGATGCTCACTGCGATGCACTCCGGAAGTTCGTAGGAGTGCAGTACGCCAATGGCCTCGCGGACTGCGGCAAACCGTTCAGCGCTGGTCTTGATCACCAACAGCCATTCCCGGTTCGACTCGACTTTGCCTTGCCAGCGGTAGATGGATTCAATGTGCGGGACGATGTTGACGCACGCGGCGAGGTGGCGCTCGACCAGATGGTGGGCGATTTTGTGGGCCTCGTCTTCCGATCCCACGGTAGAGAGGACGATTCGTTTATCCGTCATATAGAATCAGCCGTCGGTCCTCGGTCTTCAGGCATCAGATCATTCTGTCCTGCGGCGCCGATAAGGACTCGAGGGGCGAGGTATCTCCATGCTAACGCAAATCAAGTTTGGCACATCGGGCTGGCGGGCCGTCATGGCCGAGGAATTCACCTTTGCCAACGTGCGTCGCGCCGTGGGCGGCATCGCACGCTACGTCGTTTCGCAGAAGCCAAAAGGAGCGCGCGTCATCGTAGGACGCGATCCGCGCTTTCTGGGCGAGACGTTTTGTGCGATGGCGGCGGAGATCCTGGCCAAGCAGGGAATAACGCCGCTGGTGGTCGCAGAACCCGCGCCCACTCCGGCCTTTGCCCACGCCGTCATTCAGAACAAGGCGGATGGAGTCATCAATTTCACCGCCTCGCACAATCCGCCGGAATACAACGGCATCAAGTTTTCCACTTCTGACGGCTGCCCCGCGTTGCCCGAGGTGACCAAGAAAATCGAAGCCGAAATCCTTGCGGGAGACGCTGCAGCGGGAGATGCTCCGCCATCCGTTGCTGAAGCAGCCACGCCTCCGGCGAAGGAAACGCTCGATCCCAAGCCGGCGTACATGAAACGGCTCGCCGAGATTGTCGATCTCGATGTCATTCGCAAGGCGGGCTTGCGCGTTGCGTTTGATCCCATGTGGGGCTCGGCGCGGGGATACTCCGACGAACTTCTCCGCGGCGTTGGGCTGCAAGTCGCGACCGTCCACGACAACCGCGATGTGCTGTTCGGCGGGCACGCGCCGGAACCGGACGATCATCTGCTCGAAGACCTGCGAAAAAAGATGCGCGAAACCGGAGCGCAGATCGGCATTGCGACCGATGGCGACGCCGACCGCTTCGGCATTGTCGACGCCGATGGCACGTTTCTGCAGCCGAACTACGTGATTGCGATCCTCTTTGATTATCTGGTCGAAAGCCGAGGCTGGAAGAATGGAGTGGCCAAGTCGGTCGCGACCACCAATCTGATCAACGCGCTGGCGCAAGCCCACGGCGTGGAATTGCATGAGACTCCCGTCGGTTTCAAGTACATCGGCGAGTTGATCATGCAAGACAAGATCGCAATCGGCGGTGAGGAGAGCGCCGGGCTATCGATCCGCCATCACGTTCCCGAGAAGGACGGTGTGCTGGCCGGTCTTCTCTGTTGCGAGGCGGTCGCTCGCCGAGGGAAGTCGCTGGGCGAGCAGCTGAAAACCATATGTAACCAAGTAGGTTCCTATTTTCCACAGCGGCAGAACTTCCGATTGACGCCTGAGGTGAAGGGCAAGTTTACTGAGAAGTTACGGCAGGATCCGCGGGAATTCTGCGGGCACCCGGTGAGCCAGGTCGTCCGCACCGATGGATTGAAGCTGGTGTTTAGCGATGGGTCGTGGGTCTGCTACCGGTTGTCGGGAACCGAACCGGTAGTCCGCGTGTATTCGGAAGCGCGCAGTGAGAAGGGCCTGGAGAAACTGAGCACGGCGGCCAAGGCCTGGATTTTCGAGTGAAGTCATTTTCAGGAAAGTTCTTTTAGTGAAGCCCTTATCCAGAATCAGACGGTTCCCGCGCCCGGAGGATGGTCTGCGGGCCATGGTCGATCGCGCACCGCAGGCGGAGGCGTTCGCGGCGTCATGGATTGAGCGTGTGCGCCCGTCGGCCATGCGCATCTACGCCTTGCGCCGCCGCATTGCGACCATCGCGGTCACGGTGCTGGCCGTATCGCTGTTCGTCCACGTGATGTTCGGGGCGAATGGAATGATCGTCTACAAGCAGAAACGTGCCGAGTACGAAGCCTTGCGGAAACAAAATGTCCAGGTGCAGCAGGAAAACGACCGCTATACCCAGCAGATCCAGGGGCTGAAGAGCGATCAGAAGGCCATCGAAAAAGAAGCGCGCGAGCAACTGGGCTACGCCAAGCCGGGAGAATATGTGTACGTCGCGCCTGCTCCTGCGAAACCCGCGCCGCCCGTGAATCACTCCGCGAAAAGATAACCCACACAGTTTTCTCACCGTGCAACTTCTGAGTATTGGTTTTGCGTCTGCGCTGACAACCTGAGGCTGAGCGTGTGGTATATTTCCGGTGCCTCATTTCACAATTGGACGGGGATTGGCTGGTTCCTGTGGGGACTGGATCTGCTTCTGCGTCCTGCGCGTCTGCGGTGTGGGGCCGCAATCTGAATTTCGAAAAGGAGAAAACCGGCCATGAGAAAAGTGCTACTGATCTGTCTTGCGGTATGTTTCGTGCTTGCCCTGTCGGCGCTAGCGTTCGATGACATGGGAAAGAGCGCAACCGTCAACGGGTGGGTTGTCGATGCCAAGTGCGGCGCCAAGGGCGCTAACGCTGCTGGCGAGGCCTGCACCAAGAAGTGCGTGGCCGCCGGCGAGAAGATGGTCATCGTCACCGATGGCGATTCGAAGGTCCTCGCCGTCGAGAACCAGGACGCCCTGAAGGGTCATGAGGGACATCACGTTGCAGTAACAGGTGCGATGGGGAAGGACTCCATCAAGGTGGAAAGCGTAAAGATGTTGTGATCTGGGACCGTTGATGAAATCAGAGGGCGGCTTGCGAGCCGCCCTTTCTTATTGGCCGTAGAGCCGTAACCTGTTACGTCTTCGTCGGCGCGATTCCAAACGATGGTGAGATAGACCTTGCAAGCTTGCTACGTTTCTACGATTTGCATTCCACGGCAAGTTTTCCTCACCGGAGTCCGGTCCTTTGGACCTTCTCTTTAACTCCAAATCCTATTTGGCGTGACGACTCAGTTGGTCGAGATGGTGAAATTGACCGTGATCTTGGCCTGTGTCTCGACAGTCTCCGTGCCCTGGTAGTGCGGCTTGAAGCGCCACTGTCGGACAGCCTCCTGCGCCGCGCCCGCGAGGATTGGCGGTCCGCTGACCACGTGGAGACCTTGAATGTCACCCTCCCGGCTGATCAGCGCTTGCAGGATTACGGAGCCCTGCACCTTCATCTGGCGCGCCAGTAGCGGATAACCTGGCCGCACCGTACGGCTGACGATCTCGGACGTATCCGCAGACATTTGCACGCGCTCGGCAGCGTTGCTGGTCAGGCTGGCCGCAGTCTCCGCCGGACCGCTGGCATTGGATGCGTCGGCAATTGACTGCGGCGGCGAGCCGGGCTGCAGGTCGACTCGCACCGAGTTGGTACCGGGACGAACGGTGCGATGGACGTCTCCGGCGACGACTTCCACTTCGAGCGGTGGAAGCACGGTCCGCTGCGTCGTTGCACTGACCGGAGGAGCGGAGGGTGTGGCCGGAGCGGTGTCTTTCGGCTGCGGCTTGGCAACTGCCGAGCCCCGGTGCTTCGACTCGGCTGCCGGCGGAACTGCCTTCGCGACCACCGGCTGCGCAGGAGTAGTCGCGGCGGGCGCGCTCTGGGCCGGCTGTGCTTCTGCTTCTTGGATCTCCTGGGTATCGGGGAACCAGAAATCACGATCCCGGTAGAGAACAAATCCCAAAGCGACGAGGAGCAGGGTGAGAGCAATTACCATCATGCGCCGCTGCTTGGGTTCCTCGGAGTCCTGTGAAGGTGGCGCGGGCAGAAACTGACGATCGCGTTTCGGAATCAAACTGTTAGGCTCGAACATGCGGAAACCTGGGGCCCGCTCCTGGTAGAGAACTCCGCGCCTAGTATGCCTCGAAAGCCCGCGAAAGGCCAGCAAAAGCGAAGATTCCCGGCACTCACTAGGCCCGTTGCGGGATATTCCTTGCTCGTCGTGATATCTTGGCCGTAACTTTTGCGGAGCCTTGCGAATCCCATGGTGGGGAACCTTTCGGTTGTGGGAGGAGTATGGAACCAGAGAACGAGAAGCCGGGCGCAGATGAATTGAAGGCTGGCGATCCGAAGATAGCCGACTCGAACACCGTTGATCCGAAGGCCGTTGAAGCGGGGACCGTCGAGCCGGCCATAGTTGATAAGGAAATCGCGGAGCCGAAGGTCGCCGCGTCAGAGGCGGTCGCGTCGAAGATCGTCGAGCCGAAGGTCGTCGTTCCTCCTCCGATCGCCCAACCGAAGATCGTTGACACTCGGATGAACGAGCGCAAGTTTGCGCAGGTATCGCGCCGCGAACTGCTGAAGGTTGTGCCAGTGCTGGCGCTGGGGGCCTTTGCCATTCCGAGCTTTCAGGACTCGCTGCTCAAGAAGGGGCTGGGATTCAGCGATTGGGCGTCGGCGCGGTTGTTCCGGCGCAGTCACCTCGCGACGACCTTCAGTGATTCCGAATTGACTCCATTCGAGAAGTTTCCCATCAACGGATATGACGTGGAAGATCCCGGAGTGATCTTCGAGAATTGGACTCTCACCGTGAGCGGCGCGGTGCAGAAGCCCGGCGACTACAAGCTGGCGCAGATTCAGGCGTTGCCCCGGTTCCGCCACAACACGCGCCACGTGTGCGTCGAGGGGTGGGATGTGATTGGGCGCTTCGGGGGCGCGCGGCTATCGGATTTTCTGAACATGGTCGGCGCCGACACGTCGGCGCGATTTCTTACCGTGACCTGCGCTGACGACTATTACGAATCGCTGGACATGGCGACGGCGCTGCATCCGCAGACTCTGCTTTGCTATGAGATGTACGATCAGCCGCTCACACGCAAGCACGGCGCGCCTTTGCGCTTGAATGTGCCGACCAAGGTTGGATACAAGCAGGCGAAGTATCTCACCGATCTGAAGGTCACCAATGTTCTGGAGAAAGTCGGGTACTGGGAAGACCAGGGATATTCATCGTTCTACGCGTTGTGAGGATTCGGAGGCTGCATGAGCGGTGCTGTTGTCGAAATTGTTCGGGCGAAGGGCGACGAGATTGAGACGGTGGCTCGCGCCGCGTATGAGCATCCGTTGCCGGTGCGGCTGTGTCACTGGGCAAATGCGATTTCGCTGTTCGTCATGGTGGGCAGCGGGCTGCAGATTTTTCGGGCGTTTCCCAGTTTTGGCGCCAAGATTCCGCAGAAGGATTTGCTCAACTGGCCGAAAGCGTTTGCCATCGGCGGATGGCTGGGTGGGGCGCTGCAATGGCATTTGACGTTCATGTGGATTTACATCGCGACCGGGCTGATTTATCTCGGGTACCAGCTTTTCAGCGGTCACTACCGGCAGGTTCTGTTTACGCACCGCGATCTTCCGGGCGTGTGGCCGATGGTGAAGCACTATTTCTTTTTCGGGCCGAAGCCTCCCGCGCGGGAAGCTTACAACCCGCTGCAGAAGCATGCTTACACGTCGGTGATCGGGCTAGGGGTGCTTTCGGTGCTGACTGGTCTCGCGGTGTGGAAGCCGGTGCAGTTCTCGTGGCTGGCGTGGCTGATGGGCGGGTTTCATTGGGCGCGGTTGTGGCACTTCCTGGTGATGTGGGCGATTTTAGGATTTGTGTTCGGACATCTGGTGATGGTCGTTCTGCACGGCTGGAGTAATTTTGTTTCCATCCTGACGGGTTGGAAGAAGGATCCAGAGTACTGAGAGACGGTTGAGAGACGGTACTGACGCGAGTGGGGCGCGATGGCCGAACCGAACGTGATTTTGAACAACCCGGCGCAGGAGGGCACGACGCGCGAGCAGGATTTGATCGCGCGCGTGCAGCGTGGGCAGAACGAACTGTTCTACGAACTGGTTCGGCCTTACGAGCGCCGGGTCTACGCCGCAGCGCTGGCGATTCTGCGCAACGAGACTGACGCGGAAGACGTCGCCCAGGAAGCGATGCTGAAGGCGTTTGCCAATATCCGGCAGTTTCGCGCGGAGGCCCGCTTCAGCACGTGGCTGATTCAGATTACGGTGAACGAAGCGCTGATGCGGCGGCGGAGGGAGCGAACTGTGGTGATGGAAGCCATCGACGACCGGCGTGACGAAGAGAGCGACTATGCGCCAAGAGATTTTGCCGATTGGCGCGAGATTCCCTCCGAATCGTTGGAGCGAAAAGAGGTCCGGCAGAGGCTGGCCGAAGCTCTGGCCACGCTCGACCGCAAATATCGGGAAGTTTTCGTGCTGCGCGATATGGAGCAACTGAATATTCAGGAGACAGCCGAGGCGCTGGGAATCTCCGTCGCTTCGGTGAAGACGCGGCTGTTGCGGGCGCGGCTAATGCTGCGCGATCTGCTGGCCGCGGGATGGGAGCAGGGCTGGTTCAGCCGGCTGCCGTTCGAGAAGGGAAGCAAGCCATGGTGAACAGGGAAGCCGTGAACTGCGAGCGCGTGTGGCACGAGATTTCGAATTATCTCGAAGGGGACGTTGAGCCAGCGCTGCGCTCGGCGATGGACGAGCATATCCACACGTGCAAGCGCTGCACGTCGGTGCTGGAAGGGACGCGGAATGTAATCCGGTTGTATGGCGACGAGCGCATGATGGAAGTGCCTGCGGGGTATGGCCGGCGGCTGGAAAAGAGGCTGGCGCAGAATGCGCGTGCGAGCAGTAGCCGGTGGTCTTCGTGGTCGGCATGGCTGGTTCCGGTGGCGGCTGTGGCGTTGATTGCGGGTGGATTGCGATTGGCGAACTCACTCACGGTCGCGCCTCCGCTGAAGAGCGAGCACGCCCAGCAGGCCCATGACATTCCGCTCGACATGCTGGTGGTGGTTTCAGCGGATGCCAAACTCTTTCACGCGCCGGGGTGCGACGTCATCCACAACAAAGACCGAGAACGGACGCTGACGGCAAAAGAGGCGATGCGCGAAGGATATGTCCCGTGCCTGCGCTGCCTGCGGAAGTATCTGAACGTAGCGGTCGCCGGGCACGCCGCGTTGGGGGCAGAGGCTCAGGCGGATATGGCGGATGGGGAACTTCGCGGCAAGGGTCACTAGGAGAACCGTTTTCGGGCGTGCAAACAGCAAGGCGCGGGCTTGGCAGCCCGCGCCTGATCGTCGGACGACGTCCTAGTTGTTCTTCATCTCGTCGTGTTTCATGTTGTCGTCCTTCTTCATGTTGTCGTCTTTCATGGTGTCTTTCTTCATGTCATCCTTCTTCATCTGGTCTTTCTTGGCGGCCTTCTTGGACTTCTTGTCTTTCTTCATCTGATCGTTCTTCATCGTGTCTTGTTGGGCGTCGCCGTTCTTCATGCTGTCCTGCTTCATCTGGTCCTGCGCGAAGGCGGACAGGGAAGCGGCCAGAATACACGTGAGCATCAGACTGCTGAAAATCCTTTTCATAGGTTCTCCTTGGATGAGGTTCGATTTGCCGGCAGGTTCTTACCTGCGGGCAGACATGGGATGGCTCAGGCACGGAAAAGTTACAACGAGGAATTCCACCGCTGCCTTGTCATCCTGAGGCTCGCTTTGTTCAGGATGACAAGGTCGTGGATGAGAAATCCATGTAAGTCGTTGAGTCTTCGTGTAAGTGATTGAAAAGTCGTAGAAGGCCCCATGCGGGCTTCAGGATGCATTGTTTTGGCGCGGACGATGCTTTCCTCGGCGACGGTCGCGATCGTGGCTGCCAGGGTCGTTTCCGGCTCAAGAAATGGCATTCTGGGCGATGGCGGGACGGCAAATCGCGGGCGAGTTCAACTCGTCTGCGAGTACGCACTAAATCGTACGTACGTGAAGGTAGTTTATCCGATCAGCCCTAGCAAGCGAGTTGGTCGCGGGTGATTTTCAGGCCAGGCAAGTTCCCGAGGACCGTCACGGCCACCGATTCGGTCTTAAAGAACTCATTGGCCAGAGTCGTCAGGTCTTCGGCGGTCACGCCTTCAATTTTCTCAATCAGTTCATCGAGATCGTAGAAGCGGTCGAAATACATTTCCTGGCGCGCCAGGTTCGACATGCGGGCGGTGCTCGATTCGAGCGAGAGCATCAGGCTGCCCTTGAGCTGGGCTTTGGAGCGCTTAAGTTCTTCTTCCGGCACGGGTTCGGTCTTCAGCTTGCGGAATTCGCCGATCACCGACTGCACGACTTTGGCGGCCGACGGCAGGGAAGTGCCGGCGTAAACGGCGAGGCATCCGGTGTCGCGGTAAGGATTCAGATCGCTGTAGATAGAGTAGGCCAAGCCCTGGCGCTCACGGATATTCTGGAACAGACGCGAGCTCATGCCTCCGCCGAGCAGTGTGTTGAGAATGTATCCGGCGTGACGTTTCTCGTGTGCGATGGGATGCGCGGGCACGCCGATGCACAGTTGCACCTGCTCCAGAGCTTTTTTGTTGCGCAGGATGATGCGCGAGACAGTCTTCGGTGCCGACGATTGGAAGCCGTTCTTCATCGGCTTCATGCGCTGGAAGTGCCCGGTGACGAGTTCGACGAAGCGGTCGTGATCGAGATTGCCGGCGGCGGAGACGATGATATTGCCGGGCGCGAAGCGGTGAGCGTAGGCGTCGACCACCGGCTGCCGCTCGAAGCGTTTCACGGTCTCTTTCGTGCCCAGAATCGGCTTGCCCAAGGGATGATCTTTGAAAAAGTTCTGCGTGAAAATTTCGTGGACGAGATAATCGGGATTGTCTTCGTCCATCTTGATCTCTTCCATGATGACGCCGCGTTCGCGGGCGATGTCGGCGGTATCGAAAACGGGATTGAGAACCAGATCGCTCAGAATGTCGAGCGCGGTGGGCACGTGTTCGTCGAGAACCTTGACGTTGAAGCAGATGCATTCCTTGGCGGTGAATGCGTCCAGATTGCCGCCAATGGAGTCGACCTGGCGCGCGATCTCTTCCGCCGTGCGATGGCTGGTCCCTTTGAAGACCATGTGCTCGATGAAATGGGAGATGCCGTTCCATTCGGCGTCTTCGTCGCGCGAACCGGTCTGGAGCCAGACGCCGATGGAGGCGGAGCGGATGTGCTGCATCTGCTCGGTGATGATGGTCAGCCCGTTGGGCAACTGTTGACGACGAATATTGCGGACTTCTTGGGCCATGGAAACTTCCTACTGATATAGATTAGCTTTTGAATCCCAGTAAATCTTCTGCGGAAGGGGCGTTACTATTCTGACATAGGGGCGGAGGGTATGCGAGAATAGTTTAGTGATTTAGAATCAGTGGGTTAAGCGGAATTCCACGGCCAGGGTTGCAGTCTCCGCCTTCGTTTAGAGACTCGTGGCACGTCAATAACTGGACACTTGGATAGGTTCATGACAGATCTCTCACAAGTCGCGCTCCTCGGGATGGACCGAGCCGAACTCAGTTCGCTGGTCGAGAGCATCGGCGAGCCGGGCTATCGCGCGCAGCAGTTTCTGGAGGCGGTGTACCGGCAGCGAGTGGAGTCGATGGACCAGATCTCGACTCTGCCGCAGCAGCTTCGCGTGAGCCTGGCGGAGAAGGGAATCGGGATCGGCATGCCGCGCATCGAGCAGCGATTCGTGTCGCAGGACGGCACGGTGCGATATCTGATTACGTTTGCGGACGGGCAGAGCGTCGAGACGGTGTGGATGCCGGAGGGCGATGGCGGGGAAGTCGGCGATGGGGTCGAAGCTGGCGATACCGGGGATGGGAGCGCGGCGCGCGGGTGGGGGCGCGCGACGATTTGTATATCGAGTCAAGTGGGATGCGCGGTGGATTGCCAATTCTGTCTGACCGCGCTGCTCGGCGTGAAGCGCAATTTGAGCGCGGGAGAGATTGTGGGGCAGGTGTGCGCTGTGCTGAAGGATCAGAAGGTTTCGCCGCAGCACGACCGTGTCAATCTAGTGTTCATGGGCATGGGCGAGCCCTTTCTGAACTACGACAACTTCATCAAGGCGGTGCGGTTGCTGGTGCAGGAAGTGGGCTTGGCGGAATCGCGGATGACGGTTTCGACGGCGGGCATCGTGCCCCGCATTTCGGAATTCGGGCAGGAGGCGATCCGGCCCAGGCTGGCGATTTCGCTGAACGCCTCGAATGACGACCTGCGAACCAAGCTGATGCCGCTGAACAAGAAATGGAATCTGGAAAGGTTGATGGCGGCGGCGCGAGATTTTCCGCTGCGAAATCGGGAGCGAGTGACGTTTGAGTATGTGCTGCTGCACAACGTCAACGACTTGCGCGAAAACGCCGAGGAAGTGGTGGACCTGCTGCGAGGAGTGCGGGCTCGAGTGAATCTGATCGCGCTGAATCCGGGTCCGGGAATCGACTTTGAAACTCCCGCGGATGAGAGCGTGGCGGCATTTCAGAAGATTCTGAGGGATGCCGGGATCCTGACGTTTGTGCGGCGTCCGCGGGGGCGGGATATTTACGCGGCGTGCGGGCAACTCAAGCGTACGGTCGAGATTGCCACAGCACCGGCACGGTAGATTCCTTTGGTTCCTTGGCTTTTGCTGGAGCGTTTGCGGTGGCCGGCAAGTCTACGCGAAGGAGCAAGGCGCCATCCTCGCGTCCCTCACGGGAAATGTGGCCGTGGTGTTCCTGCAGGATGCCTTGACATGCGGTCAGGCCGAGGCCGTCCTCGGGATCGACCGAAGTAGCGCGGTTTACTGCTGCCGACGAAGCCATCGGCTCCGTGGCGATCTGAAGAACGGAGATGCCTTCTTGTTTCGCAGTGCTGACGGTCAGAACCTTTCCGCCGCGCTCGGTCATGACGTGCAGGCAGCTCGCGACCAGCTGCAGACAAACCTGAAGCAACTGATTGGAATCCCCCAAAACCTTGGGCAGTTCGGTATCGAACTGGGTGCGCACGTCGATCTTGAGAGTCTCCCACTGGGGCTGCGTGAGCTTGACGGCGGTGCGCGCCAACGTATTGAGATCGATAGGAGTCTTGGGCGCCGGCGCCTGCCGGGCAAAACTGATGAGACTCGCGACCAGCGACTTGGTGCGGCGAACGTACTGGCCGATCTTCGCGGCCAAGGGTTCCTGCTCGGGCGTGAGCCGAGTGCTCAGGAGCAGGTCAGAGTAGCCCAACATGGCGGTGATGGGGTTGTTGAGTTCGTGGGCTGCTCCGCCGACTAATTGTCCGATGGAAGCCAGTTTCTCCGACTGCAGGATCTGCGCCTGGAGACGGTTCAGATTGTCCACCGACTCGCGCGATTGGCGCAGCAAGTGAATCAGTTCGCGATCGAGCAGATGCTGGCGCACGAAAACCATCAAGCCCATGAAGAAGGCGGCGACGAGAGTCAATGCCAGGCGAAAAATGCGGATGCGAGGAGGGATCGCGGAATCCGAGATGGCCCAGGCGGCGAACACGGGCAACGAGAACACCGCGATCATACTGCACCGGGCAACCCACACACCGTAGACAGTGGAGACTTCTCGAGCATCGGCTTGCGGCGCTTCAGCCCTGGTGCGCAGGCCAATCCAGGTAATCCAAGCCATTGCCATCGCCAGGGGAATGTCGTAAAAGCTGCCGCTGTAATACGCCTTCCGCGCGATTGCCCAGTTGGCCATGGCGGAACAGGCGGCGTAACTGAAGCTCATTCCGAACAGACTGGCGTAGAGTTTTTTCCACTGACCCTTGCTGCCGATCCAGCACGCAGCCAAACCGACCAGGAAGGCGAGCTTCTCGGCGGAATAAGCAGCGTTGAGGTTGCGGTTATAAGCAGCCACATCAGGCATGACGTACTGCCAGGGGATGACGATCAAGACGTAAAGATAGAACCACCACACCAGCAAAAGAGCGAAATCAAGCCGTCCCACGCGCGCGCCATATTCGTCGCGCGGGACATGGGGACGCAAGGCCAAGGCGGCCATCAGCGGGACGATGTTCAGGAAGAGAACGATGTCACCGGCGAAGAGGTCGGGTACGTCGCGGCGCAGCAGAACTTCATAGTAGAACCATAACAGCTGATAAGAGAACCAGAAGGCAATCCCAAGGATAATGAGGGACCAGAACAGCCGCATGCGGCCCTGAGCACGCAATGCAAGCGGGATGAACGAGGCAGCGCCCGACAGCAACAACAGACTCTCGATGACGTCGGTGAGAACGGTCAGCCGGAAAGATTGAGGCAGCAAGAGTGCCGCCACAATGAAGGCGGCCAAGCCGCCCATTACCGTTGCCAACCAGAGTTTGGAACCCTTGATCAAGACACAGCCTCGGCAGCCATTCTAAATGGGGATCGTCGAGCGAACATGTGACTGTAGTAACCTAGGACTCAGTTCAAGACAGATCGCCGGGTGCGTGCTGGCGGAGTACACACCTGCCCTTGCTTGCCATAAGCTTTTCATATTCAATGATATGCAATAAGAGCCGCCACCGTCGTGGAGATTGAATCGAGTGCGTTCGAACGCTGACTGGTATCGACGTTCGTGGAGACTCAGAATCCCGCCCGATGCGAGCGAGACCCGGCGGATTGAGCGATGGCTGGCGACCGCGCGCGTGATTCTGGCCATCTCTGCGTTGGTGGCGATCCGCATGGATCCGACGGAACTGGGGCATTCGTGGGCAGCCTACGGCCTGTTCACGTTCTACCTGGCTAATGGCATTCTCATCCTGATGCTGCTGCGGCGGCGGCAGCGGTCCACCGCGGCTTTTCGTTTGATGGTGCATGCGGGAGACATCGTTTGGCCGGCCCTGATTTCGATATTCTCTGAAGGGCCAAGAACCCCTTTCTTCCTCTTCTTTGTTTTTGTTCTAGCCGCGGCCGCCTACCGCTGGGGAGTATGGGAGACGCTGGGAACCGCCACCGCCGAAGTTCTATTGCTGTGGGTGGAGAGCTTTTTCCTGCTTCATATTTCGTTGCGACCGGGCGGTGAGCTCCCTTGGCGTGTGTTGACTGGCCTACGCGTGAACGTGGGCGAATTTGAACCCAAGCGCCTCTTCATGCTCTCGGTGTACCTGATCGTAATGGGGCTGTTGCTGGGCTATTTGGCTGAGCAACAAAAGCACCTGCGAGCGGAGAAGGCGCTGGTGACCGGCATTCTGTCGAGAGTGCGAGTGGAGGCCGGCTTGACAGGGACCGTTCAGCAAATCTTCAACGAAATCCTGTCGATGTATGGGGCGTCCCGTTTAATCGTGGCATCTCAGGAAGCGCACAGCCATCGGGTATTCGTGGGAGAGCTGGACACTTCGAAGGGTGGCGCCGCTTCCGAGTTTCGTTGGTTGGAATCCGGACAGCGGGACGCGAAAACATATCTCGACAATTTTCCAGGAGACGTTTGTTATGCGTCGATCGAAGGTGGTCGTTGGTCGACTCTGGCGGTGGATCACCACGGCAGCCAAGTGCCGGTGGCGAACCTCGTGCCGATTTCACAGCTGCGGGAAATGCAGGATTTCGGCTCGCTGATTACCGTTGCGTTTCTGTTTGGTGGCGAATGGAGAGGCCGGGTCTTTCTCTTCAACCCCGCATGGCGGGGAGAGAAGCTCGAGGAACTCCGCTTTCTGCTGAGCATGGTTCGCCAGGTGGGTCCAGCGGTATACAACGTCTACCTGTTGCACCGGCTGCGGCGGCGGGCAGGAGCTGCCGAGCGAGCGCGCTTTGCCCGGGAATTGCACGATGGCGCGGTGCAGTCGCTGATTGCGGTGGAAATGCAGGTGGACGTGTTGCGACGTCAGGCCGAGGCCGAGAAGCCCATCGGCGGAGAACTGGGAAGGATCCAGGGGCTGCTGCGCGAGGAAGTGCTGAAGTTGCGGGAACTGATGCAGCAGATGAAAGCGATCGACGTGGATGCGGAACGGCTGCTCGGAGTTCTGAATGACACGGTCGAACGTTTTCAGCGGGAAACCGGCATCAGCGCGCGATTCGTTACTGACCTCGAAGATCTGGACATGCCCCAACGCGTATGCCGTGAACTCCTGCGCATTGTGCAGGAAGGACTGGTCAACGTGAGAAAGCACAGCGGAGCCCGGCATGCGTTGGTGCGTTTGGGCGCCAGCCAGAACCGATGGAATCTTACGCTCGAGGATGACGGCAAAGGATTCCCCTTCGCAGGCCGCTACAATCAGGATCAGATGGAGGAGGCGGGCAGAGGACCGATGATAATAAAGGAACGAGTGCGTTTAATTGCGGGTCAACTCACGGTAGAATCAAATCCCGGACAGGGAGTGCGCCTGGAAATCACGGTGCCTCGGAGTGGGGAAGTGCCTCATGAATTTTAGAAAACCGCAGCCGGTTCGCCTGGTAATTGCCGATGACCACCCGATCTTTCGCGACGGTCTGCGGCGGTTGCTGGAGGCCGAGGCCGACCTGAAGGTTCTGGGAGAAGCATCGGATGGCGCCGAGGCGGTGAAGTTGGCGCGGCAGCTGAAGCCCGACATTCTCTTGCTCGACCTGGCGATGCCCAGGCATCCGGGGCTGGAAGCGTTGCGGGATCTGAGTCAGCCGGCCAATGCAACTCCGGTGCGGGTGATTCTGCTGACGGCGGCGGCCGAGAAAAGTCAGATCGTCGAGGCTCTGCAGCTTGGCGCCCGCGGAGTGGTGCTCAAGGATTCCGCAACGCAACTGCTGCTGAAGGCCATTCATACGGTCATGGCGGGCGAATACTGGGTGGGACGGGAGAGCGTCTCGAACCTGGTGCAATATTTGCGCACGCTGATGCAGTCTTCGCATGACGAGGCGCGGCAGAAAAAATTTGGCCTGACGCCACGCGAGATCGAGATTGTTTCCGCGGTGGTGGCGGGGTACTCCAACAAAGAAATCGCCGAGTATTTCAAGATCAGCGAAGATACGGTCAAGCACCACCTCAGCAACATCTTTGACAAGCTGGGGGTATCGACCCGCCTGGAGCTTGCCCTGTTTGCCGTCAATCAGGCACTGCCGCTCAAGAGCATTGCCTGAGCGGCAGGACACTTCTTGGGGCTAACAACTGCCGCGGCTCCGCAGCTGGAGCTTGCGAGTTCCGGTCTACTCCTCGCCCTCGATTCGCTTCCTGCATATCACTCTGAGTGCGGCGCCGCGCCGTGCAGTGTTTTGCCCGCCACTCCATTTTCTGCCGAAGACTTCCTTCAATAGCGCGGTGGTTTGGGCGGCAGCGGAGTTCCTGCGGATTTTCTTTCTTGCTCTTCCAACTCATAGAGAACCCGGATCCACACAGCAAAGTCCACTTCTCGCAGAGGACGCGAGAAAAGGGGCACCCGGATGGTTCCTCACCCGGCTGAGCGGGTCACGGAAATGTACAAATTTGTGACATGGCGGCGACAACGTCGGACAGGTGAGGGACCTAGCATGTGGAATCACAGGTTGGCGAGAGTGTGTCCCAGTCTGCTCCGCTCAGCGGTCTCTGGACACTCCCCTCCTCCTGATTGAGCATCACAAAGGAGAATCCACATGCAGCGTCGCATGATCACCCTCGCACTTGCCTTGGGACTCGCTCTGATGTTTGTTTCGAGCGCAGCCATGGCGCAATATCAACTCGCCAATCTATCTTCGAATCAGATCAAACAGGCACACCACGACGATCCGCTACTGGTGAATGCGTGGGGTCTGGTGCATGCTCCGGGCTCACCCTGGTGGGTGAGTGACAACAATTCAGGATGGTCGACTTTGTACGATGGCCAGGGCAATCTGAATTCGGGACTGAAAGTGTTGATCCCGACGGCGGGAAACGGTCCGGCTTCGCCGACGGGGCTCAACGGCCCGGGTTCGCCGACGGGGATTGTGTTCAACGGATCGCCGGATTTCCAGCTGGGGGGATGGCCGACGTTCTTCCTGTTTGCCACTCTGGACGGAACCATCAGCGGCTGGGCGCCGAAGACGAACTTCAACCAAGCAGTTTTGGCAGTGGACAACTCGTCGATGAAGTCGGTGTTCACGGGCCTGGCGATCACAACTAAGGCTTCGGGGAATTTCTTGTACGCCGCCGATGTGGCGAACGGCGTAGTGGACATCTATGACGGGAGTTTCAACTTTGTGAAGTCGTTCACCGACTCGACACTGCCCACAGGCTTTGCGCCGTTCGACGTGGCGGACATCGGTGGACTGGTATATGTGACGTTTGCCAGCGTTAGCGGAGCAAGCGGCGGCTTCGTTGAGGTATTCCATGAGGACGGCACGCCGGCGAGGAAGACGCCATTGATCCAGGGACTGCCACTGAACCAGCCGTGGGGAATCGCGATCGCGCCCAAGAATTTTGGACCGCTGAGCAACACCCTGCTGATCTCGAACAACACCAGCCATGGGACGATCAACGCTTTCAACGTCGTGAGCGGACAATTCGTTGGGACGGTGAAGGATGCGACCGGAAAAGCGATCTCGATCGAGCAACTATGGGGAATCGGGTTCGGTGATGGGTTGGGCAAGAACGGAACCACGGGCCAGTTGTTCTTTACCGCGGGTCCTGGCGGCAATCAGGCAGGGATGTTCGGGGTGATCACGCTCAAGCCGTGAGTGTGAAGCGGCACAACCAGCCAAACCAGGGCCGCCTGCAAGGGCGGCCTTCGCTTTTGCTGGAGAAGGGTCTTCAAGCCACCTTCGGCGGCTACGGTAGTGTCCCAAGTTTAGGACACTACCGCGGCTACCGAGTTGTGCTCGATGTGTTAAATTTGAAGGACTGTGGGCGCGTAGCTCAGTTGGTAGAGCAATGCCCTTTTAAGGCATGGGTCGCAGGTTCGAGTCCTGCCGCGCTCACCAAGATTTCAAGGTACTTAATGAATTTCGGCAGGGCCGATTTCGGGCACCCCCGGACACCCAGAACAAGTAAAGGCCCGGTTCTTACGCAGTTGCGGTGGCGCTTCTCTCCTTTAGTTGTTCCTGAAATCTCGTCGGAAGCATCATCTGGACGACCTTCTTGTGGGCTTCCAACTGATCGGCTGAAACCGCCTGTGCGTAAAGGTCCAGAGTGATCTTTGGGGTTGTGTGACGAATCGTTCGCATCAGCGATCCAGAGGAGCGCACGCATGAGGAGCCCGAACCGCTGCCGCGTGGGGTCATGCATGACGGTTAGTGCGGAAAACTGATTTTCCGACATCGTATATCGACATCGGTCCGGTCTGCGCTATCGGGCTTAACCCACTAGTGCCGTGACCGTGTGATTATGTAGTCAAACGTCTTTCGTGCCCTTTTGAAGAGTGCGTAGTGACCGTTTTTAAGCGGCACTCTTCCTCTGGGCTCCTTGCTCGGAAGCGGGTGTCGTCAGGCTGTCGCACTGCTCGGCATGCAGTTTCGCAGCCTCGGCGTCGTGATCGATTGCGTGTTGATTGTGTCCGTGAGCCAGGTATAGGTGATGCGCAGCCTTTTCGTGCTCCTCGGCCTCGTCGTCTTTCTCTGCCTCTTTGAAGTGATAAGCCGCGCGCTCATGATGACGAGCCGCGTGATGGTAATGCTCCCAAGTCTTTGACATGCAGTTTCTCCTTTGTTCAATTCTGATGAGCTTCTGGACTCAACTAGCCTTGCTGAGCTGACGCCTCGGATGCGCCGCAGCAATACGGCACGCCGGAAACCCAACCGCAATTGTTTCGCTCCGATGCCACACTCGTCTGATCAAAAGTGAACACAGTTCCCACTCGCATTAAACTTCATCTCCCGTTGAGAAGTCGCGGGAGAGGGCGCGATTTCGACCAGTTTCTTGAGTGACTTCGTTCCATGATGGAAATTGCAGGACCCCAGCGCTGCGGCTCCACGAGTTTTGGAGGCGTTCACAGCGTGCTCTCAGGGGAAGGATCGCCGGATGCAGACCTGGTTCACAACGTACAGCACACTGGCGTCGCCATTGACTGTTAGACCAGTAAACGGCCTCGCAGACGCCATAGTGACGATCATTCTTCTCGGATCGAACGCACTCTCCCAATCGGACGCCGTGGGGCCCGGAATATCCGCCGTCGACCTGGCACGGGAGGTGGTCACCAACGAATTGAAAGTCCAAGGCGAGGAGCACGGCCGCTGGATGTACCGACTCGAAAAGGAGGAGTCCGGGAGGAAACAGACCCAGGAAATCGTCGAGATGAACAATGGGTCTCTCAGTCAACTTCTCTCCACGGATGGCCACCCACTTGACGCCAAACAGCAGCGGAAAAAGAACCAGCGCATTCAGAGGCTCGTCAGCCATCCCGACGAGCAGCGGTAATTACAGCGGGCGAGCAACAAGAAAGCAGAGCAAGGGACGCGCTTGTTCAAGATTCTGCCTGAGCCAGTCTCACCAGCCAAGTGCTTGCGGTCGGGCGTGGGAACGATGTCAGGAAGATGCAGCAAACTCTAAGGACAAAGGGCACTACCGCGGGGACGTCGATGGCGTCCTCGGTTTGCGCACACGTGCGAGCATTCGTGGATTTCAAAAGCCTGAGAATCTGCCAGTCACAGGGCAACTGGACACCCAGACGGCCGGCAAACTCGGAGTCGCACCAGAGGGTCGCAGTGAGACTGGCTACGGGACTGCGCAAGGTAAACCTTCGGCAGGCATAAAGTGGACCAAAGGCTCGGGGCGAGCAAGCAAGACACTATGGAAGGCTGTCCAGAAAGTTGCCGCTCCTGAAAGCGGTCGAGCAAACCGCGAGAAGACACTTCGAGCTGAGAGCGACAGCCGTCCTCGGTGCCGCCCGGAAGGACGGCGAACAGTTGCTGCGGGACCTGCGAACTTCTCTGAATGGCCTGACCCAAGCGGATGCCGAAGAACGCGCCCGCAGTACCGGTCCGAATGAGATCGCGCAAGAACGGAAGCAAGGGTGGATCGTTCTCGTTCTGAAAATCATCCGCAATCCGCTCGTGATTCTGCTTTCGTGCTTATCGGCCATTTCTTTCTTTACAGGCGACGTGCGTGCCGGCTCGGTGATGGTCGGCATGTGGCACTGAGTGTGGGACTTCGTTTCTGGCAGGAAGCGCGGGCAGACTCCGCCGCGGAGAAGCTCAAGGCCATGATTCACGTGACCGCCACGGTTGTTCGCGACGGCGCGGCCAAAGAGATCCCACTGCGGGATCTGGTTCCGGGCGACATTATCAAGCTGGCTGCGGGCGACATGATTCCGGGCGACGTGCGGTTGCTGTCCTCGAAAGACGTCTTCGTGACCCAAGGCAGTCTCACCGGCGAATCGCTGCCAGTCGAGAAATTCCACGATCCAGAAACAAAAGGGGGAGTCTTCCCCGACTGAACTGAAGAACACATGTTTCATGGGAACGAGCGTCGAGAGTGGTACGGCGACGGCGGTCGTAATCGTGACGGGGGCACAGACCTACTTGGGAAGTATGGCGCACTCGATCACCGGGGAACGAGCGCTGACGAGCTTCGACCATGGTCTCAACCGCTTCACTTGGCTCATGATGAAGTTCGTGTCGTGATGGTGCCCTTAGTTTTCTTCATCAACGGCTTCACCAAGCACGATTGGAAAGGAGCCTTCTTCTTCGCACTGGCGGTGGCGGTAGGACTCACTCCGGAAATGTTGCCGATGATCGTCTCGGTGTGTCTGTCCAATGGAGCGCTTGCCATGAGCCGCAAGAAGGTGATCGTCAAGCGGCTGAACTCAATCCAGAATTTCGGCGGGACGGATGTGCTCTGCACCGACAAGACCGGTACGCTCACGGAGGACCGCGTGGTCCTGATGCGCCACTGCAACGTTGCGGGGCGTGAAACGGAAGATGTGCTCCTGCAGGGATATCTGATCAGCTACTTCCAGACCGGTCTCGAGAACCTGCTCGATCGGGCGATTCTGGATAGTGCCGACTTCCACGGGAAGGCGATGGTCGAAAAGCATAAGAAGCTGGATGAACTGCCCTTCGACTTCACTCGACGCATGATGTGGGTCATGGTGGCGGACCCGGAGGGTAAGGCGATCCTGCTGACCAAGGGGGCTCCGGAGGATGTCTTTCACCGCTGCTCGCAGTTTGAACTCGATGGCCAGTTGTCCCCGATGGAACCAGATCGGATGGTGGGGCTGAAAGCGGAATACGACAGCCTCAGCAACGACGGCTTCCGCGTGCTGGCAGTGGCAACCAAGGATCTCTCTGGGAAACAGGTTTGCGAAAAAGAAGACGAGTGCGAACTGGTGCTCCGAGGATACGTCGCGTTTTTGGACCCGCCGAAAGATACTGCCGCCCGCGCCATCACGGCCCTGGCGAAGCATGGCGTGGCGGTAAAAATCCTTACCGGAGATAACCACCTCATCAGCCGCAAGGTGTGCAAGGACGTTGGCCTCGTGGCCGACCCCATGATGCTGGGCGGAGACGTCGAGAAAATGTCTGACACCGAACTGGCCGAGGCCGCGGAGAAGGCGACGTTGTTCGCACGGCTCTCTCCCGCCGACAAAGAGCGGGGTATTCGCGTGCTCCGTGACCAGGGGCACGTGGTTGGATTCAGGGGCGACGGAATCAACGACGCTCCCGCTTTGCGAGCGGCGGACGTCGGTATCTCGGTCGACACAGCGACTGATATCGCCAAGGAGTCGGCTGACCTGATCTTGCTGGAGAAGGACCTGATGATGCTGGAAGGAGGCGTCATTGAAGGCCGGAAGGTCTTCGCGAACATCGTCAAATACATTCGGATGGGAGCGAGTTCCAACTTCGGAAACATGTTCAGCGTGCTGGGAGCTAGTGCCTTCCTTCGCTTCCTTCCGATGGCCCCGATTCAGGTGTTGACTAGCAACCTTCTGTATGACTTCTCGCAGGTGCCGATTCCGGCAGACGCCGTGGACGAGGAGCAAGTGTTGCGGCCGCGGCCCTGGAACCTCGGTGAAATCAAGCGATTCATTCTGTTCATCGGCCCCATCAGTTCGATTTTTGACTATACGACTTTCTTTGTCATGCTCTGGATCTTCAACTGCCGGGATCCATCCCACACGTCACTCTTTCAAACCGGCTGGTTCGTCGAGTCGCTGATGACGCAGACTCTCATCATCCACGTCATTCGCACCAACAAGATTCCCTTTCTGCAGAGCCGTGCGAGTTGGGCGCTGACGGCTACCACGGCAGCCATCATGGCCGTTGGGGTGTGGCTGCCATATTCCCCTTTGGGCTCCGCTCTGGGTTTCACCCATCTGCCGAGGATGTACTGGCCAATCCTCATGCTGACGCTGTTCACCTACATGGGCCTTACGCAGATCGTGAAGATGTGGTTGCTGCGAAGCGCATTGCGGGTTGATCCGCCTGCGATCATTACCTGACCATCGTTGAGCAAAGTGGCCGTTGCGCTGCTGTCTTTGAGCTAACGAGTTTCTCCTAGCGAAGCAGAATCGGAAGCCGTCGAAGTTTCGACCTCTTAGCGGGGTTTTTCGAGAACACAGTTGAAGCCTGAACGGCCAACCTCAGTTCGGGGTGCTGCAAAGTTTCGATTCGACCATTGCGCTGATCTCGCCGACGCTGCGCATCTTCTCCATTTCTTCTGGAGATAATTGGAGGTTGAATCTCTCTTCCAGTGCCAGGACCAGATTAAGGTGCTGCATCGAGTCCCAGGCTTCGATGGTGTCCGGAGAAGAATCTGCTCGAACTCTTTCCGAAGGGACGGCAAATATATCGGATACGAGCTGGCTCACCTGTTCGAAAATCGTGCGCGTCAAGCGTGTCCTCCATCAAAATCAGCGTACAACTTCACGGCGAAGATCCCGAATCGTATCCTCGGACGGTATCTGTCGACATCCCAGATGCTCGATGCGCCTATCCGATCTGGGCAAAGGATATGACCGACCCAAAGGAACAGCGTTCGATGCGATACTCTCGCAAATTCAGGGTTTTGAGAACTGCAACGGACTCGCCGTGCCAGTCTTTCAAGTTCAATTCGTCGAACGCGATCACAGCGCCCTTGGGCATGCGCGGCAGGAAATGCTTCAGCGCGGCGACGGTCGGTGCATAGATGTCGAAATCTAAATACAAAAGGCTAACGATAAGTTGAGGGTTTTCTTTCAAGTACTGAGGGATCGTCTTCGTGGCGTCGCCCCGAACGAGCTCCACCTTCGGAACGTGACCGATGAAACGGTTCAGATCATAGAGATCAACGCAATGTCGCAGATGATCATAGGAATCGACAGCCAGCCCACCGGGATGTGCGTGAGTCGCTTCGCTTGACAGGTCGTGCTTGGAAAGTTGTGGGAACCCGCTAAACGTGTCAAAGCCCACGATCCGCCGCTGATGGTTGGTCGGCTCGAAAATCGCGCTGAACTGCGCCCATGCCATCAATCCCCCGCCGCGCAGCACGCCGCACTCGATGACGGAGCCCTGAATCTCGAGCACACGCTTAAAGATCTCACATCGAACGAGGAAAGTCGTGAGGTCTTGTCTCGGCGCGTAGAGAGCGAAGTTTCGCAATTTGTCGAGATTCGAAAATGGACTGTCCGCAATGCATCGCTCCATCCGGACGGCGTAGCTTTGCTCTTTTTCAGAGCGACTCGTGCTTGGGGAACGCTTGGAAGGCTTTTTGGGAGGCATCTTGAAAGTTCTCTCGGCTTACATCTTTCGGCTCGGCTCGACTCTACTTTACTCGACTCTTTCGAGCAGTCGTTCTTGCAACAAGCGCTCGATAATTGGTACGCAGGTCTCTGCCGACACACCAATGCGATCCGCCAGCGAAATCAGGTCTCGCTCTCCGTCGGCGTAGGCAAGGATGTTCTTCATGGTCCGCCCTTCGAGGCCGCTATCACGCTTGCTCAAAGTAGGATACAACCCTCTTCGGGCTAGCTGGGGCTCACCCAAACACACGGTCCGGTAGGTCGCATTCGCCTCGATCAAGGAAATGCATTTCTGGAGCGCACCGAAAGCTCCCGCGAGGCCCTGCGGTGAAATCAAGCTGAGATTGTCGAGCGAAGTGTGATACTCGGGATACGTTCCATATTTCGAGCGCATCAGTGAAACCACGGGCAAATCAACGCCGGGACTGCAATATTGCCGCTCATCGCTGCCGCGTTCCAGAAAATCGTAGGTAACACACCCGGGATAGTAATGTTTGATCACATGCCGGGTGACCGAATCGGCCAGCGTATTTCCCCTGCGCGACTCGAGGAAAGAATAGCTTCGATCATCTCCAACGCAGGTCACAACGTATCCGGCGACCGTATTGCGCTTCATCACATCAAGGTGCTCGCTCAAGTACGCAATCGAACCGATGGTTTCCGGCACAAAGATGACTCGCCAGGTATATCGCAGGTGCCGCAAAGACTGCAGCCAGCGCACCAGAGCCGCAGTGACGACGGGACCGGAAAGTTCGTTGTTCGCCATCGAGGGATGGCAAATGTAAGTGGAAAGAAGGACTTCCCGCTCTTCCTCTCCGGCCAAGATGAGTTCGCCATAGCTCAACGATCCGGGCGCCAGGGTACTATCGATCAGGACGCGATATTTTCCAGGACGCAGCGTGTCTCGCAAGCGCTGGCTCAGACAAAAGCCCCAGCGCCGCTCGTAGTACGAAGTAACATAAGGGATGGCGTCTGGCATGGACGGGAGGGAGTGCAGGTGGGGTTGTAATTCCTCCAAAGTCATTTCCGCGGAGACGGGTTCGGAGTAGCCGACCAGGTGAAGATTGTTCTCGCGGAAATCGACGATGCGTGTTCCATCCTCGTCCGCAATAGAAGCGTCGTGAATGTTCCACTCGTCCGGAACGGTCCAGTCCAAGACCTTTGTTCCCGACGGCACCTCGAAGACCTTCATCGCTGGAAGTAGCTCCTGCAGATAGCGCAGCGTCTCGCGAACGCCTGCACCGGTAATGCTCCGGCAAATTGGGAACAGATCGCAGGCCCAACCGTACATTTGTTCGCCAATATTCGTGGCGTTCTCAACAAGCCCCGCATGTGCCATTCGTGGATGCATTCTCCTTAATCCTCAGCGCCTTCCGCGATCAGACAGCCAGGGTCCTCGTCCAACATTTTCCACGCCGTGTCGAACAGGTCATTCGCAGCGACGGCCATAATGCGCGATCTACCCACCTCGACGCTGCGCAGCTTTTCATCAGCAGCAAGACGCTTCTGCAAACGCCGAAAATCCCCTTCGGACTTCCTGGTCAAATCCCGCACGTTGTACACGACCGAACTTTCGCACATCCGACCATCGGTCAAAACGACCGTCCCCGAGAATACTTTCCTGTAGCGGTAATCAACGCCATGGGCTGTCTCAACATAATGCACAAATGTGCCGCCGCGGCTCATAGAACAACCCAAGTTAACGATGTGCGCGTTCATGCGATGCAGAGCGGCGAAAACGGATGCCACTCCAAAGCATTCCCGGACGGGGCTCGCCATTAATTCGTCTGCAGCAGGACCTCGGCAAGCAAAGCTGAAGATCGGGTCGAGAGTCCGGCAAACTCCGGGCAGCGTCCGGAAACGTTCGCTCACCATTCCCACGGTGCTCGGGGTGTTGAGAACGTCAAATGGTTCACCCTTTGTGAAGCTGTAGCTAAACGTGGGGATCACTAGTGTTCCAGCGGCGCCGATTGCGGCTTCGATGGCTCCGATCAAAAGATCAAGGCGCCGATCGGCTGGCATAGGTGGGAACTGGGCTGCGACGATCGCGTCGGGATGGACCAGTACGGTGCTTCCCTGCCTCACGCCGATCGAGTGCAGTGCCTCGGTGACATCGTTTGGTACGATCGCGATTCGAGTCACGCTCCCGTTCCCGACTGCCCTAGTCGCACGCCCCCGCGGCAATTGTCCTCCGACAGAGCCCGGCTCACTTCCTGCTAGTTCAAATCGTTGTGCCCGTCTATCATAACGTATTCGCCTTTTGACACTGACTCACGAAAGCTGACGACCTGTTTTGGTTGGTGTGCTGCAGACCATCCCTTCATGAAGATTCTGTTGGTGCATCCAGACGATTTCATCGAGGCCGGACCGTGGAACGAAACGGCATGGAATCTGATCGTTGATCTGGGTTGGGCCGGCCGCCATTCATACGCGCAGCAGGAGCACCGATTCGGATGCCGCGTACTCAGCATTCATGACCTGTTGGATCACGGGCAGCATCGAAACCAGCTACGAGGGCTTCTGAGCGTGGGCTTGAATCAACTGGTCGACTCGGAGTCGATCGATTGGTGGGAGGCCTTTTCCTCTTCCGTAGACCAGGAACTCGGGCAACTCATGTTGTTGACCGTTCTGGCCGAACAACTTCCTGAGCATGCTGAGATTCTTGCGACGCGTCCACACGTGGCCACGCGAGCGTTGTCGATTCTCCTGAAACGAGAGATTAGGTCTTTCTGCCCGGATCTGCACACCGGGCTTGGAGCTAGAGCCACCCGCTTCATGAAGCGAGTTCTTCGGCTGCGCCCTGCGCAAGTAGTCGAAATTGCTTTCGACAAGTGGGATATCGACTATCGGCTCCGTCGGCTTTTCAGCTATCGGCCATCCATGTCGAACAAACCAGCGGTGCTGCTTCCATCCGCCTACGTCAATGTCTCTCGGGCGCAGTTGGCATACGCGCAGATGTTGCCGCACCGCCGATTCCTGCTGGTCGTCACTCGGCCCAGTGGCCGGCGTTTGAAACTTCCGGCCAACGTAGAACTTCGATCGCTCGCTGCCTACGCCCCGCGCCTGTCGGCTTCAACCGAAAGGGAACGCCTGGGGCTACTTGAAACGTGGCAGAAGTTGCAGAACGATCGGTTCGCACCGAACCGCGTGCTTGGGCTGGCAATGAAACTGCATACATTCGACCCCTTTGCCGAGTTCCTGAGGAGTGGTCTAAGGATCAGGGACGCATGGCGTGAGGTGATCACGAAGGAACCAATCACAGCCGTTCTTTCCGGAGACGAAAACAACGCATTCACGCGACTACCAATAATACTGGCTAAACGGCGAAAGTTGCGTGCGGTGTTCTGCGACCACGGCGCGCTGAACATGAGTTTCGGGATTCGCACGCCATGCTCGGACGTTTACCTGGCATCTGGCGATATGGCGCGGGATTATCTGGTGGAATGGTGTGGCCTTGCCGATCGCAGCGTCATCGTGGGCGCACCTCATAAAACGCGCAGTCTGTTGTGTTCCGGAGATGAGAACAAGAGAGATTGGATCGTCTTCTTTTCCGCGGCCTACGAACTATTCCCCGCGCGCACCCAGACGCTATATTCTGAGCTCTTACCGGAATTGTGCTCCCTCGCTCGTCAAACCAACCGCAAAGTTGTTGTCAAACTGCATCCTTTCGAGAGCCTCCGCGAGCGAAAGGCAATGATCGACAAGGCAGTTCGCGCGAAAGAGAGAGGGCTCGTCGAGATGCGCGAGGGTCCCATGACACCGGACATTCTTGAACGAGCATGGTTCAGTGTTACGGTAGATTCCAGCGTCGCTGTGGAAAGCACGATGAATGGAGTACCGTGTTTCTTGTGTGGCTGGTTCGACGGATCTTGGCACGACTACGGTAAGCAGTTCGCGAAATATTCCGCGGGTTATTCGTTCGATTCTCCCCAACAGGTTCGACAGATTCCGCAACTGTTGCCGCAGCTTAAGATCACTGACGCAACGCGGCGGGCCCTCCAATCGTCCATCAGCCCGGAGCATCTTGAGTCTGTGCTATCCGGCGTATGACCAGATAGCAAGCGGCAAGCGTCATTTGAGTCGGTCAAATGCTGGCAGGTTCAAGATGCCATCGAGTGCGACTATGCCTGGGTCTTCGAATCCGTTTCTGGAAGGAGTACACCGGCATTTGTAACGAAGCGCTCAGGCAGTCTCGTCGCCCTTGTGCCGAATCTTGGTCACCGATTCGTGAGGCACCGTAGATGACTGTGCCTCTGGATATCTATACCAGACTCTGGGCGTTTCGACTGGCTCGTCTCATTGCCTAGCGCGAGTTCTCGTCGGCCAGTTCCGCCTGGCAGCGCTTGAGCCGCGCTGCCAGCGCCGCCGGTGGAACGCATTCGTATCCCTCCGGGCTCTCCACGCCCGGCTCCGGAATGGCGCCCCAGGTCTTTAGACTCACTTCGTACATCTCGCATGCCTTCCTCAAGTGTGCGAGTCGATGGGCGGGTTGGGCCTTTTTCCCGGCGAGCTTGAGTTCGGCATCTCCCAGCCCGGTGTAAGAGTCCGCGCTGGAATAAAGAGCTTGCTCGCTGGGAGACTTGGATTTGACCACTGCATCGACCAGGCTCAGCGCTTTCTCGTACCGATCGATCGCGGTTTTCGTATTCCCAAGCTGGACAAAAGCGGAAGCTAAGCTGTTGTAGTTGGCGGCGAGACGCAGGCGGGCATCCTCGTTTTTGGGATCGTCCGCCTGGGTCTTTTCCGTGACGGCCACTGTTTTCCGGTAGTAGACGAGTGCCTCGGAGGGGTTACCGCTGCGGCGGTACACATCCCCAAGGGTTGAGAGGATCGAGGCTTGCACGCCTTGCAATTCCGTGTTTTGAGGGTCACGAGCGACCAGGTCGTCGATGATGCTCAGAGCTTTTTCAGCCGCCGGAACAGCTTCGCGTTTGTCTGGAGTAAGAGAGATGTAGTCTGCCAGATTGGAATTATCCGTAGCCACACTAAGCCGAGCCCATGTATCCCTCGGATCGGCCGCGCTGAGCTTGGTGGAAATCTCAAGAGCACGGCGGCCCAACTCGATCGCCCGGGTCAAGTCGCCGTCCGTCATCTGAACGAGCGCGAGACGGCCGTACGCTATGTGAAGCATATCCAGCATCCTGGCAGTAGGGGCCTGAGCAACCAAGGTTTCGAAGATCGCCTTCGCCTGAAGGTAGTAGTTGAGGGATTTATGCCTCTGCCCCACAAGGCGCAGTTGATCTCCCATGCGGGCTAACGACACCGCTGAGAGGCGCTGAATAGAAGGGTCAGCAGGCCGAAGCTCGACCAAGCGCTCGCCAAGCTCCACGTCTTTTTGTGCGGCCGCCAGCGCGCCTGCGCGGTCGCCCAGGTTCGACAGATTCCAATTGGCGCCGAGCAGGTCGCCTTCCGATTCGTAATCGTCGAACAGCTCCCGGATCAGGCTGACATCGTCCGGATGGGATCGTAGCGCACTCTCCCCCAACTGAACCGCGCGCTGGATGTCATCGTACGCCTCCCCGGTCTGTCCACTAGACAGCAGCTTGTCCGACACCGACCGATAGGACTCTGCCAGCGCGACAATGTTTTCGAGACGATTGGGATCGGAAGCATGAATCTGCTTGCGGATCTCAAGCGATTTTTGATAGCTCTTGAGCGCGCCCGCTGAATCTCCCAAATTCGCCGCAAACCGTCCACCCTGAGCGTCGCCGATTCTGCGATAGGCCGCAGCCAACTCGCTTTGGAGAGATACGTCCGCTGCCGCTTCGCGAGCCAAACTGTCCAGGTATTCCAGGCCTCGGTCGACAATGAGTTTTCGGGTAGCCGTGGCTCCGGGCAAGTCTTGCACAGAATCATGAATCTCAAAAATCAGGGAATTGGCCAGCTTTCGTACATGATTAAACCGACGCTCCGCCCGCGCCCGTTCTGCGCGTGCGACTCGGGCCTCGCGAACGGTAACGGCCAAGCCCGCCAGCAATGTCAGAGCCATCAGCACGGCCGTGAGCACTCCCGCCTTGTGCCGGGTGACGAACTTCGCAGTGCGGTATCGGATCGTGTCTTGGCGGGCGATGACCGGTAGATTCTCGAGATGCCGCCGGATGTCCTCGGCAAATTGCTCGACTGAGGAGTAGCGCCGCTGCGGTTCCTTGCGTAGCGCCATCAGCACGATGTTGTCCAGGTCGCCGCGCAGACGCTTGCTTAACTTGTCAGGTGAGCCTTCCCGCACCGCGCTCACCGCAGCGGGAGTGATTTCTGCCCGATCCGTTCCATCGCCTGCCTCCCTTCGGTGCACCACCCAACTGGGTTTGTCCGGTTCTGACTCCAGAACGGCACGAGAAATGGCATCGGCTGTGCGACCATGCACGCGATAAGGATGGTGGCCGGTAAGCAGTTCATAGAGCACGACGCCCAGCGAATACACATCGCTGGCGGTCGTAATCGTTTCACCCTTGACCTGCTCCGGGCTGGCGTAGCCGGGCGTCAGCACCCGCAGCAGGGTGGTCGTCGCCTCAATCCCGCCACCGAACGCCACGGGATCAAGAATCTTCGCAATACCGAAGTCGAGCAACTGAGGCTGACCGCCGGCAGTCACCAGGATGTTGCCGGGCTTCAGGTCACGGTGCACGATGAGGCGCGAGTGCGCGTACTGCACCGCGGAGCACGCCTTCATGAAGAGCCGAAGCCGCGCTGTTGTGTCGAGCTTGTGAGCGTCGCAGTACTCATCGATCGGCTGGCCCTCGATGAGTTCCATCACCAGGTAGGGGACGCCTTCCTGAGTCGTGCCGCCGTCGAGCAGCCCTGCGATGTTGGGATGATCGAGGCTGGCCAGAATCTGCCGTTCGTTCTTGAAGCGACTGAGAACCAGCGCGGAATCATGCCCTGCTCGCACCAGCTTGATTGCGACTTGCTTCTTATACTGATCGTCCGCGCGAAACGCGCGATAAACTTCTCCCATGCCGCCCACTCCGAGGAGATCGGTAACTTCGTAGGGACCGAGACGGCGGCCGATCATGGGATCGCGCGCGGCGTTTTCATCGCGAAGCGGATCCATTGCGGAAGTCTTCAGGAAGGCAGTGTCGGCAGATTCCTGGGCGAGCAAGGACTCGAGTTCCTCGCGCATGCCCGGATCGGCGGCTCCGAGTTCTTCCAGGTACGCTGTACGTTTTACGGGTTCGAGAGCAATCGCGACCTCCAGCTTTTGCTGGATCTGACTCCAACGCTCCGGAGTCATTACCGTGCCTCCCGGCTCAGCTCCCGGTGCAGCCACAAACGCGCGTTCGCCCAATTCCGTTTCACCGTGGCGGGAGAGATGTTCAGCACGTGAGAAGTATCTTCAATCGAGAGACCGGCAAAAAAGCGCAATTCGACGATCCTTGCCTGCTGCTCGTCGAGGCGGGCGAGTTCGTTCAGGGCGTCGTTGAGCGCAACCAGATCGAGGTCCTGTTTCTGCGGAAGCATGGCAGATTCGTCCAGCGTGATGCGGCATCCGCCGCCACGCTTGGCGGCAGCACGCTCCCGGGCGTGGTCGACCAGAATCTGACGCATGAGGCGAGCGGCGATACCGAAGAAGTGAGCGCGGCTCTCGATCCGCAACGACTCTTGCCCCACCAGCCGAAGATAGGCCTCATGCACCAAGGCGGTGCTCTGCAGCGTGTGACCTTCGCGTTCCGATTGGAGATAGTGACGGGCCAGGCGCCGGAGTTCGTCGTACACGAGAGGAAGCAGTTTCTTGAGCGCAGATTCGTCGCCGTCCTGCCATTGAATCAGTAACTCGCTGACCGGCTTGGACGAACCCGAGTTCACCCTGTTCCCAACCCCCAGTTGGGGACCGCCCTATGGGCAGCTAGCCTACTTGGACCTCCGTTCTCCGTCAATTGCCTTGCTTCTGCAGGTGGGCGAGCATTGCGGGGCGGATTCCGAACGCGGTCCTATGTCTATGACAATGAGCCGGTTACTTTCGATCTTGAATCGATCCGAACGTCTGCCATTAGGCCCTGAGCGCAGGACAGTTCGCTAGTGATAGGGCCATCTCGGGTGTCGGCGCCAATTTTGTTTTGACCTGATTGAGCCAGTTGGCCGCCCCTTTTCCGCACATACAGACAGCACGGACAGAACACGGCGTCGGTGAATGTCGCCGGTGTTCACATGAAAACGCGGAGATGGCGCGGATTCGGGTTCGTAAGCCGGAGTTGCTGCATTCCCAGGAAGGCTCGCGCGACGACCGGGGGGTAGTCGCTCGTCAATCCGTCCCCGAGGGCAGCTCCGGCCCGCAACTCAAAGAAGGAAGGTTCACATGACACACAGATTTGGGGCATTCGAGTCAAGATTTTCTCAGGAGAAAACTATGAACAATCATCGCCAAATATCGCGTCTCGCGGTTCTAGGCGTGCTCTCGCTGGTCACCGTTATTTCACTCACCACCCTTAGCTCAGCCACCGGCAACTTCGTCAAGTCAGATCTGGCGGGAACTTGGCAGATCGCTCTCCGCGGGACTACCGGCTGCGGTTTTGTAAGCATGCAAGCCAATGTCACACTGAACTCAGCGGGCACGGGGACGGCTAGTCTCCAGACCCACGGCGCATGCGGCGACTCCACCCTGACCGGTCAGACCTTTACCATCAACTCTCTCGCGTCAAATGGAAGCGGCACAGCTGGCCTAAGCTGCGGCACTGGCTGCGGTTGGACCTTTAACATCCAAGTCTCGCCAGACCGTTCCAAGATCAATTTGGTGGATGTGTCCACCCTAGACCCTGGAAACTACCTGGAAGGCGTGGCGATTCTGGGTTCACCCGCTGGCGACATCGTCACATCCGACTTGACGGGGTCTTGGCAGATGACCATCTACGGCCAGGGCGGGTGCGGTATTGGCACCTCAGTGGTCACGTTCACGCTGAATTCCAGCGGGGTTGCGAACAACGCGACAAGCACAAGCCACAACGGATGCGGAGACACCACCACTAGCGGCAACACGTTCACGATTCAGTCCCTGAACTCTAACGGTAGTGGTACGGCGGGCCTAAGCTGCGGAACGGGCTGCGGGTTCACTTTCAACATTCAGGTGTCCCCCGATCGCTCGTCCTTCGACGCCGTGGATGTCTCCAGCACAAATCCTGGAAACTTCCTTGCCGGCCTGGCGGTCAACAACTCAACCGCAGGCAAAATCGTCAACCCGAATCTGGCCGGGAAATGGCAGGCAGCGATCTACGGCCAGGGCGGGTGCGGCGTCGGTTCTGTGCTGGTGACTTTCACGCTGAATACTAAGGGCGTGGCTACCAATGCCTCCACGACGAGCCACTCGGGATGCGGTGACACCACTACTACTGGCAACACGTTCACGATTCAGTCCCTGAATTCTAACGGTAGCGGCACGGCAGGTTTAAGCTGCGGAACGGGCTGCGGTTTTACCTACAATATTCAGGTGTCGCCTGATCGCTCGACCTTCAGCCTGGTCGATGTGTCCCCCGCTAACCCGGCAAACTACCAGATCGGGACGGCCATTCATCAATGATCCGCTCCAACCTGGGCAGTTCATAACCCTGGGGAGCCGAAAGGGCTCCCCAGGCTTTGTTGTGTCGGAGTAGGTACGGTCTCGATTTCTATCCACCACTGTTCGCCATTCAATTTTGACAGCGCCACGGCAAGCATTGCTGTCGTGAATCCTCCGAACGGTCTTTTCGCTGAACGCCCAGAGTTTTGCGATCTCGGTAACCGAGTAGTGTTTCTCATTGGCGAAATCAGCAGAGGTTGAGGGCGACCTGGCGGAAACCGGACGGAAGACCCCATAAACACGAAGACAGCTGCGGCAATTCGAAGCTTCGCCTCGCGCATGCTTTGCATTTCTCGCTCCTCATGATCAAGAATGGCCTTGCCGGCCGCCGTCGAATTACTTCATGTCGAAGTTGTACGAACCCGATCCAATCCGAACTACATACGATTCGTTTTCCTGCTGGGCCTCCACGGGATTTCCATCTTCCGTGAGGTGCCCTCCCGAGATCGCCGGCAAGTAGACCTTTGCCGAGGTGTTCGCGGGAATCGTGACTCTCAGAGAAAATGGCCCTGCGGGGGTTCCCTTCCAATCACTGATGATCTTGCCGTAGATCGATTCGTATTCCGCGCGGGCTGAGGTTATGCGCGCGTCAAGATGCGGATGCACGACGATTTCCTTGAACCCTGGAGAATCCAGCGTGGTATCAATGCCGGCGGCGTAACGATAGACCCAGGCAATGACTGACCCGAACGCGTAGTGGTTGTAGGAGTTCATCGACGGATCGCCCGTGTCTCCATTCCACCGTTCCCACCATGTGGTCGCCCCCTTCGAGAGCATGTACCCCCAGGATGGATACGTATCGTTCAGCAACAAGCGATACGCAACGTCGGAGCGCCCGTGGTCAGCCAGCGTGAAAAGCAGGAAGGGCGTCCCAAGAAATCCTGTCGAAAGGTGCCAGTTGCGCGCTTCGATGTTTTTGACGAGTCTGTCGACGAGGAGAGGTTCAAGAGCCTCGGGAGCCATCTTGGTGTAGAGCGCGACCACGTACGAAGTTTGCGTTCCCGTTCCAACCTCCCCGTCCTCTTTGATGTAAGCCTTCTGGAAGGCCGCACGAATGTTCTGCACAACTTGGTCGTAGCGCTTCGCGTCGCCGTCCTTGCCGACAGCGTGCGCCATTTGCGACATCATGTTCGCGATCAGGGCCCAGTAAGCGGTCGCGAGCAGATCCTTGTTCGTGTTTTCATCGGGAGCCAGCCAGTCCGCGAAATTGGGACCAACTCCCTGCGTGCGCAGGAAGTCGAGATTCCGGCTTTGGATGAATTCCATCCAGCGCTGCATCGCATCCCAGTTTTCTTCAATAGCGGCCTTGTCGCCGTACTGCACCCAGGTCGTCCATGGCACAATGACTCCCGCATCGCCCCACCCCGGTGCTCCCACCATGCCTTCGTTCCAGGCCGACGTACCTTCTGTTTCGCCTCCGCCGAATGGAAGGGTGTTGGGGGAGACGTTGGTGAACGCGCCCTGACTGGTTTGAGCGTCGACGATGTCCTGGATGAATTTCTGGGAGAACGCCGCGACGTCGAAGTTGTAACTTCCAGTTCGCCAGAAAACTCCTGCGTCTCCCATCCACCCCAACCGTTCATCGCGTTGGGGACAATCCGTGGGGATGCTCAGGAAGTTTCCGCGCTGGCCCCAGATGCCAATGGACCACATCTGGTTGACCAGGTCGCTTGAGGTCATCAGTTTGGCTACGGGGTCGCCGCTCACGCTGCTGACGACCTCTCCCTTGATCGCATCGAGAGGCGGCGTTCCCGGATAACCCATCACCTCGACGTAACGGAAACCGTGGAACGTGAAGTGCGGTGAGAAGGCCTCTTCGTCGCCGCCTCGCAAGATGTAAACGTCGGTGGCATCCGCATTCCGCAGGTTTGCCGTGTAGAGCGTCCCGTCAGGATTCAGAATTTCGGCGAATCGCAATCGAACCTTCGCACCCGCCGCACCTTTCACCTTCAGAGTCACCCATCCCACCATGTTCTGGCCCATGTCGAAGATGTAGGCTCCGTTTGCGACTGGATTCACGCCCTTGGGGACCAAGGTAGCGATGACTCGCGCGGGCGCGGTTATCTGGCTGGACACATTAGTAGCGGGCGCATCTGCGACCACCACCGGTTTCCACTTGGAGTCATCGAACCCAGGCTTCTCCCATCCTGTCTGTTCCAGCCGCGCGTCGTACACTTCCCCGGCGTAAATGTCCGACCGCACGATCGGCGACGCTGCCGCCCTCCACGACTCGTCGGTCACAATGGTGTCATGACTACCGTCTGCGTAGTCGAGTTCGAGTTGTGCCACAAAACGATCCGGCGGTGGAAAGAAGTGCATTCCTACCCACGTCAAACCGCTGCCATACCAGCCGTCACCCAGCAGAGCGCTGATGACGTTGTTGCCGTTGACCATGAAGCTGGTTACATCGTAGGCCTGATACAGCACGCGTTTGCGATAGTCGGTGAAATCGGGCGTCAGAACATCGGCTCCCACCCGGCTACCGTTCAACGACACGCGGTAGCTGCCGAGGGCAGTCACGTATAGTCTCGCGCTTTGTACGCTCTTCGAGACTGTGAGCGTTCGCCGCAGGTACGCGGCAGGCTGCGGGAGTTCTCCCGGATCTCCCAATCGTTTGTCCGTCAAATCCGCTACCACGTGGGCTGATTGCCAACGCGATGTCTTTTCGAGACTCGCCTTCCAGTGTTTATTCGTTGGGAAGCGCATCGTGGTACCGTTCGAGCGCGTGATCTTTACCAGCGCCGCCAGCGCGGCCATCGTGGTTTTCGTCCCGGCATTCGGTCCGAAGTCGGGCGACTCCGGAGCAGTGACTGTCACTTCGACCTGATTCTTCCCCACGACTAGCAGGTCAGAAATATCCCTCCGATCGAACGGGGTCCACCTGCTCTTGGCATCTACTTCATGACCGTTTACCTTCGCGACAAAATCTCCTCGCGTCGCCAGTAACAGGACCGCCTCTCTTGCTTTCTCGGGAAGCTTGACGGTGACGCGAAACGTAGCCGCCGTTTTAGGCACAACCGAATGCGCGTCCTGCCCCGGTACCCAAATCCACCGAATCCCCTGACGGTCGGCGTCATCCTCGGGGTTTTTCCAGCGAATCCACTTTGCCCTCCAGTCCGTCGGATGGAGAAGGCCCGTCTCCCACCACGCTCCTTCCGCCGATTCCGAGACTTGCCCTGCCACATCCCATACCCGAACTTTCCAGTGGTATCGCTTGCGCGATTCCAGCGCCGGGCCGCGATAGACAATTCCAACCGACTCCGCGGAATCAACCTTGCCGCTGTCCCAGATGTCGGCTTTGCCAGATCGCAAGCTCTCGTCATTGCTCGCCACCAAAACCTCGTACGCCCCTTGTCTCCAGTTGCGCTCGGCATTGTCGCTCTGCCAAGACAAGTGAGGGGAAGCCGCGTCGATGCCCAGAGGGTTCTCCAAATATTCGCAGCGCAGATGGACCGGCGTAGCAGCAGCGGCCGACGCCAGGATGACAATCGCGATGATCACACCCGGTAATTTGTAACGCTTCACCTGATCCTCCTGGGATGGAACTCGCCTGATTGACTGGATCGACGGACCATCATTTCGTTCCTGTTTCGCAACAAGATGCTGAACCCTGGCTGACCTCTAACGTAGACGGCGGGGATGGTTTCACTTGGGCAATGCCGCTGTCAACCGGCGAACTCCTGGCATCGAGCGTTTCGCCATGTGAAAGGCAACACGATGGTGAGAAAAGCCCACGTAAAGCCGGGAGATTTGCGGTGCAAAGTGTTCCACCCCACTCGAAGTGAGTTAAGACGGGCCGCGGTTCCAATTTTCTTGCTGCCGTTCTGCTTCGCAATGCGGAACGCAAATCTGGAATTCCAACCTCAACACACTCGAACGCACTCCATTCCCAGCAACGCTCCTAATTTTTTCAGCTTGCTCGAAATGTGCCCCAGTCCCACCGTGCAATGATGCGCTGGTCCATGCACATTCCATTCGTTGAGGAAGTTCCTTGCGCCAATCGGAAAGCGGTATCGGCTGTTGGTGTTGCCGATCTCGAGGATTGGCCCGGGCACGGACTCTCCTTCAGCCACTAGCAGGCTGAGTTTACCGTCCACCGTCTGCACGACTGAAAGCAAGGTCACTGGTCCATTCTTGACTGACATTTCCACCGACAGTCCGCGCCCGACCTTGCCGTGGTACACCTCCAGCGGACGGACCTTGGTCTTCCCTTCCGCAATCGCGATGTGACCCGGACCGTCGTGTCCCATCAGCACCACATCATCGTTGTAGTCGACCGCATAGTATTCGGTGAAAGAACCGCCTGTACCGAAGGAATCCATGATCTTCATGGCTTGTGCGTTCTTGATCTCGTATTCGCCGGCAACCGGCACTCCACGCGAGGTTAGAAAGCTCGTTCCTAGAATGATGGAACTGACCGCGTCCTCATTCTCCGGACTCCCGACGCCCCTGTGATAATACGCCAGCGAACCGAGGTGGTGAATTTCGACGAGCCGGTCGAGCGCAACCGAGGTGCGTGCGGCGCGTCGAAGTTCCTCCGCCGAACAATCTGCTTGCACATCGAAAGAAGTGTTGAATTCCGTCACTCTGCGGCTGAGATCCGCCTCACTCACCTCGCGCCGCAATGCCGCCAATTCCTCCACTTCAAGAATCTCGATGTGCCCGCCGAAGTAGGCGCATTGCTGAGTGAGGTCGGAATAGATGTCCAGCATTCCTCCGTAGTAGTGGCCCATCACACCCAGGCGATTATGCTCCATAATGTGGGCGACGCGGGCAGCTTCGATCCACTCTCCGATTTCGTCCCACGCGACGGGATCGCTCTCCAGCATGCCGCTGACCTGGAAGAACGGAATCCGGCACCGGTTGAAGACGTTCGCGATTTCCGGAACCGGGCAAGCCTGGCAGAACGAGAGCCACTCGCCCGTCATCTTGGTGCGGTCTCCCAGTCGATTGAACTTGTCGTAGTCAATCGCGGGCGCGGGCGACAGATTGAGAATGATCACCGGCACTTTGGCCCGGCGCACCGCGGGAAGTACCGTCGAGGACAGCGCGTACGTCGCTACATATAAGAAGATGAGGTCCACGTCGGCTTGCCGGAATTCGTGCCCAGCCGCAAGAGACTTCTCTGGAGTGTCGATCAGCCCTAGGTTGACCACTCGCACGCGAAAGTTCTCGAGTTGCCGGGAAATTTGTGCCGTGAAGCCAATCAACCTATCCTGGAGTCCGGGAAACTGCGGCCAGTAGGTGTCCAACCCGATGCCGAAGAGTCCAACCTTGAGCGGATTGTCCGAGGCTTCCATGAGCAGTCTCCCAACGATCACCCATCCCCGAGCGACACCAGACATCCTCTCCCAGGAATAGCTGGCAAGCATAGTCCCTGCTAACTCAAGCTACAAGCGTCCAAGGCGGTCGCACTTGCGTTCTGCAATGCCAAACGGCGAGTCTTTTCTTGGAGGGTCCTGCAAGTTTGGACCGTGTAGTCCGACCGCAGGAATCGCTGCAGCTCACGTTGAGTCCGAGGCTGGGCCTCCCAGCCGTTGCTGTTTCTCACCGCAAAATAACTCGATCCCGGCAGTCAGCAATTGACGACTGCGCCGGAGGGTGCGAGCATTCGACTCTGCCGCGAGAAGTGTCTGACCGTGCGCTGCAAGAATGTCCGCGAAATTGAGTTTTCGGAGGAGCCCAATGAACTTCAGGTCGTGGCCAAAGATTCCAGCTGTTTTGGCAGTCATCGCGATGTGCGCTTGGACCTCTGCTGCTCAGGACCAAACTCCGAAGGTTACGGTGCACTGGGATAAGGTGATAAGGACTTCCCAGACCACACCGACGCTGCAGGTTGTGGTGAATCCTCCGCTGCAGCGCGGCACGCCTGTGCACGACAATGCCTTCAAGTCCCTGCACGATCTGGGCGCAGACTACGTGCGTTACGTTCCGTGGCTGCCCTATCCGAAGCTGGGCGTTGCCGAACTGGAGCCTCCAAAAGACGGAAAAACATCCTGGGATTTCTCCGCGATCGATCCCATGATGATCGACTTCCTCGACGCGACCAAGGGACATTCCGTCATTCTTAACTTCAGCACCATCCCACAGTGGATGTATAAGACCGACAAACCAGTAACCTATCCCTCAGACCCGAACCAAGTCACGTGGACCTATGAACAGGGAACCGAACTGCGCGATCCCAGCATGAAGGAAGTAGCCGATTACTATGCACGCCTGATCTCCTGGTACACGCGAGGCGGCTTCACCGACGAACTTGGCAACCGTCACGAGTCGGGTTACCACTACTCCATCTCTCACTGGGAGGTGCTTAACGAAATTGATTTCGAGCACCACACTGACCCCGAAACCTACACTCGCCTCTACGATGAAGTTGTTACTGCGATGAAGAAAGTGCAGCCCGACATGAAGTTTGTAGGGCTGGCACTGGCCATGACTACCGACCCGCATTACTTCGAATACTTCCTCGACCACAAGAATCACAAGCTCGGCGTTCCGTTGGATTTCATCTCGTATCACTTTTATGCCGTACCTACCGCCGATGAAACTCCAGAAGTGGAGCAATTCACTTATTTTGATCAAGCCGAAGGTTTCCTGAAGACCGTGCGCTACGTCGAATCCATTCGCAAGCGACTTTCACCGGAAACGAAAACCACGATCGACGAACTTGGGGTTATCTCGGCTGACGATACTGCGCAAGATCAGCCCGGACACGTTGCCAAACCGATTGAAAACTCCTACTGGAACCTTGCCGGAGCGATGTATGCCTACATCTTCGGGGAATTGACGAAGATCGGTATCGATGTGGCCGGCGAGTCGCAACTGGTAGGCTTTCCCACGCAGTTTCCCAGCGTGTCGATGGTGGACTGGAACAATGGGAAGCCGAATGCGCGCTATTGGGTGCTGAAACTGCTTCGCGACAACATCGGAGCCGGCGACAAACTAGTGGAGATCGGATCGTTCGCGCCGATCGATACATACGTGTATGCGATTGCATTCGTGACGCATGACGGCAAGAAGCGCGTGTTGCTCGTCAACAAACGGGACCGCGCGTTTGAGGTTCCTATCGTGGGCGCGAGCGGGGGAAAGCTGGACTACGTGGATCAGACTACGGGATTCCAACCCCCTGTTACCGCGAAATTGACCGCCGACACCGTAAAACTAGGCGGATATTCGGTGGCCGTGGTCACGCTCCCGTAGGAAACCGTCTGCTACTACTGCGCATTCGGATCGGCTTCCTGCTTCGTTAGGGTATGCATGATATCCGTTTTTTTCATTTTGCAAAGCAAAATTTGTGATTCTATTACAAAGCGGGTGGCCTTGGGGGCTGGGGCTCCCAGTCTGCATGTGCCCGGCATCCCGAGCCCTAAAGCCAAGCAACCGCAATTCCGGAAGCGAAACGCCAAGGTTACCTTGAGTCGCCCAACTCCCGATCCGGCGGATCGCCGCAAATTGGCTGTCATTTGACTGCGGTTTCCGCTCAATCGCAGTTGCCCACCGTGCCTCAGGCAGCCGAGAGAACGATTCTGCATGGCAGAATTGTCGCTCCAACCCAGTCTCTACTCCCGGCGGACTTCCGGTTAGGCGGCGCTTCCAAGGTCTCCGCCTCTGACGTGTTTGACACTCCGGAGTGTTATGCTGTGCGTTCTGCAATGCGAAACTACAACTTCTTGGAAAGAAATTCGTGACCTTGTGTGGTAAGGATTGTAACCTTCGATTCCGAAGAGAGGTCGCTGTATGGACGCAGGAAAGAATGAGAAGATTTTTAATGCGCTCGAGTCCTTTCGCATCGAGCTACCCTCTTGGGGCTTCGCCAACACCGGCACTCGTTTCGGGAAATTTATCCAGCCAGCCGCGGCGACCACAACTGAGGAGAAATTCAGCGATGCTGGCCAGGTACACCTGCTCACCGGAGTATGCCCCACCGTTGCCTTGCACGTTCTTTGGGATTGCCCCGAGGGGATCCGTAGCACAGACGACATCAAAACATTCTCGGACCGTCACGGAGTACTGCCCGGCTCAATTAATCCCAATCTTTTCCAGGACCAGGAATACAAGTTCGGTTCCTTCGGCAATCCTGACCCAGCGGTTCGGCAACGTGCGTTGGAACATACGAAGGACAGCATTGAGATTGCCCGGCGCCTGCAGAGCAGAGACGTTTCCATGTGGTTTGCGGACGGTTCAAACTACCCCGGAACAGCGAATATCCGGCAGCGCAAGCAATGGTTCACGGAAGCGCTGAGGGAATCGCATCAGGCGCTGTCTCCCGGCCAGCGACTTCTAATTGAGTACAAGCCCTTTGAGCCTGCCTTCTACCACACCGACATTGCCGATTGGGGCATGTCTCTGCTCCTCTCTCGCGCCGCCGGCCGGCAAGCGAAAGTCTTGGTCGATACCGGGCATCACTATGCTGCACAGAACATCGAGCAAATCGTCGCCTGGCTCCTGTCGGAGGACATGCTGGGAGGCTTTCACTTTAACGATCGCCGCTATGCCGACGACGACTTGACCATCGGTTCTATCGATCCGTATCAAGTCTTCCGGATTTTCCACGAGATTCGCTACTTCGAGTGGGAAACCGGCAAAAACGCCGATATCGCGTACATGGTCGACCAGAGTCACAATCTCAAGGGGAAAATCGAGGCCATGATTCAAACCGTGACCATGGCGCAGGAACTTTTCTCGAAGGCGGCTCTGGTTGATGGTCGAGAACTTGCGACGGCCCAGAAGAATTGTGACTTGGTGAGGGCAGAGTCCTTTCTGCAGGACGCATTCGCCACCGACGTCCGCCCGGTGATCCAGGAGTGGCGCGATTCCAAGGGCCTGCCCAAGAATCCCATGGAGGCGTTCCGCGAGAGCGGCTACCTCGAACGCATCACCAAGCAACGTGCAACCCGGAATTCACAAAACGTCTCCTCCTATGCCTAAGAGCATTCATGGGACGCCGTATCTCGCGTTCGATTTTGGCGCCGAGAGTGGACGGGCCGTCCTGGCGCATCTTCAGTCGGGTATTCTCACGACCGAGGAAGTGCATCGTTTCCCCAATGAGCCGGTCGAATACGGCGGATCTCTCCACTGGGACGCGGCTCGACTCTGGTTCGAGGTGCGAAAAGCTCTAGCGCGCCTGGGCGAACTGGAACTAGCAGGCATCGGAGTCGATGCCTGGGGTGTGGACTATGCCCTGTTGGGAGAAAGCGGCGAGTTGCTCGAAAACCCTTACCACTACCGCGACCGGCGGACTCTAGGGGTCATGGAGGAAGTCCTCAAGATAGTTGACAAGGAGGATATCTACCAGGCGACTGGCATTCAATTCATGCCCATCAACACTCTGTATCAGCTCTTCGCCGCTCGACGCCAAACTCCCAAGCTTCTTGAAGCAGCAAAATGTCTGCTCACCATCCCAGATCTGTTCCACTACTGGCTGACCGGAAATGCAGTCTGCGAATTCACCAACGCAACCACCACCCAGATGGTGGACCCGGTCAAGCGCATGTGGGCCACCGGCCTGATGCAGCGCCTGGAACTTCCAGCTCACTTGCCTGCACCCATCGTGGAGCCAGGCTCAATCCTGGGCACGCTCCTGCCTGAGATCGCAGGTCATACCTCTCTTGCGGGCACTCCCGTGATTGCTCCCGCGTGTCACGACACGGGGTCGGCGGTGGCTGCCATATCGGCTCGCGATGGCACGGCCTTTCTTAGTTCTGGAACCTGGTCGCTGCTCGGCACCGAACTGGATTCCCCCGTGATCACACCCGATGCGCTGCGGCTGAACTTCACGAACGAAGGTGGCGTGAATGGAACGACGAGACTGCTGAAGAACGTCATGGGCCTGTGGATGTTGCAGGGCTGCCGGCAGTCCTGGGCGGCGCAAGGACTGTCGTACGATTACCGCGAATTGATCGAACTGGCAACTCGCAAGGCACCGTTTCGTCACCTCATCGATCCCGATGACGAGTGCTTCTTGCGGCCCCCGGATATGCTGACGGCCATCAACCAGTTCTGCACGCGCACCCATCAGCCAGTTCCGCAGGAACCCGGCGCCTACGTGCGAGCCGTTCTGGAAAGCCTCGCTTTCAAGTACCGCTTGGTTCTTCGAAATCTGGAACAAGTGAGCGGGAAGCCCATTGCCCAAATTCGTATTATCGGGGGCGGATCGAAGAATAGATTGCTGAACCAATTGACTGCCGAAGCCACCGGAAAGAAGGTCCTGGCTGGCCCGGCTGAAGCCACTGCGTTGGGAAATGTGGCGATCCAGATTCTTGCGACGGGAGGCGCGACTTCGCTCCAGGAAGTCCGCGCCATTGTGGATCGATCTTTCCCAACCGAAGTCTTTGAGCCCGTAGAAACCGACAAGTGGGAGCAGCACGCGGAGCGATTTGAGCAATATTGCGAGAACATTTATGCCTGAAATCAAAGAAACGACTCACCTGAAGGATTTGTGGAGCGAAGCCGAAGCTCAGAAGATGTCCGCCAATCAACTCGCCCTGTTGCGTTATCGCTCGAACCTGCTGGGCGCGGACTTGCGCATCACCAATTTCGGTGGCGGCAACACCAGCTCCAAGCTGGAGCTTCCCGATCCGTTTACTGGCCGACTCGTCCGCGTGCTGGCCGTGAAAGGTAGTGGCGGCGATCTGGGATCCATCACCGATTCTGGATTTGCCCTGCTCTACCTCGATCGCCTCGAGCAACTCAAGGAGCTATACCGCGGCGAGCAATACGAAGATGAGATGGTCCGTTACTATCCACTCTCGGCGTTTGGCGAGAATCGCGTAGCAGCATCGATCGACACCCCTCTACACGCATTCCTGCCCTTCGCTCACGTCGATCATTTGCACCCTGACTGGGCCATCGCTCTGGCCGCGAGCGCCAATGGGAAGCGAAAGTTGGACGAGTTTAACAAAGAGTTTGATCGCAAGATCGTGTGGGTTCCCTGGCAACGCCCCGGATTCGAGCTGGCGCTCATGATTGAACGCGCCGTTAAAGACAATCCCGGTGCGGAAGGCCTCATTCTCGGCGGCCACGGATTGTTCACCTGGGGAATGATGCAACGCGATTGCTATTTGAACAGCATTCACACCATCGATCAGATGGGTGAGTTCATTCTCAGGCATCAATCGAAGAAGGGTACCCTGTTCGGCGGAGTTGTGCATGCTCCAGCGCAGGATCGCAAGAAAATAGCCACCCAGATTCTGCCCGCACTCCGCGGAGTAGTGTCCTCGAATCGTCGAGTCGTGGCTCATTATGCCGACGATGAGGATGCTCTGACCTTTGCCGGAGCGAAGTGGGCGAAAGAATTGGGTTCGCTCGGCACCAGTTGTCCCGACCATTTCCTGCGAACCAGGGTCTGCCCTCTCTTCCTTTCGTGGGATCCTATAAAGGAGGATGCCAGCGTCCTGAAGGCACGAATCCAAGGCGAGGCTGTCGAGTATCGAGCCGCATATAAAAAGTATTACGACGCGTGGGCGAACGCCGATTCTCCCAAACTGCGGGATTCCAACCCCTCCGTCGTCGTCGTTCCGGGCCTGGGCCTGTTCGGCTTCGGCAAAAACAAGAAAGAAGCGCGGATCACAACCGAGTTCTTCATCAATGCCATTCACGTAATGGCAGGCGCGAACGCCTTGGAAGACGGAGAAGTCTCTCATCCTCTGCCGCAGGCCCGCCACGTCGAACAGTCGCAGCAGTTCACGCAGTTCCATAACTATGTGGCGCTTCCAAGATCCGAGGCGTTCCGCATCGAGTATTGGGCGCTCGAAGAAGCCAAACTACAGCGCATGCCCGCCGAAGCGGAATTCGGCCGCAAGATCGCTCTTATCATTGGCGGTGCCAGCGGAATCGGTCGCGAAGTCGCACTGCTGCTGGCGCGGAAAGGCGCTCACCTGGTCGTCGCGGATTTTGACCAGCAGGGCGCCAAGAAAGTCGCCGATGAGGTCGGCGCGGTAACATCTCCCGAGTTTGCCGCCCACGCTCGTGTCGACCTAAGTTCCGCTGCGTCCCTTGCGGAGGCGGCGAATTTCACGATTTCTCAATTCGGCGGCCTCGATATCATCGTCAACACGGCTGCGATCTATCCCGTGCCCGCCGCGGACGGCGAACTCGCCGACGCACAATGGGCGCAGACCTTCCTGGTCAATGTCACTGGCAACTATCTTCTCGCCCGGCAGACCGAGTGGGTTTTCAAAGACCAGGCTCTGCCCGCTGCCATGGTGCTCACAAGTTCTGCTAACGCTGTAGTGCCCAAGAAAGGCAGCGAGGCTTACGACACCAGCAAGACGGCTCTCAATCACTTGATCCGGGAGTTGTCGATCAAGCTCGGTCCGCACGTTCGCGTCAATGGAATTGCGCCCGCGACCGTGGTCGCCGGTTCCACCATGTTCCCTCGCGACCGCGTGATTCAGTCGCTGCAAAAGTACAAAATCGAGTTCAAAGACGCGGGGTCGACTGAGGAACTGCGCACCAAGCTTGCAGATTTTTATGCGCAACGCACACTGACGAAACGGCCCATTCTCCCCCAGGATTGTGCGGCCGCAATCGTGTGGCTGGCCGGTGATCAGAGCGCGAAGACGACTGGACACGTCATTCCCGTAGACGGCGGCCTCTCCGAGGCCTTCCTGCGTTAAGGAGAAAATATGCAGCGTATCTGCTTTGTGTTGCAGGTTAAGCCGGAACGGCTCAAGGAATACAAAACGCGCCACCGCAGCGTGTGGCCTGAGATGCAGGCCGCCTTACGCGAAACCGGATGGGGCAATTACTCGTTGTTCCTGCGAGACGATGGCCTTCTCGTTGGCTATCTGGAGACAGACAATTTTGAACGTGCTCGTGCTGGGATGGCCAAGCGCGAAGTCAACGAGCGCTGGCAGCGCGAAATGGGCGACTTTTTCGTGCAGCCCGACGGTGTGCTGCCCGATCGCGCCATGCAACCGCTAGAAGAAGTCTTTCACCTGTAAATTCAGACTCGAGGATTCCATGAACCCTGCACTAGGGGTGTTTTTTCACTGGCTCGGCGGTCTCGCTTCCGCCAGCTTCTACGTTCCCTATCGTGGGGTCAAGAACTGGGCTTGGGAAACCTATTGGCTGGTTGGCGGATTCTTCAGTTGGATCATCGCCCCGTGGATCCTGGCGTTGACGATGACTCACGACCTCATGTACGTGCTCCACGAAGCTCCGCTGAGCAGTCTTTTCTGGGCCTATGCATTTGGCGTCTTGTGGGGACTCGGCGGCCTCACCTTTGGGCTGACGATGCGCTATCTCGGTATGTCGTTGGGCATGGCCATGGTTCTCGGATACACCGCCGCATTCGGCACGCTGATGCCTCCGATTTTTCGGGGTGAATTTGGATCCGAAGTTCTAGGGACTCACTCCGGCCTGGTGATTCTCGGTGGAGTCGCAGTTTGTATGCTGGGTATCGCTTTTGCAGGAGCCGCTGGAATCTCCAAGGAACGAGAGATGTCGGATGCTCAAAAGCGTGAGGCAATCAAGGAATTCAGCCTGAAGAAGGGGTTGCTGGTGGCGACCTTCTCCGGTGTAATGAGTGCCTGCTTTGCTTACGGACTCGCGGCGGGAGATCCCATCAAGGCGCTCACGATCCAGCATGGCACTCCAGCCTTGTGGCAGGGACTTCCCGTTCTCGTCGTAGTGTTGGCGGGTGGCTTCACCACGAACTTTATCTGGTGCGTGATCCTGAACATTCGCAACCGGACTGGTTATCAATACCTCGACTCGAAAATTCGAGGCAGAATTCCAGAGCGCCACGAAGAATACATCTTAGAAACCGCTACCGATGCGCCCGGAGAAGAGATGGCTGTAGCTGTAGCTGTAGCCGTGGCCGGCGCACAAGCCACGGCCATCAGGGCTCCAATGCTTGCCAACTACTTGTTCTCGGCCCTCGCGGGCACGACCTGGTACATGCAGTTCTTCTTCTACACCATGGGTGAGACCCAGATGGGAAGATACAAGTTCTCCAGTTGGACGTTGCACATGGCCAGCATCATCATCTTCAGCACGTTGTGGGGCATCGCTTTGAAAGAATGGAAGGGTGCTGGGAGCAGGACCAAGTTGCTGGTGGCATTCAGCCTGTTGGTTCTGGTTAGTTCGACGGTGATTGTGGGTTACGGCAACTACGTCGGTGGGTCTTCACACTGAGTTCGACTAACCCACGAGATCACAACATGGCTGCGAACCGAGCTCTGCGTTCTTCACAAGTTGTCAACATCGAGGACCTTCGCCAACTGGCGCAACGGCGTCTTCCTAAGTCAGTATTCGACTATTTGGATGGTGGCGCCGAAGCTGAGGTCACGCTGGCCGAGAACTGTCGTGCTTTTCGTGAGGTGACGTTCCGGCCTCGCGGTGCGGTTGCCATCGCCAATTGCGATCTCAAGACGCGCGTGCTCGGACACGAACTCTCTTTTCCAGCGATGCTCGCTCCAGTCGGATACAGCCGGCTGATGCATCCCGGCGGCGAAGTGGCCGCTGCCCGCGCGGCTGGATTGGCCGGCACGGGCTATATCCTCTCCACGATTTCCGGGCACAAACTGGAGGATGTCAAGGCCGCCTCACAAGGCCCGGTCTGGTACCAGCTTTACGTGCTCGGTGGTCGCGAAGCGGCCGAAGGGGCGCTCGACCGGGCCCGCCGCGCCGGGTTCTCGGCTCTGGTGATAACAGTGGATACGCCGGTGGCTGGCATGCGTGAACGCGACCCGCGCAACGGCATGAAGGAACTCCTGGGTACTTCGCTCTTTGCGAGAATCCCCTATGTCCCCAACATCCTCGCCCATCCCGGCTGGCTGGCGTCGTTTCTGCTCGATGGCGGCGTGCCCAAACTGGAGAACATTGTTCTTCCTGGCAAAGGGCCGATGGAACTCATCGATGTTGCGTCAGCGTTGTCAAAGGCTGTCGTGACCTGGGAAGACCTGCGATGGATCCGCGAGTTGTGGTCCGGACCGATCGTGGTCAAAGGTCTTCTTACGGGCGAGGATGCCAGACGCGCAGTGGCTGAGGGTGCAGCCGCAGTCATCGTCTCGAATCACGGGGGCCGACAACTGGATTCGGTCTCTCCCACATTGCGGGCGCTGCCTGAAGTCGTCGCCGCAGTAAATGGTCAGATCGAAGTACTGATGGACGGTGGCGTCCGACGGGGAAGCGACATCGTCAAAGCAATCTGCCTTGGAGCCCGTGCAGTCCTCGTCGGACGGGCTTATGCCTACGGTCTCGCGGCGGCAGGACACGCGGGTGTTGCACGCTCTATCGAGATCTTACGCGCTGACGTCGAGCGAACCCTTCGTCTGCTGGGCTGCCCATCCGTGGCCGCACTCGATCGGTCGTATGTGGAAACGCCCCACGTCTGGAGCGTTCGTTGAGCATGAACTTTCCGGACACGCAGGCTCGGCAATGCCGGTGCGAGGACCGCATAGCGTTTCAGGCGACCAAATGAAAGTCATTTAAGAGTGCCGCGAAGGGCAAATGGGTGTAAGTTAGCCCCGAGCGGTGGAAGGTTCGGATTGGTGGGGACTTTGCCTTTGAGGTGTGAACAAAAAAACCCTCTCCCGGTCATCGGGGAGAGGGCTGTTCAGTCTAAACGTGTTTTAGTCGTCCAGGTCAGCTTTCGCCGGTGCCGCGCGGTTGAAGTCGCTCGCGGGGCGAACCGCCTTTTCACCGGGGAAGGGGCGCGTAAACCCGGTGGCTTCGTACCAGGTCAGGTGGTTGACGGTGTCCAAGTCTTCGGCGTCTGGCGTGTGCTGCTTGCCAGCGAAGACCTCCGCCTTCTTCGCCATCCAGCCAACCCTCAGAGCCTTAACCGCAGGACTCTCGGTCGCGACGGACTGAGCCTTGACCGCAGGGGTCGTAGGACACGCGGGGATGGTCTGAGTTGGAGTCTGGGTAACACCCGTGTTCAGCGCGATCGCGGTCGGCACGTGCGGCCACGGCAGGAAGTAGTGCGTCGGGGGGTTGTCGACGAAGAGCGTCCTCATCGGCGAGGCCACGAGATCGAACTGGTTCATGGGCTTCAGGCCGAGAATTTGCTCGATCGTGCGGGTCATGTTGACCTGAGTGTAGAAGGTGCTGTCTTCGGTGACCCCAGCTCCGGTCCCATCGGGGTTCACCTGCTGGTAGACGTAGGGGCTAACGACATAGCCCGGGCTGCGGTGACCATCGACGTGGTCGACGCCGTTCTGTGCATCGTCTTCCTCGATGAAGATCGCCGAAGAGGACCAAATGGGGCTGTGGCTGATGGCGTCGACATAGCGGCCAAGGGCCAGGTCGTTGTCGGCCTGCATGGCTTGCGCGGTCGGCGGGCCGCCGGTGTGGTCGGAGCTGATCCACATGAACTCCAACTGGGCAGTGTACCTTTCGCCACGTCGTTAGCGAAGTCTTGTGACCAGATATCAAAGCGGAACTGGTCGGGGATGCCCAAGTCGAACTGAGGGTAGGTCTGGACCGTGTTGTTGATCAGGTTCGGGAGCGGGGAGTGCGAGGCGATCGTTTTGTAATTATAGAGCTGGCTCTGAGCGCCACACTCGTAAGCCTGTACATCGTTGTAGAAGTCGATCCAGAGGGGCTCGGTGGTCGACCCGGTCGGCGTCAGGAACGTGTTGTACTCGATGAACTCGCCGTAGTTTTTAAACGAGACGCCGGCCCTTGCGGCCTGGTCCCACAGAAAGCCCACCTTCTGGTAGGCAATCGCGTCGCCGCCGTTGGAGGGGTAGTCGCGGAGCCAGTCCGGCGATTGGATGTCGTCGGAGTAAGGAGCCATGGCCTGGACGATCCAGTTGTGACCGTCGGCCGACTGGCGGCTCGGGTCGTAGAAGTTGTCCAAAAGCGGGAAGCGCTGTACCAGCGCGTGCGCGTTCGCCGTGACGCCGGCGCCGAAGACTGCCAGGGAGGATTCGCCGTTGCCGCCGGCCACGTCGCCCAGGATCTGGTCGTAGGTGCGGTTCTCACGGATGATGACGAAGACGTGCTTGATCAGCGAAGGATCGCCGATCTTGGCCGGGATTGCGACCGGCGCCTTCTTTGGGTTGCCACCGGAGGCAGACTTGATATTTTCCGTGAGATCCCAGTGGTTGTTCTCGGAGACCTGCTGCGTCATCGCCGTCAGGGTCGAGCTGTTCGGAATGGGAACGATGCTCACGGTGCCGAGGTCCTGGTGAGTGTTCAAGTCGGTCACGCCGACAGCCGTGCCGTATGAATTTTCGGCCGTATTCGTCGGAGGCGGTGCCACACCGAAGCCCGTGGTGCCGAGGCCCTTGTCGTTGGCAACGAGCAGCTCACCGTCCGCCGCGTCCAGCACGACCGAGCTCGGCGCATAGCCGACCGGGATCAGGCCTAGGACTTGGTCCGCGTTGAGGTCAACCACGCCAACCGCGTTGGCATTGTAGAGGGCGACGTAGGCAACGTTGTTCACGGCATCGACCGCGATCGAGTTCGGCCCCGCACCAACCAGGGCACCGGGCACTTTGATCGGCAGCGCAAGGTTAATCGTCTTCGCCACCTTGTTCGTGGTCGTGTCGATCACCGAGATGCTATCGCTATAGGCGTCGGCGACCAGGAGGAACTGCCCGTAAAACGCCATGCCCGTCGGGTGCAGACCGACCAAGATGCTGCCGGTGACCGTGAACGAGGACAGGTTCACAACGGAAACGGTGCCGGTCGCCGTAGAGCCAGTCGGATTGGTGGCTACGACCGGGGTGCCGTTGGAGTAGCCTTGGAAGTCCTTCGCGGTTGCAATTCGCCCGGCTTCGTTGGAAACGTAGGCGGTGGTACCATCCGGCGAGATCACGACACTGTGCGGAACGTTACCGACGCGGATCTCTCGACCTTCCTTCAGAGAGGGCTGGGTCAGGTCGATCTTCGTCAGCGTATTGTTGTTGTCCAATACCACGTAAGCAGTCTTGCCATCCGGCGAGACCGCGATGCCGGTCGGATAGGCAGTCACTGTACCGTCTGACACAATCGAAACGGTCTGGCCGCAGGGGATTCCAGAGCTGCCCGTGGTCCCCGCAGGGCTGTTCGGGAAGCAGGTAACGGTGGTCAGATAGCCGCCGTCGTTGACGTCCATGGCAACCGGGACGTGGGCGTAGTCTGAGAGCAAACCCGTTGTCGGATCGACGTGGGCGATGGCAACGAAGCTGCTGTCCTGGCTAAACAGCAGGTACAAGCCATTCGGCGTATAGGTGATGCCGGTGGAGCTGCCCTTCTTGGTGCCGAACGGCAGGTAGTTCTGCAGGACAGCGCCGGTCTGGGCATTGAAAACGGTAACGGCCTGTGGGGCGCCCATCTGAAGGACGGCGGCGGTGTGCGTGCTGGTATTCGGATTCAGCGCGATGGCCTTGGCCCGGGTCGTGATGCCGAGGTAGACCTGCGTACCGGCGGGGGTGATGATCTGGCCACTACCGACGACCCACGGGCCGGGCAAGGTCGACGGATAGTTCGGGCCTTGCGACCCGTTCTGGTTCGCGCCTACCTGGTAGGTCGGGAACTCTTGGGACTGCGCGAGCGCCGAAACGCTCAGAGCCGCTGCTATCGCCAGGACGGCGAGCGCCCGCAGACAATTGATACGAGGCCTACTTAAAGAATGATTTCGAGCTGTTTTTCGTGACATTTACACAGTTCTCCTCATTGGATTTTTTCCTCACGCAACTGGGATCGGTGGTGCGACATTGAGTGGAAAGACATTGGGGCGGAAATATGATCAGGGATAATAGATAGTTGGCAAGCGTTACGGGCTTATTACTGCATTATGAAGATCGGGTGAAACTTCTGTTACAGGAGCTGAACTTCTCTGCCGGGTTGTGACGTGCGCAGCTGCACGTTAAGCAGAGTCTGTTTCGTGGACGTTGTCTTCGTGTCTTTCCCGTGAGTTTGCCGAAGCACGTCCGTCGACGACGCTAGGAAGTCGACCGTAGGGATTCTCTTTTATCTGGAGAGCTTCGACTAAGGCACAAGGAGTTCAGTCAAGCGATGGGTCAGGACCAGAGCTGCGGCGTAGTTGCCGACGATACCGACGATCATCGTCGACAAAACAACAAACATCCATGGCCAAGTACGCGGGAAGCGTCGACTCGGCATCCGCCATCCGAGCAGCCGTTCTACGCGCAAGCTGATCGACGATGAGCCACTCATCAGTCCAGTTGCGAGTAGAGGCTCGGGTGGTCGCGGAGAAAATCGGGAGAGGCTGATCAATGCCGCGGCCAAATCCAGCGCCTGCTGGCGATTCTGTACGGCGGCGTCATCCGCGGCCAGTTCGGCAGCTTCCTGCCATGCTTTTTCGAGACCACGCATTCCGGGGAAAGGCACTAAGCTGACGAGAACCTTCTTCAAGTTGTCCCAAGACCGGGCGTGCCCGAGTTCGTGCTGGACAGCTACTTGTAGTTCGTCGTCATTGAGCACCATGGCCGCCACGTCGGAGACCATCACGCTCGGTTTCCAGAGACCCACAAGAATCAGCGGCGGTGCGCCCTGCGAGGAGCTGAGCGTAGGTGTACGCGCATCGCTACCCGCATCGCGGCCGATGTCCGTCGCTCTCGACAGCCACTGCCCCACTGCGCGCGTTGTTCTCGCCTGACCCATCAGCGTGCGGAGCAAGCCAGCGCTGAGGATGACCAGCGAACAAGCGGCTAGTGCGAAGGTTGCCGCATCCTCGTCGGGCGATGCTCGCTCCATCAGCCAAAATGACGGGAACGTGAAGAACAAGGTAACCGCGACGGAAACTGCAAACGGAGAAACCCGCAGTCCAAACAGGAGATTGGCGGAGGTCAAGACAGACTTCTGGCCTACCCGCTTCATCGCCGGCCATGCCAACACGACCAGCAAAGACAGCGGGCAGTACACCATGGCGAAAAACGCAAGAGAAACGAGGAGCCCCCGTGCTGCGAATATCATTCCGGCGCTCCCTTTTTGAGTTGGGCGCGCTGACGTTCCACGAGCGCCTGCAACTCATCGAGCAATTTCTCGTCCTGCGTGCTGACCGCCTCGACCAGATATGAAAGGTGCAACGACGCATACTCCGACCCCAGAAGCTGCCGGATGCCGTTTACCGCCGCCACGCGCTCCAATTCTTCCGGCGTATAGCGCGCCGAATAGCGAAAGGCCCGTCCGTCGGGTGCGCGGTCGGGGAACGGGCTCGCAAGCTCCTCGACCGCGGCGATGTCTGGGGCACGCTTCCCACGCCCATCGAAGATATCCTTGCCTCTGCGCAAATCCAGGTCGCCCCGACCAGCCTGTTCGATCCCGCTCACATCCTTGCCTATGTTCGCAGCAAGGGCGGCGATATTGCCCACCGTATCAAGTCAGCCATTTCGAAGGTATTTGGACTCTATGACGCCGGTGAGCGGGTCATCCATATCGACGATACGGTCGTCGAGTCCAAGCAGAATTTTCTAAAGCTCCACGAAACCGGGCATCACGAAATTCCCACGCACCGCAAGCTCTTCCGCTGGTTTCAGGAGTGCGAGAAAACACTGGCGCCGGACATCGCCGATCCGTTTGAGCGCGAGGCGAACAACTTCGCCCGGTTTGCTTTGTTCCAAGGGGAGGCTTATGCGCGTTGCGCCGCTGATTGCGCGCTGGAAATCAAGACACCGATGAAACTGGCCAAGAAATTCGGCGCCTCGATCTATGCCTCAGCGCGCGAATTCGCGCGCACGCACCGCCGCGCCTGTGTGGTATATGTGCTTGAGCCCATACAGTATGTCCAGGGCAATGGCGCTCACGCAGTAGTCCGCCGGATTGAGGCATCGCCTGCCTTTCTCAGGCAGTTTGGAAGGCCGACGGATACCCTGATTACGCCCGATCATCTTTTTGGTCCCGTCCTGCCCATCGGGCGCAAGATGACGCGCCCGGTTACGCTTTCAGTCACCGACCTCGACGGAACGGATCACGAGTGCGTGGCGGAAGCTTTCGACACCAAGCACAATGTGATTATCCTTCTATACCCCGTGCACGCCTTAACGACGACCACAATCATTCTCCCCACGGGCTTCAAGCAGCGTTGCACGGGTTAAGAAGGTTCTTCTAACTGCAATATCTTTTGCAGCCGCGCGATAAGTGCCGCGCGTTTCTCTTTATCCATCTTCGCCAGGTTCTGCAGTCTCCACCGAACGGCGGGCAGTCCCTCAGCGCCAGGCACCTTCAGGAGTTTCCAGTCTGGTTCACCACGCTTGAGGCCTTGAACAAACTTGCGGTGATCCGCAGGCATCTTCCCGACGACCTCAGCAATCATTTGCTCACGGGCGTTCAGGAGTTCGTCGATAGTGACGGCTTAATTCGTCATGCCCTCGAACCCGCGGGCAAATTCCTCCGCGATGTCAAGACGCGTCGGCTCCAGCAATTCCGCGAAGGGACGATTGGTGCTGACCAGATAAACGATGAAGGCGCGACGCAACTCATCACTGATCCCTTCATTGGCCAAAAGATCGCGCACGTCAAACAAGTCGCGCGGGTGCTGGCGATCCAGCGCGGCCACGATCTTGCCGGCGTAGAGATCTGGGAAAGACACGACCTGCATTTCCGCGAAGCCAAATTCTTCCTCGACCCGCGCCGCAACGGAGCGCATCTCAGGGTCGTAGACGCATCCGCGCAAGACCGGCGTGACTTCGATTTTTATCTGCACCTCATCCGCCCGCACGATCAATTTCGTGATCCGGGTCTCCCCTTTCGGCGCACCCCGCTCCACGACTGCGCCCGGAATACCGCGAACGATGGCATCGCCAATGCGGCGCATCGCTGCATCGATCTCCGTCAATGATTTATCGCGGTCCTCAATGGGCAGGTACGTCAGATCAAGATCGACCGAAAGCCGAGGCATGTTACGGACAAAGAAATGATAGCCGTCCCGCCTCTCAAGGCGAAACACTTCTCCGCCGCAACAAAGGGCATGACCTTCATCAGCAGGGCGACCTGACGGCGATAATTCTCAGCCACCGGCATCGAGTTTCTCCGGAACGGTGATATTGAACTTCCGATCGAGCTTTCCGCCGCGTACCAGCATGCGCTTGCCGCTCCCCAAATCTATCTCCTTGCGCTTGAGCTTAGGCAGCCAAGCATGGTTGTGCCGCTCGGAGAACCAGAAAAACAGCCGCTTCACCTTCACACTGCGACAGTTAACAAGCAAGTTTTGAAGCCTTCGCGGACTGAGGTTGCGAAGTCCCTCCACCAACATGTCCGCCTGATGAAAAGTTTCTCGCTCTGGGACTTCATCAAGCAACTCCATGATGGCGCGTTCGGGCGAGGACATCGTGAGCGACCAATTCCACTGACCCCAGGTTTGCCGTGCGAGGCCACCGCCAAGGGAATCTGTGCCGGAATGCTCCTGAGTTTTTAGATTGGCGCCTCGCCCGAGGCCGCTCGCGATCGGTTCATTCCGGAACAGCTTTTTAGCGTTGTGAAAGACGAGTCTTGTGTCGAGCTTCAGCTTACCGACCCATGTGGGCAGCGGAGCGTCGCCATAGACGTGAACCTCCCTTTGTCCTTTGGGACTGAGATAGTGGGCGAAACCTTGAATATCCAAAGCCGTCCGGCCGCCGACTATCAGCGGGCAGTCCAGGACCATCTGAAGCGAGATCACGACGTTTTGCCACCGCAGCCGCTCATCCTCTTTTTCCCTCTGAAGATGCGCCGCCGGGCGGCGGTAGACGCCCCTCGCCACCTGCTCCAGCCAGCCGCTTGCAGCGTACTTGCTCCGCAGCGCACTGGAATAACCCCGACCCTGAAGCCACGCAGAGTCGACGACCAGCCCTTCGGGCAGGTTGTGCTGTAGCCAGTTTAACTTTCCTTTGTTTTGCTGCTCCATGGTTAGCAAAATAGCACTTCTATAAACCAATTAGCAAGTTTAAAACTTGTCAATAATGCTAACCACCAATATGCAAAACCCGTAACTCATAAACCTTCAATCCGAACGGACCTCCAGCCCCTCGCCTTCTCTGACTCCAAACACCTAAAAACCCGTCATTTTCAAACGGAGGACTACGCCGTCTTTGCTTCACTGCGCCCTCTCCCGGGTGCACGCCGCTTCGCCGCGGCTCGGACGGGTGTTTCGGACTGCGCCGGTTTCGCGCCAAACTAACCCCAACCCCGTTTGGCACTCACCGCGCTTTCACTCACGCCCTGCCACCCTCCTTCGGACTCCGTTCTGTCCCTTTCACCGGTGTCGCCTTGTTTTTTCCCGCTTCGCTCTAGTGAAGAAAGAAACAAGCCGACACCGGCAGAAGGAAAAAACATGAAATTAGAAGAAGTCAACCTCAAAACCAAAGAAGCCGTGGATTATCTGGTGCAGTCGCTGGAGTCCGGGCAAAGTGCAGTCCTCACGCAGTATCTCGGAGCGATGGCCAAGTTTCGCAACTACAGCTTCCTATGTTCCTAGCAACATAGGAAGCTTAGGGAAGCTCTGAGCAACCATCAATTTTGAAGGCGAGGGGAATTCCAGACCTGCACCGGCCACGAATTTCCCTGTATT
>Ga0316363_10000256_pt1 | contig 82902 bp, 70 predicted proteins | sample Sb_taG_3_FD_200459 | JGI IMG/M metagenome (GOLD analysis project Ga0316363, IMG submission 200459) | Peat soil microbial communities from Weissenstadt, Germany - Sb_50d_a_PC metaG (v2) (version 2) | ecosystem: Environmental > Terrestrial > Soil > Wetlands > Peat | place: Germany: Weissenstadt...
TTTCCGTATGCCTTCCCCAGCCCCGGCCGATACCGCATCTTCGTGCAGATCCGCCGGGCGGGCCGCGTCGAGACGGGGGTCTTCGACGCCCAGGTGGAAGCTAAGTCCTGACCAACTTTGAACTCCAAGTAATCTCCGCCGTGCGCGGTGACTTCATCGCCTTGGCGCCGCCGAGGACCATCCCATGATTCAAAACTGCCGGGGTCCAGATTTCACCTGCCAGACCCGCCCTCTGGTGGGACTGGCCAAGCTAGCCATATGGCCTGTACAAGGAAGTGCATGATACCGGAACTCTTTGGGCGGAATACGCCCGCTTCGACAATACCGGCGACCCGGTTTCAGCCCCGCCTCGCGATTCCACACGCTCAGTTGGCCCGGCATTCGTGGTTGATGCTAGAGCTGCACTTGCTACATCAACCGCTGCCCCTATCTACGAAGAACTTCGCTCGCCCGCGGTTTTTTTGTTGGCATAACCGCAAAAGGACCCCCGAAGGGCTGCTTGCCCGGTCAAAGCAGGGGGAAACCGGGCCTCTGTTTCCTAATCAACGCTGCGCATGCGATTCCGGCGAAAAGCGACAGGTATTCGGCGGTCATGGGCATTAGCAAAGCGGTCAAGCGGAACACAGTCAGATCGATTCCGGCACTGACCATGGCTACGGCGAACGCCACACAGGCTCCCGAGAATGCGCGAGGCGCGCAGAGAAACAACGCAAGCGACAGCATCAAAAGCAAACAGCGCCGCAGTAAAGTCCACCTCCCAGAGAGATCGTGGATGGGAGAGCCTTCCAAAATGGTGGCGGCAATGGATGCATGCAACTCGAGCCCTGATACGTCGCGCGCGGGCCCGCGACGCTCCGGCAGCCGATACACATCTTCCGAGCCGGAGTATTCGGCGCCTACCAGAACGTAGCGCCCGCGAAATACGGCAGAATCGATGCGCGGCACATCCTTCCACGACCAGCGTGCGAGACCTCGCAAATTGATCGATTGGTCCTGCCAGAATGCTCCCTTCAACGTTGCGCCGCGCCCGGTCAGAGCCGCGGCAAGGGACGGGCGTTGGGCGTTCGCGCGGTCGGGATACGCATATCGCGCGCGCCTTACCGGCTCGCCGTCTTCGACATTCGCGAAGGCGAACAGTCTGCTGATCCCGTCGGTTCCCAGTAGGCCGGCAACCAACGGTGAGATGCAATCGGTCCCCAACGTCGTCCCCTCGCGGGTGGAAAGCAGCGCTAACTTCAACCGGTCGGAGTGCTTCAGGATCACGTTTTGGAATGCCTCGGAGCGGCCCCACTGTTCCGGAAGGATCAAATCCAAGGCCACGGCTTCGGGTTGGCCCATGAAAATTCGTTCCAGGAATTCGCCTGCCTCGTCTGCCCGCGCGGTCAATGGTCTTTCATCCGCCGCCAGACTGGCGTCATCGATCGAAACCAGGACAATCCGCGGATCCGGCGCACGGTCCGGCCGCAAACGAAAGCGAAGATCGTCGGTGCGGTACTCCAAACTTTGGATGGCAGGCAGGTCGCCGAACCAGGTAGCGGCCAAAGCGAGGAGCAGCCCCAGCCCAACCGCCAAAACCGACCGCACCGGGATTTCACGAGACCGCCACTGACGCACGCACACCTTGTGCCACGCGGCCTCGAGCGGTTCCACCAGATCGACGGTGCGCCGGAACGTTTGGGTCAGACCCGCGGCCACAGGCGCATCCAGTTCCCGAGGCAAGGCCGGGTTCGCCACGCTCAATTGCGGCGGCGGTTCCTGCTGGCGCGCGGCCACATCGGAAGGCTTCCAGCCAAACGGAACATTGCCCGTCAGCAACTCATACGTCATCACCGCCAGCGCATGATGATCGGCCGATTCCGTGATGGGTGCGCCCTTCAGTAATGCCTTCGTCATATACGCCGGCGTACCCATCACGGGACGGGCGCCGGAGCCTGCGTCGAGGAGTTCGGCCACGCCGAAGTCCAGGATCTTCACACCTCCGTCCGCCGTCAGGAAAACGTTGCCGGGCTTGATGTCGCCATGAATCACTTTGTTCTGATGAGCAAAGTCCGCCGCTTCGGCAATCGCCCGCGCGATCGTCAGGACACGCGGGGCCGGCAGCATCCCTTCGTGTTTCAGAACCGAATCGAGCGTCGAGCCTTCGAGCAACTCCGTCACCAGGTAGGGCCGGCCGGATGAATCCACGCCCGCATCGGTCACTTCGATAATGTGCGGATGCTTCAATCGGCCGAGGGCTTTGCCTTCGTGCCGGAAGCGCTCGCGCGCATCGTTACTCGTCAGGCGGCCCAAATGAATCATCTTGAGCGCGAAACGCCGGTCGAGGCCGATGTGAAGCGCGCGATACACCGAACCCATGCCGCCGCTCCCCAGCCGTTTCTCCACACGGTAACGCCCGTCGATCAAAACCGGGCCGGCGAATGCGGGTTGCAGCTTTGCGCCATCCAACGGGCACGACTCAGGACCCGCATCGAAGCAGCTGTGGCATTGCGGACACTCGTGCGCCCACGGCCCTCGGTAGCGCAGGATGGGCTCATCCAGCAGTTCTCCCTGCGCGCGGTCCGCCGCCAGCAGACGATCGATTTCGCGCCGCAATGCCGAATCGGCGGCGCACGCCGCATCCAGCACCGTGCTGCGCTCCGTCTCCGGCGTCCGAACGGCCATCAGGAACAGCTCTTCGAGACGCTGGTGGTGCCCGGTAGTGGTCTGCGTCGTGTCCATGGTGCCCGGAGCCGGGCTGACTTGCGTCAGGCCGGTTTCAGCCGTTCCGTCAGCCACGCTCTGGCGAAACGCCAGTCCAGCTTGACTGTTTCCGGGGAAAGCTCCAGCATCGCCGCTGTCTCTTCCACCGTGAGCCCCGCGAAGAATCGCAGCTCTACCACTTTGACCTGCCGCTCGTTCAGGCGCCCCAGTTCCTCCAGCGCCTCGTTCAATGCCAATATCTCGATGGGCCGCTCGTCGGAGGCAATCAGCGCTTCGTCCAGCGGAATGTTCTTGAATTCCCCGCCACGCTTGCCGGCGCCGTGCTTGCGCGCATGGTCCACCAGGAGATTTCGCATGATTTGTGCCATGCATCCGAACAGTTGCTTGCGGTCCTCCCAGCGAAAGGCTCCGCCATGGAACAGGCGAATGTAGGCTTCGTTCACCAGCGCTGTTGCCTGAAGCGTGTGGTCCGGCCGTTCGCGCCGCATGAAGCCGGCCGCAAGCCGGCGCAAATCCTGGTAGACCAGGGTGTACAGTTCGGATACCGACGTTTGCTTGCCTTGGTTGATTTCCCTCAGGATCTTCGTCACTTCGCCGGGAGCCATACGTAGGGAGTCTATCGCAAAAAATGCAAAGCGCGCCAGCCTGGCAGTGGACCAGACTGACGCGCGGGAGGGTGCCATGCGATTACCTCGGTGCAACAGTTCTGGTGCCCGGACCAGTGCGCCATCAGTTGACCATAGACAACGGGCTGCGGCCTCGGGTTGGAGACGCGAACTACCATGTAGCTCCCATATACCGGCACGACCGCGCCCCCGGCGTGAAAAAGTTGAACTGCGAGCAGTCGATCGGGTCCACGGCGGTGCAGACAGCGCCCGGCGCGGCGAAGTACGGAACGATGAACATTCCCGGCAGGCCGTAGTTGGACAGGGTGGAGATCGCGACCTGCGAACTCAGGTCCAGGCTGTACGCCGTAGGCAGTTTGAAATCGGCATAGCGGCCAGGAGCGATGGTGAAGTTCTTGGCCAGAACGTACGTGCCGGCAGTGACCACCTGTTGCGCCGCACTCAAGGTGAGCGCCGGGACACCCGAGCCGCCGTCCTGCGCCGGCACGGCAAGAATCCTTTGCCAGCATGAGGCGTGGCCGGTTTACCCGATTTCCCGGTTTTTCGCGCTGTATAATGTGTGGCGATGATGCGGCGGTTTCCATTTCTCGTACTCGCGCCGCTGCTCCTGGCAGCGCAACAGCGCACCGCGGAAGCGCCCGCCGCCGGCGTCCTGGCATCCGTCACGGGGACTGTCACCCTCACTTACCCGGATGGCCATAAAGCGAGAGCCCAAGGCTTCGACTGGTTGAAACCTCACACTTTGATTGAGACGGATCGAGCGGGACGCGTACTGGTAGTTCTGGTAAGCGGGGCGCGATATGAAGTCGGAGAGCGGAGCCGCGCGACGCTCGAGACGGGCACTATTCGGACCGTTGCGGGAAGCGTCCGGCGCTTACCAGGGCTGGCGGAGATTCCAAAGTTGGCTGCAATCGCCGATTCGCCTTCCACCGCCCGCGGGGGAGTGGTCCGGATTCGCGGACCTAAGTTACGGCATTGTTACCCTGCCGCGAACGCCGCGATCCTGTCCGGCCCGTCTATCTTCTCTTTTGAACCTATAGGCGATGTTACAACTTATGTAATTGAGATCGAGAACGACGAGGGAACGGTCATTCATCGCGCGCAGTCATCCGGAGCCCCCGTGACTGTTCCGGCGGGAGTCCTCAAACCGGGTGCAATCTATTACTGGGAAGTCCGCGGCGTCGTGCCCGAAGGGGAGGGACCCCGGTGCGGCGCCCAGTTTTCCGTGCTGCCGGTGGAGGACGAGACTCGTCGCGCCGCGTTGAAGGCGGCAGTCCGGAATGTGGGCGACACCGACAGCCTCGCCCTACTCGGAGAGATCGACCGGCGCCTCGGGCTTCTGCGCGAAGCGAGGGAGGAGTTCGCGGCAGCGTTAGCAAATTCTGGTACGCAGGATCACATTCGCTCTGCTCTGTTACAAATCGACGCGCTCATACGGTAGTTACCGGGTTGAGCGGATTGCCGGGATGTGGTAATTCTAATCCAAATCGGAGGAGGAACTAACCGTGAAAACGAACCGTTGGAAAGTACTTTCCCATTTTGCGCTTTCGACCGCGCCGGCCAGGCTGCTGACGATAATTGCCCCTATTCCCATTCTGTTGCTGCTCGCGGCGGCTCCCGCCTCGGCGAGCAACTTCAGCCCCAACGCCTGCGGATCCAGCACCTCGGACGCCTCGGCTTCGGCGCCTACCACCTTTGCCGACTATGCGCTGACCTGCAACGCCGCGCTCCCCGCGTTCGCATTCGTTCAGTTCAGTTTCAACGTTAACAGCACGAAGTGCAGCGACACCACTCTCTGCTCAACGATAAACGATACCGTGACGCTCGTCTTCGACAACACCGGACCGACTTTGAATCAGCCCGTCACGATTGGTGGCGGCGGTACTGGTATTAAGCTCACCGGCCCGTGTACGTCTACCGCGCCCATCACGGGGACGGGAGCGTACACGACCAACCCATGCGCCGTGCTGCCTGGCGAGGCCTCGGTCATCAACACGTACTACAGCAATAGTGGGGGCCTCGAGCTGGCTTTTTCGGGATCGCAGGGAGGCGTGTCTGTGAACATGACTTTGACGAGCCTCACCTTCATCCCGGCCAGCGCGACGCCCGAGCCCGGCACCCAATCCGTCGTCGCGCTCTCCATCGTGCTGCTCGCCATTCTATGGCGGCAACGGATGGTTTCAAAGCCCTCCCGCGTTGCCGAGGATCTGAAACGCCGACCAATAGTAGGGTGACGGGGCGGGCGTGCCGTTGCGCATCGCGAGCATGGATTTGCGCATGGCATCGTCGAGCCGTATTCCGGTTTTGACGTCCTTGTAGAAGCCGGTCATAAACTCGCGGCTCGCCGCGTCGTCCACTCTCCAAAGGGAAGCGACCACGCGCGGAGCCCCGGCGGCCAGAAAAGACCACGCCATTCCCAGCAGACCGTCGCCCTGCCGCTCCTTGCCGAGGCCGGTGTCGCACGCCGACAGCACGACGAGGCGTGCGGTCAGCGACAGTTCCGCTACTTCCCAAGCGTGCAGAATGCCGTCCTCGGAACCGTCCGCCGATTCCGTGGCCATCAGGAGTCCCGAGTTGAGGCCATCATGCGCATCCAGAATGCCGTGCGTGGCGAAGTGCAAAAATTCGAACTGCGGCAGGAGTTTCTTCACTTCCTGTTCCCGAGCGGAGGGCCCGGCGAGGAAGACCGATTTCGCGTACATACCGGCGATATTCCTTGCCTCCGCGCGCGCGTCCGGCAGTTCGTCATAGGAATAGCCCGAAGGAGGAACGATCCGGCTTTCTCCTTGGCCCAGCGGATCCGCTACCGCGAGCATCGATTGCACCGGTTTGGAGCGAACGGGCGGGCGCAGCAGGGATGCCAAGGAAACGGCGTTCGAAATCGCGTACTGATCGATGAGCCGCGCTTTCGTGGAAGTCATCAGTGCCGCAAACGGGATGTCCAATAGCGGCCCTTCGGCCACGATCGCCAGCCGCGCGACTTTGTGCGCGGCCAGCCCAGGTTCTAATTTCGAGAAGAGAACGGTGTAAAGTTCTTTCGCCAGCGTCTCCTCTTTTCCATCCGCGCTGCGCCGTGCGGCAGGGCTGAGACTTCGGCCGGCCCGCCCCAGGGCGTCGCGCCAGGAATTCGATACCGAGAGCAGGTCGGCAGTGCCGTGATTCAATTCGAACGCGTCCAATGCACCGGCATGCAGCGCGAATACCAAGGCGGATTGATCGTCCACTATCATCCACTCGAGAAACAGGGTGTCCGGCGAACTCTTCGCCATCGCTTGCAACTGAGCCGCCGTGGGCGGCGCTGGGTTCTGGGCCGCGCGTAACGCCGGCGTCGAGGCAAATAGGCGGTCGCGTAGATCGGAAAGCCTCTTCTGCGCCTCGAAATATCGAGCACGCGCTGCCTCCATGGCCCGGGTGCGGCCGTCGGTGGGTTCCGCTTGAACCTGCGCCCGCTCCATCGCCACTCGCAGCGCGTTGCCGGCTCTTGCCAGATCCGCACTTGCCTGCCGCCAGGTTTCGGCATGATCGTGCTGTAGTAGGTCGAGAAACGCGGCGCCGTTCAGCGCTACCATGCGCGAGAGGCCCACCGCCCGGCTCCGTTCCGAGATGAGCAGCGCATCCCACGTCCGCCCCAGCTTTACCAGGACGCGCGCATAATGCGGATACAACCCCACCGATGTCTGCCGGAACGCCCCGTATTGCACAGGGTCGCTGATTTCCCCGCCGATGGATTCGAACTGCGCGAGCGCGCGTTCGTGCGCCGCCAAGGCGCCCTGCAAATCTCCGCGCTCTTCCAGCACCAGCCCGATGCGGCTCAGACTGCGCACTACCGCCCTGCGGTCCCGATCCTGTTCGCGCACCTCGAGCGCGCGTTGATGATACTCCAACGATTTGTCGAGATCGCCCGCCGTCCGGGAAAGGTTGCCAAGGTTGTAAAGAGCGGAGCCTTCCTGTTGGCGATATGCATGCTCCTCCGAAATCGCCAAGGCCTGTTCCAAATCATGCCGCGCGTCGCCCATGCGCCCGAGTTGCAGTTCGGATATTCCGATGTTCAGTGTGGAACCGGCAATTTCGCGGAAATTTCCGGCGTTCATTCCCTCCTGCAAAGACTTGCGACAGTAGTCCACTGCCTCGGCATAGTTGTCGGAGTAGAACAAAGCGGCGCACATGTTCCGATAACTGAATGATAAGTGCTGGCTCAGGCCGAACCTGCGCCGCTCCTCCAGCCCACGCTCGAAGTAGTGCCGCGCATTTTCATATTGGCCCATGTCGAGGAACGCGGTGCCGAGAACATCGAGAACCTTGGCAATCTCCTGGTGGTCTGCGAATTTCTCATCGGTATCCAGCGCGCGAAAGCCGTTGTCGAGCGCCGAGTTGAACCGCGACGTGCGGCGATCGAGGTCGGCCAGGCTGCCCAGCACTTTGCCCTTGCCCCTCTCGTCGTTCAGTTTCTCGTAGAGCGAAACCGCTTGAGTCAGCGCACGCTCGGCGTCACCGTATTGGGAATTCTTCGCGTGCTCCTGTCCCATTATGTCCAACGCTTTTGCTGCGTTCGCGCTCTCGGACAACGCGAGGTAGCCGGCTAGCGCGTGGTTCGCGTATTCGATGCTCTTGGAGTGGTCGGATACGCCGGCCCAACCCCTGGCCAAACTCATTGAAACTGCGTTGGCGCCCGATTTGTCTCCAAGCTCTTCATATAACGCCAGCGCTTGCGTATATTCCGCGGCGGCGTCCTTCCATTCACGTCGGGCTTCCCGAACTTCTGCCAGAGACCGGTGTAGTCGTGCCGTCCACACCTTGTTGTCAGAACTCTGAGCGGCCTCTAAACCGGCGCGATAGGCGCGCTCCGCTGCGGCAAAATCACTCTGCTTCGCCGCCTCCACGCCCTGCTGGTAGAGTTGGTCGATCCTGGAATTCGCGTTCTGTGGCGCGCAAAGCAAAGGCAACGTGAGCAGCAGACAGCCGGCCCGGAGGAGTATGGCCACGGGATTCATTGTACTCCGCCAGATCTCGCACGCGAAAGGAGCGCCCCCTGACCGCAGCCAGCCGCCATCCCGCTGGAGCAGCGGAGGAACAGCGGAGGAGAGGGCTAAATCTCGGAATCGCCTCTTGGTCTCCAGAAAACGCCCACGTTCTTATCACCGATGCTCGGCGCGACCCGCTGTGCCGGGAGGGGGCCGGCGCCCGGAGCGTCGTTGTCGTCGAGCGCGCGAGCTGGTCCCGCTGCAAAGAGATTTCTCCGCCTGAAAACCCCTTCTCCGGCGATGCGCTCTATCTCTACACATCGGGTTCCACGGACTCAGCGCATCTGCTGCACTCGGAAGAACCTGTTTTTCGAGGCGAACAACTTTGTGGAATCGACCGGATTGAATGCGGACGACAATATCCTGTGCACGATTCCGCACGCTGTCGCCGGATCCTCGAATTGCTGCGCGCGGAAAGAATCCGGGTCTATCCCGGCGTTCCCTATCAGTTTGAAGTTCTGGCGGCATCGGCCGAGGATTTGGGCTCCTGTTTCCGGAGCGTCGTGAGCTTCCGAGAAACGTGCTGCGGGACCGAGGCCTATCTCAAAGAAATCCGCGGTGCGGAAGCCCAGCGAATCGCCGCACAGATCTCACCTTACCGGCTGTCTCATTCTTGGGTTTTGGGCCGGAATGGTCATAGATTCGAGATGAACTCGTAGCTGCCGGACTTTAGAGTGTAGACGGCCCTGCCGCTTTCATACTTGATAAAAGTGACGCCGTTCGCCTCGCCGGCATTCTTTCCGCCCTCCTTCACGGCCCCTGGCGCAGTTGCCGGCAAATAGAGGGTGGCGCTCGTGTTGGCGGGGACGGTCGCCCGGTAGGTGAGTACTTTGCCGTCTACTTTCCAGGCGCTGCCGATCCTGCCGTACATGGAATCGTAATAGCCCTCCGCCCATGTCATGACTCCCGTAGGATCGGGCTCCGGCTGAAGGATGAATTTCTTGAAACCGGGTTCATCCCGCTGAATGCCGAGCGAATAGGCCATCATCCATTGGCCGACGGCGCCGAAGGAATAGTGGTTGAACGAGTTCATGCCGTTATTGCCGCCGAATCCATTTTCCACCGTGTATCCGTTGAGCCGTTCCCATATCGAGGTGGCCCCCTGGTCGATTGCATAAAGCCACGACGGATATTGGTTGTTATGCAAGATCCGGTATGACAGTTCGCTAAGGCCGTTGTCGGACAGAGCCTTGTTGATCCAGGAAGTGCCGATGAACCCGGTCATCAGCGAATATTCCGGACGTACGGCCCCACCGTCGTCCTTGTTTTCCCGTGCCACGGTTTCCGCCAGGTTCTTGACCATATAGGGAGCGTTTTCGCCGTTGAACAAACCCATGGCCAAGCCTGTCGCATAGGAAGTCTGCGTATCGGCGACTTTGAATTCCGGAGGTGTTGGCGCTCCTCCCCGGCCGCCGGGCCCGCCGCGTCCGCCGCCCGTGCCGAGGGTCTTTCTTTCGGCATTTACAAAAGTGGCATTGAAAAACGCCTTTCGCTTTTCATACATGCCCCTGTATTTTGCCGCATCATTGGACTTGCCTGAGATTTCGGCTACCTTCGCCATGATTCCGAGGTCATAGGCGTGATATGCGGTCGACAGGAAGGGGGATCCCAGCACATTGTTTTGCGGTCCCAGCCAGTCACCCAACTGCCCGTCCGAACTCAAGCCCGTCTTGGGATCGATCGTGGTCTCGAGATAGTCCATATAGGCGGCCATCGCCGGATAGTGACGCTCCAACAGCGCGACGTCTTTGTACTGCAGATAGGCCTCCCACGGAACCACAATCCCCGCGCTTCCCCATAGGACGCCGCCGAAGCCTCCTCCGACCGGCGCGACATCCGTAAACCTCCCGGAAGCGGCCTGCACGTCGCGCATGGCGTACATATGACGGGTAAGGAATTGATCCGCATTGGATATGTAGGTGGCGGTGCGCGAAAAGACATTGATGTCACCCGACCAGCCCATGCGTTCGTTGCGTTGCGGGCAGTCAGTCGGTATGGTGAGGAAGTTGTCGACGTTGGACCAGACAAGATTCGACCATAGCCGGTTGACTTTTTCACTGGATGTTTTGTAATCGGCCGTCAGTTCCCTGACGGAACTGATCGCCACGCCCTGAACGGCTTCGAGCGGAAGCGGCTTATCAATCCCGGTGATTTCGACGTATTGATATCCATGGGATGTGAACCGGGGCTGGAAAACCTGGTTTCCCGCCTTCATCGTGTAGACGTCCTGGCTGAGCGCGGCTCGATAGTTTTCCGTCATGATCATGCCGACGTTTTTCCCCGACTCTTTCAGGTCGGGATACGACATCTCGGCATACCTGAGGGTGATTTTGCCGCCGGCGCGCCCGTTGGCGATAGTGATCCTCGGCACTCCCACCAGGTTTTGCCCCATATTGAAGACGTACACCCCGGGCCGCACTTCCTTGACGCTTTTCGCCGTGAGGATCCGGAACACGCCGGCATTGTTGCCGATCTGTCCGACGAGGGCCAGCCTGTCATAGTTGAACGGCGTTCCTGGTGCTCCGCCCCGTCCGGCTTCCGCGCCCGTAAATGCCGTACCTTGGAGCGGCACAACGGCCGCGCTTTTCCATTTGCTGTCGTTATAGGCAGCCGTGGTCCATCCTGCCACCGCGGGTTCCCTGGCAGCATCGTAAACCTCGCCAAAATCCAGGCTGCTATATACCAGGGGGCCGCCGGCGAAGTATTTCCACGTCCGGCCATTGGTGGGGATCGTGTCGGAGGACCCATCCTTGTAAGTGACCACGAGTTTGGCCAGCAGCGACTGCCGGTCGCCGAAGTGATTCCAGATGTTCCCGAAACTGAGCAGGCCGCTCCACCAGCCTTCCCCGAGCATCGCGCCCATGGCGTTTTCACCGGCCTTGACCATGGCGGTGACATCATAGGTTTGATACATGTGAGTAATATTGTACTGAGTCAAGCCGGGATTGTAATAATCGTCACCCACGCGTTTGCCGTTCAGGTAGATCTCGTAAATACCGCGCGCCGTAACATAAAGACGGGCGCCTTCGACGGCTTTGCCGGACGTCTTGAACGTGGTGCGCAGCATCGGAGCCGAGTTCCGGCTCGGATTCCTGACGAGAAAGACGCCCTTGCCGCCGCCGGCAAGGACATAGCGTCCGTTGGCAACGGAGAATCCGGAGCCGGCCTTGACGAAGTCGGCATAGATCCCCTTATACGGGCCGCCCGTCAGAGTCTCATGGAAGAGGGTGTTGTTGGGGAAGCGGTTGTTGCGAACCGTGACATCGCCGAAGGCGGCATTCTGGCCCGGCCCGACGGAAAAACCGATATCGCAGAGCATTCCGAAAGCAATGAAATTGCCGCCCGAGCCGACGGGATTCAGATTCACCGAATTCGCTGATCCGCCGCGGCCCCCGGGGCCGCCCGGAGGTCCGGCGGCAGGGGGTTGCCCGGCAGCGCCCGCGAATGTGGTTTTCCCGTCGATTGAAATCGCAATCTGTCCAAAGGCGCTGCGGAAGTCGATGACGTGTTCCGCATTCTTGTTGGCATTATTGATGAACTCGGTCGAGATATCGAAAGTCCGCAGCGGTTGTGACGGCGTATCGGTGTCCTTGTAGCCAGCGCGGTAGACATGTAGCTTCGCCTTGCCGTCCGGCGTGCCATCAACGGCTGAAATGTCGAGTTCCAGCTTGATGTAGCTCTGATCTTTGGCGCTCTCGACCTGGTAAATGTTCTTGTTCTTATCCATCAACCGCGAGTCGTTGGCCCCATATACAAAGCTCGCGCGGGTGCTGCCCTGCGCGATCGTCAAGGCATATTTCACATCGAAGATCGCCAGATAAGGCGCATAGAGCACCAGGTCCTCATCTCCCCCGCCGATCCATTTGGCGCCGGCCCAGGCGCTCGAATCGGGAGCGGGATCCATCAGGCCGGTTTCAAACCAGGAGCTGGCAGTGAGTTTCGCCCCTGCCTGATTCCGCACGGCAACCATCCACGTGTATCTCGTAGCGGCTTTGAGTGGGCTCCCGGCATAGGTTATGCCGAGCGAAGTCGAGTCTTCGGTCCTCTTCGTATCCCAGACCATGTTGCCCTTGGGATCCTTGATTTCAATTTGGTACGCGGTCTGCGCATATCCGCGCTCGCCTGCCGTCGTGGCCATCTGCCAGCTGAAACGCGGCTGTGCCACATCGATACCCAGGGGGGTGTTTCTGTATTCCACCTGCAGTTGTTTTATGACGGCAGCCGCGTTTGCCTGCAGAACGGTGCAGAGCGCCACGAACGTCACAATCAGAATTCGTTTCACGGCCGCCGGAACCTCAAATGCTTGCTTCCCAGTCAACTCAACCTCTCCTTACCTGCGCCGATCCTTTTCTGCAAAGATCGACAGATCGTTGAGAGCGGCTTCAGCGAAAACCGCCGGATTGGCGGATGGCGAGCGCTCGTACGGCAACCAGCCTGCGCGGCCGGGTCTGACAGCGAGGCCTCGTCGGCTCGCCACCGTGAAGTGGTAGCTGTACGAATCCACCTTGTAGACGAGCCGCCGATGCCGGCCGCCGCCCTCAGGGCACCGGCCCGCCGTACGCTTTCATCACCGTTGCCGCTCAGTTGAGCCGCTTCAGCCAGATGTTGCGCGTGAAAAGTTCGCCCAGATTTTCGGTTTCGATGCCGATCTTGCCGCTGGCCCGGAAGTAGGCCGGATCGTCGTCGATCAGTACCGAGGTCAGGTGACCGTTCATGAACATCGAGTGGGTGTTACCTTTCACCACGAGCAGGAACTGATTGTAGTCGTCCTTGTGGAACCAGGAGTCCAACGTGGCCTTATCCGCGAGGGTGGCTAGCAATCTTCTGGGTTTTCCCTCTTCGGCGATGACCACCTGGCCGGGGCTGGCAACGATGCCCCTGCCCAACTGCTCATAATATTGTCCCGAAAACATGTTGTCCGCGTCGAAATCGAACTGTGGGCCGGCCATATCCCACTTCGCACGCTCCGCGGCGGACGGAGGCGTGCCGGGGTTCGCACACTGCGGAGCGCGTCCACCGCCGCCGCGGCCACCAGGCCCGCCGGGACCACCTGGTCCGCCAGGTGCGCCTCCGCGCGCCCCCCCTCCGCCCGCGGCAGTCGCGGTTGCTCCACGTCCCAGAGTGCCGCCGCCTCCGCGTCCCGTGTACTTGAAAGTCACGTTGTTATCGGCGGTCAGGTAGCTCCGGTACTGCATCCCGCCATTGTCGCGTCCCGTGCCCTTGAACTCCCATTTGAGCTCGAAGTCGGTTGGTTCGCCGCCCTGCCATACCAGGTAGATCGTGCCGGTGGGTTTCTCACAGGTCGCCTGGACATAAATCGCGCCGTCCTTCACCGACCAGAACCGTGGATCGCCGTCCCAGCCGTTCAAGGTCTGGCCGTCGAACAGCGAGATCCATCCTTCATTGTCGGAGTAATCAAACGGTTGTGCGCCGCGGCCCATGCCGCCACCGCGCCCGGCGCCGGGCGCAGCAGGGCCTCCGGCCGGTGCGCCGGTCTGAGGTGGGGGCTGCTGCGATGACGCACGCGGCGCCACGACCAACAGCGCCACAGCGCCGAGACCGCCTGCGATTAGAAAAGTACTGGTCCGCTTCATCGGTTGTCCTCTATCCTTTCTATTTTCAAATAGAGCCTTTAGAGCCGATTATCTCATCTCTCAGCCCGCGTGATTGCGGGAGGTATCCTCTATTCACTGCCTTGCCGGGGGCGCCGGCCAGCGGCCGGTAGTCCATAAGCGATGCGCAGGCCCGTCCCTACTCTTTGGCGGTAACTGGAGTAGTGATCGGCTTGATCTCTGCCGCCGGCGACGCCAGTGTCAGCGCGACGATTGTATCGACGGCATCCGCATTCCCGTTCAGCGTAATCTCCACGGAGTCACTGGATTGTTTACAGGCGGCGCTTCCCCCCGTGAGGCTGGAGCAACTCACTATCCTGGCCGGAAGAGCTGGAAGCGAAAGCGTCTTGCCGGTGGCATTGAGGACATGCAGATAAATCGTCCTGTCGTGAAAGGTTGAAACGCCAAAATCGCCCGGCAGATAGGGGCCGCCACGCGTGGCATAGATGCTTTGACCGAACCGCTTCAGCCAATCGCCAACTTCGCGGAGACGCTCGGCCTGTTCCGGCTCGATCTGTCCATCGGGACGCGGGCCCACGTTGAGAAGCAGATTCCCGTCGCGTCCGGCTGCGCCAACAAGCAGGCGAATGACATCGTTCAGCGGCTTGACCTTGGCATTCGGCTGATAGCCCCAGGCGCCGGTGGTCAGGGTCGTGCAAAGCTCCCAGGGATGCTGGTTGTCAAAACTGCCCATGGCGCGGTCGCCTTCACGCGATCGAAAATCCGCTGGGGCGTCGGTGCGGCCGTTAATGACGATCGACGGCTGAAGCTTCCTCAGATTGCCCACCGCTTGATCGTCCTGCCAGGAGAACGAACCGGTGTAGTGCTCGCCCCTTGGCCGCGCTTTCCACCCGCCTTTGAAGCCGACGCCGCCGAACCCCAGCCAATCGACGCCGCCGCCATCAAACCAGAGAATGTCGATCTTGCCGTAGTGAGACGCCAGTTCGTTGAGCTGGCGGTGATACTGCTCGCGCATCTCCACGGCGTTTGCTTGATAGAGATCGGGAAAGAAGAAACCGGGGAATCGCCAATCGAGCGGCGAATAATAAAGACCGACGCGCAGCCCGGCCTTGCGGACAGCGTTAACGTACTCGGCAACGAAGTCGCGGTGAGCCGCCGACTTCATCGCCGTAAAATCGCTGCCTGGATCGTCAAACAAGGCGAATCCATCATGGTGGCGCGCGGTCAGCACCGTGTACTTCATGCCGGCCGCTTTGGCAATGGCAGCCCAGGAGTCGGGGTCGAACTTGTCCGGATGAAACTGCCCGGCCAGTTTCGCATACTCGTTTACCGGAATCTGCTCGTTCCATTGCACCCATTCGCCGCGGCCGGGAATGGAATAAACACCCCAATGCATAAAGAGACCGAACTTAGCGTCGCGCCACCATGCAATGCGCGAAGCTGCCGCATCGTCGGAAACCATCGACCGCTGCGCCCAGGCGGCGGATGTCATGCCCAGGATCACCGGCAAAGCCCATGTGAACCCGGCGCGGATCGAATTTGTTTTCATTTGGTACTGTCCTTACACGCAACGAGCCCGCCGTGTTACGACCTCATGAACTGAAGCCGGCTCAGGAGAGCCGGCGAAACGATGCCGGCACGTCCACGAATGGGCGCGCCTGCATCGTCAGCAGTACGTCGGAGGCAGCTAGAAGCCCACTCTCAAAGCAAACTGTATTACCCGGGGGCCGCGATCCGAAGTGACCTGGCCGAACAGCGTGTTGATCTGATTCAAGTTGTTGTCAAACTTTGCCGCCGCATTCACACCCGACCATTGAGCGTGGTTGAAAGTGTTGTAGAACTCGCCGCGAAACTGAATCTGGCCCTTCTCGCGGATGCGGAAGTTCTTAAAGGCGGAAAGGTCCCACTGGTTCTGTCCGGGACCTCGAAACACATCCCGGGCAGCGTTTCCGATATAGCCCAGCGGGGGTTGCGAGAACACGCCAGGAGTAAACCACCGGGAGACGGAATGCTCGCCGTGTCCTAAGTTCGGATTGCCGGAGATATCTATTCTCTGTCCATCGCCGCCCCCGATCAGATCGACGCCGCTTACAGTGCTAAAACTGACGCCCGCGGGAGCGCCACTCGCGAAGGTTGTTGTCCCCGACACATTCCAATGCCCCAGGACAGTGCGAACAAGCGGATTGGACATGTGCTCAGAGCCTGGAATTTCATAAAGCCACGCCAGGTTCACAATGTGGGTGCGGTCGAAGGATGCCTCACCGTAGTCAAGCAGGACCCGGCTCGCGTAGGTAGTTAGCGTCGCTCCGTCGCTCGAGCCATAATCCATGGCTTTGGACCAGGTCCAATTCGCCTTGAACTCCAGCCCGTGTGAAAACCTCCGATTCGCCTGGGTCTGGAGAGCATAGTAGCTCGAATTTCCGATAGGCTCCCTGTAAGTGATAGTCCCTAAGCCGGGGTACGGCCGGAGGAAATTGTCGGGAAGCGGCTTGCCGGGCACCGTCGGGTCCTGGCTGCTGGGGAGAAACCTCGCACCGTATGGAAGTTGGTTCACGTTTTGGGACATCATCAAGTGACGCCCCAGATTGCCGACAAAAGCCACATCAACTACCGTTGCGAAGCCGACCTCCCGCTGAATGCCAGTGCTGAAATTGTAGCTCGATGCCATTTTGGAATCGTCCAGCCCGAGCACGCTGGACGGGAAGAGAGTGCCCGCCGTGCTCACGAACGTGGCGAGTGTTCCATAGTAGGTCGTAGGCGTATAGGAGAGCGGCGGCATCGATTGATAGCTGGTGGAACAGCAGAGGCTTGGTGCGCTGGTCGGCAGATAACTGATTCCGAACCCTCCCCTGACGGCCGTTTTTCCATCGCCAAAAACGTCCCAGGCAAAACCGACTCTGGGCGCTGCAACGAGGGTCTGCGAACTGGTGAGGCCCTGTGGAACTCCAGGTTGACCGACCACCAGCATTCCATCCGCGGGATTGCCCACTCCGGGCACAAGGGCGCCTATGTACACGGCCGGTAGCTGCGCCCCGGTAATCGGGTTAACCGCGACACGCACTCCCGCTGAATTTATGGCCGGAGTGTAGAGCAGGGACTCCTGTGCCGGGTTCCAGGCCGCGGGACCAAAGCCGGCCATGAGGTTGCTGCGCTGGTGCCACGGTAACCGCGAGGTAAAGCGCACTCCCAACTCCAAGGTCAGTTTCTTGTTTACCCGGTACGAATCCTGCACATACTCTTCATATGCGGATTCGCGGTAATCCGCACCCGTGCGCTTCTGGCTTTCCGTATACGTGTCGAAAACCCCAAGCATGGCGTTCGAATAGCCGTAGCCTGTATCCAGCGGGTTGTTCACATCGTGGCCAAACGCGAAGTTGCCGGAATATGCCGTCCCGGGATTCCCCTTCCACATCCGGGTGCGATAGAAATCCAGTCCCGCCTTAAGCGTGTGTTTGCCGACGACCTTCGTGAGGTTGTCGGCGATCGTGAAAACGGTGCTGGCGCCATCGATCGGAGCCCGGGCGTCGTAAGAATATCCAGCCGCACTCGGAACATCTGAAAAGCTCATGATCGGTATGACATTGTTCGCATTGTCGAGTGGATACCATTGCCCCAGCCCCTGCAGGCCATAGGTCGGCCGCTGGATCTTGGCATTCTCCGCTTGACTGAGCGGACCACCGGGTTCATCCCAGTGAAGAACGCCGAAAGTCGTTTCGTTAATCAATGTGGGAGTGATGTCATATATAAAGTTCACCGATGGGTTTTCATTTCGCGTATCGTAAAAAGACTTGACCAGTCCCCAATTCGGCCCGGGAGCGGCGCCGACCGCGTAGCCTTGGGAGGTGGCATTGATCTGATTCATATGCCCGTACATCCGAAACTTATCCGTCAGGTTGAAGTCCAGCCGATACGTATAGTTATTGGTGCGGTTTAAGGGAGTCTCCTGGAACACGTAATTGTAGTTGCCGCCGCTGACTGCCCTGTTGATAAAGTTGGGTTGCGGGAAGACGTTCAGGAGGTCCTGCCCGTAAGCGCTGATCTGGCTCGCGGGAACAATGTTGCCCGGATACGGAGTTTTTGTGCCGGATACGTAGACCGGAATCAAGGCTCCACCCACGGTGACGCTCTGAGAGAAGTTGCCGGCGCGTTCCAGAGCCGTGGGCATGGTGTTTTGTATCAGCGAGCCGGGAATACCCGCGTAAGAATATTGATCGTTGAAGAAGAAAAACGCCCTGTTCTTGGAAGAGTTGAACTTCTTCAAGAACGGGAGGTAGAGAGGCCCTCCGATGCTGCCGCCGCCAATGGCATATCGATATCTCGGTTTTGCGACACTGTTGAGATTGTTGAAGTAGTCGTTCGCATTCAGATCTTCGTTACGAAGATACGCATACACGTCGCCGTGATATTCCCTGGTGCCCGCCTTGGTCGTCAAATTGATGGTAGCCCCGCCGCTTTGGCCGTATTCGGCCTGGTAGTTCGAAGTGTTGATGTGGATTTCGGATAACGCATCCAGCGGTTCAACCGCCTGAAGCTGGCCCTGGCTGGATGTATCGGAGGCCATGACTCCATTCAGGGTCGGAACCGTTGCGCTCCAGCGCGTTCCGTTTATGCTCCCATATGGCGCATAAGCGGTGCCTGGAGTGGTCGGATCGGTAGCCCCGGAAATTCCCGGAAGACTCCTCAGGAGCCCGTTGAAGTTCAATCCGCGAGCGAGGAGAGCTCCGATCTCATATTTGTCCAGGTCGCCGGAACGTTCCGCGCTGGCGGTTTGAACGGGAGTGACCTCGGCTTGCACGGTCACTGAGTCGCTCGTACTGCCGACAACCAGAGTGAGCGTCCCGACCGACCTTCTTTCGCCGGCCGTGAGGACGATGTCCTTTTGTTCGAGCCGCGTGAAACCACTGACCTGAACCGAAATGGAGTAGGTGCCCGGCGCCGGGACGGCCTGAAACGAGAAGTTCCCGGTGGCGTCGGATCTCTGCGTCGTTATGACAGCCGTGGTGTCCTGGTTCGTCAGGGTCAGGCTGGCGCCGGGCACGCCCGCTCCGGATGGGTCGGCCAGAAGGCCGGCGATGCTACCTGCCGTTTGGGCGTAGAGCGGCCCGGGCAGCATGGACACGAAAACGGCCAGCAAGAGCGCCGCACAAGCGCAGCCCTTTAGCCGGTATGGAGTCGCATTGGCGCATTGGGCAGTAGAATCAATAGTTTGCGGGGCAGTTCCTCGGAAGAACTGGGGCAAGTAGTATGGACACATCTTCGATACCCTCCAAGCGAGTGCTCTAATCGGAGTCGAGTCTATCACGTCGTTAGCGATATCGTCAAGAGAATTCTCGATGCGGAAATCTTCTTTACAGACGGATTACCGCAGGTTTAGAATCGGGTGTGTTCAGCGATACGAAAGGAAACCTTCATGCGAATCACAAGACGCCGGGCGGTCTCGGCGATAGCAGGAGCGCCCGCGCTCCTTTTGACGAGGGAGGCGTCCGGACAGGACGCCCTGCCCGAGATCGAACGAGGGCCTTTTGACGGGTCTCTGGAAGGCCTGAAGGCATATCAAATTCCCCAGTGGTTCAAAGACGCCAAATTCGGAATCTGGGCCCATTGGGGACCGCAGTCGGCCGCTGAGGATGGGGACTGGTACGCCCGCAACATGTATATTGAGGACAGCCCGCAATATAAAGACCACCTCCAGCGGTTCGGCCATCCTTCCAAGGTCGGCCACAAGGAAATCTGCAGGATGTGGACGGCCGAAAAGTTCGACCCCGACCACCTGATGTCGCTCTACAAGAAGGCCGGAGCGAAGTACTTCATGAGCATGGGCGTCCACCACGACAACTTCGATCTCTGGAACTCGAAGCACCAGCCGAGATGGAATGCCGTCGCAACCGGGCCGAAAAAGGACATCGTCGGTCTATGGAAGAAGGCCGCTCAAAAGCAGGGCCTCCGGTTCGCAGTGAGCGAGCACCTGGCTCCCAGCTATAACTGGTTTGCGGTCTCTCATGGCAGCGACAAAACCGGTCCCCTCGCCGGCGTCCCTTATGACGGCACAAATCCCGAGTACAAGGATCTTTACCACGAGTTGCCTGCCGGTTACACGATAACTCCGGGCGGTATGGGCGGGAGCATGAGCAATGTGCCCCTTGCATGGAAGACCGAATACTTTCTCCGTATCAAAGACCTGGTGGACAATTATCAGCCCGACCTGCTGTACACGGACGGCGGTATTTCATTCGGTGAAATCGGCGCCAGGCTCGTCTCCCATTTTTACAATGTCAACGCCAGGCTTCACGGCGGGAAAGTCGAAGCTGTCTATACGAGCAAACGCCGCAACGAGTGCGAAACGGGTACTTGCGTCTATGACATCGAACGGGGCGTGGCGGACGGAGTCATGGCCAACGCATGGCAGACCGACACTTGTATCGGCACCTGGCACTATAAACGCGACGTCACATACAAGACGCCCAAGACTGTGATCGATATGCTCTGTGACATCGTCAGCCGCAACGGAAATCTGATGCTCAACTTTCCATTGCCGAATAACGGCGAACTCGATGCGGAAGAATTGAAGATTCTGGACGAGATTACGAAATGGATGGCGGTTAATGGCGAGGGCATCTATGCCACGAGGCCGTGGAAGACCTTCGGCGCCGGGCCTTCGCTCGTTAGTACAACTCCCCCAAACGAGCGCTTCAACGAGCGCAACCGGAAGGACCTGACCGCCGACGACATTCGTTTCACTACAAAGGGCAACTTGCTTTACGCATTCGTCATGGGATGGCCGGGCAAGGCGGCTTCGATTCCTTCCCTCGCCGCCGGCGGCAAGTACGACGTGCCTAAAATCCGTAACGTCGATCTGCTCGGGCACAAAGGAAAGCTCACGTGGCATCAGGATTCCGCCGCTCTGAAGGTCGAATTGCCCGAACAAAAGCCGGGTGAATATGCGATAGCCTTCCGAATTGCCCTGGCGTAAGCCGCCTCGAACTACGGCCGGATTTCCGGCTTGGCCAATAACCGCATCGCCGCCGCCCGTATTCGCGGGTCAGGTGACTCGATCGCCCGTTTCAGGTGCGCTTTCCCTTCCTCGGGCTGGCCCGCCGCAACCAGTAACGCGCCCAGTGTCAGGTCCGCCTCCGCCAACGTTGAAGGTCCATACCGAATCGCGTCCTCCAGTTCATGCTGTGCTTCGCGCGGTTTGCCTTCCCGCATCAGGAGTCCTGCCAGATTCACGTGAAACATCATTGTCTCCGGCTGTAATCTGATGGCCTCGCGAAGAGCCTCTTCGGCTCCTCTGGCGTCGCCTGCCCGGTTCAGGTCGATGCCGAGGTTATTCAGTGCGGACGCGTCCTCTGGATCCCGCTGCGAGGCATCGCGAAAGGTTCGAACAGCCTCGCGAATCCGGCCTTGTGATTCGTATGCCTCTCCCAAGCCGTACAACAGATTTGTCTCGGCGGGGGCCAACGCAATCGCCCGCTCAAACGCATCCACTGCGCGATCGGGCTTGCCCGCGGCCTGCCACGCTTGCCCCATGCCATTCAGAAACCGCCAATTTGCGGGCTCGATTTTCATTGCTTCCTGGTACATCGGAACAGCTTTTGCCGTCTGTCCCGTCCTGAGGAGTGCTTCTCCCAACACAAAGTAGGGTTCAGCATCCTTCAGGCGCGGGCCCGCGAGTAACTTCTCCAGCCTCGCCAGACCGGATTGAATGTTAGTCAGATCCTTCACCTGGGCGACGGCGGAATAAACCGGATCCACCTCCTTCGGGTAGTAAAGCGCAACTTCCCCCGCGTAGGGAGCCGTGTTTCCGTCGTGTTCCTCGACGGCCGGAGGCGATATCGGAGTTGCCGCCGGCCGTTGTATCAGGTGATCCGTCACTGTAATGTGGATCGCGGTTGTCGGTCTCCGCTTCGGCATATGGCACGAAGCGCAATCCTCCCCTGCGGTATGCCGTCCTGCCCGCACAAGACCAGCCATCTTTGCCTGGTGGCACCCGTTGCATGCGGCATTGGTCTTGCGCTGCGCCGCCTCGCGGGACAGCGCCCCGTGCGGATCGTGGCAACCGTTACAAGTCATCCGCCCACCGCTCTCGGTGAAGCACGCCGATTTGGGCAGGCGGTATGCGGCGCTTATCAATTCGAACTTGTCGTCATGCCCGGTTCCCGCCGCGTGGTCGAAATAGACGATGTAATCTGCCAGCGGCTCACCAGGGCGGTATGAAAACACGCCGCGGTTGAACCGTTTCAGGTAGCCTGGAAGTTGGGCTCTGGTCGTTTCCAGATGGCACTGCATGCAGATCTCGAGCTGGCGCTGCGGAGTCAGCCGCGCCGGATTGACAATAGCCGCGCGCACGACGCTCGAAGATCCGCCTTGCTCTGCCGCTGCAACGTGGTTTGCCCCTGGTCCATGGCAGCGCTGGCAATCGATGCCTTCGGGTAGTTCGGAAGGAAAAACGGTAGCGTCGTCGTAATCCCCCGGGCCGGTGGGCGTAGCCGGATATGCGTTGTGGCAGAACATGCAGCGGTAAGAAACCTGGCGGCTGAATCCCGCATGATTCGGCCTGTCATACCCCGGGCTCATCCCCCAGTGGCCGCCGTTCTCCGGATACCAACTGACGGGAAACTCGATCAACTTGTTGTCGAGCGTGCGATGCAGATAGCTGATCCAGTCATTGCCGGACCCGATCACGTAATCAACCGGCTCATCGCGTACGTTGGCGGGCTTGCCATCCACGCCGGTCTGATACCGGCGAACGTAATACCTGCCGTCGCGGCGCAGCCTGGTGAAGTGTTCCCGGGAGCCTTCGTGGTCGTACGCGCCACCGTCGAATTCAGGCAGTCGCGTATCGGCGCGTACGGAGCGGAACGATCTGCCCATGCCCGTGCGCGCGTAGTTTTCAGCGATCTGCCAATGACACTCGGCGCAGACGGTGGAATCGGCATGCGCCGCCACCGCGCACGCCAAAAAGTAAAAGATGGCGCAGCATGCTCGACACCTGACGGCGCTTGCGGCAGATTGCATCCGGTAGGACCCGTCCCATTATAGATCCTCCGTTTCTGAGGCGTCGCAGCATACTAATCGGAAATTATGTCGATGCCGAGAATCCTCTTCAGGCCCATTGAGTCCATCTCTGTTACCGGCCGGAATTGCGGCGATGAAACATATGCGAGCAAGCTGTGTAACAGTTGTGCCGCTTCCGGCCGATTTCTGAGTTTCGGCAGGTCTATGGCACAGACCAGCAGCTTTCCCCGGCCGACGCGGAACTCGAATACCAGTCCGAGCTTCTGATTCCTGTACACGTTGTCGATCACCTGTACGATGGGCCGGTAGTCACTGGGAATGCCTTCAAAGACCCGAGGCGTCGTGTAAGCTAAGGGCAATACCACCGAGCGGCTGTTCTCGATCAGGTGCCACCACTGCCAGTTCGTGTGATACTCCGTGGGGAAACGCGCTAGCGCGGGGTGCTCGGGAATTGTGAGAATGCCCAGGGTGCCCGGCGACGGTTTCATGCCGTTGGCGTTGCACATCTGCGAAAACATGCTGTAACTCCAGAAGTCGCTCTGGAACTGCCCATCCACGGCGTTCGCCAACAGGGCGCCAGGCTCCGGCAGCAGCAGGACATTCTCCCCCTCCATCAACCTCTGCTGGGCAGGCTTGTCCAGGCTTCGCGACAGAGTCACGCCGGCCGGCGGGCGCGTGTCGATGGACGAATCGTAAACCCAGATCGACCATTGGTTTCGGAACGTCGTGCCGCGAAGGGCCAGTCCCACGTCGTAGCGGGCGGGCGTCTTCAGATTCGTCAAGGGCACAGAAAGACGTCCTACTTTTGCCACTCGCCCCTGCCCTATGGACGAGGCGACATCCCCACTTTGGAGCACTTGGCCGGCCTGGTTCTTCACGGTCCAACTCACCACGGCATCCCGGAGGTCCGCCGGCCCGTAGTGGGCCACCTCCATATCCGCGGTGAAGGTCTCGGTAGCAGTCCACGTGTACTTGTCAAACAGCAGCAGCGGCACAGTGCTGTTACAAAAGTGCTGCCACCCCTCCGGCGTGATCAGGCCTTTCGAGTCGTTGAATGCGTCCAGAATCCCCACCAGCGCGGTCCCCTGGCCGTGGGCGTCGGCCAGATCGAGAATCTGGAAGCCGCCGAACCCCGGCGTGCGGTGGCCCGCTTCGATGTCCTCCTTGTAGCACAGCACCGACAGCGCGCCCGAAGCGCGGAAGAAGTCTCTCCACTGGTGGAACATGCCGGCTTTAATCAGGCGCTCCCGGAAGATCTCGAGGTTGCGCGGCAGCATCACGCCCGTGAACTTCGGGATCTCGTCGTAGTTAGGATAGACCTGATACTGCCCGATCTCGTGAGCGACCACCGGGATGGGGACGCCCGCCAGTCCCTTGCTGTAATCATGCCGCGTGTTCGGCGGACCGGCTTCGAGGTGGCCTGGCGGGACGTCCCAGCAGGACATGGACGCGCGCACTAAGCCGTCGAAGCCCCGATGCGTGCGGTCGGTGACCCAGAAGTCATCGCCCGGCTGAAGCCCTTGGTTCTCGATGAAATTGTTGCTCCCGCTCGCGTAAATGTGACGGCTGTCCTGCGCGCGCAGGCGGCTGACGATCTGCGCCATCACTGCCCGGTCGCCGTACAGCTCGTTGCCCAGCGTGAGCAGGCAGAACGATGGATGGTTGCCATACGTTTCGAAAAGAGCCGTTCCGAGATCAATCAGAGACTGAACGGAGGAATCCCCCACCGGACTGCGCCCTCCCAATTCCACCTGAAGGTATACGCCTTCCAGGTCGGCAGCCCGAAACCCCGCTTCGGGAGGGCACGCCCCGGCGCGCAGGTGATTCAGCCCGTACTCCTTGTTGATGCGGAAGTAGCGCCTCCAACCCTCCACGTCATAAGGCGCGTGGCCTGTCAGGGGCGATGAGCCGCCATTGGACCTGCCCCTGAGGTATACCGGCCGGCCGTTAATCTGAAACTGCGGCCCGCTGTGGGAGAACTGGCGCATGCCGAAATCGGTCTCCACCCGATCTGCGTACGACCCGCCGCCGCCGGTCGCCTTCAACGTGGCGGCCAGACGGTAGAGCGCCGGGTGAAACTCGTCCCAAAGCAAAGTTCCGTCCCCCATGAGCAACTCGCCGCTGACCGTCTGCTGCCCGGCGGCCGCTTCGAATTGCAGCTCCACCGGACCTGGAACGTGTTCCCGATCGCTGTTAAAGCTGTGCGCCTGGAGCGTAACCGTGCCCTTCACCGTCGATCCGGTGGCATTCGCGACCTCGATGCTCACGCTGGCCGTCTTGCGTCCGATGTCGGGAATGACTTTCGCCTGGCGCACCCAGACGCGGTCGGTGGCGAAAAGTTCGATCCGCCCGAGGATTCCCGAACTTGCACCACGAGCCATCGGGACGCGGGAGCTGCCGCCCACGAATATGGTTATCTGATGCCGCCCCGGCGAGATCGCTTCCCTCAGCTCATAAACGTGAGGCACCACCTGAAAAGACTGTTGCAACCCCACCTCGCGGTCATCGATCCAGACACGCGATGCGCCGATGCGCTCCAGAAGCAGTGCGACGCGCTTGTTGGCCCAGACTGCCGGCACGTCGATATCCCGCTGGTACCAGGTGCTGCCGGCGTATATCCACTTCCGCGCGAGGCCTTCGCTCCCATACGCCTGGTTGAGATAGCCCTTGCCGTTGGTCTCCAGGGTGCCAGGCAGAGTGATGCCATCCAGGAGTTTCCGCCGGTGCCATCCTTCTGCCAGGCCTTTGTCGTCCGGATCGAGCTCGAAGCGCCAGTCTCCCGCCAGAGACTCTGTGGCACGCTCTTGCGTCTGTGCATCCACTGTGCTGCGGGTAACGGCGCCGGCCGCCAGAATGCCGATCGCGTACCGCCTGGTGATGTTCATAACGGTTTCTTCTCCAACGGCCAGCGAGTCGTCAGCGCGTATCAAAGAGAGCAAAACTCCGGAGTTCCACCGGCTTGGCGATCGAGTCCAGGCAGCGAAACCGGACCGCATCCGTGGTGACCGGCCGCCGGAACCGGTCTATCTTCTTGTGGCCTACGGTCAGGCCGTCGGCTACCACTGTCCATCTTCCATTGACCCGCGCCTCGATAAAATAACGCGAGATCTTCTGCCCGTTGACAATGTTCTCCATGAGGATCGCATGGTCGATCGTTTTGGGTTCTTTCAAGTCAAGCTCAACGGTGTCACCGGAGCCCTCCCGTTGCGCGACCGGGGTGGAAAACCGGCGCTCGAGTTCCTTGCGCATTTCGCCGGCGGCCGCGACCAGGTTCTCGGGAATCACCCCGCGGTTGTCGGGGGGCATGTTGATGATGACGTTCGCTCCATGGCCCACAGTTCGGTAGTAGGTTTCCAGCCTGTCCTCCAGCGGCTTGGGATCGCGCGCACCCCTCCAGAACCAGCCACCGGCCGAAAAACAGCTTGTGCAGGGCAATTCGCGCGGCCGCCATAGCTTGCCTAGCGGCTTTCCGGTGTTCTCCCATCCGAAATTGAATACGGTGCCGATCATGTTGATGCTCCCGTCGGGCGTGTCCACGGGATTCCACATCGGGTAGCCCATGAAACCGGACTCGTTGCCGCCGTGCTCGATTTCGGCGCCCATGATCAGGAGATCCGGCTGCAGCTTGTGCGCTGTTTCGGTGACGGTCTTCCAGTACCTCGCAGTCGGCGAGGTGGGCGCTTCGGCGTCCGGGCCGGTTCCCCAGAAATCCATCCACACGTAGTAAAGCGGGCCATATGTGGTGAGCACCTCCGTCAGTTCCTGGATGGCCCTCTGTTCCCGCGACTGCCAGAGCGGCTGCGTATAACCGAGATACAGGCCCGGCTTGATGCCGTTTCTCCGGCAGGCGTCGACGAACTCGCGCACGATGTCCCCTTTGCCCTCTTTGTACGGGCTTTGCGAGAGGGTGTACTCCGTGGTCTTGGAGGGCCAAAGACAAAAGTCCGCCGCGTGGCGAGCCGTCAAAACGGCGTATTTGGCGCCGAGCGCCTTGGCGGCCTGCATCCATTGCTCGCAATTCAGCTCGGTCGGGTTGAATTGAGACGCGGGGATCTGGCCGGACGCGCGGGGTCCCTCGCGGCTGGTTATGTCGAAATGTATAAACATCCCGATCTCGAGGTCGGAAAACGCCGCCTTCGCCGCCGTGGGCTTAGCCGGCATGACCGCAGCCGGGGCCGTTTGTGCCAGAATCGGCCCGCATGCGAGCTGCAGAGTGAATAGCAAAAGAAATGCTGTGTTCTTCATGGACTTTGATCTCCGATGCCGGCGCTTTCCCCGGACAGACGAATTTGGGTACGGGCGGCACTTGCTCACAAGTGTTACAAGGCTCGGCGCTCCCGCGCAATCGTGGGTGGCCGGCCGGTTTACGATCCTGGCCGCTCCCTGACATAGTGAAGAGATGGCAGACCGGTCGACCAGCAGCCCCAGTGACTATCTTGCTGCGGAAAGAACTTTCCTCGCCTGGATTCGAACAGGCCTGGCGCTTATGGGCTTCGGCTTTGTCGTGGCCCGCTTCGGCCTGTTCCTGCAGGCGTTGCAGATCGGGTCCTCGAATCTTCCGGCGCGGCCCTACGGGCTTTCGTTTTGGTTCGGCACGGCGCTCATCGGGCTTGGAGTCGCCGTCAATATTGTGTGCGCACGGAACCACATCTGGTTGGTTCGAGAGTTGAATCGAGGGGGGTCTGCATACAACCGTCCCTCCTCTCTGGCGGTGGCCGTCGCGGTGATATTAGCAGTGCTTGGACTGGCCATGGCCATCTACCTCATTTCGGTTCGCGAGCCCGGTCAGGCGCATCTGGAAACACCTAAGGAGACGTCCATGACCTCGAATACAGAGAACGGAATTGTAACCATACCCAGCCATCACTCGGTGGCCGGCACGGTTGAAAATTTTGAAAACGTCCTCCGGGCAAAGGGCGTCAAACTCTTCGCCTTGGTCGATCACAGTGGTGAGGCGGAGAAGGCCGGCATGCAAATGCGCCCCACCAGGCTGCTGATCTTCGGCAATCCGAAAGCTGGAACTCCCCTCATGATCGCCTCGCCCAGCGTCGCAATCGATCTTCCGATGAAGGCCCTCGTTTGGGAGGACGCCAATGGCAAAGTCCGGATCTCCTACAATGCGCCTGCTTACCTTCAAGCGAGGCACCATTTGCCTCAGGAATTGATTCAGACCTACGTGGGCACGGTCGTCGATGACCTCGCAGCGAAAGCCGCGGAGTGAGACGGTGTCGCCTCGGAACTGATCATGCCGCGGGCTCCGCGGCGCTCGCACTGAATCAACCCGCCCACGGCAGGCCGGCCGCCAGTTTCAGCAGGCGATTGTATTTGGACAGCCGCTCGGACGTGCGCACAGATCCGATTTTGATCTGGCCCGCGCCGGAGGCGACGGCCAGGTCGGCGAGGAACGGATCTTCGGTCTCGCCGGATCGCGCGGAGACCACGGCGTGGTAGCCCGCGGAGCGTGCACGGTCGATGACGGCGAACGTTTCGGTGAGGGTGCCGGCCTGATTCATCTTCACCAGTACGGCATTGGCGGCGCCTGATGCGATGCCGCGCTCCAGGCGGACGAGGCTGGTGGCGAACAGGTCGTCGCCGATCAACTGCACACGGCTCGCGAGCGCGGCGGTGAGCTGCCGCCAGCCGGACCAATCGTCTTCGGCGAGTCCATCCTCGATGGAGACGATAGGATATTGCGTGATCCAGCGGCCGAGAAGAGCGATGACTTCTTCGCTGGTGAGCGAGCGCCGCTCGCTGGCGAGCAGGTAGCGGCCATCGCGAAAGAAATGCGTCGCGGCAACATCGATGGCCATGGCCATCCGGCCGCCGGCGCGGTCGATGGCGGCGGAGAGGATTTCGAGCGCCGTTTCGTTGCCGGGGAGCCGGGGTCCCCAACCGCCTTCATCGGCCACCCCGGCGATCGTATAGCCGCGTTCATCGAGTACGGAGCGCGTGGCGCGATGGACGCCTACGACGGCTTCGAGCGCTTCGGCGAAGGATGCGAAGCCTTGGGGAATGACGAGGAAGTCCTGAAAGTCGAAACCGCCCTGAGCGTGAAGTCCGCCCGAAAGGATATTGACCATCGGAACGGGCAGGACGGCGGCGCGGCCAGCCGCCAGGTAGCGCCAGAGAGGCATGCGGCGGGAGGACGCGGCGGCGCGCGCAACGGCGCAGGAGACCGCCAGAATGGCGTTGGCGCCCAGGCGCGATTTGTTCGGGGTGCCGTCGAGTTCGATCATGCGCTGATCGATAGCGGACTGATCCTCGGCGCTCATGCCGGAGAGCGCCGGCGCGAGCACGTCGGAGACGTTTCGGACCGCCTGTTGGACTCCTTTGCCGGCATAGCGGGGGCCGCCATCGCGCAGTTCGACGGCTTCGTGGCTGCCTGTGGATGCGCCGGAGGGCACGCTGGCCGCGGCGACGGTTCCGTCGGAGAGTGTCACTTCGGCGGAAACGGTGGGGTTGCCGCGGGAGTCGAGGACCTCGACCGCCCCGATGGATTGGATGCGTGGAGTCATATCCGGGCGAAAGCTTCCTGCACGGTGGAAGCCGGATCGAGGATCAGGCCGCGAGCCGTTTGGCGAACTTCGGCGCGCGGGCCGGACGGGAGATATTCCACCGGCGACTTGCCGTCCACACGGGCAAGCATGAGGGCGGCGAGGTGGGGCATCGCGGCCGGTTCGAGCCACGAGGGGAGCGGCGCAAGGAACCGCGCGGCGGCTTCCTGATAACGGGGCTTGTAAGGCCGGTGGAGGAACGATTTGAGGGCAAGATGGTTCAGGAGAAACGCCACGTCGAAGGCCGGGTCGCCGAAATGGACGACCTCGAAATCAATCGCCATCACGCTGCCGCCGGCGACCAGGAAGTTCTTCGGGCTCCAATCGCCGTGGACCAGGGCGACGCGGCGGGAGGCGGATTCGCGCATGAGGTTGTCGAACCGGTCCGCGAGGTCGGGGTGCGCGCGGGCGGTGGAGCGGTAATAGGGGTCGAGGCGCAACTGGTCGAAGACGGTCTGGTCGCCGAAGCGCGTCTCCCACTCGCAACCGCGCCAGGTGGTGCGGATGATGGCGGCGAGCAGTTCGCCGATGGCGGCTGCGATCTCCGGGTTGGCTTCGCCGCGCATGAGCTGTGCCTTCCAGGTTTCGGCTTCGGGCCGCGCGGCGGTCATCGCGAAGGCGAAGTTGTCGCGGTCTTCGAACAGCACTTCGGGGACGGAGCCGGGCGGCAGGTGCGGGGCGAGGCGGCGGAGCGCCGCCGATTCGCGGAAGATGCGCCCGCGGTCGGAGAACCAGTCCTGCTCGACGCGGAGCTTGTGCAGGGCCTGCTTCAGGATGATGCGGCTCTCGGGCAACTCGATCAGCAGGACGGTGTTGGAGACTCCGCCTCCCAGTTCTGTGACGGCGCGGGGTTCGGGCAGCCCGCGAGCGGCGAGATACGGCGCGGCGCCGGCTGGGGTGATCTCGAACACCGAATCAAGAATAACGCATCCGGCGCCTCCGGAACGTCCGTTGGCGGTGTGCACTCCGGGAACTTGTCGTCTGCGAGCGTCACCCTCTACTCGGGTTTCCCCGTGTAGTGTTGTGGGTGGTGGACATCGGCGTGGTCTTCCAGGGACTCCAGGTGAGTGATGACTTCGGCGGGCATCCCCAGGTCCGCCGGCAGCCGTTCCTCCAGAATTGTCGCGAGCCGGTGGGCCTGGCTGACCGATGTCACGCGCGGGAACAACAAGTGCACTTCGATGATCTGGCGGTATCCGGTCGTTCGGAAGCGTACGCCATGGTATTGAACGCTCAGGTCCGCGCAGATTGCATCCAGCTTGTCCCGAATTTTCCGGCCGGCCTTCGGATCGGAATAATCCAGGAGCCCGACTGCCGAACGCCAGACCAAATGCCCTCCTGACCAAAGGATATTCGCGGCGACAGCGATGGCCACCAGCGGATCGAATGGCTTCCAGCGCGTCAGCAGCACCAGCCCTAGTCCTCCCACAACGCCGAAACTGGTCCAGCTGTCGGTCAGGACGTGCTTGCTATTGGCTTCGAGAATGAGTGAATTGGTCCGCCGGCCGATCCGCAGGAGATAGTAAGCGAGGCCGGCATTGACTATGCCAGCCATCAGGACCAGCAATGCGCCTGTTCCCAGGCGCTCCAGTTGTAGCCCGGCAATCCACTTCCGGATCGACTCAAAGAGAATTGCGAGCGCGGCCACCACGATCATTGCTCCTTCAAATCCGGCGGAGAAAAACGCGATCCGCTCGTAGCCGTAGAGGAATTGGGAGGATGCCGGTTTCGTGCTGAGCCGAAGACTGAAAGTCGCAAAACCCACGGCTATCACGTGGATGACCGACTCGGCCGCGTCGGAAAAAATGGCAGCCGAATGCGTCATGAAGTAGGCCGTGGTCTTGCAGAGCAGCATTGCCAAACCAAAAATCAGGGAGAGACGCATGGCCAAGCGCGTATCGCGCAACTGCCGTTCGTCTCTCCGTGTTGTGGAACTGACCATGGCGGGCGTCGGCGCGCTCTGTATCCCTGGATCAGAAGTTTAACATTTGGCACATGGCCCCACAGCCATCGCACCAGAAAATTTGGGTAGCTCACGCACTCGGTGCAAATTGATCACGATCCAACATCGACCCTCGGAGGACGATAACAATGCGCCGGGCTCGCGGCGCGATAACGATCGCCCAGGTGGAACGCGGCGGCCGCTCCTTCGCGGCCGCTTTCCTACTGTCCCCCGCTCAATTTCTGGAAGATCTGGTAGTTGCTCCGCGCTTCGCCGGGCTTGCCTTGTTTTTCGGCCAGCAGGCCGCGCAGTTGGAAAATGCGCGGGAACCAGAAGGACATCATGGGGCCCATCCCGCTGGACGGCGGAACGGGATTGGACCGCAGCAGCGGGGCGGCTTCCTGGACGCGGCCCCCTTCGAGCAGCGCCCACGCCAGCAGGATGCCCGCGTTGGTGTCCGTAGATGGGCCGCTCGCCTCCCAGGCCCGCTTCAGCGCGCCGGACGCGGCCTGAAACTGCTTGTCGAGCAGTAGCGCATATCCCAGAGTCAGATCGCGGAGCGGGCTTTGGGCGGCGTTGCCGAAGAGACGATCGGCGCGGGCTGCCCACTCGGCGGGCGAGCCCGATGGCTGCGCCAGAAATCGCGCGATCAGCGAAAGCCCCGCCGATGAAGGGCCCGCCAGCCGCGCGGATTCCTGCGCCCGTTGCGCCGCCGAGGCGCGGTCGCCGCGCATCAGGTGCGCGATGGCCAGTTCGGCGTAGGCGCGGGAAGCCAGATCGCGCGAAGCCGCGTCGGCCGACCCCGCGTGGCTCTCCGCCACGGCGAGCAGTTCCTGGTAGGCCGTCCGCCGTCCGCTGATCGACGACCATTCGGCGCGGTAGTAGCCCAAGGCGGGATCGTGGACCCCGGCGCGCAGGTTGATGTACTGGTTGGCCAGCGCGTCGGCGCCCGCCACGTCGCCAGTCATCAGCCGGGCCATGGCCGCCTTGAAGTATTCGATGTGGTTCAGGAAATTGGGGTCCTTCTTCACGGCCTCCAGGTAGAAGCCTTCGGCTTCGCGCAAATGGCCGGTGATCAGGTTGACGTCGCCCAGGGAGTCGAGCGGATTGGCATCGGTGGGACGCAGGGCCTGGTAGGCTCGCAGGGCGCGAACCGCGGTCTCCAGATCGCCGGCCCAGGCCGCCGCATAGCCGAGCTGGTTGCGCGCATTGAGGTCGTCGGGCTCGATTTCGAGCGACCTCAGGTAGGCCTGGACGGCAGCGGTGTATTCGTGCCGGTTCACGGCCGTGTCGGCCAGCGAGCGCCAGGCCACCGGATCGAGCGGGTCGAGCTCGAGCATCGCGGCGAGTGCGCGTTGCCGCCCGGAAGCGTCGCGCCGGATTTCCGCCAGCCCTTCTTCCATGCGCGCGCGCTCGATCGCGGAGATGCGGCCGCCGCGCGCGAGCCCCTGCGCGAGCAGGGCCTGGGCCCCTGCCGGATCGCCGCGCTTCGCCTTCCATTGGGCCAGTCCGCGGTAGGGAGCGGCAAAATCGGGATCCGCCGCCAACGCCTGTTCGGCAGCCTGGCGGGCGGCCTCCGGCGCGGCCGACTCCTCGGCTGCGACCCACGCCTGCACCGCCTGGGGGTTGCGGGTGCCGTAGGGCTGGGCGCGATCCGATACCTGGCGGGCCAACCCGGTAGCGGCGGCGATGACGTCGCCCGCCGCGGCGGAACTGGAAAGCACGCGGGTGGTCTTCCCGGACCGCTGATCCTCGATGCTGAGCCGCGCTTCCAGACGGCCCCCGCGCACCGAGTACTCGCCGTAGCCGATGCGGTTGGCCCCCGCCGCCAGCGCCATGGCCCACTCGCCGGAGATGCCGGGCGCGGAGATGGGGCGAACTCCCAGCGTCTGGTTATAGGCCAGCAGACGGCTGATGGGGATGGCGTAGACGTCAGCAGCGGTGGACAGCTCGTCGGTGATGATTTCGGAAAACGCGCGGCCCATCCAGTCGGCGGAGGGGTCCTGGCCCAGGTTTTCGAATCGAAGGACCGCGAGGCGCTCGATTTGCGGTCCGGCGGAACGGCGGCCGCACGCCGCCGGCATCAGCGCCAGCACTGCGATTACCCCAGCCAGACGCGGCGGACTACAGAACACGCGGCTCCCGCGCCAGGAGTTCTTTGAATTCGGGCAGCTCGCGAATCGTGGCGAACTCCGGCGTCTCGGCCAGTTTCTTATCCTTGTAGCCTTCCTCCAGCGCCTTGCGCAGGTATTGCATGGCAAGCTCGTTCCGCCCGCCCTTGGCGTACAGCTTGGCCAGGTAGAAGTGATACTTGGCGCGCTCCTCCACGCTGCGCTCCTCGAGCATGACGCCGAAGTTGCCGTGGCGCTCGAAGACGTCCGGGTCGAGACGCATCGCGTGCTGATAGGCCTGGGTGGCGTCGTCGTACCGCTTGCGCGCGAACAAGGCCGTGCCCAGGTTCATGTAGATGGAGGCCGCCCGCACCTCCTCGGGAATCAGGCGCAGCGCCCGGTTGTAATAGGTGATCGCCCGGCGATAGCTTTTCTTGCCGTAATAGATCGTGCCGAGATTGTTGATGGCCTCCACGTAGTCGGGCTTGAGGCGGATGGCCTGCTCGTAACATTTTCGGGCGCTGTCCAGTTGCACCATCTGGTGATAGGCGATGCCGATCTTGTTCTGGAGCACGGGATCTTTCGGCGAACCTTCGCGAAACGTCTCGATCGCTTCGCGGTACATCTTGCGGGCCATGAAGATGTCGCCGCGCATTTCCGCGGAAAGCTGCGGTTTGGGTAACTGGGCCGGAGCAGCCGTGGGGGCCTTGGTTCCGTCCAGCATAGAACTCGGTGGTGGCTGCGCGATTGCGGCGCCTAAGCCCGCCGCAAGCAACAAAGTGAAAGGTCGACAGGACATGAGGGCTCACCCCCTGTGTTCATTCTAGCTGGGGTTGGGCGCGGAGGCTAGGGGCAAGCGGCCCGTGGTATATTCAGTCGGACTTACGCTTATGCCGAAAGTTGATCCGCAGGACGTCCAGGCGCTGGTAGACAGCCTGAAGGAATTGAAGGAGCAAGCCCTGGCCAGTAAGGGCGTAGCGGAGGCCAGCGCGACCGGCGTGCAGTCTCTGGTGGATGGCGCGTTTCCAGACGCGGCCGCCGATGCGGACGGAACCGTGAATGCCGCCACGTGGGCCGGATTCTCGGAGGACGATCAGCGATTGCGCCTCCAACGCCTGGACCGGACTTGCCAATCCGCCAAGGTGCTGCTGGCGGTGGACGGGCCGACCGATCCGCGCAGCATCATGTACAAGCAATACGTCTCGAACGGCTGGGTGATCGCGTTGACGCTGCTGGCGCTGCTCGGGACGTTCTTTACGCTCGGTATGATCCATGCCAGCTTCAAGTGGGCCACCGAGAGACGGCCGGTGGCCGTAATCGTCGTCGTGCCGGCCGCACTTGCCACGCCGAATCCCGTGCCAGCCGCTCCTGCCGCCACCGGATCTCCGGGCGCGACGGGACCTTCGGCGGCAACCGGAACCTCGGGGCCGACAGGGCCCTCCGGGCCGTCCGCCGGTACGAACGTGGGTAAGACCGAGCCGCTGGGTGTATCGGGGCCCACCGGCGCGGCCACACCGGCCGCCCTCGCGCCAGGCCCGCGGGAAGAAGACGTCTTGTTCATGGTGATACTCATGGGCGCCCTGGGAGGCTTCCTCCATCTGACCAAGTCGCTGTCGAAGTACGTCGGAAATCGCGATCTTTTGCGGAGCTGGGTAATCTACTATATGCTGATGCCTATAGAAGGGTCGGCATTGGCCGTGGCCTTCTACTTGCTCCTGCGAGTGGGTGTCCTGAGTCCTTCGGCGTCTAACGCGGGTAACGCTACGGGAAATCTCAACTGGATGGGCATCTACGGCTTTTCGGTGCTGGCCGGACTCTTTTCCAAGCAGGCGCTGGAGATGCTGGGCAACGTGTTCAGCACGGTCTTCGCCAAGGTGCAGGCAAAGGACGCGACCGAGGGCGCCAAGCCGGGCGCCAAAGCGTCATAGCTCTACTTCTTGATGCGGTCCCACAGGCGGCCGAAGAATCCCCTCTTCTTTTCGGCCTCGGGCTCCGTGGCGGGTTGCTGCTGGGCGGCTGCCTTCGGCACGCCGCTGGCCTGACGGGCGGCCCTTCGCGCGGCGGATTCACTGGCAACCTGGCCATCGCCGCCGGATCCGGTGATGCGCGGCGTGGTGTCCGCCCCAGGCGGCGGTTCCACCGGCTTCTCGGATTCGGTCTCCCATCCGGCCACGTTGGTGATTCCCTGCCGTCCGCCGTGCAGCGGGCAGACTCCCACCGGCTGCGTGCCCGCGATGAAAACCTCCGTCTGGGTTTTAGGACAGGCCGGGTTGGCCGGCATCCCGGACAGCGGATCGATGTCGATCGATACGATGCCATCCGGGGCCTGGAACGGCTTGGTGTCGCGGTATTCGCGATATTGCAGTGCGCTCTTCATGAACTCCGCCCAGATGGGCGCGGCGGAATGCGCGCCTTCGAGGTCCAGCACGCTATTGTCGTCGAAACCCACCCACACCACGCACAGCAGCTCGGACGTATAGCCGGCAAACCAGCCGTCGTGCGAAGTGCCGGTCTTTCCCGCCGCCGGTACGTTGAAGTTGTAGCGCGCCCGCACGCCGGCCGCCGTGCCGGTTCTGAGCACCTCCTCCATCAGGTTGGTCATCATGAAGGCGATGCGCGGGTCCAGCACCTGCTTCTCTTCGGGCTTTTGCTTGTACACTACCTTATCTTTATCGCGCACCAGCCGCAGGAAGGTGGGCTTCACGTAGTCGCCGCCATTGGCGAACATGGTGTACGCGCCCACGGCTTCGAGCGGCGTGATGTCGTAGGAGCCCAGGGCCACCGCGGGCGTCGGCTGGATCTTGTAATTCATGCCGGCGCGGTTGGCCATATCGACCACGGCTTCGTAGCCCACCATCTCGGCCACCTTGACCGTGGCGACGTTGAGCGAATGGGCCAGCGCCTCGCGCAGCGTTACCCCGCCGTAAAACTTGTGCTCGAAGTTGCTCGGCTCGTACGGCTTGCCGTCGAACCAGAATGTGGTGGGCTGATCCACCACCATGGTGGCCGGCGTGATCACGTGCTGCCCGCCTTCCACCGCGGTATCCAGGGCCGCGGCGTAGACGAACGGCTTGAAGATCGAGCCGGGCTGCCGGCTGGCCAGCACGTGGTCTAGCTGGCTCACGCCGTAATTCCGCCCGCCTTGCAGCGCCTTCACCTCGCCCGTGTGAGGGTCGATGGCGATCAGCGCCACCTGCGCTTCGGGAGGCGTCTTGCCGCGGAAGCGGCGCTGCTTCCGGATCTGCTCGTCCACCAGCGCCATGCCCTTGCGGATGGCCTCCGCCGCGGCGTGCTGCAGGTGCATATCGAGCGTGGTGTAAACGCGGAAGGCGTTGGATTGGAAATCGGTGTCCTGGAACTTGTTCTGCAGCGCCTCGTTCACCAGGTCCACAAAGTACGGCGCCTCGACGGACTGCGCCGCTCCTTTGGCCACGGTCAGCGGAATGTCCAGCGCCAGCGCATATTCGCGGTCGCTGATATAACCGTTGGCGCGCATCAGGCTGAGCACCACGTTGCGCCGCTCTTTCAGCCGGTCGGGATGGCGGAAGGGGTCGAAGTAGCCGGGCCGCTGGATCATTCCGGCTAGCTCGGCGGCTTCGGGCATGGTGATCTGGCTGAGGTCCTTGCCGAGGTACACGTCCGCCGCCTGGCCGAATCCGCGAATGTTGAAGGTGCCGCGGTAGCCCAGGTCGATCTGGTTGGCGTAGTATTCGAAGATCTCTTCCTTGGAGAGCTTCTGCTCGAGCTGGAGGGTGATGATCACCTCCGCCAGCTTGCGCTTCCAGAGCTTGTCCTGATACAGCCAGAACATGCGCGCGAGCTGCTGGCTGAGGGTGGAGGCGCCCTGGTCCTTGCGGCCTTCCCTCAGGTCCACATAGGCCGCCTTGATGATGCGGACGGGATCGAAGCCGGAGTGCTGGAAGAAGCGCTTGTCTTCGGCCGAAGTGACCGCCTCCACCAGCACGGTGGGAATATCGCGGAACTTCACCATGCGGCGCTTTTCGCGCGCGGCGCCGCTCAAATTGGTGATGAGCTGCGGCTCGAGCTGGTACTGGCCGCGCTGGGTATTGTCGCGGAGCGAGATGATCTGCGAGATCTTTCCGCCGGAGAAGCGGATGAGCCCGGCCTCCTGATCGAAGTAGGAATCGGCGCCGGGAAATATCTGGATGGCATTCGGCTGGATCTGGTAGGAGCCGACGGGGTTGGAAACCGATTCGGTGTAGCCGCTGCGACGCAATTCGGCGGCGATCTCGTTGACCGGGATCGTGTCGCCGACGCCAATGGTCAAGGGGGCGGCGAAGATCTTGGCGTTGTTGGCGAAGGGGCCCGCCCGCAGCTTCTGGTCGATCAACTGCGAGTACTTGGCGTAGAAGTACGTGAAGGTCCCGAGCCCGAGGATGATGAACAGGGCGCAGCCGATCACCAGCAGGCGGCCGTGTGGGGCCAGAATGAAGCGCGCCAGGCCGGAATGTTCCGGCACCCGAACCTTCACTTCCCTCTTCGGCTTTGAAGCGACCTTGGGCACCACGTTCATTTTCTCACGCTTGCGTTCGAGCGCGCCGATTTCAAACTTCAACGGCTGCCGGCGCCGGGGTAGAAGTGCAGGTTGACGCTGTACCCCGGCAGATTGACGCTCACCATATACCGCACGTCGATCTGCAGTCCTTCCGCCAGGTGACTTACGTGCACGTCGTCTGCCGAAACGGGCAGCCGGAGCTGGTGAGCTTTTTCGACCACCCAGGTGCGGAGCACATCGTCGGATTGTGTCTGGCTTGGGCCCCGGTGTGTGATGTCAGACACGTAGTTCTGCAATTCGAGATTGCGGAAATAATAGGGTGCGAAGTCGGCGAGAACAAAGACGAGAGCCGCCAGGACGGCGATTCCGGCCGCCAGGCGCCAGCGCGGAACCTGGTTCATGGCTCGTCGGATTTCTCGCTGGAGGCGCAAAGCTCGTCCCAAAAGTCATCGGAATGGGGTGTCCACTCCGGATTTTCCAGGAAGGACTGCAGCTCCTCTTCCTTGAGGGTCCCATGGCCGTAGGGACAAATGTACTCGATGCGCGGGCGGCCGAATTGCAGCATGCGGCTCCACGACCCGGTTTCGACCGGCATGCGCAACCGCCGCAGGCAAACGCGGCAGCGGTATCGCTGGTCGAAGATGACGAGGTACAGGGCGCCGGTGCACAGCAGGAACCACACCAGGACGGCGAGGGTATATCCGAGATCGTAGCCAAACCGGGGCGGAATGTACCAAAAGACATGCGGTTCAGCCGGCCAGTACCAGTTGAGCAACGCCAGCAATCCGTACAGCGTCGCCGCCGCGACCACTATTTTCGCGGCAAAATAGGCCCAGTAGCGCATATGTATTAGACTGTCGGTCCCTCTATTTAGTTTCCAGGGTAGAAGGGGCTGAACGCAACAGCTATTTATCGGCCGGTCCCGGCTCCGCCGCGGCACGCCGCAGCCTGGCCGCGGCGATCAGCCTCCCGGCGATCAGCAGCGCGGCAATCAAGAGCCCTTCCACCACGTAGCGCACGGTGTCGCCAGGGTGCAGCGCGCGCTCCAGCACCGGATCGGTGAGGATCATCTCTCCCCCGACCCTGCCGAGGATGCCGGCGCCCAGGTAGATGGTGACGGGGAAGCGGTTCATCAGGTCGGCCAGCAGGTTGCTCGAAAACACCACAAACGGAATGCTCACGCACAGGCCGAAGACGATCAGGCCGACGTGGCCCTTCGACGCGCCGGCGATCGCCAGGATGTTGTCGGTGGACATGGTGAGGTCGGCAAACACGATGTACCACACGGCCTGGAGAAGCTGGGTGGAGGCCGGCGCGCAATCGGGCGGATCGGCGGCATCCACCAGGACCTTCAGCGCGATCCACACGACGAAGACGCCGCCGGCGAGTTGCAGGTACGGCACGGTCAGAATCCACACCGCCACCGTGGTCAGCGCAATCCGCAGGACCACCGCGACGGCCGCGCCGAGCGCCGTCCCGATGCGCCGCTCGCGCTTGGGCAGGGAGCGGACCGCCATGGCGATCACCAGCGCGTTGTCGCCGGCCAGCAGCAGGTCGATGAGGATGAGGTAAAAACCGCTCAGGATGAAGTGCATGGTACCCGGCCAACCCAGGCCTTGGCGCGCCGGAACCACGTGCGGGCCTTGCGGACATCGTCGAATATCTGGGCCTTCAGGTCCTCGGGACGCTCGAACTTGCGTTCCTCGCGGATGCGGCGCAGAAACTCCACCCGGATGCGGCGCGGCGGCGGGCCCGCGGGCGCTTCCAGAAGGAAGGTCTCGATGGAAAGCTCATGGCTCGCGCCAAACGTCGGACGGTAGCCGATATTGGTGACGGACTCCCACTCCCGCCCGTCGTCCAGGTCACGGGTGCGGGTGATGTAGACGCCGCGCGCGGGAATCACCTCGGCGGTGGTCGCGAGATTGAGGGTGGGCACCGTCTCTTTGGATCCCACGCCGCGGCCGCTCACCACCGCGCCCTCGAGCCCGTAGGCGTGCTGCAAAAGCCGCGCGGCGAGCGAAACACTGCCGGCCAGAATCAGGTTGCGGATGCCGCTGCTGCTGACCACGCGCCCGCGGCAGACCACGGCGGGAACAATCACCGTCTCGAAGCCGTAGCGGCCGCCCAGCTCGGCGAGCACCCGCACGTTGCCCGCCTGCCGATGGCCGAAGCGGAAATTGTGCCCCACCAGCACGGCGCGCGCGCCCAGCTTTTCGACCAGCAGATCGCGCACGAATTGTTCGGGAGTGAGCAGCGCCACCTCGTGGGTGAACGGCAGGACGAGCACCTGCTCGATGCCCTCTTCCCGCATCAGCTCGGCGCGGCGCTCGGGAGAGGTCATCAGCCGCGGCGCGCGCTCGGGCGCCACTACGCGCGTGGGATGCGGGTCGAAAGTCAGAACCGAGGATTTCCATCCGCGCTCGGCGGCCAACTCCTTCAGGCGGCGCAGAATCTGGCGGTGTCCGACATGCACGCCATCGAAATTGCCGATGGTGAGCGCGCTCGGACCGAAATCCGCCGGCAGTTCGGCGAGGCCGCGGTAGATCTTCATGGGACCACGATCTCCAGGCCGTCATACGCCAGCCGGATATTCGGCGGCAGAAGGCTTTCGGCGCGCTCGTGCCCCAGGTCGTGGCAGATATGCGTGAAGAAGGCGCGCCGCGGCGCGAGCTGCTCCACCGATTTCACGGAACGGTCCACCGTGGAATGCGTGGGGTGCGGCTTGTAGCGCAGGGCGTCGAGGAACAGCACGTCCAGGCCGCGCAACTGCTCGAGCGAGGCAGCCGGGATATCGCTGTGGTCCGTGAGATAGGCCGCGCGTCCGAAGCGGAATCCGTGGATCGTCTGGCTGCCGTGCAGGATGGGCACCGGAAGAAACTCCAGGCCGAACACCTCGAAGGGTTCGCCGTGGATGAGCCGCGCATCGAGCTGCGGCACGTGCGAATCCTTCTTGCCGCCATCGAAGATATAGGAGAAGCAGCGCTGGATGGCGGCCATGGTGTCGGGCGCGCCGTAGATCGGAATCTGTCCTTTCTGGCGGTAATTGAACGGCCGCAGGTCGTCGAGGCCCATGATGTGGTCGGCGTGCGCGTGGGTGAACAGGACGGCATCGACGTGGTCCAGGCCGATGCGCAGCGCCTGGGTGCGAAAATCGGGCGTGGTGTCGATCAGGATGTTGCGGCCATCGTAGGACACGAGGATGGAGGGGCGCAAACGGTTGTCGCGCGGGTCGGCGGACGTGCAGACCGCGCAGTGGCAGCCGATGGTGGGCACGCCGACGCTGGTCCCGGAGCCCAGCACGGTGATCTTGACGGGAAGCGCCGGCATTCAGGATTTCTGCGCCGCTTCTTTCTGGGCCGCTTCCCTGGCGGCCTCTTCGGAGACCTGCACGAAGCGGAACCGCAATTCGGTGAGGGAGTTTTCGAGGAACCGCTGCTCCTCCAGCGCGAGGTTGCCCTTGGTCTTCTCCAGCAGAATGCCCATCAGGTCGATGGTGTGCCGCGCCAGTTGAAGTTCAGGCTGAGGCTTGTCCTCCTCGCCGAAGTTCATGAGGCCCAACTGCATTTCAGCCTGGGTCCGCAACGAGAACACGATGAACGTGAACGACGGTGGCGGCAGGCGCGTTTCTTCCCGGTCCAGTGGATTGATTTCGGCTTCGCTCATTTACTCATATTTTACAGGGCCAGGGGGCCTGAGGGCAGCCAGGGCTGGGGACCGTTGGTGACGAGGCGGCAGCCAGGGAGCGAAACCGCAAATGCATTTGCGGTGGTTCAGAGGCCGCTCTGGCGGAAACAAAGGACTTGAGTCTTGTCTTCCCGGTAATTTCCGCAAATGCATTTGCGGTTTTTCAAGCTTCCCACCCGCGGCAGCGGATCGGACTCGCAAAAGCTCCTCGTTTCTGGCAGCGGCGCTCAAATCCATTCACGACATCAGGCTAGCATACCGAGTCAAGGGTTTGATAGTTAAGTTGTTGAATCCATTAAGAAAAATTGTTGTGACTGGGTTTTTGGCGGACCGCAAAACGGAATCAGATCCACTTTTCTAGCGAGGTCCGGCGGCGTACATTTGCAGAGGTTGCCAAGCTCGCGGGAATCGGCGAATTGCGCCAGCGAATTCAGCTACTCATGCAACTTTTTGCAGTTCATCCCTTCACCTCGTGGGGAGCCGGTCCCATCACGCGTGCGACGGCGTCCACGAACTCCGCCCACTGCGAATGCTCCCGCCTTAGCTGCTTCCGCCCCGCGGCCGTGAGCCGGTAGTTCTTCGCGCGGCGGTGGTGCTCCGACATTTCCCATTTCGAGGAAATCCAGCCCTTGATCTCCAGCCGCTTGAGCGCCGGATACAGCGACCCGAATTCAATGTCCAGCGCCTCATTCGAAGTGCTGCGGATCGCCCTGGCGATGCCGTACCCGTGCAGGGGCCCGAAGAGAAGCGTGCGGAGCACCAGCATGTCCAGCGTACCTTGCACGAGGTCCATATAAAGCTATCCTATATGAAGAACGCCTATAGGACAAGCGGCGCTGGGGGGTGAGGCGGACGGGGACGAGGCGGGCGGGCGGGGGCGAGGGCGGGCGAGGTGCGCGAAGGGGGCGGGGGCCCTCCCGGCCGCCGGCGGCTGCCGAAAACAGCGCGCGGCGACGATTGAATGGTCATCGGCGTGCAGTATCAAAGTTGTTGGCACAACAGAAGAAGGGATGTGTGTTTATGAGAACAAATATTAAGAACGTCGTGTGGGTTTTGGCAATTGCCGGCTCCTTGAGCACCGCAGCTATTGCGGCGGACAGGGAAATCAAGGTCGACGATCGGTTGGACGCTTCGGCCGACGTACTGACCGACATGATGAGAGCTTCCGATCGTAGTATCCCCCACGATCTGATTGACAAGGCGCGCTGCGTGGTGGTGGTGCCCGGCATGAAAAAAGCCGGATTCATCCTCGGCGCGAAGTATGGCCGGGGCTTCGCGGTATGCCGGCGGCACGATGGCGTGGGCTGGAGCGCACCGGCCGCGATGCGCGTGGAAGGCGGCAGTGTCGGGTTTCAGATTGGCGCTTCAGACACCGACGTCGTGCTGCTCGTGATGAACGATGGCGGGATGCGGCACGTTTTGTCCGACAAGTTTACGGTCGGGGGAGACGCGGCAGTGGCGGCCGGCCCGATCGGCCGCGACGCGAGCGCTCAGACGGACGCCACGATGCACGCGGAAATGCTGTCGTATTCGCGTTCGCACGGGCTGTTCGCAGGCATCTCCCTGGAAGGCGCTACGCTTCGTACGGATGAGGAAACCAACAAGGAGCTCTACGGCCGCGACGCAACGAATCGTGAAATTCTGACCGGCGACTTCAAAACTCCGGTGGCCGCGTCGAGGTTTGAACGGGCGCTGAATCGGGACTCGATCACACGCAGCAGATAAGGCTCGGCATTCGCGGGCCGGGCAACACAACCGGCCCATTCTTCAGCTCGTCAGGTTGTAAATCAAGCCGAACGGATCTTTGACGTAGCATCTCGGAAAATCCGGCTCGTCCTTGACGATCTCGCAACCGCTCTTTACCAGCCGGACCTTGGCTTCTTCGACATCGTCGACCGTAACTTCCAACACCGGCCCCAGCGAGGGACCTCGCTCGATGAATAAGTTGATGTGCTCGCCATGGAGACTGATCATGTCCGGCGTCTCGCCGGTGATCTCGAAACCGAGCTGTTTGACGTAGAAGAGTGCCGCGTTCTTCGGTTCTTCCGCTTGAATCAGAATATCCGTACCAAACCTGTTTGCCATGTTCGCTCCCTGTAACCACCACGAGCTTCACCCAGACGTGTGAATCATGTCAATGGCCCCCGGCGTGCCTTTACACTTGATATGAGCAAATTCAATAAATCATCGACATACAAGGGCCTGCGGCTGCTCCTGCTGACGGGCGCCGCAGCCCTTGCCGTAACGCCGGGATTTGCCGCGGAGCTGCCGGCGGGCACACGAATCCACATCCGCCTGGCGCAGTCGCTCGATACCAGGCGCGACCGGCCGGGGACTCCGTTCGTGGCGCACGTATCGGCCGCGGTCGTGCGCGATGGCGACGTCCTGGTGCCGCGCGGCGCGTTGTGCCGCGGCCACCTGGTGGAATCGAAGCCGTCCGGCCGCTTGCGGGGCCGCGCCATCATGCGGCTCAGCCTCGATACGATCGAATGGGATGGCAGGAAATACACGGTCGAAACATCCGGTCCCGCCTTTGTGAGCAAGAGCCACAAGAAGCGCAACCTGGTACTGATCGGCGGAGGGGCGGCCACCGGCGCGTCCATCGGAGCCATTGCGGCGGGAGGTGTGGGCGCGGCCATCGGCGCCGGCGCCGGAGCGGCCGCGGGCACGACCGGCGCGGTCATCACGGGCAAGCGCAACCTTCATCTTGCCCCGGAAACACGCCTCGTGTTCCGGTTGCGGAATCCCGTCAGGGTGTAGGCGCGGAGTGGACGTGTGCCACGGGCTGCCCGCGTCCGCCACTCAGCCGTTGTTGGCCTTCCGTAATTGCATCAGCCGCTGCATGATCTTCTGCTGAATCTGATCGGCCTTGGCGCGCTGCTCCGGCGTCAGCGAAGAGTAAAACTTGGCCATCGCTTCGGACCGGATCGCCAGGACCTGCCCCCGCAGGTTGCCCTGCTGAGCGGACAGGGTCTGGATCTGCGACACGTCGTTGGCCTTCACCGCCGCGGTCAACGCCTCGCGATTCTGCTTCAACTGCTGTGCGATGGGCTGCGCGTCCTGTTTTGCCTGCTGGAAAACCGCCTTGGCCTGCTGCTTTTGCGCAGCGCTCAGGTTCAAAGCCTGAACCAGCCGATGGCGGATCGCCGCGCGCAGCTTCCCTGCCCTCCCCGCGGCCTGTGGCTGGTCCGTGGACGGCGCCGGGGCCGTCGCGGGCGCCTGCGCGAATGCCATCCCGCCCGCCAGCGCCGCTACTGTCGCGAATTTCAATAAGTGCCTTTTCATGGCTTGTGTTTCCTCAATCCGACAAACACGGCCGTACGGCGGCGGTTGCGGGCCTGCGGCAAACGTTTACGAAGACTTACGTTCCGGGCAATTCAGGGTGTGGTAAGTTTTAGCCGTGCGCATCCTGCTGGTCGATGACGACGCCGAGCTCTGCGGGCTGCTGAGGGAATTCCTGACGCGCGAAGGCTTCACTGTGGATTGCGAGCATGAAGGCAACCGCGGCCTGGAGCGAGCGGCAAAAGGCGGCGCGGACCTGGTGGTGCTCGACGTCATGCTGCCGGGTATCGATGGCTTCGAAATCCTGCGGCGGCTGCGGCAGGTGAGCAAGGTTCCGGTCATGATGCTGACCGCGCGCGGCGAAGACGTGGACCGCATCGTCGGACTGGAGCTCGGCGCCGACGACTATCTGCCCAAGCCGTTCAACCCGCGCGAGCTGGCCGCGCGCATCCGCGCCATTCTGCGGCGCTACGAGCCGCGTCCGGCGGCGGCGCCATCGGGCCGGCTGGAGGTCAACGGCGTGGTGCTCGACCCCGGCGCGCGCCAGGTGTTCGCCCGCGGGAAAGCGGCGGAGCTGACCACCTTCGAATTCGACATTCTGGAAATGCTGATGCGCTCCGCGGGCCACGTTCTCTCTCGCGATCGCCTGATGGAGAGCTTCTACAACCGCAAAGCCACGCCGTTCGACCGCTCGATCGACATGCACATCAGCCACCTGCGGAAGAAGCTGGAACAGGGCGACACCCTGATCAAGACGATTCGCGGCGTGGGCTACCAGTTCTGCCGGACGCCGGAGGACGCCGCCGCGGAATGAGAACGCTGTTCGCCAAGATCCTGCTGTGGTTCGGATGCTCGCTGGCGATCTTCGTGGTGGGGTCGGCGTTCCTGTCGGCGCTGAGCATCAACCGGAACGCTTCGAACCGCCAGTATCCGGCAGCGCGGCTGCTGGCCTTTCAACTCGAGGAGGCGCGCGCCGCCTATGAAACCGGCGGCCGGCCCGCGTTGCAGGTGTTCCTCGACAACCTGGAGCGGATCTACGACGCCAGGGGCATCCTGGCCGACGAGCAGGGGCGCGACCTGCTCACCGGCCGGGACCGTTCCGACCTGGTGCGGCGCGCGCGCCGGCGCGCCGGTCTTCCCTTTCTCCGCGCCTTCGACTCTATAATGGCGCGCTATGCGGATGACGGACGCTACTGGTTCTTCTTCGTGCCGCGGCAGAGGCCCGGGGCGTGGTTCCTGATGCCCGAGCACCTGTACATGATCGCGGTGGCGGTGTTGCTCTGCTACTGGCTGGCGTTCCACCTGACGCGGCCCGTGCGCGCGCTCCAGCATGCGGTGGAGCGGTTCGGCGGCGGCGACCTTTCGGCGCGCGCCGGCTCCAACCGGCGCGACGAGCTGGGGCAGCTTGCGCGCACGTTCGACCGCATGGCGGACCGCATCGAGACGCTGTTGGCCGCCGAGCGCCGGCTGCTGGTGGATATTTCGCACGAGCTGCGCTCGCCGCTGGCCCGCCTGGGAGTGGCGGTGGAGCTGGCGCGCACGGGCGACGATCTCGACGCCGCGCTCAATCGCATTCAAAAGGAGTCCGACCGGCTGAACGCGCTGGTCGGGCAGTTGCTCCAGGTGACCCGCGCGGAGGGCGACCCGAGCTCCCTGCGCCGGCAATCCGTGCGGCTGGACGAGCTGGTGCAGCAACTGGTGGACGATTCGGGCATCGAAGCGGCCGCGCACGGCTGTGCGCTGAAATACGAGAAGCGCGAGCCGGTGACCGTGGAAGGCGATCCGGAACTGCTGCGCCGCGCCGTGGAGAACGTGATTCGCAACGCCATCCGCTATTCGCCGCCCGATCGGGCGGTGGAGGTATCGCTGGCGCGGAACAACGGCAAGGCCGTGGTGGAGGTTCGCGACCGCGGTCCCGGCGTTCCGGACGAAGCGCTGCCGCACCTGTTCGACGCATTCTACCGCGTGGAAAGCGACCGCGGCCGCTCGAGCGGCGGAATCGGGTTGGGCCTTTCGATTGCGCGCCGCGCCATCGAGCTGCACAGCGGAAGCATCCGCGCCAGGAACGCGCGTCCGGGCCTGGAAGTGGAGATGGAGTTTCCGGCGGGGAGTTAGGCCTTACCTGTGTGCCACGATCACGGCGTACTTTTTATGAACTCGATCTTTCCCTTGCCGGTATCAGGACCAGAACCGGTCCTCCCGCAGCTCGTCGCCCTGATATTCGCGGAACTCGGTCACCTTTCCGTTCTTCAGCCGCCAGACGTGCACTTCCGGAAACGACGCGGCAACCCCGTTTCGTTGAGCATTGACAGTGGCCAAGACCACGACGAGGTCGTCGTCGGCAAGCACGTTGTGCACATCGATGCTGAATTCGCCTCCGGATAGTTCCATCGTGCGCTGAAAGAAGCCTCCGATCTGGTCATGGCCCCCGTAATCGCCTGAAAGCGGACTATGACCAGGAACGTGCCAAGTGATGGTGGCGTCAAACGCCGCAAACACCGCGGGAATGTTTCCGCTTGCAAAGTCTTGTTAGGCCGTGCGGATGATCTCGCTGTGGAACCGCTCATCGTTCGTCTCCCTCGAGGCCAAGATTTCCATTTTGGCTCCCGGTTTCGTAGGAGTCTATCACAGGCCTCCAACCTCTGATCATCTATCCGTCGTGTTCACAGAATGTCGCAGATCGGAGCAAGCCATATGGACGCTACTGCGGCGCGTAGCTTCTGAGCAGTCGCAAAGTGGTGGACGTCGGGCGTGCGCTGAACGGTTGGCCTCGTCGCTCATCGGGCGCCCAAAAAGAAAATGGTTCCAAGTGACCTGATTCCCAGCCTCGCTCTCCGCCGGCATGCACGGCACCGAGCTTCGCAAACAAGAGCGCCGGACGCTTTGCCTCTCTGCTCCCCGATATCCGTCTTTCCCCGAATACCGGATTAACGCTTCAAAGCGCGCCGCGAACTGCCTCCTGCCTGGGACCGGTTGCTCGTAACGGCCTTTCCCTCGCCCGCAACGGCTGCCCCTTTCAGAGCCTCCATTCCGGGGTCAAAGTTCCCGGCCTGCTACTTCGCTCCCTGGCTTATCGCTTCTCCGCCCGTTCGACCTTTCCGCTCCACCGCCTCGACCGGTTCGCCCCGGATCTAGGCTGCTTCAACGCTTCTGGCCCGTTGCGGTCTCCACGACTCGCCTGACTGGCTACGCCTCCCGCCTCCACTCCCCTTCGGGACTCTTACATCCCTCCGGATCAAAGCGTTCAACAGGATTTGCCGCCCGCCGGCCCGCCTTCCGAATCCGCCCGATTTCCTCTCGCTCCCCGCCGCCGTTATCTATCGCTAGTTTCCCGGCTGCGGATCAACGTTCCAGGTCCGCTACGTTTCCGGAGGCTTGCTGTTCCTCAAACCTCTTGGAACCTTTCGCAGTATGGCGCGAAAGACGCGGGCCGTCAACAGCTTTCGTGCCCTAAATATCCTATTTCAACAACATTTATCTTCCGTATTTCGAACTAGTTACAGCCACATGACGGTGAATCGGCTGTGCATAAAACGACCGGGGAGCATCTTGTTTTTGCGATACTGGAGCGAGTGCGCAGGCTCGCCATTCGTCCCGGCGCCATCGGCGATTTCATCCTGTCGCTACCCGCCCTGGAGTGCCTCGGAGCAGACGATCTGGAAATCTGGACCGCGTCCCCCAACGTTCCCCTGGTGCGATTCGCCCGCGCTCGATCCATCTCCTCCACCGGGCTCGACCTTCTGGGCGTGACCGATCCACCGGCGCGCCTGTTGCGGGAGTTGCGCGGCTTCGACTCGATCGTCTCGTGGTACGGCGCCAACCGTCCCGATTTTCGCGAAGTCGTGCGCCGGCTCGACCTCCCCTTCACGTTCTTTCCGGCGCTGCCGCCGGAAGGCGCCGGAATGCACGCGGCCGATTTCTATCTGGAGCAGGCCGGCTCGATCGGCGAATGCTCGAGCGACGGCATCCCGCGCATTGCCTGCGATGCCGCCCACGAGAACTTCGCCGCGATCCACCCGTTCTCCGGCAGCGCGAAGAAGAACTGGCCGCTCGAAAAGTTCCGCTGGCTGGCCCGCAAGCTGGAGCGCACGATGCCGGTCCGCTGGTGCGCGGGCGCGGACGATCCGCCGCTCGAAGGCGCGGTGCGCATCGACAACCTGTACGAGCTGGCGTGCTGGCTGGCGCGCGCGCGGCTCTACATCGGCAACGATTCCGGCATCACCCACCTGGCCGCCGCCGCGGGCACGCCCGTACTGGCGCTCTTCGGACCCACCGACCCGGAAGTGTGGGCGCCGCGGGGCAAGCTTGTGAGGGTGGGGCGGTGGCGTTAGCATCGTGCGCGACTCCGCTATGATGGGCGAGTGATCCAGTGGCTGGTCGCCGGAATCGGCGACATTACAACCAAGCGCGTTTTGCCTGCAATCCTGGCCGAGCCGCGCAGCCGGTTGGCGGGCATCGTGACGCGCAACCCCTCCAAGGCCGTGCCCTACGAGGTCCCCACGTGGAGCAGCCTGGAGAAAGCCCTGGCCGAATGTCCCGCCGAAGCGGTCTACGTGGCCACGCCGGTTTTTCTGCACGCCGCGCAAACCATCGAGGCGTTGCGCGCGCGCCGGCACGTCCTGTGCGAGAAGCCCATGGCCCTCCGGTACGACGACGCCGCTGCCATGCAACAGGCCGCGGTGGACGCGGGCCGCACCCTGGGCATCGCGTACTACCGGCGTATGTACCCGAAGGTGGATCGGGCCCGCGAGCTGATGGCTGCCGGCGCCATCGGCCGTCCCGTGTTCGCCGAAGCCACGGCCCACTCCTGGTTCTACCCCACCGATGGTTTTCGCGCGTGGCTGATCGACCCGGCGATGGCCGGCGGCGGCCCGCTCTACGATGTCGCCTGCCATCGCATCGACCTCACGAATTACCTCTTCGGCCGGCCGGTTCGCATCACCGGGCAACTTTCGACCGTGGTGCATCCCACCGCGGTCGAGGACAATGCATCCGTGCTGATCGAATACGAAACGGGCGTGCGCGGCCTGGTGGATGCGCGCTGGCACTCGCGGGTGACGCGCGACGAGTTCCGCATTCGCGGCACGGAGGGCGAACTGGAGCTGAGCCCGCTGAACTCGCCGGACCTGGCGTATCCGGGAGGCGCGGAGCAAGTCCCGGCCCACGCGAATCTGCACTATCCCTGCATCGAAGATTTCGTGAGCGCGGTGGTGGACGGCCGCCCGCCACGCTCCAGCGGCGCCACGGCCCTGGCGACGGAGTGGGTCATCGATCAGGCGAAACGCTGAGGCGGCGCCGGCTGCTCCCTGGCAGCGGAACGAGCAATGGCCAAGTGGAGATGCGTTGCGCCCGCAGTGGGCTAGCTCGCTATCGGTTGTTCCAGGTCTCGACTCAAATATTCGAGGATCTCCTGCTCGCGTTGCTGGACTTCGAGCAGGATCGGCTCCGCCATGCGAACATAGTCCTGCCGCGAATGGACCTTGCGCGCCTCCAGCAGGATTCTCCGCAAATTGGCGATGCATTGCTGAGCTAGCAGCATTTGGTCGTCGGTTTGAATCACGGCAACTCCAGTTCCACAATACCGCGCTTTCGAAAACTTCTGGAAGTCTGATAGGTGTCCAGCCAAAGTTCGAGCATTTCGTGTCCGATGGAAGCACGAGCCCAGAAGACGTCGGATTCAAACAACAGCCTGGCCCGCACGGAATCGAAAGCGGCTCGCGCCGGGGCGGCGCCGGTTTCGCGGTGACGAAACTGCCCCAGATGAAGACCCGCACAGTTTTCCGCTCGTGGCGGCGAGTTCCAGGAGCGCCCGAAGGCGGCCTGACAGCCAGACAAGTCTTGACGAGGAGCCGCCGAACCGAGCTTGAAACTCTTGCCAATCCGTCACATGCACGCCAGGAGGCAGTTCTCCTTCGTCGCTCAACTCGGGCAGTACCAACTCACGATAGCAAATGGATCGAAGGTCGCTGGTCCGGCATGGACGACGATACGTCCAGTGACCGCGCCGCGCCCATGAGAGACTGCGGCGGTGAAATCGCGCCGCCTTTTGTGGGAAAATTGAGGCGTGCGAAACTACGCCGTTGTCATCCATGAAGACCCGGAGGGCGGCTTTTGGGGAGAGGTTCCAGCCCTCCCAGGCTGTTACTCCCAGGGCGAAACGGTGGATGAGCTCCAGCACAACATCCGCGAAGCCATCGCCGGGGTACTTGAAGTTCTGAAGGAACAGGGGCGGGAGCCGGATTCGAACGTTCAAATTCTGGATGTGGCCGTTTGAAATCGATCACCGGTTCAGAAATGTGCCGGTTGATGGAGGCGAACGGCTGGTCACTCCGGCGCATCAATGGTAGCCACCATATCTATTCCAAGCCCGGTGAGCGCAAAGTAATTTCGGTCCCCGTAAATGGGGGCAAGAATCTGAAGCCGGGGCTTGCGCTTCGAATCGCGCGCGACGCAGGTGTCAGCACGTGACGCCGCGGCGGGGTTCCCGCTAGGGCTGTCAAGATCACTGTACATAGAAAAACCGGCCAATCAGCGTGCTCCGAAAGTTCAGCGTAAGCGACCTAGCCAGATTGGCCGGTTTTTCCGGGCTTATCTGGTCCAATCTGTGCGCGCGCCACATTCCAGACAAGGGCGGGATCGATCTCGACCACCCCCGCGAAGCTCGCCGGTAAGGGGATCGCCATGCCTTCCTTGCGCATCCCCTCAATATGAAACTCGATGGCTTCCTGGATCAGGCGCTCCACTTCGTCTCGCGAGTCGCCAACCGAGATCACGCCGGGAAGGTCGGGAACGTAAGCCCCCCAAGAGGTGGGCCCTTTCTCATAAATGACCGTGTACGTCATCTCTCCTCCTCGGAACCGCACCCCTCACGAGTGCGGCAGATTCCTCCCCTGCATGAACACCACCGCGAAGATGAAGCCGTTGTACGCCGCGTGCATGATGGCGGACGCCCGCGTGGAGCCTGTGGCCTGGCGCATCCAGCCGAAGCACGCGCCGGCCAGCGCGATCAGCACCGCGTGACGCCACGAGTTGCCGTATTCGTGGAAATGCAGCAGGCCGAACGGCAGGGCGGCCAGGCAGATTCCCGGCGCCGCGCCGAGGCTCCGCACCAGCAGCGGCTGGAGGAAGCCGCGGAATGCCAGTTCCTCGGTCAGCGGCGCGATGGTCACTCCGAACACCGCCATCAGGATCGCCGACGTGCGGTCCTGCATCAGGTCGGTCAGCGGATTGCCCGTGTTGGGGGTGCGGATCAGCGAGCCCAGCATGGCCACCACGATCGCGCAGACCAGCCCGCAGATCACAATCCAGAGGAAGGGCATCCGCGTGGAAGTCCACTCCAGCGAACGCCAGAACGGACGGTCGTATTCGAGGCGCAGAATCAGCGCCAGCGAGCCGAATAAAAACGCGCAGCCGAGGAATTGTTCGGGCAGAAGCTCCATCACCGCGAGCCCGGTGTGGACGCGCAGGACCGCAAAGGCCGCCTTTACGATCGCCCAGCCGAGCAGCATGCACGGGACGGTGAGGCCGGCGAACAGCAACAGGTCCGCGTAGCCCCAGAAGGGGTAACGCTCGGGTGGGGGCGGGGGCGGGCTTGGGGGCGCCGGCTCCGGCGCGGAAGCGGCGTCGGGCGTGTCCCCCGTCATGTTTCCTTCTCGATGAGCGCGGCCGCCAGCAGCGGAATCATCAACTCGTGGTGCCCCGTGATGGCGTAGCCCGCGCCTCCGGAACGCGCGTGCGGCCGCTCCACCACGTTCACCCGCGGCCGGTAGTGCTGGAGGAAATCGAAGTTCGCGGTGGTGAAGTTCGCCAGCGGATAGCCCAGGTTGCGAACGGCGGAGACGGCTTTGAGAAACACTTCCGGCAGGACCACCGCGGAGCCCACGTTCAGATAGACGCCGCCCTCGTCGAGATCGGCCACGTACGCCGAGAGCAGTCGGAAATCGCGATGCGTCGTGGCGCCGATGGCCGCGGCGTCGGCCGCCGGGTGAGTGTGCGGCGTATCGGTGCCGATGGCCACGTGCACCGTCACCGGCGTGCCGTGCCGGTACGCCTGGAGCAGCAGGCTGCAGGCGGCATACTGCGGGCTGGCGGTGAGTTCCAGCCAGCGCCCCAGGGCCTCGCCCATGCCGAGTTCTTCGCGCTCGCCTCCCGCAATCGCGCGGTTCATCTCGCGGCCGGTCTCCTCCGCCGCGCCGAAACGGCCGTCGGGCAACACGGCCTCCACGTCCTCGCTGGTCTGGCCGGCGAGCGCAATCTCGAAATCGTGGATGGCGGCCGAGCCGTTCAGCGCGAACGCCGTCGCATATCCGCGGCGCATCAGGTCGAGCAGCACGGGCGCGAGACCGCACTTGATCACGTGGCCGCCCAGCCCCCAGATGATGGCGCGCTGCCCGGCGCGAGCCGCCGCCAGCGCTTCCACCGTGGCGCGAAACGACCGGCCCGCCAGGATGCGCGGCAAGGAATCCAGCCAGCCGCCCACCCCCGAGCCCTTGGAATATACGGCGGCGAAATCCGCGACGTTCACCTTTCCGCCGCGTTCCCGGAGGCCGACGGTCTTCAGCTCCGTGAAATCGAGCGGCCGTTTCTGGTACTTGCTCATGCCGCCTTTCCGTTGCCGAGCACCTTCCGCAGCGCCTCGGCCGTGTATCCCTTCTTGGACCGGATCACCTGCTCCGGCGTGCCCGACACCACTACGCGGCCTCCGTACTCACCGCCGTCGGGTCCCAGGTCCACGATCCAGTCCGCGGTCTTGATCACGTCCAGGTTGTGCTCGATCACTACTACAGTGTTGCCCAATTCCACCAGCCGTTGCAGCACGTCGAGCAGTTTCCGCACGTCGTCGAAATGCAGCCCGGTGGTGGGCTCGTCGAGCAGGTAGAAGGTGCGGCCGGTCTGGCGCTTGCTCAGTTCCTTGGCCAGCTTGATGCGCTGCGCCTCGCCTCCCGAGAGCGTGGTGGAGGACTGGCCCAGGTGCACGTAGCCCAGCCCCACGTCGTACAGCGTCTGCAGCTTGGCGCGGATCTGCGGCAGGTTCTCCATCAGCGGCAACGCTTCTTCCACCGTGGCATCCAGCATGTCGGCGATGGAGTAGCCCTTGAACTTCACCTGCAGCGTTTCCTTGTTGTAGCGGCGCGCGCGGCAGACGTCGCAGGTGACGTAAACGTCCGGCAGGAAATTCATCTCGATGCGCTTGAGGCCGTCGCCCTGGCAGGCTTCGCAGCGGCCGCCCTTGACGTTGAAGCTGAAGCGCCCGGGCTTGTAGCCGCGCTCGCGGGACTCCGGCAGCATGGCGTACAGATCGCGGATCAGCGTGAACAGGCCGGTGTAGGTGGCGGGATTCGATCGCGGTGTGCGGCCGATGGGCGCCTGGTCGATGCGAATCACCTTGTCGATATTGCCGATGCCCTCGATGGTGTCGTGCGCTCCGGGCTCGTCGTGCGAGCCGTAGATTTCGCGCGCCAGGGATCGATAGAGGATTTCGTTCACCAGGGTGGATTTGCCGCTGCCCGAAACGCCCGTCACCACGGTGAGCAGGCCGAGCGGAATCTCCACGTCGATCTGTTTGAGGTTGTGCTGGCGCGCCCCGCGAATGACCAGCTTCTTTTCGCCGGGCTTGCGGCGCGCGGCCGGCACGGGGATTTTGAGGTCGCCCGAAAGATACCGGCCGGTGAGCGACGCGGGATTTCTGGCGATCTCTTCGGGGGTGCCCGCGGCGACCAGGCATCCGCCCAGCCGGCCCGCGCCGGGACCGAGGTCGATCACGTAATCGGCGCGCTGGATGGTTTCGGCATCGTGCTCGACTACCAGCACGGTGTTGCCCATGTCGCGCAGGTGCGCCAGCGTTTCGAGCAGCCGCCCGTTGTCGCGCGGGTGCAGCCCGATGGAAGGCTCATCCAGCACGTACAGCACGCCGCGCAGCTTGGAGCCGATCTGGGTCGCCAGCCGGATGCGCTGCCCTTCCCCGCCGGAGAGCGTGACCGCCGAGCGCTCCAGGCTCAGATAATCCAGCCCCACCGCGGAGAGAAACTCCAGGCGGCGCCGGATTTCCTCCAGCACGCGCCCGGCGATCTGCGTCTCGCGATCGTTCAGCGTCCAGTTGCGCACGGTCACCAGCGCGCGCGACACGGCGAGGGAAGTGAACTCCGCGATGGAGAATTTCTTCACCCGCACGGCGAGGCTCTCGGGCCGCAATCGCCGGCCGTGGCACGCGGGACAATCGATCGGCGACATGTACTCGGTCAGCCACTCGCGGTATCCCTCCGTGGACGATTCGTAGGTCTGATCCAGCGTTTCGAGAATACCGGCGTCGCCGTTGCCGCCTTCCAGCAGCAGGGCGCGCGATTTCTTGGAAAGCTCCTCGAACGGTTTCTTCAAATCGATGCGGTACTTGCGCGCCAGGTGATCCAGAAGCTGCTGCATGGCCCACGAGCCGGCGCCCGGGCCCAGGCCGCCATCCAGCAGCGGCTTCGCCGGGTCCGCAATCACCTTGGCGGGGTCGAAGCTCCACTTGCTGCCCAGCCCGTGGCAGTCCTGGCAGGCGCCGTACGGGCTGTTGAACGAAAACGAGCGCGGCTCCAACTGCGGAACGCTGGTCCCGCATTCGGTGCAGGCCAGCTTCTGCGAATAGAGCCGCTCGGCGCCGTTCACCACCGCGATCAGGACCAGCCCGTTGGCCAGCTTGGTGGCGACGTCGATGGACGCCTCCAGCCGCTTCTCGATTCCCGGCTTGACCAACAGGCGGTCGACTACTACCTCGATGGTATGATTCCTGCGCTTGTCGAGGGCGATGTCTTCGTCGAGCGAGCGCAGAACGCCGTCGATGCGCGCTCGCAGGAAGCCCTGGCGCGCCAGTTTTTCCAGATCCTTCTTGTACTCGCCCTTGCGGCCGCGAACCACCGGCGCCATCACCATGATGCGTTCCTCGGGCTTCAGTACCAGTACGTGCTGGAGGATCTGCTCCGTGGTCTGCCGCGTAATCTCGTTGCCGCATACCGGGCAATACGGCACGCCGATGGAAGCGTACAGCAGCCGCAGGTAGTCGTAGATCTCGGTGATGGTGCCGACGGTGGAGCGCGGGCTCCGGCTGGTGGTCTTCTGCTCGATGGCGATCGCCGGGCTGAGGCCATCGATCGAATCCACGTCGGGCCGCTCCATCTGGTCCAGGAACTGGCGCGCGTAGGTGGAAAGCGTTTCCACGTACCGCCGCTGCCCCTCCGCGTAGATGGTGTCGAACGCCAGCGACGACTTGCCGGAGCCGCTCAGCCCGGTCACCACCGTGAGGGTGTTCCGCGGTATCTCGATGTTGATGTTCTTCAGATTGTGCTGGCGCGCGCCATGCACCGTGATCCGGTCCAGCATAGTGCTCTTCAACGCGGGTGGGCGAATCTTTTATTGTGGCGCGACTTGAACCAATTCCGCAATTGGTGATATAAAAGACACAGCCGCGATGAGTAGATGCGCCAACTGCGGACGAGTCCTGAGGCGGGTACACCGCACCTTTTTCGAGCGCTTCCGTTACATGGCCATTTACGAATGCCGCCACTGTGAGCGGCAGGAGTTCGTGCCCCGCCGCTACGTGCATCACTTTGGCGAGAAATGCCGCTGCCCCAAGTGCGGAACCTACCGCGTCGTGAAGCTGAAGCAGCGCGACAAGATCGACCCCATGCACACAGGCATTCTGCACTGGATGGAGCGGCTTGCCGGCGGAAGGCTGTACTACTGCTGTTTTTGCCGCCTGCAGTTCTACGATCGCCGCCCGATGCTGCCCCGCGTGTCGACACCGGTACTCGGTTCCGAGCCGCTCACGAACCCACCGGATACGGCCAGATCGGGTGCGTGAAGAGGCCGCCATCCACAAATAACGTCTGACCCGAGAGGAAGTCGCCGTCCTCGCCCGCGAAGAACGCCACCGCGCGCGCCACGTCCAGCGGTTGCCCCACGCGCCCCAATGGGGTCAACGAGGCCCATGTGCCGGCATAATCGGCGGCTTCGTGTTTGGTGCGCTCGATCTCGATCGCCCCCGGCGCCACGCAATTTACCGTTATCCCGTATTTGCCCAGTTCCAACGCCGCGACCTTGGTGAGCATCTCGATCCCGCCCTTGCTCGCCGTGTAGCTGACCAGGTTGGGAAACGGAATCCGGTTGCACCCCGATCCGATGTTGACGATGCGCCCTCCGCCCGCCGCCCTCATGTGCCGCGCCGCGCGCTGGGTGCACAGGAAGCAGCCCTTCAGATTGGTGTCGATGACGCGGTCCCATTCCGATTCTTCCAGCTCGAGCAGCGGCTTCCAGACCTGTGTGCCCGCATTGTTGACCAGGATGTCCAGCCGCGGAAAGCGCCCGAGCACCTCGCCGAACATGTGGTCCACCTCCGCCGCGCTGCCGGCGTCGCCCTTTACCGGAAATGCACTGCGGCCGATTTTGGCGATTTCCTCCGCGGTGGCCTCGGCGCCTGCGCGGTCGGAGTGGTAGTTGACTGCCACATCGCACCCGCGGCGCGCCAGTTCGAGCGCGATGCCTTTGCCCACGCCCTTGCTGGCGCCGGTCACCAGGGCGGTTCTGGAGCTGAGAGGAAGAGCCATCCCTGTTAGAGTAAGACACACATCCGGGGCTGTCCAGGGCGGTGCCCCACGTTACACTACTACGTGCGGCTCACCACGGGACCCGCCGATGCCGGCAAGCGTCTGGACCACGTGCTGCACGAGCGTCTGCCGGAGTTCAGCCGCTCGCGCCTGCAGGACTGGATCCGCTCCGGCCGCGTCCTGGTGAACGGCGCCCGCGAACGCGCCTCGCACCTGGTCCGCGCCGGCGAGATCATCGATGTCGAACCGGCCGAGGCGCTGCCGCTCCGCGCCGCGCCGGAAGCCATCCCCCTTACCGTGCTCTACGAGGACGAGGACGTGGTGGCCATCGATAAACCGGCCGGCATGGTGGTCCACGCCGGCGCCGGAGTGCATTCGGGCACGCTGGTGAATGCCCTGCTGCACCGCTTCGGCGCGCTATCGGGAGTGGCCGGCGAGTTCCGCCCGGGGATCGTCCACCGCCTCGACCGCTACACCAGCGGAGTTCTGCTGGTGGCCCGGAACGATTCCGCGCACCGCAATCTGGCGGCGCAGTTCTCCGGCCGGCAGGTGGAGAAGGTGTACCTGGCCCTGGTCCACGGCACGGTGACGCCCGATCGCGGCCGCATCGAACGGCCCATTTCGCGCGACCCCGTGCGGCGCACCCGCATGACCGCGCGCCTCGCCAGCGGCCGCGCCGCGTGGTCGGAGTACCGCGTCCTGCGGCGCTTCGAGCGCTTCACGCTGCTCGAGGTCCGCATCGGCACCGGGCGCACGCACCAGATCCGCGTGCATCTTTCGAGCATTGGCCACCCGGTCGCCGGCGATACGTTGTACGGCGCGCCGTCCGGAATCGAGGGCCGCCCGCCCCTGGGCCGCTACTTCCTCCACGCGCACCGCATCGGTTTCCGGCGGCCGTCCACCGGCGAAGAGATCGTGGTGGAATCGCCGCTGCCTCCCGAGTTGACCGGGTGGATGACGGGTCTCACCCCTAAGTTATAATCAGTACATATGAGAAGCTGGGCCGCCTTCGCCGCAATGAGTGTCGTCGGACTGGCGGTTTGGGCGGCGCAGAATCCCCCTCAAACGCCCAAGCCGGCGCCGGCCCTTCAAGCCGACGAACCCACCCGCATTCAGGTCGACGTCACCCGCGTGAGCATGCAGTTCACCGTCACCGACAAGAAGGGCCGCTTCGTCACCGACCTCGCCAAAGACGATTTCGAGGTCGTCGAAGGCAAGCGCCCGCAGACCATTCTGGAGTTCAACGCGGAGAGCGATCTGCCCCTGCGCCTCGCCGTCCTGATCGACACCAGCAACAGCATCCGCGACCGCTTCCGCTTCGAGCAGGAGGCCGCCAGCGAGTTCCTCCGGAACGTCGTGCACCGCAATGTGGACAAGGCCATGATCGTCAGCTTCGATTCGTCGCCCGAGCTGGTTTCCGACCTCATCGACGACACCGACAAGCTCGAGCGCTCGATCCGCGACCTCCGGCCCGGCGGCGGAACGGCCATGTACGACGCAGTCTTCTTCGCCTGCCGCGACAAGCTCCAGCAGGACCAGCCCAAGCACAAGTTCCGCCGCGCCATGGTGGTGGTGAGCGATGGCGACGACAACCAGAGCCGCTACTCGCGCGACCAGGCGCTCGAAATGGCGCAGAAGGCCGACGTCGTCGTCTACACCATATCCACCAACATCTCGCGCATCGAGACCGACGGCGACAAAATTCTGAGGTACTTCACCTCGGAGACCGGCGGCACGCCCTTTTTTCCGTTCAAGGTGGAGGACCTCTCGCAGTCGTTCGAGAACATCGCCAACGAGCTGCGGCACCAGTACAACCTCTCCTACCGGCCGCAACCCATGCTGACCGACGGCCTGTTCCACACCATCGATGTGCGCGTCAGGAACCGCAAGGACCTGGTTGTCCACGCCCGCAAGGGCTACTACGCGCCCAAGATGTAGCCGCAACTTGTGGGGCAGGTTGTCAACAGTTGTCAACCTGCGGCGGGTTGTCAACTGTTGTCAACCCGCCCGGCGAGCGAAGCTCGCCTATGTTTCTGGCGCCACAGACGTTCCCGATGGGACCGTCCGCCGCTCGTGTCAAACCGCGCGCATCCGTTACCGAGCCGCGACCGCAGCGGTTCTTATGCTGCTACACTTCGAGCCTTCCGTGGTACATCAGCTCCTTCACGTTGAACTCCACCTGGCGATCGGGAAACTCGACACCCGGCACGTACAGCCGGAAGACCACGCGCCTGTCGCCAGGCTGGATCTCCCGCGGAAATACCAGCCGCAACACGGGGTCCGCCTCGACCGGCGGGAAATGGCCGATCATCTTGTACCTCTTCCGGCCGATCACCATCTCCGACTCGTCTTCCATCCGTTTCTCGTCCCCGGCTTTCGCCGCCTTGCCCGGCGAACCGTACGATATCGCCAGCACGAAGTTCTTCTCGCGGTTCTCGCTCAGGTACGTCAAATAGTCGGCGTCCGGCTCGCGAAGGGGGTTCCTGCCCCGAACGCGCAATTCCGCCTCGGCATCTTCAATCGGCGCGGACGTCGCGAAGTACACCAGCATCGCCGGCGCGGGGCCCATCGACTGCGCCCACGGGCTGTTGAATCGAAGCGTCTCGATTTCCTGGCTGGTCCATTTCTCCGGAGGCTTGGCCTCCCAGAACGGCGGCGCGAGGAACAACAACAGTGCGGCCAGGACGTGCATAATACAACATTGTATCGGCGAAAAGGGCTTACCAGGCCCTCGCCAACAGCAGTAGTGTCCTAACGTTGTGTTGATTGCAATCTGCAATACCCTCTTGACATTTACTGAAAGCGGGGAAGTTTAGATTTTATTTCAAGAGGCCAGGCAACGGCGGAGGCGGTTGGGTGTAGGATGAACGGGTATAAAAGCTAAAATGGAAATTCCAGATTGGACAATTTTCGGGAACCCTTAGCACACAGAAAGAGGTTCATATGCGTACTGTCGAGTTGACTAATGGCACCCATACCCCCTGCGGCAGCCACATTGTAGTTACGGCCCGCGGGTTCGGGTCTGCCGCAACCACCCTGACCGTCTACGCGGTCGGTACGCCGGGCCAGCCTGGCAAAACCGAGATAGGTACGATGAAGAATAAGAAGGACTTCGCGAAAGTCGCGATCCCGTGGTTCTTCGGCTATCAAACGTTGACTGATGCTAACGTGACCGTTAGCGTCGTTGGACCTGACGGCAACTCCGCCCAAACCACTCTTTTCTTGGCGGCATATGATAACTTCACCTGGGGTCCCTGCCCCAAATTGTCAGGTGGCCGCCAATGGAGCAAGCGTCAACCACAGCTTGTGCGGGTTCCCGCCCGAACAACGCGCGCGAAAGCGAGTCCGAAGTCCCGCTAACTCAAAAATCTCGGGCAAACGTACCAATGACAGCTATCCGGGGTGGGGAACCGGCCGACCTTCCCGAGGTCGCCGCCATCCAGCAGGCCAGCCCGGGGAGCGCCCGGTGGAATGTCGAGGACTATCCGCGCCACGATTTTCGAGTCGCCATCCGTGACGGCCGCGTCGCCGGATTTCTGGTTTCCCGCCGCGTGGCGCCCGATGAATCCGAGGTTCTGAACCTGGCGGTGGCACCCGAATTCCGCAGAAAAGACGTGGCGCGCGCCCTGATGCGGGCCTTCCTGGATGACGCTGCCGGTACCGTATATCTCGAAGTCCGGGATTCCAACACCGCCGCCCGAATGTTCTATAAGTCTATGGGATTTGAGGAGGTTAGCACGCGGCCCGGCTATTACGAGCACCCCCCCGAGACGGCTATTGTCATGAAGTTTCATTCATGTTAAGGTGGCGGATAGACGGGAACATGCCGTCCTTCAATGCACAGATGAAGACGAGATTACCCACCGAGCCTTGTTTCCGTACCAACCGACTCGGCGCGGCAACCTCTCTGGGAGGAACTGCCCCATATGGAACGGAACGCACAGGATGAACTGAAAGCGCACCTGATGGCGACGCACGAGGATTATCGGCGTCTGGCCACCCAGCACTCAGATTTCGCTAAGCAGTTGGACGCCCTCGAGGCGCATCCCCACCTGACCTACGAAGAGCAGTTGGAGGAAACGCGCCTGAAGAAATTGAAGCTTCGGTTGAAGGATCAGATGGAAGCGATCGTGAACCAGTACCGGTCACAGGTCGCTTGACATCAGGTGCGCGCAGTACGTAATTCGGCCCGGTCGGCTTTGGCTGACCGGGCTTTTTGATTCTTGGGGCAATGGAACCCGAAGACGAGCCCATCCGCATTCCGATCACCGATGTATTCGACCTGCACAGCGTCCCCGCCCGCGACGTCAAGCCGGTCGTCGAGGAGTACCTCATCGAGGCGCACCGCCTGGGCTTGAAGGCGGTGCGGATCATCCACGGCCGCGGCATTGGGGTTCAGCGCGAGATCGTACGTTCCATTCTTTCCCGCACGGCTTTCGTGGCCGACTTCCGCGACGCCCCCGCCGAGGCGGGCGGCTGGGGCGCGACCATCGTGGCGCTGCGGTAGACTGACGCGCGTCTTGACCGGGTGCGCAGATCAAGCCTGACTTATTGGATCTTGACTGGCGGGGTGTCGTGGACACGACTTCGCGCCCCAGCTTGAAGGTCACGGGGGCTAATAGTATTATAAGCTCCTCTTATCTGATATTATAAAAGCGATCCGTGAATCACGGCTACCCATTGTCGGCAAGCAGGCGAAGTTTCCTCGAATCGAGCGCGGCCATAACGGCTGGGCAGGCGCAGGGCCAGGCGGCGCCGCCTCCACGGCCGGCCGCCGAAGTCGAAGTGCCGAAGATCAGGTTCTTCCGAGCCGGGATCAGCCGGATGGTGCTTGGCGCCAACCCGTTTTACGGGTTCGCCCACAACAACAATTTCGCCACCGCCATGAACGAGTGGTACACGCATCACCGGGTCTGCGAGGTCCTGCACCAGTGCAACCGCTTTGGGATCAATTCCCTCAACTACGTCAGCCTGGACCGCGCCCCGCACGACGGGGCACGGTTTCAAGCCGATGGCGGCCAAGTGCACCGGATCAATCAGTTGACCACCGGCGGCCATGCGACCGGCACTGGTAAAGAACCTGAAGACGCTGGCGCTCTAGCGCTAGGGCGAGGTTGTCGACAAGGCGTATCAAAACGGCAGGATGGACACAGTCAAAGACTGGTGCAAGACAGTGAGAAATCTGGGGGTGTTGGTCGGCGTCGCCACGCAGAAGCCGGAAGTCATCGCCCAGATGGAGGAAGAGGGATGGGACGTCGAAGGTGCTCAACGGCGAGATTCTGGCCGCCGGGCGAATCCCCTACCGCGGCATCGAGCAGGCTTTCTGTACGGCGTTCCAAAGCAGCAAACCGATCGACGGCATTTACCTGGGAATGTTCCCCCGGGTCCGAGACGAGGTCCGGGAAAACACCGGAATCGTTCAGCGTATTCTGACCCGTGCCTGACTTCCCACAAACCCGAGGGGGTGAAGATGGAAAACGCGCTCGGCTTAGTGATGACCGGCGGAGGCGCTCGCGGCGCCTATCAAGCCGGCGTTCTGAAACGCATTGGCGAAATCAGACGAGTTCAAGCTCACGGCAATCCCTTTCCTATAATAGGAGGCACTTCTGCCGGAGCCATTAATGGCTCCGGCCTTGCCGTCGGTAGCAACGATTTTGCCTTGGCGACAAAGGTTGTCGCGCAACTCTGGTCTGGTATCAGACCTTCCGATGTCTTTTCCTGTAATATCTTATCGCAGACCGGTAATTCTCTGACCTGGATATTGGACCTGTCCTTTGGAGGGATTCTGGGAGGCGGTCACGCCCATTCTCTATTAGATGCGGCTCCTTTGTATCACTTTCTCAGCAAGCACTTGGATTGCGACCGAATCCAGGAGAATATCAAGCGCGGGCACCTCTTCGCCTTGGCCATTTCGGCAACTAACTACAACACCGGAAGCAGTTATCTCTTTATTCAGGGCAAAAAGGGCCATCCTATGTGGAACAGGAGTCGGCGGGTGACACTTGCGACAAAGATTACCGTCAAACATATCTGTGCGTCGGCCGCTATTCCGTTGGTCTTCAGCCCGGTACGACTGGAAACACCCCGGGGGACGGCCTTTTTCGGGGATGGTTGTGTGCGCCTTCAACAGCCGCTCAGCCCGGCCATACGCCTGGGAGCGAAGAGACTTCTGGCGATCGGCGTTCGCGGCGAAAGTCCCGAGCATCCGGAAGAGACCACTGGTCAGAAGGATCCTTCGCTGGCGCAGGTCCTGGGTATTCTTTTTAACGTTATGTTTTTGGATCACCTTGCTACCGACATCGAGCACCTCGAGCGACTGAATCAGTTGCTCAGCAGCGGTACGATCAGCCAGTCGGGTATCGAAGGCTGCGAAAGGATGCGTCCCTTGACAACGCTTCTGATCACGCCGTCGGTCAATTTATCGAAGGTGGCAGAGGATCATCAGCGAGACATGCCCTATCTGATCCAATACTTTATCAGCAGTCTGGGGCGAGATGCGGCTTCATGCGCCGATCTGATGAGTTATCTGCTATTCACATCGCCGTACACCAGGGCGCTCATTGAAATTGGTTATAGTGACGCCGGCCGGCGAATCGACGAGATTGAGGATCTGCTCTATTCTTCCGAGGGGGAAACCAACTAGTCCGAAGCGTGGTCCGGAGCAAAATCCGGTTACGGGTCAGGCTGTCGAAATCGTCAATCGGTCCAATCGAGACGGCTTTCGGAATGCCCTCCCGGGCAGTCGTTGGCGAGAAACGACATCAAGGCGCTCGCCCATTACGACTTGAGGAGGAGATGCGCGCGTCTGTGCGATGCCGCTGGCGGCGAATTGGAACAGGTCCAATTCCTTCTGGGACATGCGTCCGTTCAGACCACAGAGCGCTACATCGGCTGCAAACAGGATCTGAGCCGAGCCGTGAACGGCCGTCCGCGATTTGGGTTCCGATAGATCGGGAATCCGGGCGCCGTAGGCGCTACCGGCGGAAGGGTGGTTCACGACACCATCGGAACATCGCGGCGGCGCCTCACCATAGCGCCGACTGCAAACGCTTGTCAGCCAGGAATCATGCCTCAGGGTAGTTGTTGGTGTGCTTCTCCCCGCCCTCGCCTCGCCTCGGCCAGCATCTGCTCTCCCTGCTGGACACGCTGGCATCCTTGATTACTGCTTTCTATTGTGGCTCAATAGCGAAAAGGAGGCTCACGTGATTCGTTCCGGGCGAATGCTCACGCGGCGAAACATCGCGGGTCTGGGGATCGTCTTCACGGCCGTAGTGGCGCTCGTGGCGTCGGCGCCAGTCGAGTCCCAGATAAGCCACCTGGCAGCCGGAACCGCAGGCGACGGTCCGGGCGATACTGCCGCGTGGACGACGGGGAACAAGCTGGCTGTCGGCACCTCGGCAGATACGACTAGCAAGGTCTGGTTCACCGTGGCAAAGGGGATCACGAGCGAGGTCTTCTATCCGCGCCTCGACGTCCCCAACATGCAGGATATGCAGTACATCGTCACCGACGGGTCCACCTTCGTGGACCTCGAGCGCGACGCAACCAACCACGTGGTCTCGATGCCGGACGAGAAAGCGCTCGAGTACACAATCACCAATACGGACAGGCGCGCAACGCCCCGGTACAGGATCACGAACACCTACATCACCGACCCGAGCCGCAATACCCTGCTCATCCGCACGCGCTTCCAGTCCCTGGATGGCGGTGCCTACCGGCTATACCTGCTCGAGAACCCCTCCATGGCCGGCGGCGGCGCCAACGACAATGCGTGGTGGGACGGGACGAACTCGGCGCTCATGTCCAGCGGGACAGAGACCCTCTTCGGTTCGTCGACAACGGTAGTCTCGGCGCTGAAAGCGGCAAGCCCGAACGGCTTCGTGGCTCACGACAACGGCTACGCCGGTAAGGCGAGCGACTGCTACGTCGACTTGGCCGCGGACAGGGTGCTCGACAACCAGTTCGACAACATTGCTGGCAATGGCAACGTCGTGCAGTGCGGCCAAATCGGCAGCCTCGGCGCCGACACTACGTTCACCATCGCGCTCGGCTACGGCAGCGACGCGACATCGGCCATCGGAGCCGTCAACGCATCCCTTACGGCAGGCTTCGCCGATCGCGAGGCCGCCTACCGCGGCATCTCGCCGTATAGCGGTGGCTGGAACAGCTATGTGAACGGGCTCCGCGTGGCGCCCGCCAGCGTGTCGAGCGACACCCTGCGTCGCCGCGCCTACTACGTTGCCGCGATGGCCTTGCACGCCGCCGAGGATAAGACGTTCCGCGGCGCCAGCATCGCAGGGTTCGCAACCCCGTGGGGCGACTTCACGAATGGGAGCAACCTCAACGACGGCTACCACCGGGTGTGGGGTCGCGACCTGTACCAACAGGCAACCGGCTTGATCGCCGCAGGCGACTCCGCTCAGGCGATGCGCATGGCGCAGTTCATGTGGAATAACCAGTACATCGGCGCCAACACCTCCGGAGACGGGACGACGTATCCGCCCGGCTCGTTCCCGCGCTACAGCCCGGTCAGCGGGCTCGGCGGTGCGACGCCGCAGCTACTCGGCTGTTGCGAGCAGTTCGACCAGGATGCCTTCGCGATCGTGCTCGCCTGGATGACCGGTCTGACCGGCAACGCCACGTACCAGAAGATCAAGGTGGCGGCGAACCACATACAGGCGGCGGGGCCAGACACGACCGAGCGCTGGGAGGAGCAGAGTGGCAAGTCGGTGTCGTCGATCGCGGCGGAGATCGCCGGTCTTGTCGCGGCGGCGGACATCGCCCGCCAGAACGGCGACACCGCCAGTGCCTCCAGTTGGGAGTCGACGGCCGACTCGTGGCAGTCGAGCCTCGCCGGCTGGACGTTCACGACCAGCGGCTTCTGGGGCGGCCACCAGTACTACGAGCGCATCGACAAGACGTCGAACCCGAACGACAGCGATCAAATCAAATTCGACGAGGGCTCCTTCTACGCTCACGACATAGTCGACTTCGGGTTTCTCGATCTCGTCCGGCTCGGCGAGCGCCCGCCCAACGACGGCAACGTATCGATGTCGCTTTCGCCGACCGCGTCGGCGTCGGACGGCAACTCCACGGTGCAGGTCACCACGCCCAACGGCGACATCTACTTCCACCGCTACAACCACGACAACTACGGCGAGAGCAACACCGACTGCAGCGGCTGGCCCGCCAACGGAACCAAGCGCTACGGACGGCTGTGGCCGGTCCTTTCCGGCGAGCGCGGCGAGTACGAGCTCACCAACGGCCGCTCCGCCAGCGTCTACCTCCAGTCGATGGCCGATGCGGCCAACGACGGCTACTTTGTACCGGAGCAGATCTGGGACCGCTCCGACGTTTCCTGCTTCGCGCTCGGACGGCCGACGGGCAGTGCCTCTCCGCTCAACTGGGCCGAGGGGCAGTACCTGCGCCTCTCCCAGTCGATCGACGCCGGCTACGACCTCGACACGCCCTCGGTGGTCAAGGCCAAGTACCGGAACGCCGGGCCGATCCGCGGCAACGGTGGCGAGTGCATCGACGACGCCGGTGCGGGTACGAACAACGGCACCGCCATCCAGATCTGGATGTGCAACGGCACGGGCGCGCAGAGCTGGACGTGGAACAGCGGTGACGGGACGCTGCGTGCAATTGGCAAGTGCATGGATGTGACCAATGGCGGCACGGCCAACGGGACGCGCATCCAGCTCTGGGACTGCAACGGCAGCGGCGCCCAGCAGTGGCGCTGGCGAAACCAGAACCGCCTCGTGAACCCGCAGTCTGGTCGCTGCCTCGATGTCACCGGCGGCAGCACCGCCGTTGGCACACGGCTCCAGATCTGGGACTGCAACGGCACCGCGGCCCAGGCCTGGTCCCTGCCGTAGCCGGTTGTAAAGAGATGGTCGCGCCGTTCCGTGGTGGCATGGGGCAGGAAGTTGGGTCGTCGAGTCAACCGGCCGTGTAAACGCCCTGACCGTAGATCTGGTTCCTGCCAGGCCCGCCGTTTGTGGGGTGAAGCGGGCTTTTCTCGTACAGTGGCTCTCGCTACCTGGCCGTATCACGCCTACCCGTGCGCTCGAGATGGCGGGCAGCGCGTCGCCCATAACGGCAACATTGGTGACGCCCGGCGCATGGGGCCTGCGGAGCCACGACCCGCCCGCGAGCCGTGGCGCTGGGCATGCAGCACGAGCCTAGGGACGAGGCTCGTGCCGTGACGGCCGTGGCCCGGCCCCCCCACTTTGATCCGAACGCCCGCCGATGCGAAACCGTCGGAGCTTCCGGACCGCGGTTGGCGGGCAATCCTGGGAGGTCGTTGAGAGCCGCGTGGAGCGTGCGGGAATCCTGCCTACAATCTCACGAAATACGTCATCGTGCTGTTTTTGCGCCGCCCTGCAATATTGGCGAAGGTCGGTCGCATCCCGGCGTTCGAAGACTTGGAACCGCGAGTGCCAGGAACGGTCATCAGTGACGACCACCGGACCTGGCCCGTCGGGAAACTGGTCTGCGGTAATGTCGATGATAAACCCCTGAGCCTCCAGCCACACGTGCCTCTCATCGCTTAGCCGCGTATTGGAGAGGCGGCTCCCGCAAACATACTGCACATTCTCGACTCCCTCTTCCTTCAGGTAACGCCCCAGCAGGTCGCTCGCACGATCACACATGTCCTTTGGGAACGACTTGAATCTTGCCTTCAGAACATCCGGGACACCGCATACCGACTGCTGAATCGCCGCTCGAAATTCGGTTGCCAGCCTTAACAATTCGGGTTTGATGGGCGGTGGGGCGGTTTCACGCACACTCCACATGTTAGCAGGATGGCACGTAGCTTCCCCTCGTCCATCCGCCATCGGTCGCTGCCGGTCGCCTGCCGAGCGGGGCACTGGGCTCCACTGTGCAACGCGCACACGGGTCGCACCGCGCCGTGCGTCAGGTGCCCGGTCTGGTCGGGCCGCTCTCACCCATGCTTTTCCGATGCCCTGTCGCAAAACTTCATCCGAGAGCCTTGACCAAGCGCTAGGCGGCAGCGGACCTTGTTGATCTGCAGGTCGGTTCGGGATGCCGCCCCCGGTCGGTGGTCGGAAGGGATGTCGCAACAGTTATAAGCTCTTTTTGGGACCGCTCTGGCGGAGAGAGAGGGATTCGAACCCTCGATAGAGTTTCCCCTATACACGCTTTCCAAGCGTGCGCCTTCAACCACTCGGCCATCTCTCCGGTGCGAAACCGAGGGACGCTGGCCCCTTCGACAAGCAGCTTCGGAGGCTCTCATCAGCATAACATGTTGCCGGGCCAACGCCCGCGGCCACCGCGCCCGCGGCCAGGCTTTTCGGACCCCGGCGTAGAATAATAGGAGTGCCCCGCATCGGGATCTCCCGTCGCGCCCTCCTGCTCGCTCCGGCCGCCGCATTGGCCTGTGGCCGGCGAAAAGCCCGGGCCTTCCCCGGCTACTGCTTCGTGGCCAATCAACAGGGACGCTCCGTGGCCGCGGTCGACCTCACCAGGTTTCAAGTGCGAAAGCAGATCACCCTGGATGCCGCGCCCGCCGCCCTCGTGCGGCACCCCAGCCTGTCCCGCGTCTACGTGCTGGCTCCCGAGACCGGCACGGTGTACGAAATCGAGGCCGGGCCGCTGGCCGTCACGCGGCGCGCCCGGGCGGGCAACACCGCCGCCGCCATGCAGGTCTCCCCGGCGAACGATGCGCTCTGGGTGCTGTACCGCGATCCCCCCGCCCTGGTCGAGTTCCCGTTCGCCTCCCTGCGCCCGAACCGCCGCATCCGGCTCTCCTCGGTGCCCGACAGCTTCGATTTCAGCCCGCGGAACCAGGCCGCCATCGCCAGCCGCCGCGACGGCAACATCGTGCTGGCCTCGCTTTCGCGCGCGGCCATCGAGCGCACCATCGCCGCGGGCGCCGAGCCTTCCCTGGTCTGTTTCGAGTGGGACGGCCGCCAGTTGATCGCCGGCAGCCAGTCCGAGCGCCTCCTTACTATCTTCGAGGCCGCCACCGGAAAAGTCGTGGTTCGCCTGCCCCTGCCGCTCGAGCCGCGGCACTTCTGCTTCAACTCCGATGGCGGCCAGCTTTTCGTCAGCGGCGACGGCCTCGACGCCATCGTCATCGTTTTTCCATACACCACCGAAGTGGATCAAACCATCCTGGCCGGGCACGCTCCCGGCGCCATGGCGGTCACCGGCAGGCAGCCTCCCTACCTGATGGTGGCCAACCCGGAAAGCAACGGCGTCACGGTTCTGGACGTGGACACGCGCGAATTCGTGGCCGTGGTACAGGTCGGCCAGGAACCCCGCCACATCCTGGTGACCCCGGACGAAGAGTACGCGCTCGTGCTCAACGAGAAGTCCGGCGATCTCGCCGTCATCCGCATCCTCTCGCTGGCGCAAACCCCCACCGGCAAGCCGCGCCGCTACAAATCGGCGCCCCTGTTCACCTTGATCCCCGTGGGCGAGCGGCCAGTCAGCGCCGCCGTGGTCGGATTCGCGTGACCGGCCTCCGGTCTATTTATTTCGATTTCACCCATGTGCCCGTGGCTAGCCAGGTGGCGTCATTCCAGGAGATCGATGTGGCCAGGTGGCGCACCTGACGGACTATAATGATATGAGCGTGGAGAAAACGGTGAGGGTATTCGCCAGCTTCGAGGCCGCCGATGAGGCTGACGCCCGCTGCGACGCGGCGATGTCACCTGAGGAGCGCCTGAATATACTGATCGAACTCCGCGACCGCCGCCACCCCGATGCCGCTGAACAAAGACTGGCGCGAGTTTCTCGAGTTGTTGAACTCGAACGGAGTTGAGTACCTGGTGGTTGGCGCGTTCGCAGTCGCCTTTCACGGCTTCCCTCGCTATACCGCGGATCTCGATCTTCTGTTGCGGCCCACCGCGGAGAATGCGGACCGCTTCTTGCGCGCACTTTCGGAATTCGGCTTCGGCAAAGCGGGAATCCTGGCAGCCGATCTCTGCTCACCCGGCATGGTGATCCAGTTGGGAGTGAAGCCAAACCGGACCGATCTGTTAACCTCGCTCTCTGGAGTCGGCTTCGAAGAAGCGTGGGAGACACGTACCGAAGCGGAACTGGAAGGGATCGCTACGCGCTTTATCGGCCGCGTGGCATTGCTCCGCAACAAGGAGCAAACCGGCCGCGCCAAAGATCTTGGCGATGCGGAAGAACTGCGAAAACGGACCACCGAACAGGATGGTTGAGAAGGAGCCCAGAAGAGGGAGCTTTCATGAGCCGCGACACACTTCACGATCTGGTCGAGTGAAGATAATCTAATCCGCGACCTCACGCGCGATGCCCTGTCGTTGGCCCTAAAGGAAAAGAGTACTGGACTTCACCGAGGCCACGAACGGTGGGGACACTGGCGCTGCCAGAAACGCTTTGCGGTCTCTTAAACTAAAGAAAAGCTACTATTCGGATGAGGACTCAAGTCTAATGATCGAAACTACCCGGAGCCGACGCGCATTTTTGAGGAGGCTTCGTCGGGCCGGGGACGAATATCCAGGTACCCTGTACGAGGTGTTCCCGGAATTGAATCAACAGATTTTCGCGAAGTCAGCTGAAAGAAGTTATTACGTCACTGTTTCTGGCGGTAGTGTAAATATCGGCAAGATTGGCGAGGGAAACGATGACCACGTGACGGTCAACGACCTGCGACCCCTAATCGAAGAAATTGCAGGGCGCCGCACTGAACTGGTGCTCTCCACAGAAAGACTTAGCGAGTTGGAAGGTGCTCTACGAGAAGTTCAAATACAGCTCGCGAGTCAGACCCCCGACCCTACCGTTATTCAGCAAGGCATGAAGACAGTCCGAAGCGTCATTGAGGGCACGACGGGGAGTTTAATCTCGTCGGCACTCTATCCAGTCGTAGTCAATCACTGGCTGCCGGTCATATCGCGGTTCCTGAAGACCGTGTGGCGATAGCGGTTCGCATAGTCGGCGGTCAGTGGTCATTGCACTTCGAGGAAGCCTGGGGCGGCGTCCAGCCCTTCACATTCTCTTCATGACAGCGGCTGGGACTTCGGCCCCCGCCCTACTTCTTCTTCCCTTGAGCCGCCACCGCCTCCATCGCCGCCTTCACCTTTTCGGGATCGCCGAGATAGTAACGATTGAGCGGCCGCAGGCTGTCATCCAGCTCGTACACCAGCGGCATGCCCGTCGGTATATTCAGCTCCACGATGTCCTGGTCCGAAACATCGTCCAGGTACTTCACCAGCGCCCGCAGGCTGTTGCCGTGCGCCGCGATCAGCACCTTCTGCCCCTGCCGGATCGCCGGCGCGATCGTCTCGTGCCACAGCGGCAGAAACCGCGCCACCGTGTCCTTCAGGCATTCGGTGAGCGGCAGTTCGTCTTTGGTAAGGCTGCGGTAGCGCGGATCGCGGCCGGGAAACCGCTCGTCGTCCGGCGTCAGCTCGGGCGGGCGGATGTCGTAACTCCGGCGCCAGATCTTCACCTGCGCCTCGCCGAACTTCGCCGCCGTTTCCGCTTTGTTGAGGCCTTGCAGCGCGCCGTAGTGGCGTTCGTTCAGCCGCCACGAACGGTGCACCGGAATCCACATCAGGTCCATCTGGTCCAGCACGCTCCACAGCGTGCGGATCGCGCGCTTCAGCACCGACGTGTAGGCCACGTCGAACGTGTAGCCCCCGTCTCGCAGCACCGCGCCCCCCTCGGTGGCCTCTTTCAAGCCCTTTTCCGAGAGGTCCACGTCGGTCCAACCGGTGAAGCGGTTCTCTTTGTTCCACGTGCTTTCGCCGTGGCGTACGAGTACGAGCTTCGTCATGGCGCCCGCCTATTGCCGGAAGGCCTTGCGCCCCAGGAACTGCGCCGCCGGTCCCAGCTTCTCTTCGATGCGCAGCAGCTGGTTGTACTTCGAAATGCGGTCGGTGCGGCTGGCCGAGCCGGTCTTGATCTGGCCCGCGCCGGTGGCCACCACCAGGTCGGCGATGAATGGGTCTTCGGTCTCGCCCGACCGGTGCGACACCACCGCGGTGTAGCCCGCGGCCGCCGCCATCTGCATGGCTTCCAGCGTCTCGGTCAGCGTGCCGATCTGGTTCACCTTGATGAGAATCGAATTGGCGATCCCCTGGTCGATGCCCCGCTTGAAGATCGCGGGATTGGTTACGAAGATGTCGTCGGCCACCAGTTGGATCTTGCCGCCGAGCGTATCGGTCATCAACTTCCAGCCCGGCCAGTCTTCTTCGCTCATGCCGTCCTCGATCGAAAGGATGGCCGGATACTCCCGCACCCAGTTCGACCAGTACTCCACCATCTGCTCGGAGCTGCGCTGGCTCTTGTCCGATTTCTTGAAAACGTACTTGCCGTCTTGATAGAACTCGCTCGCGGCGGGGTCCAGGCAGACGCCGACTTGCGTGCCCGGTTGGTAACCGGCCTGCGTGATGGCTTCCAGCACGCTCTCGATGGCCTCTTCGTTCGACTTCAGGTTGGGCGCGAAGCCGCCTTCATCCCCCACCGCGGTCGAGTAGCCCTTCTTGGCAAGCACTTTCTTCAGCGTGTGGAACACCTCCACGCCCATGCGCAGCGCTTCGGAAAACTTCGTGGCGCCGAACGGCGCGATCATGAATTCCTGAACGTCCACCGAATTGTCCGCGTGCGCGCCGCCGTTGATGATGTTCATCTGGGGAACCGGCAAGGTGCTCGCCGCCACCCCGCCCAGGTAACGGTACAGCGATTCGCGATGCGCCACCGCGGCCGCCCGCGCCGCGGCCATCGAGACGGCCAGGATGGCATTGGCGCCCAGCCGTCCTTTGTTCTCGGTGCCGTCCAGCTCGATCATCGCGCGGTCCAGTTCCGCCTGCGCTGCGGCATCCCTGCCGTGCAGCGCTTTGGCGATTTCGCCGTTGATGTGGCTGGTCGCCTTGAGCGTGCCTTTGCCCAGGTACCGCGACTTGTCGCCGTCCCTCAGTTCCACCGCTTCGTGTTCGCCGGTGGATGCGCCGGAGGGCACCGCCGCCCGTCCCATGCTGCCATCCGCGAGATAAACATCCGCTTCCACGGTCGGATTCCCGCGCGAGTCGAGAATCTCTCTGCCTATGATCTTTACGATTGTCGTCAATGTATTACTCCTAGGATTGCCAGGTTTCGTCCCACCTCACGCCACCACCGTGATTCCGCACTCGGTGATGGCATAGCCTTTGGCGCGGTCCGCTTCCGCATCGAAACCGATGGCGCTCGAATCCGGAACCTTCACGCCCGTGTTGATGATGGCGCGGCGGATGCGGCTGTAGCGCCCGATCTCCGCGCCCGGCATCAAAATCGAATATTCCACTTCGCAATAACTGTTCACCCGCACGCCCGGCGAAAGCACGCTGTGCAGCACCCTGCCGCCCGAAACGATGCAGCCCGCGCTCACCACCGAATCCACCGCCACGCCCATGCGCCGCCCTTCCTGCGCGAAGACGAACTTGGCCGGCGGCTGCTGCGTCACCTTGGTCCGGATGGGCCACCGCTGGTCGTACAGGTTGAACTCGGGCACCACGTCCACCAGGTCCATGTTGGCCTCGTAGTAAGCGTCCAGGGTGCCCACGTCGCGCCAGTAGCGCACCTGCTTGGCGTTCAGGTCGCGGAAATCGTAGGCGATAATCCGCGCCTTGTTCAGGTTGCGCGGAATGATGTCCCGGCCGAAATCGTGGCTCGAAGTGGGGTCCTGCGCATCCTCGTGCAGCATGCGCACCAGCACTTCGCTGTTGAACACGTAGATGCCCATCGATGCGCTGATTACGTCGGGGGCGAAACGCGAAGCCGCGGCATCCGCGGGGTCCGGTTTCTCCGTGAACCCCACGATGCGGCAGTCCTCGTCGATCGCCGCCACGCCGTACCGCCGCGAATCTTCGCGGTTCGCCCCGATCGTCGCAATGGTGACGTCTGCCCCGTGGTCCCGGTGCCAGTCCAGCATCTCCCGGTAGTTCATCTTGTAGATGTGGTCCGCGGCCAGGATCAGGGTGAAGCTGGAGGCCTCCGCTTCGATGCTTTGAAAGTTCTGGAAAACCGCGTCCGCCGTGCCCTGGTACCAGTCCGCGTGCACCCGCCTCATGGGAGGAATGGTCTCGATGTATTCCCCCAGCTCGGCCGGCAGGATGTTCCACCCGTCCCGCACGTGCCGGATCAGTTCCAGGCTTTTGTACTGTGTTAGGATGAAAATTCGCCGTACGTCGGAATTGATGCAGTTGGACAGGGTGAAGTCGATAATGCGATAAGGGCCGCCGAAAGGCACCGCCGGCTTGGCGGTGTCTCGGGTCAGTGGGTACAGGCGCTCGCCGGTGCCCCCCGCCAGCAAGATCGCTAGTACATTTTCCATTTCAGCCTAAACTTTTGAAAAGAAATGGTTTCCGGATATTTTGGCCGGTTGGTCCGGACGTCGTCCCAAAAAATGGACTTGACTTTATCTGTCAACCACCTATGATATCAGTACCTTCTGTGCGAAGTGTAGGAAATTTGGGGTCGGGCCTCACTACAGGTGACGCAGGGTCTCGGAAATCCGGAAACGCGCATGGGAAATTTTGGTCCAGTTGGGAGGTGTAATTCGTTTGGCTGAAGTTAAGCTTCAAGAGGGCGAGACGCTCGAAAACGCCCTTCGCCGTTTCAAGCGCAAGGTCCAGCAAGAGGACATTATCAAGGAGGTTAAACGGCACTCCTTCTACTTGAAACCGGGCGAGAAGCTCCGGGCCAAGCAGGCGCTGGCTCGCAAACGAAACCGGAAGAAGAATCGCCGGGAGATCGAGTAAACATAGGGGTGGGATGTGACATGCGTTCGTGCCTCGCATCCCGCCGCCTTATCCGACAACAGTTCAGGTTGATCAACGGGGCAAGGGTGATATGGCGGAGTTTCAGGACCGCGTCCTCAAGTGCGTAGACTGCGGAGCAGATTTCGTATTCACAGCGGGAGAACAGCACTTCTTCCACGACAAGAATTTCAAGAACGAGCCCAAGCGCTGCAAGACCTGCAAGGCCAAGCGGCAGGGTTCTTCGAACTCGGGTTTTGCCAAGACGGAGACCATGACCACCTGCTCGCAGTGCGGTCGGGAAACCACGGTACCCTTCAAGCCGACTCAGGGACGTCCGGTTTTTTGCCGCGAGTGCTTCTTGAGCCGCAAGACGACTGGGGCGGCTGCCGGCGGAAATCGATAGCCGTTGTGGGGCAGGTTGTCAACCTGCGGCGGGTTGTCAACCCGCCAGGCGAGCAGAAGCTCGCCTTGTTTTTGACCGTCCAGCAATGTCTCAGTCAACCGGCTCCCCGGAGCAGTATCGTCTGATCCCAAAATTGGGGTATAATGATACTGATGCTGGAACCCCGTCAAATCGGAGAGGTCCTGGGCGGCCACCGCCTACTGGGTAAGCCGGTCACCTCTTTGCTGGAATTGAATGATGCCGTCGAACGCGGCTTGCCCAAGGCAACCCTCCGCAATGTGGCGCGGCACGTTTTCTCGGACGCTTCCGAGCAGCGCGCCATGATGCGCCGGATTGTCCCGGAGGCGACGTACAAACGGCGGCGGGAGCGTCTCAGTCCCGCGGAGAGCGAACGTACCGAGCGCTTGGCGCGGGTCGTCGCCACCGCCGAGGACGTCTGGCAGGATCGCGAACAAGCCCGGCGTTTTCTGACCACACCGCACCCGGAAATCGGGGGCAAGACGCCCCTTGACGCAGCCCTCACGGAATTAGGCGCGCGGCAGGCCGAGGAGGTCATGGCCCGCATCGTTTATGGCCTCCCTGCGTAGCGGTCCGCTGCGGGCGTTCCGCATAGCCGATATGCGGCATAACATCTTTGACGGCAGCGGGGCCATGCTCCACGGTGCCCGGTGGAATTCTCCTGGCCGGCGCATCGTCTATGCCGCCGAAACCTACGCGGGGGCTCTGCTGGAGATCCTGGTCCACGCCTCCGGCAGCGTCCCGCGGAGCCAGGGCTACATCGAGATTGAGATTCCGGCCGGCCTGTCCCTCGAAGAAATCACGCCGGACGACGTGCCGCGCTGGGATTCACCGTCATTTGAGTCCGCCCGTGCTTTCGGTGACCGATGGTACGACGGCCGGCGCACGCCGGTGCTGCTGGTTCCCTCGGTGGTGACTTTGGTGGAGCGCAACGTTCTCATCAATCAGGAACATCCCGGCTTTGCCAGCATCCGGGCGAGCCAGCCGAAGCCCGTGCGTTGGGATGCCCGGCTCTGGAAGAGGCCATCGGTCACACCTCCGAAGCGATGAGTGGCGCGATGAATCGAGGGACATCGCGATTCGTCGAGTCGCCTCCGAGGTTGCCCGCGAGGCCCTTGCCGTGAACCTTGCGCAAACGCGTTTATCGGGAGTAATGCCAGTTTCTTTGGACCGTTGCTGTTTCTGGCTCACGCGTAATCCATTCCCAACCACGTCTTGATCGGGCAAACGTAGCCTTGCTACGGCGTTAGCTGGGCTCAGATTTACGGCACCCGGCGCCGCAGTTCGTCTAAGAAGTTCAGCAGGATGGTAGCGTGGACGGTCGTTGGCTCCGCGCTGCTGAATTCAGGCGGACCGAGCACTACAAAGCGCCGTCCGTCCGGTGCGATGTCCAGATTCCAAAGGGCGTTGTAGGTTGGCCGGAAGAGCGGCGCCGGCGACCACTGCCGGGGTTTCTCCGGGACGAAGGAGTGCTCGTTGGCCGTGTAGCGGGCGACCATGATGCGGTTGTCGGAATTCACGTAGAACAGTTCCCTGCGATTGCGCGACCAGACGGGGAACTTTGCGCCGCTTTCCGATTCCGATACCGGCCACCGGCCCGCCGAAGGCGCGGACGGAAACGGGCGCACCGTAATTTGGCCTCCCCTTCCCGCACCGTTGGTAGATACGTACGCAATCCAACGGCCGTCGGGTGAAATGGCCGGGTCTACCTGGCTGAGAGATTCGCGCGCGAATGGCTCGGGCTTCCCCGGCTTGGGATGGTCCGGATCGTTCAAATCCAGCGGCAGCGTCCAAATCTCAAACCCCCTGTCCTTGCCAGTCCGAACCAAAGCTATGGTGCGTCCATCAGGGGAAATCGACGACACTTGAAGGGGAGTTCTCTCGCCGAACAACTTCTCCGGCTGGCTGGAACCATCGCCGCGAATCCACCAGATGCCGAATTCACCGTCGCCCGCGGGAACATCCGAACAGTAAACAATATGCTGTCCGTCCGGCGTCCAGACCGGTTGCCGGTTCAGGGCGGCATCGAAGGTCAGCCTGGTTACTGTGCCGCGTTGGAGGTCGTGAACGAAGAGGTCTCCCGCCGCCGACAGCGCCAGCCGGTTGCCGTCCCGCGAAAGGCGAGGAGTCTCCGCCCCCGGCGATCCGCTTATGGCTGGGCGTACGACCCGCTGTGACTTTCCGGCGCTATCCAACCAGTCAACGGGGGCCGCTCCGCCTCGTCGAGCCGCGCTCCCGTACAGTAGAATCCCAGTCCGGGAAAAAGAGACCCTGTCGGAATCGGCTTCCAGCAACGGCACCGGCGCGCCGTGTGTCTCCAGACGCCCGAGGTCAAACGAAACGCCGTAAAGCGTTCCCTGACGGAAATAGATGAGGTGGCCGCTAGGCAGATAGCGCCCAAAGTAACCTCCGCGCCAAACCACCTTGACCCGTCCGGACTCGAGTGAAAGAACTTCGATGTTTGCGCTATCCAAAGCGGCGCCGGAAGGTGCCACGGTACCGGTGAACAAAACGTCTTTACCGCCGGGCAGAGCCTGCGGCCAACGCCAGTTCCGCTCGCCGTGCTGCTCCGGCTTGCCGATGACCCGCGGTTCACCCCCGATCGCAGGCAGTCGGAACAGATGATAGGCATCCAGACTCGCAATGATCGTGTCGTCCTGTCCCCAGGAGGCGCCGTGCTCCAGGTCGCCGGTATCGCATAACGAAACGACCCCGCCGCCCTGTAGGGGAATCTTCTTCAACTTCTTACCGGCGAAGAATCCGATCCACTGCCCATCCGGAGAAAAGAAGGGATCGACCGCTCCTTCGGTACCGGCCAGCGTCGTGACTCTGGACTGGTCGAGGCGGCGCATTGCCAGTTGCTCACTGCCATCCGCCACCTTCGCGGGGAACACTAATAGCGTTCCGTCGGGTGAGATTACCGGATTGTAGAATTCACCGGTTTCTGCCCGTCCGCGGATTGCTTCGGGGCCCAGGTCGACGCTGAAGCGCATCATGGAACGATCCGCCGGCAGTGTGGCGCGCCAGAGCAGTGCCACCGAGATTACCGCAACTACCGGCGAAAGACCTGCGATCATCCACGGAAGCCTGGCCGAAAGCTTCTTTAAGCCGTGGGTTGCCCTACTCGCGCCAGCTGGTTGGGCGTGCGCCTGACGCTCCGGCTCTTCGGCGGGCGCTTGCTGTGTCTCCAGGGTTGGTCCGGGTGGGTGGCCGTTGGGGTGGCCGTTGGGGTGGCCGTTGGGGTGGCCGTTGGGATGACCGCCGCCGACTGGCGCGATGAACCGATAGCCGCGCTTCGGTAACGTTTCGATGAAGCGCGGGCTGTCCGCCGAGTCACCCAAGGCGTCGCGGAGGTGATTGACTGCCTTGTTCAAACCGCGATCGAAATCGACAAACGTGTCGGCCGGCCAGAGCTGTTTTTGGAGTTCGTCGCGAGATACTACTTCGCCTGGGTGTGCCAGCAGGAGCAGGAGGATTTGGAAAGGCTGGTCCCGGAGTTTGATCCTCAGACCCTGCTTCCGCAGTTCACCGGTGCGCAGGTCGACTTCGAATACACCAAACCGGATCGGGCAGCCATCCCCGTTCATACTCGCTCCCTGGTAGATCGAGTATACATCGCTTTTCACACGTCTCGATAAGGCTTTGATTTCAGGCGCCTTATGCGGGAACAGCAGGGGAAGACAAAAGGCACCGCGCTTGGATTGACCTGGCGCGGCAGCCAATGCCAATCTGGCTCCAAACCTGCACCACAAGGAGGGGTTTCGATGCAAGCGCTGCAGAAGAACATAGTGAGACGAGCCGTTTCGTTTGCCGTGGCGGCCCTTTTGGCCGGGGTCGCCGTCGGCACGGCTTCTGGTACAGAGTGGTTGGCTCGGGCCGGCGCGCAGACCCCTGACAAGGGAAACCAGGTTCTGGCCTTTTTACCGAACGAGTTTTGGATCTATGTTGGCGACAGCATCCGTTTTACGTTTCGCACCGATGAGTTCCACACGGTGACATTCCTGAAGCCCGGACAGACGCGCCCGCCGCTGAATTCCCCCACCACGGGCACCTTCGTGGGCTGCCCCGGTACCACGCCCGATCCATCCAACGTCGACAACTCCACCTGCGTGACTTCCGACACCGCAACGACCGGTCAAACCTATACGGTGAATTTCCCATTCACCGGCAACTTCAAGCTGGTGTGTCTGGTACACACCAGAATGACCGGCGCGATTCATGTCCTTCCCCCGTCGGCGACGCTTCCATACGACCAGGCTCTCTATGACCTCCAGGCAGACCAGCAGGAAGCCGTACTGCTGGCCGAAGGCAATAAGCTCGAGGTTCTCGGAAAGGCCGCCTCGCGGCAATCAGTCCCAAACGAGGTGACGGCGGGCATCTCGGCGGTCTTCGCCAACGGAGGAGGCTCTCAGACCGTTTCAGTGATGCGCTTCCAGGGGGCGAGGACGGTCGTCCACGTAGGCGACACGGTCGAATGGACAAACCTGGCCACGCCGCCGTACCACACCATTACGTTCGGGACGGAGCCGGCCAATCTGATGCCTCCGTCGTCTGGGGTGACTATGGATTTAGATGGGGTCAGGCACGCCGTGGTCAGTTCGCCGAACGACAGCGTGAACTCAGGCTTTATCGGAATTCCAAACCAGGAAACGGTCGGACAACCGCAAGCCACGCTCGACTTTACACGATTCCGCGTGACGTTCACCGCGCCAGGCACCTTCAATTACATCTGCGGTCTTCATGACACGCTGGGCATGATAGGGACGGTAATCGTTCACCCGTGAGGGGGTCTCCAATGATACCGCGACTCTTCTCTCTCCTCCCCATCTTCGCATCCGTGGTTCTGGCCCAGCAGGGCAACGCATACCGGGGCGGCATCGTCACGCCGCCTCTGCCGAAACCGGGATTCGTCCTCACCGATACTTCCGGTGCCGCATTCGATTTCCGCCAGAAGACCGATGGTTACGTCACGCTCCTGTTCTTCGGTTACACGTATTGCCCCGACCAGTGCCCCATGCACATGGCAAACCTCAGTGCCGCGCTGAAGAAACTGCCCGCCGGCATTGCGGATCAGGTCAAGCTCGTCTTCGTGACCACCGATCCCGCTCGCGATTCTCCGCCAGTGGTGCGCCGCTGGCTGGATCTCTTCGACCGGCACTTCATCGGCCTCACCGGAACGGAGCGGGCCATCGAGGCGGTCGAGCGGGCCGCCGGCGTTCCCATGGCGACAAAAACGGGACCTGCCAACGGCAACTACGGAGTGGCGCACGCCAATTTCGTCCTCGCCTACAGCAGAGATAACCGTGCGCACGTCATCTATCCTGGCGGGGTAAGCAAGGATGATTGGGTGCACGACCTGCCTCTTTTGATCAAGGAGACCTGGACGCGCCGGGCGGAGTAAGCAAGCTCGGGTTTCCATCGATAATGCAGGATCAATAACTTAACTGAAAAAGCACCCTGGCCCAACCCAGAATAAATCGCCGCCGCGCGCAGCGCTTTTTCATCCGTCCCGGTGACGGCCCCGAGGGGCCGTGAAGTTGAGTCACAGCGGCATAACATCTTTGACGGCAGCGGGGCCATGCTCCACGGTGCCCGGTGGCATTCTCCTGGCCGGCGCATCGTCCATGCCGCCGAAACCTACGCGGGGGCGTTGCTGGAGATCCTGGTCCACGCCTCCGGCAGCGTCCCGCGTAGCCAGGGCTACATCGAGATTGAGATTCCGGCCGGCCTGTCCATCGAAGAAATCACGCCGGACAACGTGCCGCGCTGGGATTCACCGTCATTTGAGTCCGCCTGTGCTTTCGGTGACCGATGGTACGACGGCCGGCGCACGCCGGTGCTGCTGGTTCCGTCTGTGGTGACGCTGGTGGAGCACAACGTCCTGATCAACCAGGAACATCCTGGCTTTCGAAGCATCCGGGCGAGCGAGCCAAAGCCCGTGCGTTGGGATGCGCGGCTCTGGAAGAGGCCGTAAGTCACACCTCCGAAGCGATTGAGTGGCGCGACGATCGACGGACACCGCGATCTGGCGAGTCGCCAGGTTGTTTCTCGCCGGTGCGGCCCGCCCGGCAGGAAGCGAAGCCTGCCGGACCCGGCGCGGACACCACTTCCACGAACCTCCGCGCGTCGGTTCGCAATCCCGTACTCTTAGAAGAACAGATACTCATGGCCGCGAAGAAAACTCCGATCCGGCAGCTTGTTCCCGTTGAAATCATCGAGCAGCGCATCTTCCTGATTCGCGGGCACAAGGTGATGCTCGACAGCCACCTCGCCGAGCTTTATCAGGTTGAAACCCGTACCTTCAACCAGGCGGTAAGGCGCAACCGCGACCGGTTCCCTGGAGATTTCATGTTCCAGCTCACGGCACAAGAAGCCTCGGCTCTAAGATCACAAAATGTGATCTTAGAAAAGGGCCGCGGCAAGTACTCGAAATACGCCCCTTTGGCGTTCACCGAGCAGGGTGTGGCGATGCTTTCTGGCATCCTCAGGAGCAAGCGCGCTGCCGCCGTGAACATCGCCATCATGCGCGCCTTTGTGCGACTCCGCCAAATTCTCGCATCGCACGAGGATCTTGCCGAACGGCTCCTCGCGATGGAGAAAGAGTACGACCATAAGTTCAAAATCGTGTTCGACATCCTGAAGCAGCTCATGGAGCCACCGCCTGACCCGCCCAAGGACCAGATCGGCTTCGTGGCACCCTCAAATAAGAAATAGTCTTCTCCGCCTCATGTTTTCTGCAGTTGGCATCTTTGCTGGCGGCCTTCGTCTGTTGTTGCGACACCACCTTTAAAGCCCTCAGCGAGCTCTTGAACTTGACTTCGATATTAAATAATTCGCAAACGCCGAACAGGATACCAGGAAGAACCGTGCGTCATCTGTATCGAGCGTCGGTTCCTCCAGCAGCGCGTGTCTGATACCATCAGCATCGTTTGTGTATCCATAGATAGCGCCAAAGCCCTTCTCCAATGCGGGGTGGATGGCGAGTTTCTTCAAAACCTGTCCAAGCGTAGCTGTATTTGTTTACCGTGCTGGCGACTAACCGCGTGAGGCTTTGTCCCGGCGACGACGCAAAGGCGTGAGCATGTGGTTGACGTCCTCGATGGAGAAAGCGTCGGGGTCATAGTCGTCGCCAACCCAA